>Ga0182024_10014545_pt1 | contig 15205 bp, 13 predicted proteins | sample P32metaG_FD_120480 | JGI IMG/M metagenome (GOLD analysis project Ga0182024, IMG submission 120480) | Permafrost microbial communities from Stordalen Mire, Sweden - P3-2 metaG (Illumina Assembly) | ecosystem: Environmental > Terrestrial > Soil > Wetlands > Permafrost | place: Sweden: Stordalen... | reverse complement strand
CTGTTCCCCGGTCATCCGCTGGTTCGGGCCACCCCCTGTCCCGGCCACCTGCTGTTCCCGGTCACTCGCTGGTTCGGGCCACCCGCTGGTTCCGGCGGGATGCGTGGTGCCTACGGTGAGCGTGGTGAGCGTTCCGCCTGATGGATGGCTAGTTGGTCCGCGCCGGCGAGGACCTTCTCGGCATCCATCAGGCGGAACGGCATTCCGGCTCCGCCGGAAACGGTCATTGAGCTAACGAGGGCGGAAAACGGTCACTTCGTTGGCAGCTATAGCTCACGGTCGCTTGCTGATCAGGAGCCCGGCCAGCTGACCCCGATGCCTGCGTGCGGATCACCGATTGAATGCGGATCAGGGCGCCTGCGAGGCCGAGCACGACTACGTGCCGGTCAGGGCGCCTGCGAGGCCGAGCACGACTACGTGCCGGTCAGGACGACTGCCAGCTGATCAGGACGACTGCAGCTGATCAGGGCGCCTGCGAGCCGAGCACGAATGCCAGCGGATCAGGACGAGCCGGTTTCCTTGGGGCTCGCTGCCGTCCGGCCGGCGGATGCCTTCGACCGGCGCTGGCGCTCGCGTATCCAGGTGCCGCCGACCACGCCAGCGAAACGCAGGCCGTAGAAGACGTTGTTACCCTTCTTGCTCTTGCCGACCTGGCGCTTGTGAATCGTGGCCGGCCGCTCGACGACCCGGTAGCCGTGCGTGATGACGCCGATCAGCAGCTCGGCGGCCTGGTACTGCGGCTGCTCAAGCAGCACGGCTTCGGTCACCTCGGCACGCATGGCCCTGAGCCCGAAGGTCGTGTCACTGATCCGCTGGCCGGTCAGCGCGCTGATGGTGAACGCGAAGACCCGGACTCCCAGCCTCCGTACCGGGTCCCTGCTCTCCTCGCTGCCGAGCCTGCGCGACCCGGTGACGAAGTCGGCCTCCCCGGCCAGGATCGGCTCGAGTAGCCGCTCGATCTCAGCGGGGTTGTACTGGCCGTCGGCGTCGGTCGTGACGATGTACTGGGCGCCGCCCTCGCGGGCCAGCCGGTAGCCGAGCCGGAGTGCGGCACCCTGGCCGCGGTTGACCGGCACGTCGCAGACCAGCGCCCCGGCTGCCGCGGCGTCCTTGACGGTCCCGTCGACCGCGCCGTCCGACACGACGATCTTCGCGGCCGCCAGGCCGCAGACGGACGCGGGCAGTGCCTCGACGACGGGGCCGATCGCGCCTTCCTCGTTGTAAGCGGCGATCACGATCGCCACCGGCGGCAGCTCGGTGGCCCTGGACCCGTACTGATCCGTGAAGGCGCGGGTGGCAGCGCTGTCAATGGCCGCGTCCGCGGCGTTGGTACTGGTCACTTCGCTGCCTCCGAGAACTCCGGCCAGACGGTGGCCATGCCGGACTTGAGGTCGTGCGCGGGCTTGTACCCGAGCGCCTTGGCGGCGGAGATGTCGATGATGACGGCGGGCATCTCACCTGGCTTGGCCGGGACGTTCTCCGCCGGGATCTCGGCGCCGGTCACGCTGCGGGCGGTGGCGACGATCTCGTTCACCGTGACCGACTCGCCCGCGCCGAGGATGAGCGGCCCGCTGAATCCTGTCTGCATGGCCGTGAAGATGCCGGCCACGATGTCGTCGACGTGCACGAGGTCACGGACCTGGGTGCCGTCACCGTAGACCTGCACTCCCTTGCCGTCCCTGGCGGCACGCATCAGGCGCGGGACGAAGCTGTCCTTCTCCGCCATGCCCGGGCCGTAGACATTGGAGAACCGGAGGGAGCAGCCGGTCATGCCATAGCAGGCCGCATACGAGCCGAGCAGCATCTCGCCCGCGGCCTTGGTCGCCCCGTACGGGGTCAGCGGCCGGAGCGGGATCTGCTCGTTGATGGTCGCGCGTCCCACATCGCCGGTGACGGCGTTGGTCGAGGCGAGGACGAAGCTGCCGATGCCCTTGAGGCGCGCCTGCTCCAGCAGGCCGGCCGTCGCGTCGACGTTGAGCGCGTGCGTGCCGACCGGATCCTCGATCGACAGCAGCACCCGGGTCACCGCGGCCAGGTGGATGATCACTTCCGTGCCCGGGCGCACCGCGCTGGTGACAACCGACGGATCGCACAGGTCGCCGACGACGGTCCGCACTTCCTTGTCGGGGAACGCCCGCAAGTCCGCCACCGTGACGTCGGCGCCGGCCTCGAGCAGCGCGCGGACAAGCCGCCGCCCGATGAATCCGGATCCGCCGGTCACGAGTACCTGGGAACGATTCACATCCCCCATCGATGCTCCATTCGCGTCAGTTGTCACATGTCCATCGGTTGTGCCGGGCTTAGCGGGAATTCGCTATCCGGTCGCGCCAGCGGACGGCCAGGGAATCGCTGAGCTTTTATTGAGGCGGCGCCTGCGCATTGGTGCCGTCCCCGCCGGCCGGCGGGGACGCCGCCATATCGGCCCGCGGCGCGGGCGCCTGGCTGCGCTGCGTCGTGCGCTACCAGCAGGGACGGGCGTCCCGAATCCGGTTGCGCGTGCAAGTGTATCGGCGGACCGGCATGCGCCAGCCCGAATGCTGACGGTTGTGCCATGCTGTTAGGCCGATGGCACGTGCGGAGGAACCCGGTGTGAATCCGGGACTGTCCCGCAACTGTGACCGGGGAGCGGCCCTGCGCCGCCACTGCCGCAATACGGCCGCGCCGAGCGCGGGCCGGATCGCGGCGGGAATGGCGGGGGGCGAGCATCGATCCGGGAGCCAGGAGACTCCGGCCATCGGCGGGACCAACTGCGGGCGCGGAAACCCGGGAAGGACGAGGCTGGATGATGGCCGGGCGCGGCATCGGGGACGGGGGCGCGGCCGGGCATGCGCGCCGCGGCGGCGACCATCGGAGCGCCGCCACGCTGTCGGCTGCTGATCACCTGAACGGTTCCGCCAGTGCCCACCCGCCGGGGGCGCAGCCCGCCTACCCCTTCACCGCCATCGTCGGCATGGCTGACCTGAAGCTGGCGCTGCTGCTCAACGCCGTGTCACCGGCGATCGGCGGCGTGCTCGTGCGAGGCGAGAAGGGCACCGCGAAGTCAACGGTGGTACGCGCGCTCGCCGCGCTGCTACCGGCCGTGGACGTCGTCGCGGACTGCCGGTTCGCCTGCGACCCGGCAGCGCCCGATCCCGGCTGCCCGGACGGCCCGCATCCGCAGCAGCCCGCGCGGCTGGCCAGGCCGGCCCGGCTGGCCGAGCTGCCCGTCGGCGCCACCGAGGACAGGCTGGCGGGCTCGCTGGACATCGAGCGCGCCCTGACCGACGGGGTGGCCGCGTTCGAGCCGGGCCTGCTCGCCGCCGCGCACCGCGGGCTGCTCTACGTGGACGAGGTGAACCTCCTCCATGATCACCTTGTCGACCTGCTGCTCGACGCCGCGGCACTCGGCGTGAACTACGTCGAGCGGGAAGGCCTGTCCGTCCGGCACGCGGCCAGGTTCCTGCTGGTGGGCACCATGAACCCGGAAGAAGGTGAGCTCAGGCCCCAGCTACTCGACCGGTTCGGGCTAACCGTCGAGGTGGCAGCGACGAGGGATCCGGCGGAGCGCGCCGAGGTGGTACGCCGCCGGCTGGCGTACGAGGCGGACCCGGCTGCCTTCGCCGCGGGCTGGGACCTGGATTCAGAACGGATCGCGGGGCGCGTGGTCTCCGCGCGCGAGCGGCTGCCGAAGGTGCGGCTGCCCGATGCCGTCCTGCGGCAGATCTGCGCCGTCTGCGGGGCGTTCGAGGTGGACGGCCTGCGCGCTGACCTCGTCACGGCACGGACGGCGATCGCGCTGGCCGCCTGGCATGACCGCGAGGAGGTCGGCGAGGAGGATGTCCGCCAGGCCGCGCGGCTTGCACTGCCACACCGCCGCCGCCGGGATCCCTTCGACGTGCCCGGCCTGGATGAGCAAGCGCTCGACGAGGCGCTGGCGGACGCCCTGGGGGGCGGCCAGCCGGGCGCGGAACCCGATGGCGAGGCAGGCCGTGAGAACCTGGCGGATGACGGCACGGACGGCGCCGGGCCCGAACCGCCGGGCGGCAGTGACCCGGACGGCAGTGACCCGGACGGCGGTGACACCGGCGGCCCGGACGACAACGACCCCGATGGCGGCGGGCCTGGCAGCCCGTCGCCAGGGCCTCGCGGCCAGGCGCCGCATGATCGGGATGACCGCGCGGCCGGAACGCCCGATCCCGGTGAACGGCAGCCAGCCGCGCCGGCCCCAGGCCCGCCGGGGACTACCCGCGGCGAGGCAGCCAGCGGTGCCACCGCGCCGTTCCGGCCCAGGCTGCTGACCGTCACCGGAATCGGGCAGGGCGCGCCGGGCAGGCGCTCGGCCGCCCGCACTCCGTACGGCCGGGTCACCGGGGCCAGGCTGCCGGCCGGCCGGGTGCACTCATTGCACCTGCCCGCCACCCTGCGCGCCGCTGCCCCCCGGGCAGGTCGCGCCGCTCAGCAAGCCGGGCCGCGAGTGCGGATCCGGCCGTCCGACCTGCGGGAGACGGTGCGGGTCGGCCGGGAGGGCAACCTGGTGCTGTTCGCCGTCGACGCCAGCGGCTCGATGGCGGCCGGGCAGCGGATGCGCGCCGTCAAGGGCGCGGTGCTCTCCCTGCTGCTCGACGCCTACCAGCGCAGGGACAAGGTAGGCCTGGTCACGTTCCGCGGCGCCGCCGGCGAGATCGTGCTGCCCCCGACTTCCTCGGTGGAGGCAGGCGCCCGGCGGCTTGCCGTGCTGCCGACCGGCGGCCGGACCCCGCTGGCAGCCGGTCTGGCGACGGCGGCCAGGGTGCTGCGGGCCGAACGCCTCAGGGACCCCGACCGTCGGCCTTTGCTCGTGGTCGTCACCGACGGACGCGCCACCAGCGGCTCCAGCGCCGATCTCGCCCGCGCCGTCGCCGGTCTCGCTGGCGTGGCTGCGATCGTGGTCGACTGCGAGTCCGGCTTCGTCCGGCTCGGCCTCGCCGCGCGGCTGGCCATGCAGCTCGGCGGCAGCGTCGTCCGGCTGGAGGAGCTCGCAGCGGGCAGCCTCACCGGGGTCGTGCGCGCCCACGCGCCGGCCGGGCGCGCGGCCGGCCACCGCAGGGGGGCCGCCTGATGCCGCAGGGAAAGCCGGAGACCGTCCCGGACGACGGCCTCACCACCCGGCAGCGGCGCGGCCGCCCGCTGGTGATCGTGCATACCGGGCCGGGCAAGGGCAAGTCCACCGCGGCCTTCGGCCTGGCGCTGCGGGCCTGGAACCAGGGCTGGCCGGTGGCCGTCTTCCAGTTCGTGAAGTCGGCGAAATGGCGGGTGGGCGAGGAACGCGCGCTGACGACGCTGGGCGGCAGCGGCGCGGGCGGCGCCGTCGCCTGGCACAAGATGGGCGAAGGCTGGTCCTGGATCCAGCGCGACACCGACGACCAGGCAGAACGAGCCGCCGAGGGCTGGGCGCAGATCAGCAGGGATCTCGCCGCGCAGGCCTACCGGCTGTATGTTCTCGACGAGTTCACCTACCCGATCAAGTGGGGCTGGGTGGACGTTGACGAGGTCATCTCCGTGCTTGCCGCCCGTCCGGGCAACCAGCACGTGGTGATCACCGGCCGGGACGCCGACCCCAAGCTGGTCGCCTTCGCCGACCTGGTCACCGAGATGACCAAGGTCAAGCACCCGATGGACGCCGGCCAGAAGGGCCAGAAGGGGATCGAATGGTAGCCATGCCACGGCTCGTCATCGCGGCCCCGTCCTCCGGGAGCGGCAAGACGACCGTGGCCACCGGGCTGATGGCGGCGCTGGCCGAACGAGGGCTGCGCGTGTCCGGGCACAAGGCCGGCCCGGACTACATCGACCCCGGCTATCACGCCCTGGCCACCGGCCGGCCAGGCCGCAACCTCGATCCCGTGCTCTGCGGCGAGGAGCTGATGGTCCCGCTGTTCCTGCACGGCGCGGCCGGCGCCGATGTCGCGGTGATCGAGGGCGTAATGGGCTTGTTCGACGGCGTGACGCCGGATGGGCCGGGCGGCGACGACCCTGGCTTCGCTTCCACTGCCCAGCTGGCCGGGCTGCTGGACGCGCCGGTCGTGCTCGTCGTCGACGCCGCGGCCACCGGCCGCTCGGTGGCCGCGCTGGTGGCCGGCTTCCGCGGCTACGACCCGCAGACCCAGCTGGCCGGGGTCATACTCAACCGGGTCGGCTCCGACCGGCACGAGCAGCTGCTGCGGGACGCGCTGGACGGCATCGGGATGCTGGTGCTCGGCGCCATCAGGCGCACCGAGGCGGTGGCCACGCCGTCCCGGCACCTCGGGCTGGTCCCGGCCGCGGAGCGGCTGGCCAGCGCGCGGCGCGCGGTGACCCAGCTGGGTGCGCTGATCAGCGCCTCGTGCGACATCGGCGCGCTGATGGCGGTGGCCAGCACCGCGCCGCCGCTGATGGCGGCCCCCTGGGATCCCGCCGTCGCGCTCTTCGATGATCGGCAAGGATCCGGGGCGCTGGGAGACGACAATCCGGCGGAATCCTGGAACAGGACGGGTGCCAGGCCGGTGATCGCGATAGCCAAGGGGCCGGCGTTCACGTTCGGCTATGCCGAGCAGGCCGAGCTGCTGACCGCCGCCGGTGCCCAGGTCGTCCGCTTCGACCCGCTGACCGACGAGTCGCTGCCCGACGGCACCGCAGGACTGCTGATCGGCGGCGGGTTCCCGCAAGTTCACGCCAGCGAGTTGGCCGCCAACGAGCCGATGCGCCGCGAGGTCGCGGCCCTGGCCGCCGCCGGTGCCCCGGTCGTCGCCGAGTGCGCCGGCCTGCTCTACCTCTCCAGGACCCTGGACGGCCAGCCGATGTGCGGCGTGATCGACGCTGACGCGGCGATGACGCCGAAGCTCACCCTCGGTTACCGGTCCGCGGTCGCCGCCGCCAACTCTGTCATCGCGCGCGCTGGCGAGCAGGTCCTGGCTCATGAGTTCCACCGGACCTCCGTTACCAATGATTCCGGAGATCGTCCTGCGTGGCAGTTCTCCTCCGGTGCCTGCGAGGGCTTCGTCCGCGGCGCCGTGGTGGCGTCCTACCTGCACCTGCACTGGGCAGGCCAGCCGTGGTTCGCGGCCAGGTTCACCGCCGCCGCGCAGGCCGCGCGATGAGGCGGCTGATCGGCGTCGGGGTCGGGCCCGGCGATCCCGAGCTGATCACGGTCAAGGCCGTCCGGGTGCTGCGCAGCGCCGACCAGGTATTCGTCCCTGTGCTTGCCCGGCCAGGCGAGGAGGATGACGCGGAAGAAGGCCGCGCGGAGGCCACCGTCCGGGCGCACGCCGGCGCCGTCGCCATCCGGCGCATCGCCTTCGCGCTGAACGATCCCGGTGGCGTCACTCCCGGCCGCGCAGCCGCCTGGGATGCCGCCGCGCAGACCGTGGCCGCCGCCTTCACGGCCGGCGCGCGGACCGTGGCCTTCGCCACCATCGGTGATCCCGCCATCTACTCGACTTTCAGCTACCTCGCGCAGACGGTGGTCAGCCTGGCGGGCGATGTCGCGATCGAGACGGTCCCCGGCATCACGGCCGCGTCGGACCTGGCCGCCCGCAGCGGAACGGTACTGACGGAGGGGACGGAATCGCTGGTGCTGCTGCCGCTCACCGCGGGTGCTGACGCGCTAGCCGAGGCGCTGGCCAGGCACGACACTGTCGTCGGCTACAAGCTGGGGTCCGCGGCCGGTCCCGGCACCAGCGCGGTGCTCGGCCTGCTTGACGCGGCGGGCCGGCTGGACGATGCGGTGTTCGGCGCGCGGCTCGGGCTGCCCGGCGAGGACATCCGGCCCGCCAGGGAACTGGCCGGCGGCGAGCAGGTACCGTACCTGTCCACGCTGATCACGGTCGCCGCCCGCGCCGGGCGCGGCAGCAGGCTGCGCGGTGCCGGCCACGGCGCTGGCCCGGGTGGCAGCCAGGGTGGTGGCTCACGATGACGGCCGGCAAGGTGACGTTCGTCGGCGCCGGCCCCGGCGCGCCGGACCTGCTGACGCTGCGCGCGGCCGCCGCGATCGGTGCCGCCGACGTGGTCATCTGGGCATCCAGCCTGGTCGATCCCCGGGTTCTCGAGCACGCCCGGGCCGGCGCCGAGATCGTCGACTCCGCGCTCCTGCCGCTGGAGGGAGTGCTGCCGTTCTACCAGCGGGCCGCTGCCGAGGGGCTGGCGATCGCCCGGGTGCACTCCGGCGATCCGGCGCTGTGGGGGGCGGTGCAGGAGCAGCTGGACCGCTGCCGTGAGCTAGGCCTGGCCACCGAGATCGTGCCCGGCGTGTCCAGCTTCACCGCCGTGGCGGCCAGCATCGGGCGGGAGCTGACCATCCCCGAGGTCGGGCAGTCGGTCATCCTCACCAGGCTAGGCGGCGGCAAGACGCCGATGCCGCCCGGCGAGGAGGTTGCCGAGCTGGCCCGGCATGGCACCACGATGGCCCTGTTCCTGTCCGCGGCCCGGTCCGGCCAGCTGCAGGACGAGCTGCTGGCCGGCGGCTACCCGCCCGGCACGCCCTGCGTGATCGCCTACCGGGTCACCTGGCCGGACGAGCTGATCCTGCGCTGCGAGCTTGCTGAGCTGGCCGCCACGGTGAAGGCAAGCCGCCTCTGGAAGCACACGCTGGTGCTGGTCGGGCCGGCCCTCTCGGCGGGCGGCACCCGGTCGCACCTTTACCACCCCGGTCACTTCCACGAGTACCGCAAGGCCGACCGGGCGGTCCGCCGGGTGCTGCGCAGCGGGCAGGTCCGGTGACCGGCCCGGCTCCGCTGCGCGAGCCCGACCTGCCCCGGACGGCGAAGGTGCGGCGGGGCGGGCTGCGGACCGGCTGGACAACGGGGGCCTGCGCGGCAGCGGCGGCCAAGGCCGCGGCAACCGCGCTGGTCACGCTTGAGGTGCAGCGCGTGGTCGAGATCGGGCTGCCGTCCGGCCGCCGGGTGTCGTTCCCGGTGGAGTCATGCCGGCTATCACCGGGCGATGAAGCACGGGCTGATGCCGCCGGCGCCGCAATCGTTCAGGCCGAGGCGGTGGTCGTCAAGGACGCCGGGGACGACCCGGACGTGACCGACGGCGCTCACCTGACCGCGTTGGTGAGCTGGCGGGGCGAGGCCGGCCTTGAGCTGGACGGCGGCGTGGGCGTGGGCGTGGTGACCAAGCCGGGCCTCGGGCTGGAGCTTGGCGGCCCGGCGATCAACCCGGTGCCCAGGAAGATGATCACCGAGGCCGTGGGCGAGGCAGTCGACCTTGCCGAACGCGGCCTGCGGGTGATCATCTCGGTCCCGGACGGCGAGCGGATGGCGCGCAAGACCACGAACGGCAGGCTCGGCATCCTCGGCGGCATCTCGATCCTCGGCACGACCGGCATCGTGCGGCCGTTTTCCACCGCGTCCTGGCGGGCGAGCGTCGAGCAGGCCGTGGCGGTTCTCTCCGCGCAGGGCGAGCAGTCACTGGTGCTCTGCACCGGCGGCCGGACCGAGAAGGGCGCGATGGCACTGCTGCCCGGCCTGCCCGAGGTGTGCTTCGTGGAAGTGGGCGACTTCACCGGCGCGGCGCTGCGCCGGGCCGTGCAGCACGGGGTCGCGCGGGTGGTCTTCGTCGGCATGGCCGGAAAGCTGACCAAGCTGGCGGCCGGAGTCCTGATGACGCACTACACGCGCTCGAAGGTCTCCACCGGGCTGCTCGGCGACATCACCCGCGCGGCCGGCGGTGACGAGGAGCTGGCAGCCCGGGTTTCGGAGGCGAACACGGCCCGGCATGCGGTCGAGCTGTGGACGGAGGCCGGGCTGCTCGCCCCGGCCGGAACCGAGTTGTGCCGCCGGGTCGCCGACGTGCTGGGCCGGTTCTGCGCGGAACTAACGGCCGAAGCCGGGACATCGCCGGCCCAGGACCCGCCGGCAGCCCTGCCGCCATCAGCTCCGCCGGCCAGGACCCCCCCGGCCCAGGACCCGCCGGCAATCCCGCTGCCATCAGCTCCGCCGGCCAGGACCCCCCGGGCACCTTCAGCCCGGCCGGCCGGGACCCCCCCGACTATCGAGGTGATCATGGTCGGCTTCACCGGCCGGGACATGATCGCGGCGTTCCCCGGGCGGGTGGCATGACGCCGCCCGTCACCGTGATCGGCTGCGACGGCAGCCCGCTGCCGGCCGAGGCCGCCGCCGCCATAGCCGCCGCGTCACTGGTCATCGGCGCCCGGCGGCATCTGGCCTCGGTCACGATTCCCGGCGGGGCGAAGCAGGCGGAGCTCACCCGGCTGGACGACGCGCTGGCGAGGATCTGCCAGGCGCCGGGACCGGTGGCGGTGCTGGCATCCGGCGACCCCGGGTTCTTCGGGATCGTGCGGTCGCTGCGAGCACGCGGGCTCCTGCCCCGGGTGATCCCGGCCGTCTCGTCCGTGGCGCTTGCCTTCGCCCGGCTCGGCCTGGACTGGGACGACGCGCTGGTGCTCTCGGCGCATGGCCGTGATCCGGGGCCGGTCATCGCGGCGGCCCTGGCGCATCCCAAGGTCGCGATCCTCACCGAGCCCGGGCAGGCCGCCGGGCAGCTGGCCGGCAGGCTGCTCGCCGCGGGACGGCGGGTCTACGCGGCCGAGCGGCTCGGCGGGCCAGCAGAACGCGTCGCCGAGCTGACCGCCGGCGGGCCGGTCGGACCCGATGACCCCGGCAGCCTCGCGGATCCGCACGTGCTCGTCGCGGTTGATCCGGCCGCGATCGATCCGGCCTCGGGGCCGGGCTGGGTGGCAGGGCATCGGGGTGCGCCGGCGGGCTGGGCGCTGCCGGACGAGGCATTCGCCCACCGGGACTCGATGATCACGAAGGCCGAGGTGCGCGCCGTAGTACTGGCCAGGCTCGGCCCCGGGCTTGGCCGGACGATCTGGGATCTGGGCTCGGGCTCGGGGTCGGTGGCCGTCGAATGCGCCAGGTTCGGCGCCAGCGTGATCGCGATCGAGGCCGATCCCGGGCAGTGCTCCCGGATCGAGCAGAACGCCGCGGCTCACGGTGTCCGCGTCCGCCTGGCCAACGGCCGTGCGCCGGGGATCCTGGCCGGCCTGCCCGCGCCCGACGCGCTATTCGCCGGCGGCGGCGGTGTTGCGGCACTCGGGGCGGCACTGGAACTCGGCCAGCCGGAGCGGGCCGTGGTCACGCTCGCCTCGGTGGACCGGGTGCGGACGGTGAGCGAGCTGCTGGCCGAGCACGGCTACCAGGTGTCCGGCCTGCAGCTGCAGTCGTCGCGGCTGACCAGCCTGCCCGGCGGGTCGCTGCGGCTGGCCGCGGCTAACCCCGTTTTCGTGCTCGCCGGAGAGCGGGGCACGCGATGATCGGCCTGATCACGGTCACCGCAGGGGGGCGCGCGGCGGCTGGGCGGCTGGCAGCCGTGCTGCCCTACGCGCGCATTTACGACGAGCCTGCCGCCATCGCCATCCCGCTGGCATTCGCCGAGTGCGACGCGATCATCTCCTTTCTCGCGGTCGGCGCGACCGTCCGGATCGCCGCGCCGCTGATCACCGGGAAATACGAGGATCCCGGCGTCGTGTGCGTGGACGAGGCGCTGCGTTTCGCGATCCCTGTCCTCGGCGGCCACGCCGGCGGCGCGAATGTACTGGCCCGGCGCGTCGCGGGCATCCTCGGCGCGACTGCCGTCATCACCACGGCCGCGGAGGCGGCGGGCTCGGTGGGGCTCGATGAGTTCGGCGCGGACCTCGGATTCGTGGTCGAACCGGGCAGCGACATGGCCCCCGTGGGCGCCGCGATCCTGTCCGGTGAGCGGGTCACGCTCACGATGGAACATCAGTGGCCGGTGCCGCCGCTGCCGCCGAACGTGGTGCGGACGGCGCACCCGGAGCCCGGCGTCCCGGCCATCGTGGTCACCGACGAAGTGCCCCCGCCGCCGGGGCCAGGCCCGCGCGTCATCTACCGGCCGCCCTCGCTGGTCGTCGGCGCCGGCGCGAGTACCGGCGTGACCGCAGGCGAGGCGGGCCGGCTGATCGACGAGACGCTGGCAGCCGCCGGCCTGTCGCCGAGGTCGGTCCGGTGGCTCGCCACGGCCGACATCAAGGCACGCGAGCCCGGGCTGCTGGCGGCCGCCCGCGAGCGCGGCTGGTCGCTCGTGACGGCGTCCGCCGCCCAGCTGGCGGCCATCGACGTGCCCACTCCCAGCGAGATCGTGCGCGCCGCTGTCGGCACGCCCAGCGTCGCCGAGGCCGCCGCGCTGCTCGTCGCGGCAGGCAGCCAGGACCAAGGCCACCCGGACCCAGGGGGACCCGGCGGCGCGCAGCTGATAGTCAACAAGCGGGCCGGCGCCCGCGCCACCGTCGCCGTCGCCCGGCGGCGGCCGCGCGGCAGGCTCGCGCTGATCAGCCTTGGCCCCGGCGCGCGCGACCTGATGGCCCCCCGCGCCGTTGACGAGCTGCGCCGGGCCCGCGTCGTCGTCGGCCTTGACCAGTACGTCGATCAGGTCGCCGACCTGATCCCGCCGGGCGCGCAGGTGGTGGCCAGCGGCCTGGGCGAGGAGGAGCGGCGGGCTGCCGCCGCCGTCAGCGAGGCCCTGGCAGGCCAGGCGGTCGCGCTGATCGGCTCCGGTGACATAGGCATCTACGCGATGGCCAGCCCGGCGCTGGAACTCGCCGACGACCGGGTCGAGGTGATCGGCGTCCCCGGCGTGACGGCGGCGCTCGCCGCCGCGTCGGTCCTCGGCGCGCCGCTCGGGCATGACCACGCCGTGATCTCCCTGTCCGACCTGCATACCCAGTGGGAAGTGATCGAGCGGAGAGTCCGCGCGGTCGCCGAGGCTGATCTGGTGGCCTGCTTCTACAACCCGGCGAGCCAGGCGCGGACCTGGCAGCTCCGCGGCGCGCTTGCCATCCTCGCCGAGCACCGGCCGCCGGGCACGCCGGTGGGCTGGGTACGGGACGCCTCCCGGCCCGGCCAGGGCTCGGGGATCGCCACCCTGGCCCGGTTCGACCCGGCCGTGGCCGACATGCACACGCTGGTCGTGGTCGGCTCCTCAAGGACCACGGTCGTGGCCGGGCGGATGATCACGCCGCGCGAGTACCGCTGGGCGGGATCGTGACAGGGCCGGAAGCCGTGACCGGGCCAGCAGTCATGAGCAGGCCAGCAGGCATGAGCGGGCCAGCAGGCATGACCGGCCAGGCCGCCGCTGTCGTCACCCGAGCCTGCCAGGGCTGCGGAGCCTGCCTGCTAACGTGCCCGGAGCACGCGATACGGCCGGTTCATGATCGCGGCGCGATGGCCCCGCTGACCGTCCTGGCGGACCGCTGCACCGGCTGCGGCGAGTGCGTGGAGATCTGCCCGGCCGACGCGATCTTCCTTGCCGAGGAGGCGATGACGTGGTGACGTGGCCCCCGGCTACGCCCGGCGGCGTGCACCCGATCGAGGCAGAGTCGTACCGGATACTGCGTTCTCGTATTGACCTGTCCCGGCTGCCGAGGTTCAGCCGGGAGGTGACGGAGCGGATCATCCATGCCAGCGCGGACTTTGACTACGCGACGGACCTGGTCTGCGACGAGGAAGCGCTGACCGCCGCCGTGGACGCGCTGGCCGGGGGAGCCGCGGTGGTCGCGGACGTCGCCATGGTCGCGGCCGGGATCACCAGCTGCCCGGTGGTCTGCAAAATCAGGGAGCCGCTGACCCAGCGGCTCGCCCGCACCGCGAACATCACCAGGTCGGCTGCCGCCGTGCGGCTGGCGTTCGGCGAGGTGGGCCCTGGCGCCGTCTGGGTGGTCGGCTGCGCGCCGACGGCGCTGCTGGAGATCCTGGCCAGGGACGTCGAGCCCGCCTTTGTCATCGGCCTGCCGGTCGGGTTCGTCGGCGCGGCCGAGTCGAAGGACGCGCTGCGGGCCAGCGGGCTGCGGTCGCTGACCAACATCTCCGAGAAGGGCGGCTCCGCCGTGGCCGCGGCGGCGCTCAACGCGCTGCTCAGGGCGGCAACGGGCGAGCCGGCCGCGGACCCGGCGGCGGCGCAGGACCGGGCCGGGCCGGCGCCCGCCAGCGATGACGAGGTAATGCCATGAACCGTCCCCCGCTGCTGCTGGCCGGTCACGGCACCCGTGATCCGGCCGGGGTGGCCGCGTTCGCCGCGTTCACCGCCCGGCTGCGCGCGACGCTCGCGCTGCAGGGGATCGAGGTGGCCGGCGGGTTCATCGAGCTGTCCGACCCGCCGCTGCGGGACGCGGTCGCCGAGCTCACCGGGCGGGGCCACCGGCAGGTGGTGGCCGTGCCGCTCGTGCTGTCGGCGGCCAGCCACGCCAAGAGCGACATCCCGGCCGCGCTGGCCAGGGAGCGTGCCCGACATCCCGGCCTGACCTGGAGCTACGGGCGCCCGCTCGGCCCGCACCCGGTGCTGCTCGACCTGCTGGCGGCGCGGATAGCCGAACAGGCCGGGCACGATCCTGGCGGGCCGCCGCCTGCGGTACTGCTGGTCGCGCGCGGGTCCACCGATCCGGACGCCAACGCGGAGGCATGCAAGATCGCGCGGCTGCTCTGGGAGGGCAGGGACTACGCGTTCGCCGAAACCGCGTTCGTGTCGCTGGCCAGCCCCGGCGTGCCGGCCGGCCTGGAGCGATGCCGGCTGCTCGGGGCCAGCCGGGTCATCGTGGCCAGGTACTTCCTGTTCCCCGGCATCCTGCCGGACCGGATCGCGGAGCAGGCCGGGGCGTACGGCGAGGCGCATCCGGAGCTGGACGTGCGCTGCACGGAGGTCATCGGCGACTGCGACGAGCTGGCCGGGCTCGTCGCCGAGCGTTACCACGAGGCGCTGGCCGGTGACATCAGGATGAACTGCGACGTCTGCGCGTACCGGACCGCGCTGCCCGGCTTCGAGCACCGGGTCGGCGCGGCGCAGCGGCCGCATGCGCACCCGCACGACGACGGTCACGTCCATGCCCGCTGAGCCCGGCCGGCCGGCCGACGGCAGCGCGGCGCCGCCGGGCGATAACGCCTTCCCGGCCGCCGAGCGCGCCGCCGTCTACCGGGTCATCGAGGAGCGCAGGGACGTCCGGCAGGGCTTCCGGCCCGACCCGGTCCCACCGGAGGTACTGCACCGCGTGCTCGCCGCGGCGCACCGCTCACCGTCGGTCGGCTTCTCCCAGCCCTGGGATTTCCTGGTTATCCGGGACCGGGCCAGGCGGCAGCGGATCAAGACCCTGGCCGAGCAGGCAACCAGCAGTTACGCAGCAAGCCTCCCGGCTGCCCGGGCTACCGCATTCGACCGGCTGAAAATCGAGGCGATCCTCGAG
>Ga0182024_10014544_pt1 | contig 15205 bp, 15 predicted proteins | sample P32metaG_FD_120480 | JGI IMG/M metagenome (GOLD analysis project Ga0182024, IMG submission 120480) | Permafrost microbial communities from Stordalen Mire, Sweden - P3-2 metaG (Illumina Assembly) | ecosystem: Environmental > Terrestrial > Soil > Wetlands > Permafrost | place: Sweden: Stordalen... | reverse complement strand
TTAGAGCGTGCCGGAGCCACGGCGGTCCGGGAAGGCGACGGATCGCTGACGGTGCGCGGCGCCGAGGAGACCGCCATAGGTGAGCTGGCGGCGAGCCTCTCGGTCACCCTCCACCTGCTAGCCCCACAGACCGCCTCCCTCGAGGAGGCCTTCATGGAACTGACCGAAGACAGTATCGAGTACCACGGCATGCCGGCGATGAGCTCGGCTGCTTCGACTGGAGGAGGAGCGTGAGCATTACCACGATCAGCCCGACCATCGGGACGAGAAAGGAGCTGCCGTCAGGGAGATATGGCATCTCCAGGCTGGTTCGATCCGAGTGGACGAAGCTGCGCACAGTCCGTTCGACGATGTGGACCCTTAGCGTCACTGTCCTGCTCGGGATAGGCATCGGTGCCATCGCCACGGCCGAGACTCGAGCGCACTGGTCAACCATGTCGCCCGGAAGCCGTGCGGGGTTCGACCCCATAAGCACGAGCCTCATCGGTGTCTTCATCGCCCAATTTGCGATCGGTGTGCTCGGCGCGCTGGCGATCAGCGCCGAGTACGGCAGTGGCACCATCCGGGCAACCCTCTCCGCCGCGCCGCGACGACCGCTCGTGCTTGTGGCGAAAGCAGCAGTCTTCGGCGTGGTGGCTCTCGTCGTCGCAGAGGTCGTGGCCTTCATCGCCTTCTTCCTTGGCCAGGCCCTCCTTTCTGCGCCGGCGACGCATGCGACGCTCGGCAGCCCAGGCGCTCTTCGCGCAGTCGTCGGATGCGGGCTCTACATCTGCGTGCTCGGGCTCTTGTCGCTCGGGCTCGCCACGATCATTCGGCACACTGCGGGAGCGATCAGCGCCTTCGTCGGAATCCTTCTCGTGCTCCCCTTGGTCGTGCAGGCATTGCCGAGTTCAATCGAGTTCGACGTGAGGCCGTACCTACCCGACCGGATCGGTGCGGAGATGATCTCGCACAGCACTTTTCCCGGATCGTTCTCCCCGTGGGTGGGCCTCCTCATACTGTGCGGTTATGCCGTGGCGGCGCTCGCCATCGGCGGAGTGTTGCTCGTCCGGCGGGATGCCTGAGGCCCGTGAGAGACCTACGATCGGGCCCAGGATGTACCGAGGCCGAGCGGTCACCGAGTGAGCGAACCCGTTCCGAGCAGCAGCCGGCTCCCGGAGAACTACCGGAGTGGGCTCGTGGCGAAGGTGACGCTGGCAGATGGCGGGCCCGTCCGGATCCGCCCAATTCTGCCATCCGACCTCGGCTTGCTGCAACTCCTTCACCGGAGCTTGTCGGACGAGACGGTGCGCCTCCGGTTCTTCGGTCCGAGGCGGGAGCTACCTCTACGAGAGTTAGAACGCTTCGTGACCGTCGACTACTTCGACAGGCTTGCGATCGTCGCTGTTGTCGATGGTGAGCTGGTCGCGGTGGGTCGCTACGACCGCCCGCCGGGCAGCATCGAGGCGGAGGTGGCATTCGTAGTCAGGGACGATCACCAGAAGAGAGGGCTCGGCACGGTTCTCCTGAGGAATCTCGCCTCAGCGGCAAAGGCGGTGGGCATCAGCCGACTCGTGGCCGATACCCTGCCGGAGAACCATCCGATGCTCGACGTGTTCCGTCACGCAGGCTTTCCGGAGCACGCCCGATTGGAGCAGGGCGTGGTGCGGGTGACGCTGGAGATCTGAAGACACAGGGTGTCCCGCCGTGGCCGTGCGGCACAGGCGGGACCTCGCGCCTGCTGCCGCTCCCGGAGGCGCCCGAGCAGCGCACGCGGAGCCGGAGCCTGCTGTGCGAGAGGGACGACGGCTGAATCCACCGGCAAAACGCCGGTGTGCGTGACGAGGCTTTGCCTCGTAAATGTGGCAGGGCACCGTGCCGGCAGTCGCACGCCACGGCGCTAAAGCTCCCGCCAAACAAGCCGATGAGCTAATTCATGTACATGGGCCGTTCGGCGCCTTCGCGCACGACTCCACACTTGCCCACCAGGTGCTGGCCCGCCATGGCATTCGCCGCCCCGCTTGCGCGCTCGGTCTTGCTGCCTGCCCGACTTTCTAACCTTTCACAGTCGTGGGTCCGGGCGCCGCACCATTGCATGGCGGACGCCGACGTGAGCGCCGCCGGGATGCCGGCACCCGGCGTGGTGAGAGAGCAGCAGCCCTCTGTGGACTGATCGTCCTCGCCAGCGTCGTGCCCGGCATCTTGAGCTCCGATGCGAACGCCCAAGTCGCCACAGCTTCTCCGGCCGAATTCTTTGTCACCTCCCCCGCGGACCCGGTCTTGGCGTCCTCCCTCTGGCTCGGTGCAGAACGACATCAGCGCACTTGTCGTCACGAATGTCCCTGGTCCTCGCGCCCAAAGGCTCGTGGCGAGCTTCGTCGGCCTTCCCTCGCTGGACCTGTCTTTCGACAGTTCGGCCTCAGGCTTTGTCCGGGCCGGAAGCGTTGGTGCCGCCACGGCTCAGTTCAGCACCACGACCGAGATCCGTGGCTGGCCGTCTGCGGCACCCGACTACCTGACGGTGCCACCGCACGTGCTTCCTCCCGGCCGGTCCCGGGACATGCCGGTGCTGGTGGAGTCCTGGCTGGGAATTGGCCGGTACACGATCCACACCACTCTCGTCTATGCCCGGACTGATCGGGCCGCCGGCGAAGTGTCTCTCTCCCGCACGGTCCTCATCATCAACCCGCTCTGGCTGGTCTTCGTGGTGGGGATGGCCGTGCTCCTGGTGTCGGGATTCGGAGGAGGCGCGAGCGCCGTCTGAGCGCCGCAAGACACGCCTACCGGCGCCAAAGCCTTGTCAACGTCCGATGAGCACCCCGGTCGGTAGTCGATCGATCCGGCTGCACGCGATCCGATTGGGGTCGATAGATCTTCCTTCCCGGCGGCGGAGGGGCGAAATCCATTCTGTTGCTGGGTCGTGAGCTGCTGGTGCCCGGGTCCGTCACGATGGCCCCTCGGGCAGCGCGTCCTCGAATGTCCCGTCGGGATGTCCCTCCGAGTAGAAGTTGCGGGGCGCCTTCTGGCCGGCCATCTCTTGCCGGCCGCCCCCCGTTCCCGCGGTCGGTGGCAGGCCCGATGACCTCATCTCCTCTTTGCGGGCGCCGCTCAAGGCCGAACCAGCGCGGCTAAGAGCCCTCCGATAGCCCTCGTAGCCAAACGCATTGAGTGACTGAGTAACCACTAGCAGTAACGGCAGATTTATGCCAGTACCCTACAGATGAGCAGACGCTTTCCCGGTCTTCTTGTAGGTCGAAAGGGGGGCGTCATTTCAGCACTGACAGGACCCGCTTCACCGGAGGCTCTACCGCGACAACCGCCTCACATTATCGAGGTCGGCGAACATAGCAGAAGAGCCAACCGGGAGACGAAAGCTCACGCCAAACACCCTGTTCACGCAGATGAGCTATTTCGTCGCGGTGGAGAGCGGCGAGACCGATGTCCCGAAGTACTTCAGGGCGGGCGACGAGTGCAGACGAGTGCATGGGCGCGATGTGCACCGGACCGCAGAAAGTGATGTTCGGACGGTTCGACGTCGCTTGGGTGGACCTGAAGGCCGGCACGCTTCCACGTTGTCGGGTATCCGGAGCCACCGCACATTGGATCAGCAACGACGTAGCACGAAGGAGAGTCCCATGATGAAGAGCCGGTACCTCGCGTCGGCCCTTGGTGCAATAGCCGCCCTCTGCTTGACCGCGGTCACACCCGCTCAGGCTCTCGCAACCACCGTCACTACCCACGCATGGGCGCTTGAGTCGACACCAGCTAATGACGGAGTGACGCTCACCGCCGTGTCGTGCCGGTTGCGAACGTACTGCGTGGCGGTGGGAACATTCGAGTTTGGAAGCAACGGATTAGAACGACCGGCTGCCTACGGCTGGGACGGCGTCAAATGGACAGCGTTGCCCGTTCCCGCCAATGCGAGTGACCTAGAAGGAATAGCGTGCACGTCGATCATCTATTGCATGGTGGTGGGCGACAACAGCAAGTTCATGGCCCAGACCTGGACCTGGAACAACCGTACGTGGACCGCCGAGCCCACGTACAACAGTTCGGCCGGCATCCTGTGGGCCGTGCGGTGCGCGGGGAAGACAAGCTGCGAAGCGGTCGGAGAGCACGGCAACGGTCTCACCCAGTACCCGCTCGCGGAGTCATGGAACGGCAGCACGTGGACAAACCAGTCCACCGCCGGTGCGCCGAGTGGCTCGCTCAGAGCGGTTGCCTGCCAGTACGTCGGACGCTGCGAGGCCGTCGGGAGCAAGCTCATGTCCAACACGGTGCTCGCGATGAGGTTGAGCGGATCGAGGTGGATCACCGAGGCGACACCGGTGCTACCGCCTGGGGGCGTCGGTTACAGCCTGACTGGAGTGTCGTGCTATGTCGGTGGCTGCACGGCAGTCGGCAACTCGGAAGCCGGCACGACGGTGGCAGAGCGGTGGAACCACGGCACGTGGACACTCCTCGGTCCTGTCGGCACGGGGGATGCGTCCGGCAGCAACTCGTCCTGGAACGACATCCACTGCTGGACCGCCTCCAACTGCACCGCGGTCGGCGGATCAGCCCGTGCGAGCGGCGGCGGCTTCCGCACGCTGGTCGAGACGTGGAACGGAAAGCTCTGGATGCTGAACACCGCTCCGAGCCCGTCCCGGCTGGGCGACCAGCTGTTCGGGATCTCCTGCCCCTCGGCCTGTACCGCGGTTGGCTACCAGGGCGTGAAGAACCTCACGAGGAGCAATTCCCTCGCCTTGCGGGCACTCCCACGCTAGGGGAGTAGGCGAAACATCGGCCGGGTACGCCCGGAGCCCGGCGTTCGCAGGCGGGCGCCGGGTGCCCTCGGTGGCGGGACCAGTGCTATCCGTGGTGTACCGTTTTCACGCGGGCGGCGGAGCCTGTAACGCGAGGGGGGACTTCGACCAATAGGTCCCTACTTCGTCCGCCCCTTGTCAGCCGCCTGATCGGCGCGGTGGCGCACTGGTCAAAGGTTGAAGGCGGCCGTGAACGAGGGGCCGCGCAGCCGGCAGAAAACGCAACAGAAACTTTCTTCTCAAGTCCGTCTCCGCCCGTGACGATACTTAGCATCAGGCCCGCCCAGGACCTACGCACTCGCTCCCGGTTACCCCTTCACCGGGAGCGGTGCCGCGTCCGCGACTAAGTAGCAGCCGCCCGGGACCGCTCCCGTTCAGGTCGGGGTTGCTGCGGCTCGCGCCGGGCGCGGAACGGCCTTCTCAGGCCGGCGGGCGGCGGGCGGCGTGCGGCTGGCCCGGCTCGCGCACCCAGGCGTAGGCCTCGGCGAGCGTGAGCACGCTTTCGGACGTCAACACATCAGAGCGAATGGCATCAAACAAGCGCTGCCGGAGAGCTTCTTCGATCTCCTCGTGTGTGGGCATGCTGCCAAGTCCTCCTTCAGCCGCGGTCCGGGGCAAGCCCCAGGGTGCTCGGATCGCTTCTCAGAGTGCAAATGGCCTCGTCCGCCGCCCAGTGCTTGACGAAGGCGCCTCAGGCTGATCGGATGGTCCGTACCTTTCGACAGGCGTCGAATGATCACCCGAGGGCCGCGATGACTATCGGATCCCGGCAAGCAGGCCCCAGTTCTCACGACGACGATGTCGCTCAGCTGCACGCCCTCGGTTACGCCCAGGAGCTGCGCCGATCGCGTCGATCCTCGTCTCGCTCGTGGCGGGTTTCGTCCTTCTCGTGGCGGTCACCTTTGCGATCCACGGGGATTACAACTCGGCCGTCATCTCGCCGACCGGGGTGCCGCCGGTGCAGATATGGCTCGATGCCGTCGGCAGAACCGGCGGCGAGCTGCTGCTCATCATCGCCTTCGTCCTCGGGTTACCGTACCTCGGCAACTCGACGGCGTACTTCGCAGTCACCTCCATCGCCACCATCGGCCTCTACATCGCATACGTCATCACGACGCTGCTCCGCCGCCTGGCCGGAGCGGGCTTCGCCGGCGGCCCGTGGTCGCTCGGTCGCTGGAGCGCCGTTGTCGGATGGATCGGCATCGCCTGGGTGGCGTTCATCACTGTGTTGTTCATGCTGCCGGAGGTCTCCCCGATCACCTGGAAGACGTTCAATTACGCACCGGTGGCAGTCGGCGTCGTTCTTCTCTACTCGGGCGGCTACTGGCTCTTGAGCGCCCGCAAGTGGTTCACTGGGCCGCGCGTACAGGGCTCGGCCACCGAGCTCGAGCGCATCGAAGCCGGCTTGCAAGCCTCGAGCGGCAAATAGCAGAGTCGACCGACAGCCCCCGATCCGGGGCCGGCTGAGGGTCTACACATCCGCGAGCCCTCGACAGCCTGGGCCCGGCGGTGGCTGTCGGGACGAGCAGCGGCGCCGGCACATCACCGCCATCGGGAAGAAAGCAGGGACAAACGGAGATGGGACGACTCGACGGCAAGGTCTCGGTCATCACCGGGGCGGCAAGCGGCATCGGCCGGGCGAGTGCGAGGCGCTTTGCCGCCGAGGGTGCCAAGGTGGTCGTCGCCGACCTGAGCGACGGCCCGGGAGCTGACGTGGCAGCTGAGATCGGTGGTCACTACGTGCATGCGGACGTGACCGACCAGGCGAGCGTGGAGGCGATGTACGACGAGGCCATCAACTTCTTCGGCGGCCTCGACGTGTGCTTCAACAACGCCGGCATCTCGCCGACCGATGACGACTCCATCCTCGACACGGACCTCGAGGTGTGGCGGCGGGTGCAGGAGGTGAACCTCACGAGCGTCTACCTGTGCTGCCGGGTGGGCATCGCCAGGCTGCTGGAACACGGCGGAGGCAGCGTGATCAACACTGCCTCGTTCGTCGCGCTGCTGGGGGCGGCCACGTCGCAGATCTCCTACACGGCCTCGAAGGGCGGGGTCCTGTCGATGTCGCGCGAGCTAGGGGTGGAGTTCGCCAGGCAAGGCGTCCGGGTGAACGCTCTCTGCCCCGGGCCGGTGAACACGCCCATGTTGCAGGAGCTCTTCGCAAAAGACCCGGAACGGGCTGCCCGCCGCCTCGTCCATGTGCCGATGGGTCGATTCGCCGAGCCGGAAGAGATCGCGGCGGCGGCAGCCTTCCTTGCCTCCGACGTCGCTTCGTTCATCACGGCGGCGTCGTTCATGGTCGACGGCGGCATCCACGCCGCCTACGTGACCCCCCTCTAGGCCGGCAGGCAGCGCGGTCAGGCCACAGTGAGGAGGCGGAGGCCACAGTGAGCGGTCGCCCCGTCATCGGCATCACCGCATACGAGGAGGAGGCGAGTTGGAACCAATGGCACCTGCCGGCGGCGATCCTGCCGGCGCGATACGTCCGGGCCGTGGAGGCAGCCGGCGGCACGCCGATTCTGATCCCGGTCCAGCGGCTGGGTGACGTAGACGCCGAGGAAATCCTCGACCGCCTGGACGCCGTCGTGCTCGCGGGAGGTCCGGACGTCGCCCCGGAGCTGTACGGGGCGGACCGCCACCCCTTGACCGGCGCGCCCCGCCACGCACGGGACGCCCTCGAGATGACGATCCTCGAGGCGGTGCAACAGCGCCCGCTGCCCACGCTGGCGGTCTGCCGCGGTCTCCAGGTCCTCAACGTGGCCCGCGGCGGCACGCTCCACCAGCACCTCCCGGACGTTGTGGGCCACGACGAGCACGGCCCGGACGCCCACGGGTACAGGCCGCACGAGGTGTCGCTGGCTCCCGGCACGACCGTTGCCACTCTCATCGGCAGAGAGCGGGCCGACGTGCCGACCCATCATCACCAGGCCGTCGACAGGCTCGGGAGCGGCCTCGTGGCGACGGCATGGGCCCGCGACGGCACTATCGAGGCAGCAGAGGACCTCTCGCTGCCGTTCCTCGTCGGGGTGCAGTGGCACCCGGAAATGGGCGACGACCCCAGCCTGCTCGCCGGGCTCGTGGCGGCGGCTGCAGAACGGGCGGCCTCCAGGCACCGCTGACTGCCGCCGTCCAAGTCTGAGCAGGCCCGGCCGGCGGCTCGGGGTGGTCGGAGAATGTCCGGGGCCGGGAGCGCCCGTAGACTCCCCCGTGTGGCGCAGCCGGCCGGCGACGGAAGAGACAGCGTCGGGGCCGGGCTCGCTCGCGGGGACGTCGGGGCCGCCGACGCTCCTGCTGACGCCGGCGCCGGCCGCCATGGCGGGGAATCCGGGACGGGCCATGCTCCCGCCGACGCCGGTCTCGACCGGATCTGGACAATCCCGAATCTCCTCTCGGCGGGGAGGCTGGCTCTCGCCGGCGTCTTCTGCTGGCTGCTGTTCGTCGAGCACGAGCGCTTCTGGGCCGCCGCCGTCCTCGCTGTCGCGGGTGGGACAGACTTCGTCGACGGCTACTTCGCCCGGCGCTTCAATCAGGTGACGACGCTCGGAAAGGTGCTCGACCCGACTGCCGACCGGCTCGTCCTCGGCGTCGGCGTCATCGCCATCACCGTCTACGGAGCCGTCCCGGTCTGGCTCGGGGCCCTCGTGCTCTCCCGCGAAGTGCTCGTGTCGGCGGCGGTGCTCGCCCTCGCCGCCCTCGGGGCGAAGCGGATCGATGTGGTCTGGCTCGGCAAGGCCGGCACATTCGGCCTGCTGGGATGCTTCCCGCTCTTTCTCGCCACCGACACGACGGGCACGTTGGCTCATGTCTTCCGTGACATCACCTGGGTCCTCGTCGTGCCGGCCCTCGGCTTCAGCCTGGCCGCTACCGTCGCCTACGTGCCGATCGCCCGCCAGGCGCTCAGCGAGCGGCGCCTTCGCCGGAGCCCTCCGCCCACCGCCGACGCACCAGGGGCGATGACCCAGTGAGATGGGGTGGCGCCACGGCCCGAAGATGGCGGAGCTTCGGGGCACCAAGGCACGCCCCCGTGTGGGCTCGAGGAGGTTGGGATTGAGATGAAGGCCGTCATCATGGCCGGGGGAGAGGGGACTCGCCTCCGGCCGCTCACCGCCAACCAGCCGAAGCCGATGCTCCCGATGGCCAACCGCCCGATGGCAGAGCACGTCGTGAACCTGCTGCGGCGTCATGGCTTCGACGACATCGTCGTCACGGTGGCCTTCCTCGCCAATCAGATCAGGACCTACTTCGGCGACGGGTCGGAGTTCGGAGTGCGGATGGTGTACGCCATCGAGGACTCGCCGCTCGGGACAGCGGGCTCGGTGCGCAACGCCCGGGACGAGCTCAACGAGAGGTTCCTCGTCATCTCCGGCGACGTCCTCACAGACATCGACCTTTCCGAGCTCGTGGCCTTCCACGAGAAGCAGGGATCCGTCGCCACCCTGGCGCTCAAGTCGATGGAGAACCCGCTCGAGTTCGGCATCGTCATCACCGGTGCGGACGGGCGCGTGGAGCGCTTCCTGGAGAAACCCGGCTGGGGAGCCGTCTTCTCCGACACAATCAACACGGGCATCTATGTGCTGGAGCCGGAGGTGTTCGACTGGATCCCCGAAGGACGCCAGGTGGACTTCTCCGGCGAGGTGTTCCCGGCGATGCTCGAGGCCGGCCGGCACCTGTTCGGCTTCGTCGCCGGCGGCTACTGGGAGGACGTGGGCACCCTGGAGGCCTACGTGGGGGCGCATCGGGACATCCTCGACGGCAAGGTGGATGTGGACGTGCCCGGATTCCCGCTCCGTGCCGGCATCTGGATCGGGGAGGGAGCCGAGATACATCCGAGCGCCACCGTGAGCGGGCCCGCCGTGATTGGCGACAACTGTCGCGTCGGTCCCGATGCCGAGCTCGGCCCCCATACCGTGATCGGTGCGAACGTCCGGGTCGGCGACAATGCTCAGATCGAGAACACCGTCGTGCACGACAACTCCTATCTCGCCCCCGGAGTGACGGCCCGCGGGGCGGTCATCGCCCGCTCGTGTGACATCCGCCAGGGGAGTCACATCGAGGAGGGAGTCGTGCTCGGCGACGGCTGCCGGGTGGGCCGAGGAGCGGTCATCCGGGCCGGGGTGAAGGTCTACCCGAACAAGACGATCGAGGCCGGTGCCGTCGTCAGCTCGTCGCTCATCTGGGAGTCGCGCGGCTCGCGGGCGCTCTTCGGGCGGGCCGGAATCGCCGGTCTCGCCAACGTCGACCTCTCGCCTGAGCTCGCCATGCGAGTGGCGATGGCCTTCGGCACCATCCTCCCGAAGGGCACTCTCGTGACCACCTCGAGGGACTCGAGCAGGGCGGCGCGGGTGCTGAAGCGGGCCGTCATGGTCGGCTTGAATGCCGCCGGTTGCGACGTCGAGGATCTCGAGGCGGCCACCGTGCCCCTCACCAGGTTCCAGATCCGCACGAGCCCTTCCCGCGGTGGAGTCACGGTCCGGCTCGTGAGCGGAGATGCGCAGTCGGTCTCGCTGCGGTTTCTCGACGTAGACGGCGTCGACCTCGATGAGGCGACGGAGCGCAAGGTCGAACGGCTCTACGACCGGGAGGAGTCGCGTCGCGTGCTGGCAGCCGAGATCGGTGACATCGACTTCCCGTCGCGCACAGTCGAGTCCTACACCCTCGATCTCACGAGCACGATCGATCTTGTGGCGATCCGCGAGGCTCGCTTCAAGCTCGTGCTGGACTACGCCTTCGGCACGACGAGCTTTGTCATGCCCAACGTGCTGGCGAAACTCGGAGCGGACGTCCTTGTCATCAATCCCCACGTGTCGACACCGGGTGTTCTCAGCTACGACCGCCGCAGCCATGCCGAACGTCTCGCCGGGCTCGTCCGGGCGTCAGGGGCCCATCTCGGCGGGATGTTCGAGCCGGATGGTGAGCAGTTGACGCTCGTCGACGACACAGGCCGGATCCTCACCGACGAGGAGGCGCTCTGCGTCATGGTCGCCGTCGTGACGAGAGAACGGCCGGGCGCCCCGATCGCCGTGCCGGTGGATGTGCCACTCGAGGTGACGCGCCTGGCGGCGGCGTCCTCGAGCGATGTCGTGTGGACCAAGCTCGTAGCCTCCGACCTAATGGCGGCGTGTGCCCGGCCCGGCGTGGGATTCGGCGGCAACTCCCAGGGCGGCTTCATCTTCCCCGAGTTCCTCCCTGCCTTCGATGCCGTCTCGTCCTTCGTCCACCTGCTCTCTCTCCTCGCCCATAGCGGGTCCCGCCTGTCGGAGGTCGTGGGGGGGCTGCCCTCTCCCAACGTGGTGCGTCGTGAAGTCCCGACTCCCTTCGAGCACAAGGGCCTCGTGATGAGGACCCTGCTCGAGCGGGCGACCGCCGACGAGGTCGTGCTCGTGGACGGCGTCAAGCTGATCGATCCCAACGGGTGGACGCTTGTCGTGCCCGACCCCGAGGCGCCGTTGACACTCGTGACGGCCGAGGGTCAGTCGTCGCAAGCCGCCGAGACGAGGGCGCAGGAGATGGCCGAGCAAGTGGGTTGGATCGTCGCCGAGGCGACGTCGTGACAGGAGGAGCGCCCCGATGAACGTCCCGGAGAATCTTCGCTACACGACCGACCATGAGTGGGCACGGGCAGAGGGGGCCGCCATCCGGGTCGGCATCACCGACTTCGCCCAGGACGCCCTCGGCGACATCGTGTTCGTCGAACTGCCGGCTGTCGGCTCATCGGTCACGAAGGGCGGTCCGCTGAGCGAGGTCGAGTCGACCAAGTCCGTTTCGCAGATATACGCCCCGGCCAGCGGCACTGTTGCAGAGGTGAACTCGGCGCTCCGGGACGCGCCCGAGACCGTTAACAGCGACCCGTACGGCGACGGCTGGCTCTGCGTGATTGAGGCGAGCGACCCCGACCCGCTGGCTGATCTGCTGGACGCGGCCAGCTATCGCGAGACGACTGAGCAGTGAGGCCGGTCTCAGCACCTTTGTTCAGGAAGCGCCGGCCGGAGAAGCCGTTGTGCTCCGGGGACCCGCACGTCGGACCGGCGGGGGCAATCGGAGCCTCCTGCGAGCCTCGGCGAGATCGGTCGTGACCGACTAGCTTGGAGCGAGTGTTCTGCAACAACTGCGGCCACCGCAATCCGCTCGACGCCAACTTCTGCTCGTCGTGCGGGTCGCCGCTCGCGCCCGGTCCGGACACCACCGTGTCTTTCGTTCCGGCGGATCCGTCCGGAGAGCAGGGTGAGGACGAGGTCAATGTCGCGGTGGGGGAGCTCGCGGCGGGGACAGGGGTCCTCGTTGTCAAGCGAGGACCGGACGTCGGGGCGAAGTACCTGCTCGACAAAGACGTCACCCATGTCGGACGGCATCCGGAGAGCGAGATCTTCCTCGACGACATCACCGTCTCCCGACGCCACGCGGAATTCGTCCGCGAGGGATCTGCCTACGTCGTGAAAGACGTGGGCTCCCTGAACGGCACGTACGTGAACCGCGAACGCATCGACGACGCTGTCCTCTCGAGCGGCGACGAGGTGCAGATCGGCAAGTTCAAGCTGTTGTTCCTCTCGACCGGTGCGGCCTGAGGCGACGGTGGACGACCGGCCATATCTGTCAATCGGCGATGTCCTGGCGCTGCTCCAGCGCGAGTTTCCCGACGTCACCATCTCGAAGATCCGCTTTCTCGAGAGCCGCGGCCTGCTCGTGCCGGACAGGACGCCGTCCGGCTACCGGAAATTCTACGAGCACGACGTCGAGCGCCTGCGCTGGATCCTGCGCCAGCAACGGGAGCACTTCCTGCCGCTCAAAGTCATAAAGGGGCGTCTCGAGGGTCAGGAGTCGTCCCGACCGCCGGCGCTGTTCGAGATGGGTGAGCCCGCCCCGTCGGCCGCCGGCCAGGAGGGGGGCGAGTCGCAACATCGGGGACGGGAAGAGGTCGCCGACGTGGCAGCTACCACCCAGGCGACGGCGCTCTCGGCGGGCAGGGCGGCGGAGGCAACCGACCCAGACAGCCCGGAAGGTGTCAACCGGTTCGCCTATGCCAACACAGGACGCAACGGCCGCGAGCGGTCAGGCGCCATCCTGTCGAGCATGTCGGCCCGGGCGGGTGCAGGCACTGTCGCCGAAGGGCCGCGCCAGGTCGTCACGTCGACAGCGGGCACCGCCGGCGCTGCCGGCGGTGAGATGAGCTCGAGCTCTCCTCCCTCGGCTCAGCCGGCCGGACCGGATCGGCCCGAACTTGGGACCCGGACTGAGACCGGCCAGCCTGAGCCTGCCGCTTCCGCCTCTCGGCGGGCGGGCGAGCGAGGGCGAGAGGCGACGCGGCGCCAGAGCGAGCCCCCGAGGGGACCCTCGGTACAAACAGAATCCTCCGAGGACGAGCCTTCGCCTGAGCCGCGCACACTGCCGGCCTCGCCAACAGGTGGGCCCCGCCGGGAAGTGGCTGCTCTGGTCGGAGTGAGCCTCACCGCGGCCGAGCTAGCCCAGGCCAGCGGGCTCGATGTCCAGCAGGTCGCAGATCTTGAGTCTTACGGGCTGATAGAGGGACGGACCGTGGCCGGCGTGCGCTGCTACGAGGAGGCCGCTCTTGTCGTCGCCGGGCTGTCGGCGAGCTTCGCCCGCTTCGGGGTCGAGGCCCGTCATCTCCGCGTGTTCAAGCACGCCGCCGAGCGTCAGACAGGCCTTTACTCCCAGATCGTTCTGCCTCTGCTCCGCCAACGGAACCCGGAGGCACGCCAGCGGGCGCTCGAAGAGGTCGCTCAGCTCAGTGAGCTCGGCGCCTCGCTGCAGGCATGCTTCGCCAAGGCGGCACTGCGGGATCTGACCGGGGCGTGACTGCTGCCGGCTCTGCCGGGCGGACGCTACTCGACACCGAACAGCTCGACCGGATCGTGAGGCGCTTCGGCAGGGAGATAACGCGGGACCATCCCGATGGTGTCGTGCTCGTCGGGATCCTCAAAGGGAGTGTCTGTCTCGTGGCGGACCTGGCCCGATCTGTCGAGTGCCCGTGCGCCGTCGACTTCCTCGGCCTGTCGGCCTACGGCGCCGGCGGCGCCCGCGTCCGACTGTCGAAGGACCTCGACGCCGACGTAGCCGGGCGGGCAGTCGTCGTCGCCGTCGACATCATCGACAGCGGCTTCACCGCAAGCTACGTGCGGAGATTGCTCAACGAGCGGGGCGCCCGCTCCGCCGACATCTGTGCGCTCCTCGACCGCCGCACCCGCCGCATCCTTCCCGTCGAGGCCCGTTATGTCGGCTTGGCCATCGGTGACGAGTACGTCGTTGGTTACGGCCTCGACTTCGAGGAGCGATACCGGAACCTCCCGATCGTCGTCGCCACCGACCAAGCTCTGCTGCGCGCGGGAGCGTTCCGGCCCTTCCAGGCCTAGAGCCGGCCTGCTGCTGTCGGGAGGCCCGCCAGACGCCGCTTATCGGCGCGGCTGATGTTGAGCGCCTCCGGCCTGCCCGCCCCTGTTCGTGGCCTCCGTCGCCTGTTTGATCGATGGACCGAATTCTTCCGCCGAGAACGTGGCTCGCGAAGGTGTCAACTGGAGCCGCAAACGGTATGTTGGCGCGATGGTCGAAGTTCGGCTCTCAGCAGTTCGAGTCGATCTCAGTTCGAGCACGCCGGTCGTGCTCCTGCAGGAGACCGAGGGCTCTCGCCGGTCGCTGCCGATCTTCGTGGGGCCGCCCGAAGCGACGGCGATCGCCTTTGCGTTGCAAGGCGTCGAGATGCCCCGTCCGATGACCCACGACCTCATGACCGAGCTGATCGAGTTGCTCGGGGCGAGACTGACACGCGTCGTGGTCACAGAGCTACGGGAGTCCACCTTCTTCGCCGAGCTCCACCTGCGCGCCGGCGGGCGTGACCTGACTCTGTCCTGTCGACCATCGGACGGGATCGCCCTCGCCACACGGACGCACTCACCGCTCTACGTGGCCGACGAGCTCATGGACGCCGAAGGCCTGGTCGTCGAGCCTGACGTGGACGATGTCAGCGAAGCGGGCGATCCGGAGGAGCTCGTGGGCGAGTTCAAGGAGTTCCTCGACACGATCCGGCCGGAGGACTTCAGCACCTGAGTCGTCCGGCGGCACGACAGCGGGGCACATCCTCGGCATCAGCCCCGGAGCACTTCAGCACTGAGCCGTCCGGACGGCCTGACATCCGGCTCTAGTCCCTCGAGCCGATGGGCTGGACGGCGCTTCAGTCCATCCTGTCGGCACACGGCCGAGAACTTCCTCGAAACGATCGCCGCCGGGCACTTCAGCGCCTCGGCTCCGATGCCAGGACAGCAGTACTTGTCACCTGGTGTGGCCGCTGATAGACAGTAGCACTTGCTGCCGCTAAGACGGAGAACAGCACGAATCTCCAGGCCAGACGAGTCTAACCCTCTACTTGAGGGTTGAGGATTCGACAAGCCTCACCTGATGGTTGACGTGGA
>Ga0182024_10014543_pt1 | contig 15205 bp, 15 predicted proteins | sample P32metaG_FD_120480 | JGI IMG/M metagenome (GOLD analysis project Ga0182024, IMG submission 120480) | Permafrost microbial communities from Stordalen Mire, Sweden - P3-2 metaG (Illumina Assembly) | ecosystem: Environmental > Terrestrial > Soil > Wetlands > Permafrost | place: Sweden: Stordalen... | reverse complement strand
TCCCCGGCAGAGGTAACGGCGCTGGTCAGTTTCCTCGAGACTCTGCATCCTGAAGGCCAACATCCCGCACAAAACGCTGCGCAGCAATACATCAGCACCGGCGAGCTAGACCCCGGGCAATAAAACCTGGCCATCGCATCACGGGGATTTTGTCATCCCGAGAGCTGCGTCGGTAACAATCGAAGGGTGCCCCAGGTCTCGCTTTTGAGACCTGGGATCTCGCGCCACCGATCTCAACTGGAGACTCAGCACCCCCTTTGTCATTCCGCTCCGTCCCGGCGTGCCGTGGGAGCGAAGCCGAGGGATCTGCAGTTTCACTTAATCGGCAGCCGAGGCTTTGGGTGGGCCATTCTTCGCCCGTCTTTGGCGAGGAGTGGGCTACGATGTTTTCCCTGCCCTTATGCCGCGAGGGCCGAAGTAAAGCGCAGAGGATACATCTGCGCTTGCAGCGATTCACTATAGTAGGAATCATGTCGGACGGCATATCACAGGCCGCATGGAGCTCCTGGTCCTTCCCCTTCTGGGCCACCACGGGATTGCTCGCGACGGCTCTGCTTTATCTCCGCGGCTGGACCAAAATCCGCCGTACCCAGCCGCTAACATTTCCCCCGTGGCGCGCATGGTGCTTTCTCGGCGGTCTCCTCGTCCTCTGGTTAGCGATCGCCTCGCCGCTCGACACCTTGGACGGCCTGCTGCTGGTCGCCCATATGACACAGCACCTGATACTAATGTCGGTGGTGCCCCCGTTACTGCTTCTGGGAGCGCCGGCCGTCCCCCTATTACGATCATTGCCGCGCTCTGTACTTCGCGATGGCCTCGGCCCTTTCTTCCGCGCCCAATCCCTGAATCGGATCATCCACCTGATCACCCATCCGGTATTCGCGTGGCTGGCCATGAATATCGCCTACATCGCCTGGCATGTCCCGCAAGCCTACGAGTTGGCCTTACGTTCCCCGGGTTGGCACGCAGTGGAGCACGCCTGCTTTCTGGTCACATCCTTGCTCTTCTGGCTTCCCATCATCCAGCCCTGGCCCACCGTGGGCCGCGGGTCCCGCTGGGCCATGTTGCCCTATCTCGTAGGCGCGGACCTGGTGAATACAGGGCTGGCCGCAGTCCTGTCGTTTTCCGACCGGGTCATTTACCCCAGCTATGCTGCCGGACCCAGGGTCTTCGGCATATCTGCGCTGCGTGACCAGGCGGCGGCCGGTGCGCTGATGTGGGTGATCGGTTCTATCTTTTACCTTGTACCTTTGGCGGGCATTGCCATCCGCCTGCTTTCGCCGCAATCTCGTCGGCCTGCCGCCGGCACCTTGCGGCAGGGAAGCATCGCCGTCCCGCACCCAGGTCGGCGCTTCGACTTACTGAACCTGCCCCTGATCGGCCGTTTGTTGCGCTGGCGCTACGGCCGGATGGCATTACAGAGCGTCGCCTTCATCGCCGCGGTCCTGGTGATTGTGGACGGTTTCCTCGGGCAACCTATGGGCGCGATGAACCTGGCCGGGGTCTTGCCCTGGACCTACGTACGAGCCTTCGGCGTAATCGCATTGCTGGTGCTGGGGAACATCTTCTGCCTGTCGTGCCCCTTCATGCTGTCGCGGGAGTTAGGCCACCGGCTCGGTCTGGCCCGCTTCAAATGGCCGCGCTGGCTGCGCACCAAGTGGATCGCGATCGCGTTGCTGATCCTGTTCTTCTGGTCCTACGAGGCCTTCGCTATCTGGGACCATCCCCAGCGCACCGCCTGGCTTCTGATCGGGTACTTCGCCGCGGCCTTCCTCGTCGACACCTTCTTTCGCGGAGCAAATTTTTGCAAGTACATTTGCCCGCTGGGGCAATTCAATTTTGCCGGTTCGCTGCTCTCGCCCTTCACCCTCGAGGCAAAGAGCCACGCCACCTGTGAGCGTTGCACCACCCATGACTGCATCGCCGGAAATCAGCAGCAGCGCGGTTGCGAGCTGCAGCTCTATATGCCGCAAAAGGCTGGAAATATGGACTGCACCCTTTGCATGGATTGCGTCAAGGCGTGCCCCCACGACAACATCGGCCTCTTCGCCATTGCTCCAGTGCGCGATCTGCTGCGCGACCCGGTGCGATCGTCGATCGGCAAATTTTCCGCACGCATCGACATCGCGGCCCTCATTCTGGTGCTGGTGCTCGCGGCCTTCGTAAATGCCTGGTGGATGGTGGCGCCGACCACCCTGGGGAAATACCTGGCGCTGGCAGTCCTGTTAGCAGCAGCAGTGACCGCCCTGGCTGCTGCACACCGCTCAACCAAGAAGGAACTCTTCTGCCGCTTCTCCCAGGCGCTTCTGCCTTTGGGATTAGCAATGTGGGCCGCCCATCTGCTCTTTCACCTCATCACCGGCTGGGCCACTCTGGACCCTGCGCTCCATCAAGCTGCGGCGGACTTAGGCTGGCATCTTTTCGCGCCGGCTCACTGGGTCACGGTGCAGCCGCTAATGCCCGCCAATACTTTGCTCTCAGTGCAGCTCCTGCTCCTCGATGCCGGCCTGCTCTTGACCCTGTACCTGGGCTGGAGACTGGCGCGGCAGTGGGCGACGAGCGCCGGCCGGGCCATCCTGCTGTTGTTGCCGTGGGCAACCATGGTTGCTGTAGCCTATGCCACCGGGGTCTGGATCATGCTCCAACCCATGCAGATGCGCGGCGTCATGATGAACCCATGAAGGCGCTCTATCCGCTGGCAGCATGGTTGATGTTGACAATAGGAGCGACTGCGGCACGTGGCGATGGCGGGGCGATGCTGCTGCATCAGGATGCCGGTGCGTTTACCATCACCCTGTTCGCCGCGCCACAACCGTTGCGCACCGGAGACGCAGACCTCAGCGTGATGGTGCAGGATCGAACCAGCGGGGAAGTGCTCCTGGATCCGGCAATCGACTTGACCGTTGCCCCTGAGTCGGCCAGCGCAGCGCCCCAAACCGTGCGGCTGGCGAAAGGCCAAGCCAGCAATCGTCTGATGCAGGCATGCACGGTCCAGTTCTCCACCGTCGGCAAGTGGCGTTTAACGCTGGTCGTTCGCCGTGGGAACGAAAGCGCACAGCTGAGCACGGACTGCATCGTCGAGCCCGATCGCTCCCGCGCCACGTTGGTATGGTTTTATATTCTGCTGCCCGTTGGCATCATTCTGTTATTCGTCACCCACCAGGTTTTGAAGCTTCGGTCAGAGGGGAAGGTTCCATGATCCACGCGCCAAATCCGCTCATCGCCTTGGGAGTAGTAGCGTCCACCGCCGCCACAGACGCGGTCTACGTACCCTTCACCGCGGCGGTCGCCGCGCGCCGCAGGACCGTCGCCGCAAGCTGGAGTAGCGTGTGGTATCTGCTCTCCGCCTTTGCCGTGATCAGCTACACCGGCAACCCTATTTACGTGATCTTCGCCGCGGTTGGCTCCTGGCTGGGAGCCTTCGGCGCCGTCACTTGGCTAGGCACGGCGGCAAAACCACACACTTAGCCAGGATGTGGTAACTTTTGCAGGGGAAACGACATGCCAGAAACTGTTGCAACCGCAAAGCACATCAGATGGAACGACATTGAGGTAGAAAGCCTGAGCCCGCAGATAGGCCGGCAGATGATCGTTGGCACTAATGTGATGGCCGCGCGCGTCCTCCTGAAGAAGGGCGCCAAAGTCCCTCGGCACAGCCATCACAATGAGCAGGTCACCTATATCCTCGAAGGCGCATTGCACTTCTACATCGACAACCGGGAACTCACTGTCTCTGCCGGGGAAGTGCTGTGCATTCCGCCCAACATGCCGCATGAAGCAATCGCGCTCGAGGATACCGTCGACCTGGACATCTTTAATCCGCCCCGCCAGGATTGGATCGATAAAGACGATGCTTACCTGCGGCAGGAAGTCGAGAAGTAGGGGAAAGGGACAGCAGTGGATCTTGGACTGAAGAACCGCAATGTCATGGTCGCTGCGTCGAGCGATGGCATCGCGCGAGCAGCGGCAGAGAAGTTCGCCGCCGAAGGCGCAAACGTGGCCATGTGCTCTCGCGACGAAAAGAAACTCAATGCGGCGGCCGCCCACATTCGCGATCGCTACCACGCCCGGGTGCTCGCCGAGGCATTCGATGTAACCGATGAGGCTGCAGTCGAAGCATTTGTGAAGCGCGTGGCGCAGGAGTTCGGCGGCGTCGACGTTTGCGTAACCAACGCCGGGGGACCACCGCCGAAGATGTTTCTTGCCACCACCACTGAGGAGTGGCATCGCTCAGTGGAACTGAACTTCATGAGCGTGATCCACTTTGCCCGTGCAGTTTTGCCCTGGATGCAGAAAAACCACTGGGGCAGGCTGGTAACCATCACCTCCATCACGGTTCGTCAGCCGGTCTCTGACCTCATCTACTCCAATGCGGTGCGGGCGGGTGTTCTCGGCCTGGTCAAGAGCCTTTCCAATGAGTTTGGCAAAGACGGCATCACCGTAAATAACGTCGGTCCCGGCTACACCGCAACCGAACGGCTGAAGCAGCTGATCGCCAAGCGTTCCCAGGAACTAGGTATTACCCCCGCTGAATTCGAAGCACGCTTAGGAGTCGAAGCACCGCTCAAGCGGGTGGGGCAACCGGAAGAAGTGGCCGACGCCATCGTCTGGCTCGCCTCCGATCGCGCATCGTTCATCACCGGACAGACGTTGTTGGTAGACGGCGGCCTATTCAAAGGACTCTAAGTGGATGGATGGCGAAGGTCGATGCCAATCCTTCCTGTACCGACAACGAAGGCTTGGGTGCCCATTCTACGCCCGCTTTTGGCGTAGAGTGGGCTACCGGCTCCCAACCACGCTTTTGTCACTAGGGGGCGAAGCATCTTGGAGAAATGAAGTTTCCCTTGAGGTATCCATTTGACTTCTGAACTGCAACAAGGCCGCATCCCGATGCTCGAGCGAGACCAGGTCACGCCGGAGCTAGCCTTGCTCTACGACAAGCTCCTGCATGAGCGGGGCATCATCCCCAACATGTTCAAAACCGTAGCCCACGTACCAGATCTCGCGATGGGCTTCGCCGCCTTCCTCAAGCCACTGATGAGCAGCGGCGCGCTTGAGGCCTGGTACAAAGAGCTGATCGCGACCCGGATGGCTTATCTAAACAGCTGCGAATACTGCATCTCCTCGCATTCTTTTCTGGCGAAGCTAGCCGGTGCCTCAGACGCCCAAATCAAGGGAATTGAGAACTACGAGGATGCCCCCTTCACCGAGAAAGAGAAAGCCGGCTTTCGCTACGCCGACAAGCTCCATGGCTCCGCCCACGATATCGATGACCCCACCTACACCAAGGCAAAGCAATTCTTCGACGACCAGCAAATGATCGAGCTATCCGCCGTAGCGCCAGCCTTTGAATTCTTCCCACGGTTTGTCAACGTCCTTGCCGTTCCGGTAACACCCATCCCCGAAGCAGTTTCCCCGAAGAGCTAGCCTATGTATTGTTGGCGGTTACCCCTCGCAATAGCGATGCTGATCGCGACTCCCGCCTTGTTGCAGGGACAAGCCAGCCCTAACATGGCTCCCGGATACCAGCAGACCTACGACCGCATGCTGCAACAGATACGCCAAATCGCTATCTTCGACGACCACGGGCATCCTGGTTTTGCAGACGACAGCGACGTAGACGCCATGGCCTCCTCTCCATCGCACTCTCCTCTACGCTTGCAAAGCGACAATCCCGAGCTCATCGACGCTTCCAAAGCCCTCTTCGACTATCCTTACTCCGACAACAGTTCAGACCATCTCAAATGGCTCATCGCCCAAAAAGCGGAGATGCGTCAAACCAACCCAGGCTATCAATACTTCGATCGAATCCTCGACAAGCTGAACGTTCAGACCATGATGGCCAACCGCGTCGCCATGCCCAGCTACCTCGATCCCAAACGTTTCCACTGGGTGTTCTTCGTTGACTCGTTTCTTTTCCCACTCAACAACAGCGATCTGCTCGCGCGCAATATCGACGAAGGCGTCTACGTTCCTTTGCAGGAAAAACTGCTGAAGCGCGAGCTTGGGCAAGCCGGCCTAAGCGCATTGCCGAAGACCTTCCCCGAATACCTCGCCTTCGTAAGCAGAATCCTGGAACAAAATCGAGCGCACGGCGGAGTTTCTATCAAGTTTGAAATCGCCTATTTCCGCACCCTGCACTTCGACGATCCGCCGGAAGGTACGGCGGCCGCCATTTACAGCCGCTACCACGCCGGGGGGAAACCGTCTGCGGCCGAGCACACGCAGTTCGAAGACTTTATGTTCCGCTACCTGCTGCGCGAAGCGGGGCGTTTACACCTTGCCGCACAAATCCACACTGCCGTAGGCACCGGCGACTTTTTCAGCGTCACCGGAGGCAACGTCTTAAATCTAGAGAACGTGCTGCGGGACCCGCGCTACAGCAACGTGAACTTCGTTCTCTTACATGGCGGTTATCCCTTCCAGGACCAGGCCATCTGGCTTACCGCGCGCGAGAATGTTTATCTTGACTCCTCGTTGATGGGTCTTTATCTGTACCCCGCGGACCTGGCCGAGGTGTTACGCCATTGGCTCCTGCTCTACCCTGATAAGGTGGTCTTCGGTTCGGATGCTTTCCCCTTTAACGAAGCCATTGGGGCAGAAGAGAGTGATTGGCTGGCGATAGAGTCGGCGCGGGAGGCACTCGCCGCCGCACTCTCGCGGATGATCCTGAATGGCGAGGTCAGTGAGCAGCGAGCCCTTCAATTTGCCCATGCTTACCTGCACGACAATGCGGCACGTATTTATCCCGCGCCCCTGCAATAAGCTAATCTCCAGCCGTCTCCAGTGCCGGCATCTGCTCAGCCACCTTCGCGCTGGTCACAAGAATGACGGAGAGCACGACTACTGCGCTTCCGGCGAGAATATAACCGCTGACCCGCTCATGCAGGACCAGCCATCCCAAAAAGACGGCCACCACAGGATTCACGTACGCATAAGTCGATACCTTCGACGTAGGCACGTGCTCCAGCAACCAGATATAAGCTGTGTAACCGATCCACGATCCGCAGACGATCAGGTACGCCACCGCGCCGATACCGCGTCTGGTCCAAACCACGTGTGAGAAATCCCCCGCCAACACAGCAAAAATAAAATTCGCGACCGCAGCCGCCGTGATCTGCCAACCAGTCGCGCTGAAAGGATCCATCCCCGATTGCCACCGTTTCGACAATACGGAACCAAGAGCCCAACTAAACGATCCGCCCAGCAAACTGAGCGAAGCCCAGAGTTCCTTGCGTCCCATAGCCGTCTTGGACGTAAGCTCAGGGTAGAACAGGACAAGCAGTCCCACCACGCCGAGCGCGAGCCCTGCTTTCCCGCGCCCGGAGATGCGGTGGTGGCCCAGCAGTATCGAGTCGAGAACCAGGAACCACAATGGCGTGACTGCAATAATGAGGGCTGCGAGGCCAGTGGAGACCGAGAGCTCGGCATAGGAAAGAGTAAGATTGCCGCCCATCAGCAACAAAACTCCCACCACGCTGGCCAGGGCAATCTGCCGGGGCGAATAAAATATCCGTCGCCCCGTCATCGCGCACACAGCGAGCATGATCACGCCCGCAATCGCAAACCGTATGGCGCACATTAGCGCCGGAGGAATCGACTGCACCGCGATATCAATTCCGAGATATGTCGATCCCCAGAATACGTAGACCAGGCCGAACGCAAGGACAACCTTCCATCGGCTTGGCTCTGTACCCCGCGTGGCTCTGTTCACAATGCCTGCCTCTCTAGGGAATGCGATACGATCCTGGAACCTTTTCATCCAGAGTCGCCAGGACTGCCCCGTTCACCCTTGCAAGCTCCACCAGGTGACCATCCGTGGTCTGTTTGGGAGTCTTAACCCACGTGGGAAGATGTGAAATATCGTGAGTGTCCGCAATGAAAGTGAAGGAGAGGACCTTAGCCCTCTTCAATCGAAGCAGGGCGGTTCGTGCCTGCACGACCGTGAAGCCGTACGCTGGAGCCTGGGAGAGCACGCGCACGAACGCCAACTCTGTGATGGAGCAAGTCGCCAGTTGCGGAAACTGTTGTGCTTTTACCCAGGCTGCCACCCGGTCATGAAACTCATGGTGGATGAATCCGAGGGCAACCAGGGCGTTTACGTCGAGAAGATACTTCATGGAAAGTTTGCAAGAATCTCTTCGACTTCTTTGCTGCTCAGAACCGGAGCATCCGCGCCCGCGCTCAGCACCGGCAGGCCGGTAACGGGGTCGGCAATGATCCTGACCTTATGAGGTCGCTTTTTAACCGGGGTCAGGATGATGCTTCCCGCCTCGATTTCGGCATCGAGGGGATCACCGGCACGAATGCCCAGCCTGCGGCGAATCGGACCGGGAAGCACGATCTGCCCTTTGGTGGAAACCCTGGTCTGCATGGTAAGACGATCTTACCCCACGTCGCCTTCGGTCGCAATATCAGAGCGCAAGCGATTCTTATGGTGCCGAGACCAGTGTTCCACCGCAAGCAACTCATCCTTGCGCATCACCCTGAGCCTTGTGAGAAAATAAGCTCCCACACGCGTTAAAACATTAGGATACGGATACAGTTACAATATCGTGGCCCAACGGCGAGCGCGAGTAAGGAAGTGCCTGCCGCGCCGGCTCAAGGAGAAGTATCTTGGTGAGATTCGGGCAAAAATCCCCATCAAAGCGTGCGGCACCTCTCATTTGCCTCGCGCTGGCGGTGCTTTTTCATCCACTGTCTAAGGCCGAGGCCCTCTTTCCGTTAACCGTTCAGCTCGATTGGATCGAGAATGCCCAATTCGCAAGCCTCCTGGTCGCAAAAGAAAAGGGTTGGTACGCGCAGCAGGGTCTAGACGTCACCATCGAACCAGTGAATCAAGCCACGCTCGACGCCGTCGCCCCAGTGGTAAATGGCCGCAACGTAATCGGCTGTGCGGACGGCATGGTGCTCCTCCGCGCTCGCCAGGCGCATCAACCGATCCAGGCATTTGCCACCACGTTACAGGCCTCTCCGCTGGGGATTGTGACCCTTCGCAGCAGTCACCTCAACCGGGTCAAGGATCTTGCCGGAAAGACGATTGGTTTGCACGCCTACGACGTTCCCCAGTTGGAGATCATGCTGAACGCCAATGGCCTGTCCCTTCACCAGGTCAAGATCAAAAAAATAGGCGATGACATCACCTCTCTCGCCGCCGGTCGCATCGATGCCCAGGTCGTTTACCTTCTTGATGAAAAGGTCGCTCTCCAAGAGAAGGGAATTCAGCTCAACGTCTTTCCCGGTTACGCCAACAATTACATCACCTATTCCCAGGTCTATTTCGCGCGCAGTGATTTCCTGCAGTCCCACCGCGAAGTTCTGGCCAAGTTTCTGCTCGCCACGAACCGCGGCTGGGAAGAAGCCTTTGCCCATCCAAACGAAACCGCGGCCATGCTCGTCTCCAAATATCTTCCCGGGAAAGACCCGAATTACCAGGTTCGCTCGCTGATGGAACTAAGGCACTTTGCTACCATCGAATCACCGCAGCTGGGGCAAATGCGTCTGACCACATGGCAGAAAAGCTGCGCCTTGTTTCATCTTGACCCGGCCCTCGCCAACCAACTCGCCAACTTCTCGGTGTTGCAGGCCGTGTACAGGAAAGAAGACGGGAGATGAACAACACGACCAACACCTTGGGAATCCCTCTCATCTTGCTGACCCAGGGCACCTGGCTTGCAGCCTGGCCTACTCGCGTAAAGGATTTTGCGGCTTTTGTTCAGGCTACCCGATACGACGCCACGGGGAACATGCTGACTCTTGGCAAAGATGACTTCGATTGGCTTCCCCATGGGCGCACTTGGGAGTCGCCAGGGTTTGCTCAGAACCCGGATCATCCCGTGGTCGGAGTCAGCTACCAGGACGCCCTCGCATTTTGCGCCTGGCTCACCGCACAAGAGCGCTCGTTGGGAAAAATCGATGCCGGGCAAAGCTACGCTCTCCCCACCGACCTCGAATGGAGCATGGCCGTCGGACTCGGTGAAGAAAAGGGCGCGTCTCCCGAGGAACGTCTCTATCACAGCGCGGGAACTTATCCCTGGGGCCCTGCCTGGCCTCCGCCTGCGAACTTCGGCAACTATGCCGGCGCCGAGTCCCGTCTCGACGTGCCTTCCTGGTGGGGTGTCGTCCCCGGAGGCTATGTCGATCCCTTCCCCCGCACCTCTCCTGTAGCCAGCTTCGCGTCCAATGCGCTTGGATTTCATGATCTCTCCGGCAACGTTTGGGAGTGGTGTGCGGACGCTTATTGCCCCGGAAGCTTAGCCAGGATTATCCGTGGCGGCTCCTGGGGGAGCGACCGCCCCGCTTACCTCCAGTCGGCGAATCGAAACCCTAAATTTCCAGATAGCCGCAACGACGAAACGGGCTTTCGCATTGCCCTGCGCTCGGTTTGATTTAAAAGGTCATGACTGAACGACTCGCCTCTCCGCCGGCGATTCCCAGGGCAACTGCCCTGCGGCGAAACTATCTCTCGGCGTTGGAGAATGTGGCTCAAGCCGTGGGCACGATGGGGCCGGCCGCAACTCTCGGAACCGTGATCCCTCTGCTCATTGCGAAAACCGGCAACGGCACCTGGCTATTGTTCCTCGGGATCCTCAGCGTTTTTATCCTCATCTCAATCAACGTCAATGTCTTTGCCTCCCGATTCGCTTCGGCCGGTTCGCTCAGCAGCTATGCAGAAAAAGGGCTTGGCGGATGGCCCGGCATTCTCACTGGTTGGTCCTATATCGTGGCCATGACATTTATCGTCACCAGTTCAGCGGTTGCCAGCGCCTACTATCTCGGCATGGTCATGGCCCACTTTACCGATCGCCCCATCGGCAAGACCGGTTCCATTGTGCTCACCATGCTGGTGGTTGGGCTGGCATGGTTGCCGGCTTACCGGGATATCAAGCTTTCCACCAAGGTCCTGCTCTGCACCGAGGCCATTTCGGTGAGCGTGATCGCATGCATCCTGGGGATCGCAATGTGGCGGAGTGGCCATGGACTCGATCAAGCACAGTTGCATCTTGCCGGCACCGGCTTTCCGCAGTTCAAGATGGGCCTGGTGCTGGCTTTCATGATGCTGGCCGGCTTCGAGAGCGCGACCACGTTGGGCGAGGAAGCCCAATCCGCCACGCGCACCATTCCGCGCGTCATGTTTTTCTGTCTCTTGCCCATTGGTCTGCTCTTCATGGCCAGTATTTACTCGACCACCGCGCTTTCGCATAGTCGAAATATCGGCTTCGATCAAACCAACGCCCCTCTGGATCTGATTGCCCGTTCGATCGATCTACCTGCGCTCGGCTGGATTAGCTCTCTGGGCGTCGCTCTTAGCTGCTTCGGTTGTGCGTTAGGAGGCTTGAACGCTGGAGCGAGGGTTATCTTCTCCATGGCACGGGAGCGCTTGTTTGCGCCTTTTTTCGCGAAAATTCATCCCGCGAACGGAACTCCGTCGCGCGCGCTTCTGGTGATGGTAGCGGTTGCCCTGATCATCCCCGCCCTGCTCATCGCCCGCGGAGTGGCGATGGCCAATGCCATGGACTACCTGATGCAAATTGCCTCGTTCGGATTTTTGGGTGGGTATTTTTCCGTCTGTGTCGCGGCGCCCTTTTACCTCGCGCGCCGCGACGCATTGACGGTTACGCAACTGCTTGCGGCGGTGATCACGTTATTGGTGATTGGCGCGGTGCTCTTTTTAAGCCTGATTCCAATCCCGGCTGCGCCCTGGCGCTACCTTCCATATTTGTTTGCCGCCCTGGTTTTCATGGGAACGCTTGCTAGCATCTATTTCCGTGGAAAACTCAGGGCGTGACTGCGCTCACGTTCACGTCATTGCGTTCAATCTTTCGATAAGGCCGCAAGGCGCAGCGGTCTGGATGCCTCTGAGACGGCAAAGCCGCCTCGAATCTTCTCGTCAAGCGCGCATCCAGCGAAGTGGTTATAGGTCTCGTGGACCGCTGTCTACTTCGATTCCTGTTGGGGCTTCGCTCAGTAGTTCTTGCAAGTCAAGCCGCCGGGTGAACATGGCCAATAGGCCATCACGTGTGCGCGGCCACATTTCCTTGGGTTTGTCGCAATACAACTCAACCCCGTTGTCATCGGGATCACTCAGGTAGATCGATTCGCTGACGCCGTGGTCTGCCGCACCCTGCAGCGGAATCTTCGCCGCCAACACCTTGCGCAGGGCAGTAGCAAGCGCAGGGCGAGTGGGGTAAAGGATCGCCGTGTGATAAAGTCCCGTCGTACCGGGAGGTGGGGGTGAACCACCGAGGCTTTCCCACGTGTTCAACGCGATGTGATGATGATATCCACCTGCAGACAGAAACACCGCCCCATCCCCCAATCGCTGCGTGACCTCAAATCCCAGTACCCCGGAGTAGAACCGGAGTGCCCGTTGCAGGTCAGCAACCTTCAAGTGGACATGGCCAATGCGTGCCTGTGAATCAATCACGTAGGATGCCGGTGTTCGTGGAGCTTTGTGGGTCGTAGCCATGATCGGGACTTTCGTTTCTTGGCTGCACATCGTCTCCGATCGCGGCCAGCATGCAATCTTAGGCTATCTGCCCCGAGTCGCCAAAACAAAACTCGGACAGTCGTCGTCAACTCGTGGAATCACGGCGACCGTATAGGATTCCCCGCTGCATTCACCGAGGATGCTGACATCATCAATATTCGCAGTAACTGAGCAGGCGCAGCGGGGGCGCGCTCTTGTTACTCGATATAAAATGCCATGGCGATAGACTCGGGCGCGGTTGGCCTGAACCCAAATTGTGAATACAAGCGATGAGCCTCGCCATCTGCGATGAGGCTCACATGAGCTCCGCTTGGCGCCGTCTTTTTGAGATGCTCGACCAGCGTGCGAACGATCAGCTTTCCCAGTCCGCGGCCCTGATGCTCGGGCTCGACAGCGATGTCGACTATCTGGAAAGACAATCCTCTGTCGCCGACAATACGTCCCATACCGACGACCTGGCCAGACCGGTATACCGTGACTCCAAAAATAGTGTTGGGGAGCCCAACGGCTGCGCCTTCAGCACTCTTTGCACCAAGCCCCGCGTTGACCCGAAGCTGCCTGTACTCGTCGGCAGGGGGAGTGCCGGCGACCAAATCATAACCCTCAACTAGCATCCATTCCTTCCAGCCTGCAGTGCTTTGTGCTCTGAGTTGCCATTATAGGCACTCGAAAAATCAGGCTGGCGGCGGTCTCGTCGAATATGTCCGGGCGGAATACGCCGGACCGATTTCCATATAGAGGATGCGGGTTGCTTTGGTCATAGTGCGCTACAAAGAGTAACGGATCCAGCAGACAATAGTCAGGTGATTTTCTTGATTAAAGTCTTGTAAAGTCTACGCAATTCTCCAGCCGAGGATACACATTCCGGGAGAAACCAGGATCCGTCCGGTTCACCCGTCAAATCCCCTGTGTAAACACCGGGTAGACCCCTTCCAAACAGCGTTGCGAAGGCGCATAACATGGCCCACTGCAGTCTTTTGTTTTGGAGAGGCCTCTTATGTCAAGGAACGGAATTTTTCCTGTTGTTGCTGCGCGCCGTTCAACCATGCCACCGTTCGTTCACCTGGTAACGGCAGCAAACCCCGCCGAAACCGTCACTGACAAAGTCCCTCCGCAAGCCCGAATCGGCACCGGCGGATCTGCGCCGAGATTCGGGAGATCGATAGCCGCGGGCGTCTCTAGTCTCGCTGCGGCGCTAGCGATTTCCATCTTCCTTTTCTTCTCGGTCGCTGCGATGGCACAAAATGACGTTGGCTCCATTGTCGGATTCGTGTCGGACTCCTCCGGGGCGGTCGTGCCCAATGCAAAAGTAACCATCAAGAATGAGGGAACGGGCGAAAGCCGTACGGTCTCCACCGATGGGTCAGGTCATTACGCGGTCCCGAACTTGCCACCCACTGTGTACACCATGACGGCCGAGGCCACTGGCTTTCAGAGGTTTGAGAGTACACACAATGTGCTGGCATCCAATAGCACGATCTCGATTGATGCAGTGCTTACGCTTGGAGCGGCTACCCAAACCGTCGAAGTGACGGCCACCGCCGCTCTCTTACAGACTCAGTCCGCAGCGGTACAGAGCGAGATCGCGGGAGAGCAGATCCAAAAGATGGAGTTGAACGGCCGCAATCCCATCTACATGACGCAGTTTCTGCCTGGCGTCTCCAGTACGGCGACCCTCGGTGACTTTAACTTCGCCTTCAACAGTGGGGACAGTTTCAACATCAATGGGGCGCGCACGCAGGATACGTTGTACACGATCGATGGCGCTCCGGCAGTTCGTACGCGAGACGACGGAGAGATCATCGCCGGCGTGAATGTCGACGCAGTGCAGGAAATGCAAGTAATCACAGCCGCCTACTCGGCGGAGTATGGCGGTGCATCCGGCGCCCAGGTGCGCATTGTGAGCAAGAGCGGAACCACCAACTTCCACGGTGGTGCGTACGAATACCTGCGTAATTCGGCGATGGACGCCAATACCTGGTCGCGGAACCTGAACCCCGCAACCCGGTTTCCTTCCCCCTTTGTTTACAACAATTTTGGATTCCTGGTGGGCGGCCCTATCTGGGCCCCAAAGGTGCCCTTCTTAGATAGCCTGCGGAACAAGGCCTTCTTCTTCGTCAACGAGGATTGGGTTCGCTACCGCTTTGCAGCCACGCAAAACATGACGGTGCCTACCGCGTTGATGCGCCAGGGTAACTTCAGTGAACTGCTGAATCCGAATAATCCGTACTATGCGGGTGGCAAACAGCTCTACGTGCCGGGCACATGCCCAGTGTACGGTGCTGCAACCTGTGTGCCTTACCTTGGCAACGTTATTCCGGCGGCGCAATTGAGTCCAAACGGCGTCGGGATCATGAACTCCTATCCTCTGCCCACTCCCGGATTCCAACAGGGATCGCAAAACTATGCCGGCTCGCTCCCCAACCCGGAGAATCAGCGTAAAGGCCAAATCAACGGCGACTTTCTCATCACGCAAAACAACCACCTCTTGTTTCGGCGCTCTGACAACTCGTTCTACCAGCTCTCCCCCTACAACCAGAGCAACCCCCAGGTTCCGATCATTTTCGAGCGCCCGAACCAAACAATCTCTGTGGGTTGGGTCTGGACGATCAGCCCCACCATGATCAACGAGGCCCACACCAGCGTCAGCGTCGACGACGTCTATATCCAGGCCGCGCCTGGAGGAGCTGGCTATGATCGGGGAGCATTCGGCAT
>Ga0182024_10014542_pt1 | contig 15206 bp, 11 predicted proteins | sample P32metaG_FD_120480 | JGI IMG/M metagenome (GOLD analysis project Ga0182024, IMG submission 120480) | Permafrost microbial communities from Stordalen Mire, Sweden - P3-2 metaG (Illumina Assembly) | ecosystem: Environmental > Terrestrial > Soil > Wetlands > Permafrost | place: Sweden: Stordalen... | reverse complement strand
GGCGTCGGCGTTTTTTTTTGGCATAGGTGTTTATGATGAGGCGCGACGGGTCGGTAGTCAAGCTCCCGCGACAAGCTCGACGAGGGCGGCGAGTTTTGGTTCCCAAACTCACGGCGGCGCGCCAAAATGAAGGAAGCGGGATTTTTCGTGAGGAGGAAGGGAATGGCGCACGAGCTGTTTTTCGACCTGGACGCCGTGGAAGCGAACGTGGTCCGGGCGGAAACCGAAGACCTGCTCGACCGGGCGACCGTGTATCGCAACGGCATGGAGCCGGAGGCGCTGAACCTGATCGACGCCGAGCTGCGGGCGCGTGGCGTCGGCGAGGCCGACCTGCTGATGCACCGGGAGCGGCGGGCGCGGACGCTCTACGCATCGGACGGCCTGGCGGTGAGGTGCGGAAGGTGTCCGCGTCCGGCCGTGGCGCGGAAATGGGTCTGGTGGCGCTATTTGGGCCTGCTGCCGGTGTTCCCGCGGCCGCTGGTCTTCTGCGAAATCCACCTTCCGACGAGTTGGCGGCGGGACGTGCGGGCTACGCCTTCGGATTGACGATGCCGTCCACGTCGGCCTGAACGATGCGGGTGGCCGGCTTGTCGAGCTGGCCGCTGAGCCAGCTCATGACGGCGGGCGTGTAGGGCAGCTTACCCTTTTTGAGGATCTCCGTCATGCGGAGATGCCGCCGCTCGCGCTCTTTCGTCTTGAGCATGCCGTTGGTGCGGCGCGACAGGTCCATGTCCACGCGCCGCTGTTCCCGGCGAATCCGTCGTGCTCCCATCGGTCGTTCCCCTGCGATGTCCGCGGTCGGTACGGTGGAAAGAGAATAACTTAGCAGGCCAGGGGCGCGGCGGGAAGGGGCGCCTCTGGATTGCGGCGAGCGGCGCGGCGTTAGCCCGCCGGTGTAGTTCCTGTTCCGCGGCGCTATCCTATACCGGCGGGCTGACGCCGCGCCGCTCGCCGCAATCCAAAGGCGCCCCCAATCTTTTTTGCCGCCGCCCAAAGGAAAGGGTTGCTTTCTTGAAGGCGGTCGGTGACAATGCGGTTTGCCTGCCGGTAGTCCCGCCTGATCGCTTCTCGCCACTTTGGGGGGTAACAACTCATGACACGCCTTGCCTGGACCGGCCTCCTGGCCGCCGCGGCCCTCTCCTGGCCCGCCGGGCTGCTCCACGCCGGAGAACTCTACGGCGACAAGGACGGCCCCAAACTGGAACCGCTCGTCCTGCCCAAGCCGGCCGACGTGCAGACCTTCGCCGTCTACCCGGAAAAGATCGCCCTCCAAAACGCCGACGACGCCCAGCAGCTGATCGTCACGGCCGGCCTCGCCGGCGGACGACTCCAGGACCTCACCGGCGACGTGAAATTCACCGTCGCCGACGAAAAGGTCGCCAAGGTCACGCCGGCCGGCCGCGTCCTCCCGGTGGCCAACGGCTCGACGGAGGTCAAGGCCGTCTACGGCGACAAAGTGCTCACCATCCCGGTCACGGCCGCCAACTGCGACGTGAACCTGCCGATCAACTTCGGCAACCAGGTCACGCCGATCTTCACCAAGCTCGGCTGCAACTCCGGCGGCTGCCACGGCAAGGCCAGCGGACAAAACGGATTCAAGATTTCTCTGCTCGGTTTTGAACCCGAGGTGGATTACAACGCCCTGGTCAAGGAGGCGCGCGGCCGGCGCGTCTTCCCGGCGTCCCCCGACAACAGCTTGGTGTTGCTCAAGGCGTCCGGCGGCATCGCCCACGGCGGCGGCAAGCGCATGGAAGTCGGCTCCGACGAGTACCGCCTGATCCGCCGTTGGATCGCGGCCGGCACGCCCTTCGGCAAGCCGACCGACCCGGTGGTCACGCACGTCACGGTCTACCCCGACCACCGCATCATGACGCGCGAAAACAAGCAGCAGTTCGCCGTCTACGCCCACTACAGCGACGGCTCCGTCGAGGACGTGACGCGCCGCGCCCAGTACGAGACCAACGACCAGGAGATCGCCGCCGTGGACGCGGCCGGCCTGGTCCGCACCCTGGCGATGAGCGGCGAGGCCGCCGTCATGGTGCGCTACCAGTCGCACGTCGCCACGTTCCGCGCCACCGTGCCGCTCGGCGTGCCGATCCCGACCTACGCCTTCGAGCCGAAGACCGTCGTGGACCAGTACACGGCGGCCAAGTGGAAGGAACTCGGCCTTGTGCCCTCCGAGTTATGCACCGACGACCAGTTCATCCGCCGGCTGTCGCTGGACCTGACCGGGACGCTGCCGACGCCGGCCCAGGTAACGGCCTTCGTCGCCGACCCGGACCTGCTGAAGCGCGACAAGCTGGTCGATTCCCTGATCGAGTCGCCGGATTACAGCTACTTTTTCGCCAACAAATGGGCGGACATCCTCCGCGTCAAGCGCCGCGGTTTGCAGAACCGCGCCCAGGGCACGTTCGCGTTCCACGACTGGATCCGCGAGGCGATGGCCGCGGACAAGCCGTATGACCTGTTCGCCCGCCAGATCCTGGACGCCAACGGCGACGAGGTGAACAACCCGCCGACGGTCTGGTACAAGGAGTTGCAGGAGCCGCAACAGTTCGTGGACGACACGGCCCAGGTGTTCCTCGGCCTGCGGCTGGCCTGCGCCCAGTGCCACCACCACCCGTATGAGAAGTGGAGCCAGGACGACTACTGGGGCATCGCCGCCTACTTCGGCCGCGTCGGCCGGCGGAAGGTCCCGGTCCCCGGCGAGTTCGTGCAGCAGCCGGTGATCCGCGAGGCCATCTTCAACCGCTCCACCGGCAACGTCGTCAACAAGCGCACCGGCCAGACGGCGGTGATGAAGCCGCTGGACGGCGAGCCGGTGGTGGTCGGCCCCGACGACGACCCGCGGCAAAAGCTGGTGGACTGGATGGTCGATCCGTCGAACCCGTTTTTCGCGCGGGCCGTGGCGAATCGCTACTGGGCGCACTTCTTCGGCCGCGGCATCGTGGACCCGTTGGACGACATGCGCGTGACCAACCCGCCGTCCAACCCCGAGTTGCTCGACGCGCTGGCCAAGGATTTGGTGGATAGCCATTACAGCTTGAAGCACCTCGTCAAGACGATCGTGACGAGCCGGACGTACCAGCTCAGCTCGACGCCCAACGAGTTCAACCAGCACGACAAGCAGAACTACGCCCGCTACTACCCGCGGCGCATGAGCGCGGAAGTGCTGTTCGACGCGGTCAATCAGGTGGCGGAGGCGCCGGCCGCGTTCAACGGCCTGCCGACCGACCGCTACGCTCCGAAGCGGGCGATCATGCTGCCCGACGAGGCGTTCCCGTCGTACTTCCTGGACGTGTTCGGCCGGCCGCAGCGCATCAGTGCGTGCGAATGCGAGCGGGTCAGCGAGGCCAACCTGGCCCAGGCGCTGCACCTGCTGAACTCGGACGAGATCCAGGGCAAACTGTCGCGGCCGGGCGGCCGGGCCGAGGCGATGGCCAAGGACCCGCGTCCCGACGCCGAGAAGGTGGACGAATTGTTCCTGTGGGCGCTGGCCCGCAAGCCGACGCCGGAACAGCGCGACCTGGCGCTGGCCCACATCGGCAAAAACGCCCTGAACAAGAAGGCGGCCTACGAGAACATCCTCTGGGCGCTGCTGAACACCAAGGAGTTCGTCTTCAACAAGTGAGGTCCGCGGACTCCGACGAACGCCGGCCGGAGCGCTTGCCCAGGCGCCCCGGCCGGCGTCGTTTTCGGGAGCGGCGCCACGCGGACGACCGGATGAATTCGCAGCGCCGGCGGTCTTCTCTGGATCGTTCCGCCACTGCCGGTTACGATTGCACATGTCGTCTAGAGTCCATTCCCGCGATGCGAGCCTCTTCTCAGGTGCGCCCATGACGGAACGTCCCGGCCGCCTGGCCCCGGCCCTCGGTCTGATCGTCGCGCTCGGGTCGGCGATTTGCGGACATTTCCTCTACGCGGATGATATGACTCCGCCGAACAAGGGCCGACCGGTTCCCACCGACTTCAACGGCGACCCGCTTCCCGCCGGCGCCGTCGTCCGCATGGGTTCCATCCGGCTGTGGCACACCATGCAGGTCCACGCCGTCGCTTTTTTCCCCGACGGCAAAGGGATCGCGTCCGCGGGAGACGACGGGGGAATTCGTCTGTGGGACGCCGATGGCAAGCCGGTCGGCCGGTTTCCTTTAGGGGCCAGGTGTTTGGTTTTCTCTCCCGACGGCAACCTGCTCCTCTCCCGCGACGCGGAAGACCCCTCGGCGTCGCCGCCCTTGTAGTCGGCCGGCCCGCGCCATTTTACCACCCCCGTCGGCGATGCTTCCAGCCCCTCCGGGCCGGAAGCGACCTGAACCTTCACGCCGCCTTTCTTCGACTTCACCGCCATCTGATAGGTATATTCGCCGCCGCGCTTCGCCGTCGCCGGCGGCCGCGACGCGACCGGCGGGTAGTCGAGGCCGGACTTCTCCAGAGCCTCTTCCACGTCGAAATGGTGTAATTCCAGCCGGTCGTTGCTTTCGGGAAACACCACGATCAACTTCGCCCGCGGGATGAAGAAGACGCGCTTCCACGGCCCGAACGCGCCGCGGTCGTAATGGACGCCGTGATGGTGGAAGTTCGCCGGCGTTCGGATCGGGGGGCCTATTCCGCCGTGACCTCGAAGGAATGGAATACTTCCTTTCCGGCGGCGTCGCGGACGTTGATGATGACCGCGGCCGTCTTGGCCGCCTGGCCGGCCGGCGCGTCCCAGCGCACGTCGCCCGTGGCGGACACCGTCATGCCGTCCGGCCCGCTTTCGAGCTTGTACCTCACTCCGCCGGCTTTCGATTTCACGTCCATACGGTAGGCGTAGGCGTCGCCGGCCCGCACGCGCGTCTTCGGCGGCGACAGGACGAAGAGATAATCCTGACCCGTCTTGTCCAGTTCGCTCATCAGGTCGAAGGGCCGGACCACGATTTGCTTGTTATCCTGCCGCAAAAAGACCAGAAGATTGGCGCGGGGCAGGTAACGGACGCGCGGCTCGCCCTGGAAGTTGTACCAGCGCGGCGAACTGCTCGACCCGTCCATTTTCTCCAAGGCCTGATCCTTCAGGGTGAACACCGGGCGGCGGTCGGCGCTGGTGCAGACGGACAGGTCCAGGCCGCGTGCGGCCAGGAAGAAGCGCGGGTCTTCCGTCGGCAGCAGCATCCAGCCGAGAAGCCAGTCGGCCGCGAAAGCCTTCGCATCTCCGGATAGTAGGTGACTGTCGTAGCGCAGAAAAAGGCTGCCGTCGGCGTTGGGCGTCACCCATTGTTCGTTGAAGCTGCCCAGGGATGCGGACCCCGTTCTAGCCTTCCCGGACGCCAGGCGCATGACGGCGAAGCCGGCCGGCCAAAGCCCGGGGTTCCACCCCAGAAACGTCTGGCCGTCGGCGGAGACGCGCAGCCCGAAGCCCCACCGCGTCGAGCTGCTGAAATTGTTTCCGGGGACCTCCTCGACTTCCATGCGGTCCACGTCCATCAGGACCAGCTTGCCGCCGCACCACAGCGCCAGCGGCCCTTGCGAATCGCTTCCCATCAGGGCCGTCAGCACCGTGCCGCCGTCCGGGACGGGCACGGTCTTCTCCCGCTCAAAGGTATGTAAATCGTAGCGTTGGATGATCTTCTGGCCGGGCGAAACCACCAGGAGCTTGTCGCGGCCGGCGGCGTAGCGCACGTCGTCCGCGACCTCGATCTCGTGGATAATGCGGGCCTGGAAGACATCAAATATCGCCAACTTCTTCGCGTTCTTGAGGTAGAGGATCAGGAACCGGCCGCCGCCGCCGATCTTCACCTGATCGAACGCCTCCGGCAGATCGACGGCCACGCGCTCCTTCACGGCCGTTTCCACGGGCAGTTCGGCGGATCGGAAAGTCTCGCCCAGACGGAGCGCCCGCAGCAATTCGGCGAAGGAATCGATGAATTGCTGGCGCGGGACCGCCCCCCCTTCGGACCGCAGCGCCCCCAGCGTCCGGCCCAGCGCCGGCGCGGCGGCAATGGCGTCGGCCAGTTCGGCCGGCCGGACGCCCATCTCGGCGGCCGCCTGGGCAAGGTCCAGGTCGGCCTCGAAGCGCGCGGTCAGCGCGGCGACGGGGTCGGAGCGGTCGGCCCGGCCGCCGGTCTTCTCCAGCGCGGTTCGGTAGCGGTCGTTGTCGGCCCGCAGGAGCGCCTCGAAGCGGTCGTGCGGCGGGTAGAGGGCCAGGACGGCGTCGGCTTCCTCTTTGGAAAAGGCGTCGGCGTTTTTCCGAACGTGATCGCGGACCTGGTCGGCCTTGTCGTTAAGGCCGTGGGCGTGGCACGAAAGGCATGAAATGCCTGCAATGACCGCGTGTTCGGGGCGTTTGGGATCGCTGACGATGGCGATCCGGGCCTGGTCGAGGCGCTTGCCGGCGCCGTCCGCCAGGAAAAAGCCGTGCAAGCCGTTGGGCAGGTCGAAGATGATCTCGCCGCCGTCAGGCTGGAAGGGGTCGGCGGCGTCCACCGGACCCAGCGGATGGGCGAAGATGTTTTTCGTCCCCGCGCCGCCGTCGAAGTCGTAGCTCTTCCAGTAGGCGCCGTAGCTGGATTCGTGGCGCTCGATGATGCGGTTGTTGCGCGACACGCCGGAGTCGTTGAAGCCGGCGCGGGCCACGCGCTCGGCCCGGACGTCCTCGGCGGCGTCCACGTGCAGCAGGGCCTCCAGTTCGCCGGCCGTCGCGGGCAGTTTCAGCAGTTCATAATACAGCGGCGGCCGCGAGGCGACGGCCGTGAACCAGTCCACGCGGACGCACGGCAGGCCGCACTGGCACGAGTCGGCGACGGCAAGGGCGTCATCGCCGTCGGCGACGCCGTAGGGATAGTCGGCCAGGAGACGTTGCCACATCGCATCGGTCCACTTGTAATCGCGGAGGTCGATGCGCAGCAGCGTCTTCTCCGGATCGACCGGACGGGGCGTGACGACTTCGCGGCCCCACGACAGGCTGTTGAGCAGCTTGGCCAGGGCCTGCCGGTACGTCTCCAGCTCGTCCGCGGCCAGGCCGGCGTTATGGAGATTGGCGAGGGTGAAATAGCGCGTGAAGCGGCGGTCGCGCTCCGGCAGTTGGGCGAGGTCGTGGCGCATGAGCCGGGGCAGGTCGGCGAGGCGGCTGGTTGGAGGCTCCGGCGGCGGATCGAACGCGGGGGCGCCGGCCTCGATCCATCGGCTCAGGACGGCGACCTCATTGGGGCCGGGGCGGGGTTGGGCGTCCGCCGGCGGCATTTCACCGTCGAGAACGCGACGTAGCAGCGCCGAGTGTTCGGGCCGACCGGGGTCGATCTTCTTGCGCGCGATCAGTCGTGAACGGTCAAGGACGTAGTTGAAGCCGCCCTCCATCGCCCCGTCTTTGCCGTGACAGCGATGGCAATTGGTCTGAAGTACGGCCTGGGCTTGGCGGGCGAGGGCCGACGGGTCCGTTTCCGCGGTAGGCAGGGTTTTCTCAACCGGAGGTCGCCCCCTGTTCAGGAAGAAGACGGCCCCGTAAGCCGCAAGGCCCGTCAGCAGGGCAAGGATCGCCCCGGCTGTGAACAGGCTCCAGGAAGGGCGGAGGGACATGGGAGCCTCGGAGCGTGGGAGGGGCTTGGGGGGCGATGCACCTCTTCAATCCTTGGAGGAATTCGACAAACGGGTTGCTCGATCTTGTAAAGAAGTATCCTACGCTTCGGAGGGGACGGACGCAAGGAGGAGAGGCGGGGGGCCGAACGTATGACAGATAAACAATTCGACAAATGTTGATTCTTAACTCCGCGTCCTTAGTTTGGGGAACGGATTCGACGCCTCCTTGCTCGAACCCGTCTTTCCCGGCCGGCCGCGGCGTATGTGCGGAGTCGGGAACGGCCCACGGGCGGCTCCTCAAGGCGGAGCGGGGAAAAACAATCAACCGTCCACGATCGGCCGGCTCTCCAGCCGGTCCAGCGCTTCCAGCAATCGCCGCTTGCGGCGGTTCGCGTCGCGGATTTCGCCGAGGTACCGCGGCCATTCCGCGTCGCGGCCCAGCCGGCGGAGCAGGTCGCGCACCTTCCGCAAGTAGGGCAGCGCGGCGTCGTAGGCGGACGGGCTGGTCAGGGCGATCTGACTCTCCACGACCTTGCGGTACAGGGTCAAGGCCCGATCCGGCTGGGCGACCGCGACGGCGTCGGCGACCCGCCCGGCCAGGTGGTCGCCGGCCGACCCATAGCGGGACGCCTGCCGCCGGGCGACGATGCGGTCGTACCAGCGCAGCACGTCATCGGGACGCTTCTCCTCGACGGCAAGATCGAGCAACACCTCCAGGTGCGGCCCACGCTCTTCCGCCGTCGCCCTCTCGACCGCGGGACGCCGGCCCGTCGGCCGGCGGGATCGCGTCGGCGCCGCTGAATCCGGGGCCGGCGCGGGACGGACGCCCGTTTCCAGGAAGTGCAGCGCGGCGGCGCGGGCCTGCGGGCCACAGCCGGCCTTGGCGGCCGCCTTTTCCAGCGTCTTGAGGGCGGCGACGGTCGGGCGCCCGAAGAACTCCTCGGCTCGGATCGCGGCGACGGCCGGCCAGTCCTTTCGGCGCTCCGCTATCTCCCGCAAATGGTCCTGCAAATGGTTGGCGATCCCCGGATACCGCGCCCCCACGCGCTCGATCCCTTCCCGCGCCCACCGCCCGGCGTCGTCCAGTCGGCCGGCGGCGATCAGTTCCTTCACCAGCCGCTCGTAACTCCCGGTGACGCGGGCCTCCGCCTCGCACAGCGGCAGCACCTCCGCCTCTCGCCCCGCCCGCCGGAGGGCCAGGATCACCCAATCGGAGAGCCGGTCTCTCCGGTACCGGCCGGTGAAGTCGTCCCCTCCCTCGGAAACCGTCAGGGCGGGCAGGCAGCCGGCCAACTCGTCCGCCACGGCCGACCACGCCTCGGACGACCATTCCTTCTCCAGAAGGGCGTCGGCCCCGCGACTGATCTCGTACTCGTCATCGACCTTCTTGTTACAGACGTACAGGAGTTTTTCCGCGTCCGGCCGGCCGGACGCGGGGACGGCCCGGAACACCACGTCCATGCAGTCGGCGATCGCCGCGGCCGTCTCGCCCTCGTCGTTCGCCTCGCCAATCTGCCGGTTGCCCTCAGTAAACAGCGTCTCTCCCAATTCCAGCAGGGCGTCGATCTGACCGTTTTCGAGCAATTGCGCGAAAAGGCTCTGTAGCCCTCTGTAATCGGGTAAATTCCCTTCGCCGTGCCAGCGGTCGTACCAGACCTGCTGCGCCGTTAGCCGGGCGATCTCCTTCCGCGCCTGGCGCACCGGATCGCCCGTCTTGCCACGGGCCGGCGCCGCCCGCGTCGCCAGTTCCTCCCCGACCTCCGGGTAACGCTCGGCCAATTGCAGGACGAAGGCCGCCAGCTCGGCGACGGACATCCCCTCCAGGTAGGCGCGGATCGCGTCCTGCCGCGCAGGCGCCCTCTTGCCCCGCCGTCGTCGCGGGGAGGGCGTTTCATCCCAATCGCCGGCCTCGTCTTCCGCGTCGTCGTGTTCGTCGTCCCCGAAATCGTCCGCCCGCGCTTCGTCGTCCTCGTCCCCGTCCAGCAACGTCCACCGCGAGTCGTTCTCCCCGGCGGCCGGTACGGCTTCCCCCTTTTTGAGAGCGTCCAGGTAAGCGACGACCACGGCGACGGCATGTTTACAGCCGCTGATCCCCAGGGGGCAGGTGCATCGGGACGCGAGCGCGGGACCGTCCGGCGGTTCGGCCGCCAACTCTACCCGCGTGGCGTAGCGCAATTGTCCGTGAACCCACGCGAGGAGGGTCCCGTCCGCGGAGCGCGCCAGCTGTCGCACGCGGCCGGATCGCTGGTAGCTGCGACCGCGTTGCAGGGAACGCGCGCCGGCCCACGCCTCCAGGTCGTTCCAGGTGAGGTCGCGCCACCGACCCTCGGCCGGCCTTTCCGCGGCGGTTCGCCGCCCTTTTTGGCTCATGGCTTGCCCTCGGCGAATCGAGGTTGGTTGCGGCGAACTCGTTCTGAGCTGTTTTAGCAGATTTCGATATGGTTCGCGCATGGGGCGGCCGGTTGGCCCTTTTCCGAATCCGCCTATAGCATGGAATCGGGACGGCCGGCGAACGAACCGGCCGGCCAACCGGGGACGCGACGGGACCGACGCCATGCAGCTTCCGATGAATAAACTGCTGCGCCTCCTCAAGGCGGACCACTCCGCGGAGGTCCGCCGGGCGGCGGCGCTGGTGCTGGGGGAACTCGGCGTCCGCGACGCCGAAACGGCCGAGGCGCTTTGCGAGGGGCTGGAAGATCCTGAACCGCCCGTCCGGCTGGAGGTCATCCGGGCGGTCGGGAAGCTGCGCGTCGAGCAGGCGTTGCCGCGGCTGCTGGAGCGCGTCCGTGAGGGCGGCGAGGAGGCCGACGCCGCGGCCCACGCCGCCGCCCACCTCGGCGCCAAGGGGACGCGCGCCCTCCAGGAACTGATGCCGAAGGTCGCGCCGGGCCTGCGGCGATACATCGCGGGCGCCCTTGCCGGCGGCGGCACCGCCAGCGCCACGGCCGCGACGGCGGCGGTCCTTTTGGACAAGGACCCCGGCGTGGTCGAGGCGGCGGTGCGTTCCCTCGCCGAACAGATCCCCACCCTGGCCGCGCCGCAGCGCCAGGCGTGGACCGACCAGCTGCTCGAACTGGCCGGAGAACGCAAGTCGCCGCCGCCGCCCGCGACGCAAACCGCGGTGGTCCGCCTGCTGGCCGCCCTGGACGACCCGCGGGCCGGCGCCGCGCTGTGGGAGAAGGCGGCGCCGCCGCACCGGCCGGAGGTGCGGGCGGCCGCGTTACAGGCTCTAGGCAAGTGGGCCGATTCGCCCACCAAAGACCAACTAAAGCGGTTATTCGCCTGCGCCGCCGAGCCGGACTTCCGCATCGCGGCGCCGGCCCTGGTCCTGCTGCAACGGCTGCCGGTACACGACCGCGCCCTGCCCGATTGGTTGGCGCTGCTGCGGGCGCCCGACACGGCCGTGCGTCGGCTGGCCCTGGACAAGATCGGCGACCGCGACGACGCGGAGACGGCGGCGGCCCTTGTGGAACAGCTGCGCCATCGGGACGCCGGTTTGCGCGACGCCGCTCTATCGCGGCTCACCCGGTCGGGGCACGGGCGGAAGGCATTGGTCGCGGCCCTGCTGGAGGCGGAGACGCCGGACCAGGCGTGGCCGCTGGCGCGGGCGCAGGCGCCGTTCGCCCGGCAATACCCGGAGGGCTGGCGCGAGGAGGTGTTCGGCAAGGCGTGCGAGTACGTGGAGGCCGGCGACCGGCGGGCCGACCCGCCGTTGTTCCTGCTGCGGGAAACCGACGCGGCCGACCTGCGCGACCGCCTGGAACAGCAGGCGCTGCTCCGCCGCAAGAAGAAGGCCTACGAAACGGCCCTGCTATATCTCCGGTTGCTGGGGCGCGACCCGGCTTGCGGCTTTGCGATCCGTCTGGAGTTGGCGGCCTGCGGTCTAAAGACATCCGGCAAGGACCTGGCCGCTGAGGCGAGGGCCGGCGACTCGTGCCTGCACCAGTTCATGATCCTTTGCCAGCAGGACGAGGCCGAATTGGTGCGGCAGGTGGGACCCATCAAGTGGCTGGACCAGGAGGATCTGTATTATCTCGGATTTCACCTGGCGGAGCAGGAGGGTCGCTCCAAGAAGGCGGGCGGCGAGGTCCTCAAATTGGTCGTGAAGCGCGCGGGGCGGACGAAAATAGGCCAGGCGGCGAAGAGCAAATTGAAGAGCGCGGGACTGGGCTGACGCGGAAAGGAGAAGGCGACGTGGTACGGCGAGGTGTATCTCGCCAACCCATCCACGCTGCCGCTCGCCGTCGTCGGCTTCCGCGTGCAGCTGATGTGGTACGGCGAATGGATCGACGGCAAGCTGGTGATGGAGCGGAAGGACAATGTGCCGTGGACGGTGGAGCCGTTGCGCGTGGCGCCCCGGAGTTTCGGTTGCGCCTTCGCCGTCGAGCAGGGGACCGTCCGCGAGCAGCTGCTTCAGCCGCACAAGCTGCGCTTCACCTGGACCCTGGTGGACGGGCGGAAACAGAGCCAGGACGTTGACACCTCCATGACGGCGGCGACGCCGGCGTTGAAGCTGGCGGCGTGACGGCGGTGGGGCGGTCTTATCGCGTCGTGGGAACGCTCCCGAATCGGTCATTTCAACACTGCCGATAGCAGCGGTTCCCATTCCGTTTCGACTTCCTTGCCGATGAAAAGGTGGTCAATGATTCCTTGATGAAACAGGTCGATGAAGCGTTTCAGGTCCGATTGTCGGGTAGACCACTGGTCCTTCCCATCGAGAAAGACCACGTGCATGATTTTTGCCCCGGATCGCTCCTCGAACTCTCGCATTTCCCGGCCGACAAGGTTGCACTCGTAGAGGGCGTCGCTCATCTTGCTGCCGCCCCCCGTCGGCCCCCAGTATTCCTTGATTTCCCAGACGAGGAGGGGGGAGACGAGTGAGGGCACGGCCCCGTCCAAGTTGCGCGCGGTGACGTGGAGATGATTGTTGACCAGCCAAACACACCGGCGATCAGGATTGATGGTGTAGGTCGATCCTTTGGCCTGACACCGCCGGATCGTGAGAGCATTCACCGCCCCGACCAGGGCGGCCGACGACTGATGGTGGTCGATGTTCTTGGTTTTCACCTTGCTAACGGTCACGCCCAGGCTTTCGCAGAAGCCGACCGCCTCGGTTTCGGTACGGAGGCTCCCCATCGCCTGCGCGAAGTCCGGTTCGCGGAGCCGGAGGTAGTCGAAGAACAGGATCGCATCTTCAGGCCTGATAGCGAGGCTCTGGCTCGCGTCGATCTGTAGAGTGGCTTGCCGGAGCCTCTCTTCCCAGACGATCCGGAGTTCCTTCCGCTGGCGCTGGACGACGGAGTAGAACCGAATGAAATCCCAAAGGGGATGCCGCCAGCCCAGCTTACGCCACTTCTTGTTGGTTTTCATGAGCGGCCTCGGGTGGTTTGGGGTTCATCCGGTTCGAGCAATTGAGTAGGAGGGATGTTGAGGGCCTTGGCCAGGCGGTGAATCATTAGGAGGGTCGGGTTCCGTTCCCCCCGCTCGATTCCCCCGATGTAGGTGCGGTGGATCCCCGCAAGGTCGGCCAGACCTTCTTGGGATAGACCCGTTTCCGTGCGGCGGCGGCGCACCGCACGGCCGAAGGCAAGACATTCTTCCTTCTTCGGGGCCATGCCGAGATCCTAGGCGACGCTACTTGACGGTCTACAGAATAGAAGTATCATTCAAACACGATGCTTCCCTTTTCCGCGAATCCGGTGCTGAAGTGGGCGGGCGGCAAACAAGGCATTGCCGATCAGCTCATCCGCTATTTCCCCCCCCATTTCGAGCGGTATTTTGAACCGTTCGTGGGTGGGGGGAGCGTGTTATTCGCCTTGTACCCGCCGAAAGCGGTTATCGGCGATCTGAATAATTGGCTTCTCGACACCTACGAGGCCATACGGGAGGACGCGGGCCGGGTGGCCGGTCTGCTGAACGGCATGGTGAACACGAAGGAGGAGTACCTGCGTCTCCGGCAGGTCCCGCCGGAGACGCAGGACGTGTTTCAGCGCGCCGCCCATCTCATTTACCTCAACAAGACCTGCTTCCGAGGATTGTTCCGAGTCAATCGGCACGGACAATTCAACGTGCCTTACGGGCAATACGACCGGCGATACTATGACCCGGACAACCTCCGCGCCGTGGCCGCGGCCCTGGAAGGGGTCGAAGTTCGGCGGTGCGACTTCGAGATCTGCCTGTCCGACGTCGCACCCGGCGACTTTGCCTACCTGGATCCGCCGTATTACAAGCTCGGCGGGTATTCCGATTTCAACCGCTACACGAAGGACCAGTTCCGCCAGAACGACCACTTCCGGCTGGCCGCTTTGTGTCGCGAGTTGGACCTCCGTGGGGTCCGCTGGGCGGTGAGCAACAGCGACACCGATTTCGTGCGGGAGCTGTTCGACGGCTACCGAGTCGTCCGCATCGAGAATCGCCGCGAAATCAACCTGAACTCCGGCGATCGGGATGTCACGGAACTTCTCATTATGAACTATGCCGCGAGTGGAACCAACGGGACCCCCATCACGGGTCAGTAGGCGCCGATCCGACTTCTTGACCTGCCCTACTCACTCCGCCCAAGCGTACTCATGCGCCTCCATCTCTTCCGCGACATGCTCGGCCGCGCCGCGCCAGACCACCGTGGCGCACGCGCCCACGTCCTCCAGCCATTCGGCGTTCAGCCGCGGCCGCAGGGCCATCGGCAGCAGCAGGATCAGCCGCTTGGCACCGTTCATGCCGCCGGGTTGCAGGGCGTAGAACTTGTCGAGATAGGTCGGCGACTCCTGGCATACCGCGATCAGCGCCTCGAGCAAGCGAGGGCGGAACTGCCGGGCAACGGCCGCGGCGTCCGCCGGCCCGGCCGGTTCAAGCACGACCTGGAGCGTCGTGTGGGGATTGTCGGCGAGCACCTGGCGGATCAACGCCGCCGCCTCGCGGCCGTTGCGGTCGAAGTGGACCGACCGCAGCCAGAGCGTGAACGCCTGGTCGCGTGAATCGAGTGGCGGCGCCGGCGCGCGCCCCGCGGCGTCCATGTCCACGCGCCAGGCCGGGGACGTTTCCCGGCCTTTCGGGAAGTCGAGCACCGGAGGCGGCTGGGCGTCAAATTCGATCTCAAAAAGATCCTGCGCCTCCTTCATCAACTCGTACAGGTCTTCGCGTCCCAGCGTGGGCGTAGATAGGACATAGTACGGCGGCCGCGGCTGGTACTTGAGGCCGAGCTGGGCCGCTTCCTGGCGGAACGCCGTGCCCGGCAGCACCGCGAGGTTGAACACCTGTACGTCCATGAAACCGTTGTCGTGCAGGTAGTGTAGGCCGTGGCGCACCGATTCGACGGTGTCGCCGGGCAGGCCGACGATCATGTCCACTTTCACGCGTATGCCCTGGCCGAGCATCGCCCGCACGCCGCGCTCGAAGGCCCGCAGGTTGTTCTTGCGGTCCATCTTCGTCATCGTCTCCGGCTCGATGGACTGCAAACCGACCTCGACCTCCGTGAAATTCGCCGCGCGCAACAGCCGGGCCGTCTCTTCGTTGATTCCCTCCCCTCGCAGCTCGCCGAAGTAGGTGAACCGGCCGCCGGGGTTGCCCTCTGCCAGCGTACCCAGGAAATCGGCGAAGTCCTTGCGCTGGTTCAGCGTCGGGTCGAGCAGGAAGACCTCGCGGGCGCCGCGCTCGGCGGCGTG
>Ga0182024_10014541_pt1 | contig 15208 bp, 10 predicted proteins | sample P32metaG_FD_120480 | JGI IMG/M metagenome (GOLD analysis project Ga0182024, IMG submission 120480) | Permafrost microbial communities from Stordalen Mire, Sweden - P3-2 metaG (Illumina Assembly) | ecosystem: Environmental > Terrestrial > Soil > Wetlands > Permafrost | place: Sweden: Stordalen... | reverse complement strand
TCGGCATCGACACATACATGCAGCACATCGGATGCAGCGTCAGGTTCTGACTCGCAAACCGAACCCACCGTCAGCGTCAACAACCTGCAGTCCGACCTCGGGGACCAGGTCGGCAAGACCCGCCGGGCCGGCGGGCCGGCACAGCAGGGCGTCGCCGTTCTGCGGCGCCGCGCATTCGGAACGCGCATCTCGCCATGGGCCACGAGAACCCGTACGGGACCGACGAGGCGTCGGGGTCGCGAAACTCCCCGTTCCCGGAGACGACGAGTTGCGGACGGTGCCGCGACCCAATCGCCCCCGGGTTCCCGGAACCGCTATACGCGATCGAGCTCGAGCATGCGGATCGCGTTGCCGCGAAGGATCTTGTACTTCTGCTCGTCGTCATCGATGTTGGCGAGCACCTTTTCGCAATACTCCTTCGAGCTCGGCCACGTCGTGTCGGTATGCGGGTAGTCGGTCTCGAAGCAGATGTTGTTCTCGCCGACCTCGTCGAGCGAGTTCACACCGTGTCGGTCCCAGGTGAAGCAGCCGAACACGCGGTCGTAGTAGTAGGTCGACGGCGGCTCGGGGCAAAGGCGCTTCGAATTCTGCCAGGCGTTGTGCTCCTTCCAGACCGTGTCCGCTCGCTCGAGCGCGTACGGCAACCATCCGATTTGCCCTTCGGAGTACGCGATCTTCAGCTTCGGGAATCGGTGCATGATCCCGCCGAACAGGTAGTCGCCCAGCGACGCCATCGAGTTGTTAAAGCTGACCATGCTCCCCACACCCGCCGGCGCGTCCCGAGACGAGAACGGGTCGGTCGACGACGAGCCGACGTGCATGCACACGGTGGTGCCCGTCTCGTTGCAGATGGAGAACATCGGGTCCCAGTAGCCGGTGTGGATACTCGGTAGATCGAGTCTGGTTGGTAGCTCCGAGAAGCACACCGCGCGCACGCCGCGCGCCGCGTTGCGCTCGATCTCCCTCGCCGCGAGTTCCACGTCCCACAGCGGGATGATGCACAGCGGAATATTGATGCCGATCGCGGGATCGCACCACTCGTCGACCATCCAGTCGTTGTAGGCCTCCACGCAGGCCAGCGCGAGCTCCTTGTCGTCAGCCTCGTAGAACGTCTGGCCGCAAAATCGAGGAAATGTCGGAAACGGTAGCGACCCATCGACCCAGTTGAGCTCGAAGTCCTTCTTGCGCTCCTTGGCGTCGAAGCAGCCTGGGCGCATGTCGTCATAGGTGACGGCGGTCATCGTCATGACCTTCTTGTCGAACGTTGACACGTCTTCGCCCGACGTGGCGGACTTCGGGATCGCGACGAACTTCTTCTGTACGTAGATGACCTTGTCCTCGTAGATCCAGGCGTCGCCCCACTCGCCTTCGGGGTCCTCGGTCATCTCATACTTCGCGCCTTTCTTCAGTCGGAACGCCCCCCAGCGCTTGCGCTCCGAACGCGGCCCCTTCTCCCGATACTTCGCGGGCAGCCATGTCTGCCAGACGTGCGGTGGCTCCACCACGTGGTCGTCGACACTCACGATCTTCGGCAGCTCACCCATTGCAGTGCCTTCCGCTCGGGCCCGGTCGGGCCGGCGTCAGGAATCCTGACACCAACGTCAGTTTACGGAATCGCCCGGATCATCGCCCGACGACCGGCCACGTCGATCGGCAGCTCGCCGTCGTGCACGCGGACCGAGGGAAACGTTCGTGCTCGCGGGTTCAACCGGACGCGGCGATGCGATCGCGGTCGAGGTCAGGACCCTTCACGCTTCGCAACTCACGGCCTCGACGTTCGCAACACTGTTCCACGCCGCTACCACAACAGACCGTGCGTCGAGAGGCGCCCGACGCGAGCACCGATCGGCGGTTCGCCACGATCGCGCACGCGCCCGGTGCCGAACCGGAACGGTCGGCGACGGACGGGAGGCCCCGGGGGGGACGGTAGGGAGTGACGTGTCGCAGTCTGCGTGGCAACCGTCGGTGTCGCGAGGTTGCGGTTACCGTCGTGGCGGCATTGGGTGCACGGCGGAACGTCGGTTCGACGTTCCCGCGGAGCGACGAGGAAACCGAGCGACGAAATGGCGACGTATGTCATGGTGCACGGCGGCGGTCATGGAGGTTGGTGCTATCAGCGCGTGGCGCAGCTGCTGCGCTCGGCGGGCCACGAGGTCTACACGCCCACATTGACCGGCCTCGGCGACCGGTCGCATCTGCTGAGCGCCGACGTCGACCTCGATCTGCACATCCGAGACGTGTTGGCCACGCTTCACTACGAGGACCTGCGCGACGTCATCCTCGTCGGACATAGCTACGGCGGAATGGTGATCACCGGCGTCGGCGACCGTGCTGCTGATCGGATCGGCCGGATCGTGTACCTCGATGCAGCCACGCCAATCGACGGCCAGTCGTTGGTCGACGTCGCCGGTCCCGTCATTGAAGCGGTGCGTCCGATGGGCCAGGTCGTCGACGGTCTCGAGCTGGTGCTGTTGCCAAGCCCAGACGCCGGCCTGTTGTACGGCGTGACCGATCCCGCGGACCTTGCGTGGATGGCGGACCGGCTCACAGGCCATCCTTGGCAGTGTTTTGAACAGCGATTGCGGCTGACGAACGAGGCCGCGCTGTGGGCCATACCCCGCTACCACATCGTGTGTACCTCGACGGTCGCGACACGCGATCGGGATCTCATCGCGACTGCGCGTGCCGCCGGCCGGCTGTGGGAGATCGACACCGGCCACGACCTGATGATCACCGAACCCGAGATGGTCGCAGAGGCTCTCGCCCAGGTTGCCACGCGCTGACGAGTCGTCCCACCGAGTCGGCCAACTGCCGTTCCGCGCTCCAGAGGGTACGGCCGGAACGGAACTGCGCCCAGACCGCGACCGCCTCGGTGGCGCACATTGAGGACAGGCTTCCACATGTCGTCCGCGAGTTGCCGTCGAGCCGTCAGCCCATCGACCGGTCACCATCGAGCGCCGGTGTGGTCGTGATCTGACGACACCCCGACGGGAGATTCGGGGCGTCGCGCGTTTCGGTCGTCGCGCGTGTCGGTCGTCGCGTGTAGGCACGACCACCGCGCCGGTTGCTGCTACGTACCGAATGCTTCGACGCCGCGTTGGGTGGGGACGAAGAGCAGTCGGTCGCCGACTGCGGGGGTGGCGAAGTGCTCGACGCCGTCGGTCGAGCGCGCGATGGTGACCTGGCCGGTCGTCGGGTTCATTCCGTAGAGCCCGCCGTTGTTCCAGTTGAGCGCCCACACCAGTCCGCCGGCGACGATGGGCGAGCCGTTGGGACTTCCGGTCGAAGCGGACCACACGCGTTGGAACGACATCGACTGCGGATGGATCTCGAGTGCCTCAGTTCCGCTTCCGCACGGCACGTACACGTAGATGTGAGCGTTTGCGCCGGCCCCGATCACGTCGGTCGCGTCGGCACCGAACGCTCCGCCGCCCAAACAGACCGACCCCGTGAAGGCGCCATGGCCGATACCGCCGAGCGGTTTGCGTTTCATGAGGTAGCCGAAGCTCCCGTTCGAGGCGGGCTTGCCGGCCACGAACAACAGCGATGAGTCCGGTACCGCGACCGGACCGGCCGAACCCAGGTCCCAGTCTTCGTCGTTGAGCTGTACCCAGTTGGCAGGTGCCCAGAACCCGAGGCGCTGCAGCGAAGGTGACAGCTCGACGACGGCATTGCCCTCGTCGAAGTGCGCAATCGAGTTCGAGCTTCCGTTCCCAGTGGCGACGAACAGATCTCCACCGGACGGCACGAAGGCGCCGCCCGTCCCCCAGATCGCACCCTCGCGCTGGGTCGGGACCTGGTAGCTGACGAGTGCACCCTTCCCCGATGCTGGAATGTCGACGACATAGCCGCGATATTGGCCGCAGTCGCCGTCGAGGCCGCCGAAGCTCACGTAGACGCGGCCGACACCGCCGCCGAGCAGCGTGAGCGCCGGACGCTGTTGCTCGGCCGGGATGTAATAGGTGCTGGCACTGTTCGGATGCGGCGGGTCGATCTGACGGTGCCACGCCTCACGGTGGGTGGTCAGTGACACCGCGACGATCCAGTGCTGAATGTTCTGCCAGTGGTTGCCGCCCACCTCGGTCTCCTCGACTGCGAGGATCTGACCCTTCGCCGTATTGATGACCGGAGTGCCGGTGATCCCGAGCGGGTTGATGTCACCACAACCGCCATAGAGGGTGGGTGCCGAATCGATCACCGACGTGCTCACGGCGGTCCCGACATGAACATGCCAGATGACCTTGCCGGTCTTGGCGGCGAGCGCGTAGATGCTGTCGTTCTCGGTCGCGACGTAGACCGTCCCGCCGTAGACGAGCGGCTGACCGTAGACGGCGCCGTCGAACGCATGATCCCAGATGGGCTTCGACGACAGCGTCGTGATCTTCGGGTCTGCGACGTCATGCCCGGACCGGGCGTTTCCGTAGTCATACGTGGTGAGGTTTCCGGTCGCCGCCGTCGGGACAACGGCCGCGGTCGCCCGTGTGGGCGTCGACGAAGGAACAGTTGGTGCCGGTAGGCGAGTCGACGAGAGTCGTGGACCCGTGGCGCTCGAGCAAGCCGCAGCCGCGAGCGCCACTACCAAACCCAACGCGGCGCGAGCGCACAGTCCATCCCGACCACGACAGCTCCGTCTCACAGCAACCTCCTACGCTGCCGGCACACCCGCGACCGCCTCGAAGAACCTACCGACCCTACGACCAGCACGCCGCCGCTCCCGACGTCGACCCTCCTCGAAAAACTCAGAATCGACACTGCCCGACTGTGCTGGAACTGATACCCAGCGCCAGGCCGATCGTGACCGGTGCCGGCGCATACGGGGAAACGCAACCCCGGCTGCGGTTTTCGGCGGATCGGGTACAGCACAGCTCGTCCGCCTATCGCAGCGTCGGCAGCACCCGGTCCGCGACGAGATGGAGCGTCTCCCACCCAAGTTCCGGCGGGCAGCCGCCGCACAGAGGGTGCAACGCGAGGGTGCCGTATGTGCGCACATACTCGACCGCCTGCTCGGGCGTCAGGACGCGATATGCACCGGCTTCGGCGCGCAACGCCTCGATCGTGAGCGCGGTCGACTTGCTCGCCGCCGGCGCATCGTGCAGCCACGACGCGTACATACGCGCGTCGTGCAACATGAACGGTCCGAGACGCTGCCAAGCCCGGTCAACGTCGTCCGCCACGAAGATCGTCGTCGCGCCGCCCGGCGCGGGGAGGACGCACAATCCTGGTTGCTTTCCGAGGAGCGCGCACTCGTCGCGGTAGGTGTCCTCGAGGCTTGGCGCCCATACTTGGGCGAAGAACCCGAGCCCGAAGCGAGCGGCGCGGCGAGCCGCAGCAGAACTCCCGCCGCCGTAGAACATGAGCGGACCGCCGGCCGTGGTGGGCTGCGGCGTCACCCGGACGGCGCGACCGTCGTACACGAACTCCTCGCCCGACCATGCCCGCTGAAGGACGGTCAGGCATTCGTCCATCCGTCGGCCTCTCGACGCGAGGGAACGCCCGAACATCTCGTACTCCTCGGGGCGATAGCCCAGGCCCGCGACGTACGCCACGCGTCCGCGGCTCATCACGTCGAGGACCGCCATGTCTTCGGCGAGCCGCACCGGATCGTGCAGCGGGACGAGGAGCGCGGCGACCGTGATCGGTACGGTCGACGTGCGGGCCGCGATCGCGGCTGCGAGCAGCATTGGTGAGGGCAGATATCCGTCGGACGATGCGTGATGCTCGGACAACACGACCGAGAGCGCGCCGTGCTGCTCACCCCATACGGACATCTCGATCGCAGCCCGGTACAGGTCGCCGATCTCGGCTGGACCCTGTGAGGGTGCGCGCATGTCGAACCGAAGCATGAACATGCTGGAATCGTACGAGCGCACGAGTGTTTCGCCCAGCTCCTGGGCCAGCCAGGTGCGAAGGAAACGAGACTGCGCCACGGACCTTGTCGTCTCGCTCGACAACGGTGAATCCACGGTGCTCGAACACGGCAGCCGCGAGCAGCGCCGCGTCAGCCCAGAGTCCGGTGGCGCCTCGTCGTGTTGCTTCTGCATCCACCACAGCCACGGACTGACGGGCGACACCACGACGCGCGAAGCCACGATCGACACACCGATCCACCTCGGCTCGACCAGACGGCATCTGGTCAGCAGTCACCGGTGAGCCGGATCGCGGTGCACGCCACGCCCGCGAGGGCCGCCGCGTCGTCTGAGACGGCGGGCCGAACGATCATGATCGCTGCTCGCACGGTCGACAGCGAGCCTCGTCCTCGGATTCTGACTTCCGTCCTGAGCCGCGACCACCTCGAGACATCCACGGCGAAGGTGCCGGAATCCGCCCCGGCGCGAAGACCGCAGCTGATCTCGCGTCGGCGGATCGCGGTGAGCGAATCTACGACACGCCTGACACGCGGGACTCGACGCTCGCCGATGAGAGATCACCTTGTTTTCGGCGGTGTCCTCCACGTCTGCCCACGCGTCTCGCCGGCGAGACTCGCAGACCGCACTGTGCCCGACTGGTTCCTCGGACGAGTCACAACGGCCGAGGTCGATGACAACGGCCGACGCGAACCCGTCCCAGTGTGCTGGGGCTCACGGCCGACGACGATCGACCCGACCCGCCACGAGAGCGGCGGTCAGGCGGGCTAGCACGGACCGGACGACCGACCTGCAGCGTCTCAGCGGCGCGTGACGGTTTCCATGTTTGGCGTCCCAGGTATCGCTGAACGTCGGCGGTGGTCGGGATCCACCGGCGCGGCGGGCGAGAAGGCGCGACAATGCTGGCGGGTTCGAGCTTCAGAGGAGCAGATCATGACGACCGTGACGGTGCGGCCGATCCGCGACGATCTGTCCGTCGGCGCACGCGTGACGGGTGTCACCTATGACGGGCTTCGCGACGCCGACCTGCGAGAGAGACTCAATGAGATCTTCGAGGAGTACGGCCTGCTGATCTTCGAGGGCGTCGAGCCGACTCCGAAAATGCACGTGGCGCTCAGCAACGTCTTTGGGGCGCTCAAGGACCACCCGAGCAAAGCGGTCGCGCGAGCAGGCGGCGACGACATGCTCGGCGTCATCGAGATGCGCCACGACCCAAACCAGCCAGGTGCCGTCCGGCTCGACGGTCGACTCCTGTCAGCCTGGCTGCCGTGGCACTTCGACCACTGCTACAACGACCAACTCAACCGCGCTGGCGCACTGCGCGCCGTTGAGGTCCCACCCGAAGGAGGCCTGACGGGATTCGTCGACGGCATCGCTCTGTACAACGCGATCTCACCCGAGGTGCGGGACCAGATCGAGGGAGAAACCGTCATCTATTCGATGGATGTTTTCCTGGAAAACCTTCGATTCGGTCGACCGGAAAGATTTGTGGAGGTCGAGCCGGCGGCGACCGCCGTCGACGTCATGGCCGAGTATGAGGGCCGGCCCCGGGCTTTGCACCCCGCGGTCTGGACCCGTAGCTCAGGTCAAAAGGTCCTGCACGTCTCCCCGTGGATGGCGAAAGGCATCGAAGGCCGAGAAGGCCCCGACGGCGATGCACTTCTCGCCGCCGTGTCCGACGAGATCGTCGAGGCGGCGAGGGAGCACAGCTACTTCCACCACTGGGAACCGACCGACATGATCATCTGGGACAACTGGCGTCTTCTCCACGCCGTGTCGGGCATGCTGCCCGAACACGCCCGGACCATGCACCGCACGACCATCGCAGGCGACTACGGCCTCGGTCGATTCGAAGCCGCACAACCCGCGCGCTCTTAACCAAGCTACCTTCCGCAAGGGCGCGTTGGCCCATACGGTCGAGTCGCAGAACGCGACGCTGGATCGCGTCCCAATCCGAGAAGCGCGATCAGATGCCTTCATCGATGCCGGTGACGCGACGTTCACGAGCTTCTGCGGCGCGACGAGGAGGAGGAGGAGGAGGAGGAGGAGGAGGAGGAGGAGGAGGAGGCATGTTGCTGTGGTCGCACGTGCTGTGCGTCGGTTGTGCTCAGATGTCTGCGCGCCGACGACGACGTCCGGACCGGCCCTCACCGACCGCTGTGCCAGAGGCGTGGCCGCGTTATGTGAGCGCGTCGAGGTCGGCCTGAAGAAGGGCTGTCTTGAGGCCGAAAGTGTCGGCTCCATGCTCGACGATTTCGCGGCTGAGAATGGCCCACGCTTCGTCGCAGTACTCGGTCACGAAAGGCCAGGTCACGAGGACGACTCCACCCCAGGTCACGCAGAGCAGACCTTCGGCCGTGTATCCGACCGCGACGATGCAGTGGCCTCCGTCAATCGGGGAACCGTTCACGACGGTCCACGGCACGAGCTCGCCGGTCTGCTGCTGCTTCGCGAACTGTTGCTGAGCAGACTCCGGACAGGCGATGCCGAGGTAGGCGTTCCCGAGGTACGCGGCGACCTGCATCAGCTCGGTCTGGCTTTGGTAGTTGAACGGCGCATACTGGCTGATCTTGTTCGGCCCCGCCGGCATGTGATGAAACAATCCCGAACTGCGCCAGATCTGCAGCACATCGGCGATGACGCAGCCATCGTCAGTCGGGGAAAAGTAGCGGTACTGCGATTCGATGATCGCGAGGTCCGGACGGGCGTCGCTCGTATCCTCAATCGCGTTCTCTCTCGCGATCACGTGATCGACGCCGGCGATCACGCAGTCGTTCAACGCGTCGTTGCCGTCCATTCCCCACGGGATGGTCTGTAGCACCGAAAGCGTCCCGAACGTGGGTGGCGGCTTCGGGAAACCGGCTGTCGTGTATGTCATGAGCGGGGACAGTCCGACAGGGAATACCGCAGCTCGTTTGCCGAGCTTCAAGTTCGAGATGTCGTAGGTGGCGAGATCGGTAGCGGTCATCACAGCGAGTTCCTCGTCTCCAGTTTGTGCGGCGTCGAAGGCCGGCCACGCGGCGCTCGAGCGCACCCGAACACCTCCGGGCGGCCACGCGAAGCGACGCGATTCCAGGTGGCCTTCATCGGCACAGGTCGCGATCTCCCGAGGAAACAATGCGAGACAATCTGCGTCGGTGGGGGAATCCGAAGGTTCGAGCAGGCCCCGGTGTCACAAGAGGCTGCGAAGTGTGGCGACTGCCCGCACCTGACAGCCGTCTTCGACCGAGAACCGGGCCGATACCCGGCCCAGAGGGTGCGGTGCCATGCGTCGATGTCTCTGCGGATGGCACGGACCGCTTGACGCAGACGCCTACGCCCGCGGCCACCGCCGCTCGGACAGTCCGAGCACGCTCCGGAGCCGTTCGAACGCGCGGCCAGTGCGGCATCTCGAGCGCCCAATCGAAGAGCACGCCGCAGTTCGGGCCATGTGCGGTCGAGCAGCGTCACGCGGCCGCACACTGCTGTTCGAATCCGGACGTTCGCCTCAGATCTCGATGCCGAGCGACTCGGCCTCATCGGCGAGCGATAGCCAGCGCTCTTCGGCGGCGTCGACGCGGCTTTGGCTGGTCGCCAGCTTCGCGCTGAGGCGCACCAACTCTTTGTGGTTTGCCCCTGTCGAGACGAGCTCAGCCTGCACCATGTCTCGCGTCGCGATCGCGTCGGCGAGCGCGCGATCGGCGAGGCCAAGTTGGCGGCGCAACGTGCTGGGGCTCTTCTTGGACACGGACTTCGCAGCAGTTGCCGTCGCGCTCCGAAGCGCCGCGGGCGCTGCCGACGCCGTTGCGGCCGGTACCGCGCGTTGCGCCAGCCATCCGGCGACGCCACCGCGCACCACGGCGGCTCGACCGTTGCCGTCGAGTGCCAACACCTCGCTGACCGTGCGATCGAGGAACACGCGGTCGTGGCTGACGACGACCACGATGCCAGGCCAGTCGTCGAGGAACTCCTCGAGCGCGCGCAGGGTATCGAGGTCGAGATCGTTCGTCGGCTCGTCGAGCAGCAGCACGTTGGGCCGCTCGATCAGCGTAAGCAGCAGTTGTAGGCGCCGACGTTCGCCGCCCGACAGCGTGCCGATCGGAGCGAACTGCGCGTCGCCGTCGAACCAGAAGTGGCGCATGAGCTTGACGTCGTCGAGCGTGGGCTCACCCTTGCCGCCCGCGACTGCGTCGCGCACACGTTGGTTCACGTCGAGTTCGCGGCCGAGCTGGTCGTAGTAGCCGATGTTCACTGTACGCCCGACCTCGATCGAGCCGATCGTGGGTTGCAGTCGGCCGGCGATGAGATCGAGCAGCGTGCTCTTGCCGGCGCCGTTGGGGCCGACGATACCGACACGGTCGCCCGGTTCGAGCATATGGTCGAACGGTTTCAACACGAGCAGGGGCCCGCCGTCGCGACCGTCGCGCGACGTGGGCCAGGAGAACCCGACGCCGTGGAGCTCGACGCCCTTCGATCCCAGTCGGATGTTCCCCAGCGACAGGCCTAGCTCGCCTTCGCGTGCGATCGCCCGGGGGCCGCGCCCAAGCACGGCCTTCGCTGCGTCGATGCGTGCCTTGGGCTTCGACGTGCGTGCCGGCGCGCCACGCCGCAGCCATGCGAGCTCGCGACGCGCGAGGTTCTTGCGCGTCTGTTCCTGCGTCGCGGCTTGCGCGGCGCGTTCGATGCGAGCCGCGAGATACGCCGCGTATCCGGAACCGCCCGTCCGTTCCTGAGGAACGTGGAGGTAACACGCGCCGCGGTCGATCTCGAGCACCTTGTTGGTGACGCGGTCGAGCACGTGACGGTCGTGGGTGACGAGGAGAAGGCCGCCGGGAAAAGCGGAAAGCCATTCCTCGAGGTATGCGATGGCGTCGAGATCGAGGTGGTTGGTTGGCTCGTCGAGGATGAGGGCGTCCCACTCCCGTGCGAGCAGCGCGGCGAGCGCCACGCGCTTGCTCTGGCCGCCCGACAGCTGGTCGGTTGCCGTGTCGAGCAGGTCTCCCATCCCGAGGCGCGACAGCATCGCTTCGCCCTGCCACTCGTGACGATCGAGGCCGTGGCACGCCGCGGCGCGAACGGTGCCTTCCGGGAGCACCGGGAGCTGAGCCAGCGCGCCCACGCGAGCGTTGCGGCCGCGGCGCACGATGCCCGCCTCGGGCTCGCGGTCACCGCTCATCATCGTGAGCAGGGTGCTCTTGCCGGCGCCGTTGAGACCGACGACGCCGATACGGTCGCCGTCGCTCAGGGTCAGCGAAAGATCGCTGAACAGGGGGCGATTCGGGCGCGACGCCCGCAAACCTTGTGCATCGATCAGAATCACGGCTCAGGTTACGGCCTGCCATGGGAGAGTTTCGTCGGGCAACCCGCATCGTGGGCCGAACGTGTGTCGGAGCATTCGAAGATCGCCGGTTGGAGGTCGACGTGCACACGTCGATGAGCCGCGTGCGGCCCGAGGCTCGTCGGTCGGGAGCAGGATGCAGTCCGGAGACGCCGGACTGCATCGGCGGCGGCTGCGGCGCGGGGGTGCGCCACATGGGCGGTGCCCCGACGCAGGGATCAAGCTGAGCAGAGCCTGCCTGAGAGCGAACCGCCGCTGACCTACGGCGCCCCTCCGACAGGAATGACTCGCGCGACGGCATGCCCCGCGTCGTTCCCCGAAGAAACGACGCTCACAATTTCAGGCATCGAGCGTGTCACCTGTCGAGGCCGCCTCGGTGGGGTGTGCACCGTCGGTTCGCGGCAGTCAGATGCCGACAGATGCCACCGGACTCGGTGCCGTCCGGTCGGGCGATTCGGCGCACTCGCGAGCGCACTGTTGCAGATCAGTCCACGATCTCGCTGGTCTGTATCACGGGCGCGATCGACGTGTAGTTGGCTACGTCGGCCAGCACGTCGGCCAGCACGTCGGCCAGCACGTCGGCCAGCACGTCGGCCAGCACGTCGGCCAGCACGTCGGCAGTGCCCGCGTTGCCCATCGCTGCCTGCACGGCTTCGGCTGACTGGAACTTGAAGTGCACCGCGGCAACGTACGGACCATCGACGCCCTTGTCGATTTCCGCGCCGTCGAGGCCCCACGTCTTCACTGCAAGCGGGACGTGCTTCGTGCGGTAGTAGTCGTGGTCGAAGGTGGCGCCTTCGGTCGACGGGTAAAAGACGCTGAGGCGGATCATCGCGAGGTCGTCCTCTCGTGCTGTGTAGAAGAAGAGACGGTAGTCTCCCGCGTTCGCAACACGCCTGGCGAAGCGTCATTCAGTGCGCCAGGCCCACCGGGCCGCCGGGAACGTCCCGGACCGATGGGGGCCATCGTCTGGTTCGATGAACGATGACAGAGGAACACGTCTGCGCCAGACCGCAGCGTGGCCGCGGCGGCTCGGCGCCGTTTCAGATCGCCAGTGCTGGAACACGTTGCGCGCAAGGCACAAGTGTGCTCGCCGGGCGAGCCGGCCGCGTGTGCCGTCGGGCACCCACGGGTTGGGCCGTGACATTCGGCGATGGTGGCTGACCTGGCCGGCTTGCGCCCAGTGCGCGCCGTGGTTCGTGCACGCCGCGGTGCGTCGAACGGAACTCCCGCCGAGTGATGCCTGCTCAGGTGGGTCGATTGGTGTCAGTCGGCCTAGTTCGTGCGGGCGTTCGCGGCAGGTGTGAATCGTACGGGCAGGTGTTTGATGCCGCCGACGAGCGGGATGCCCATGGCGTCGAGGGGAATCGGGTCTGAGATGGCTTCGATGTCGGGGAGTCGGGTGAGGAGTTGGCGGAAGGCGACGGAGATCTCGCGTCGGGCGAGGTGGGCGCCCAGACAGAAATGTGGGCCGGGGCCGCCGAAGCCCACGTGGGGGTTCGGGTTTCGGCGGACGTCGAACCGTTCGGGGTCGGCGAAAACGCGCGGATCGCGGTTGGCGGCACCGTAGAAGAGCACCACCTTGTCGCCGTCGGAGAAGTGGTGGTCCGAGATGGTGACGTCGCCGGTGGCGGTTCGGCGCATGAAGGTCACCGGCGAAGCGACGCGCACGATCTCTTCGACGGCGGTCGCGGTGAGACCGTCGAGGTCGTGCTGCCATGCTGCTCGCTGGTCGGGGTTCTGGGAGAGGAGATGCATGCCTTGGCTGATCGCGGTGCGCGTGGTGTCGTTGCCGGCAACGGCAAGGAGAATGAAGAACGGGGCGATCTCGTTCGGTGCCAACAAGTCCTCACCCAGGTCGCTGTGCACCAATGCGGAGGTGAGGTCGTTGGCCGGTTCGGCGCGTCGTTTCTCGGCGAGCTCACCCATCAGTCCCGACAGTTGCATCCCCGCCTCGAACATCGCCGCGAACGGCTCCCGACCACCCAACATCTCGGGATCGCCTGCACCGAGGATGATGTTTGTCGCGTCCAAGACGGTGGCGAACTCGCTGCGCGGGATACCCATCATGTCGCAAATGACCAGGAGCGGGAAGGGCTGCGAGAACGTTTCAACGAGGTCGACCTCGCCACGCTCGCAGATGTCGTCGATGACCTCGGCGCAGATCGTCTCGACCGACTCGAGGACACTCTGCAACTGACGCGGGGTGAACGACCGGGACACGATCCCGCGCTGGCGGGCATGGCGCGGATCGTCCATGTTGATGAACGATCCGAAGAACTCCATCGCCTCGGCGGGCATGTCCGGAATCGACACCGCACCTTTCCCGGAGCAGAAATCCTGGGGTCGTCGGCTGATCTCGACCAGCTCGGCGTATCGGACAACCGCGTCGAAGTGTTCGGTCACGCCGGCCATCCGGTTCTCCGCCGCAACTGGGACAAACGGACCGGACTCGCGAAGCTCGGCAAAGGTACGCATCCGCTCCGCGAGCGGCTGGCGCCAAAAGTCCGGCTCGGCGAGCGGTGATCTCGACGCGTCCAACAGCTCCCCCGGTGATCAGACCGAACCTATCCACTCTGCCGTCGACCTTGGGCCTCGAGCCGATTCCGAGCCGAACAACACGGCCCGAACGTCCCGGCCAAACCTCCCGGCACAGCGCATCACGCCAACGGCCAGCAGCACAAGACGGACGGGTGCAACCTCCACATCGTGCCGTCGCGCGCCCAGCCCTCGCCTAGCCCTGGTCAACGATCTGTACAGCACCAAGAGCACGTACCGCGAGCGTGGCAGGCTCGCGTTTCTCATCACCGTCGATCGAGGTGACGTTTCGGAACGTCACGAGGTTCTCGTCGTCTCGTTCATACCACTCCGCGACGACTTCGTGAGGCTCGGAATCGTGCGGGCCGGAGTAACGGTAGATCGGCACAGCAGCAATGGTGCCCGGTGAGCGCCCGATTGTCACGTACGGAAGGAAGCTGTTCAATGTTCAGGATCATGAGCGCGACACTCGAATCGTCGCCGTCGCCGTCGCGTACCCATCTCCACTCGTGTCGGGAGCCGAGACCCACGCGACAGTTTCGTGCTGCGACGAAGTGCGGGCGGCTGTGTTGCGTCACCCGCAGCGGGCAGCGTGGCCTTCGCATGTCACGTCCTGCGCAGAGACGTCGAGGCCCGGAATTTATTCGCTGTGTCAGGATGGGATCATGCAGATGCCCGAGACGCATGACCGTCGGTCGCCCGGCGTCGGCGCGTTCGATCTCGACGTCTTGGTTGCGCTGAGCCCTCTCTGCGCGTTCGCGCTGATCGGTGTCAAAGGGAGCGCGGGCGGTTTGCGCGTACCCGGCACCCTCGCGGCCGCGCGCGCCGGCGACGCGACCAGACGCGCAGTCGGGGCGATGTCGTGACGCACCCGATGCGGTTCGGTGTCATCACGTCGCACGCGCCTGACGGACAAGCCTGGCGCGAGCGAGCCCGTCGCGCAGAGGCCTTGGGCTACACATCCTTGTTGATGCCTGACCACTTCCAGGACCAGTGGGCACCACTCGTCGCGCTCACCGTCGCGGCCGAGGCAACCCGGCACCTGCGCGTCGGGACGCTCGTCTTCGACAACGACTACCGACATCCCGTCGTGCTCGCCAAGGAGATCGCGACACTCGATCTCGCCGCAGGTGGCCGCGTCGAGTTCGGGCTCGGCGCAGGCTGGAAGCGGTCGGACTACGTCGAGGCGGGCATGCCGTACGATCCGCCCGGCGTGCGCATCTCCCGCATGGCCGAGGGCCTGGAGGTCATGAAGCACCTGTGGGCGTCACCCGATCCCGTGCAGTTCACCGGCGAGCACTACACCATCCGAGGTGCGGTTGGGACGCCCCGACCGCACCGGACGCCCTACCCGACGGTGTGCATCGGCGGCGGCGGCAGGCGCATGCTCTCGTTCGCGGCCCGCGCCGCTGACATTGTCGCGGTCAACGCGACGATGACCGCCGGGGCACTCACCACCGAGATCACCGCGACCGCGACTCCCGCCGCG
>Ga0182024_10014540_pt1 | contig 15208 bp, 8 predicted proteins | sample P32metaG_FD_120480 | JGI IMG/M metagenome (GOLD analysis project Ga0182024, IMG submission 120480) | Permafrost microbial communities from Stordalen Mire, Sweden - P3-2 metaG (Illumina Assembly) | ecosystem: Environmental > Terrestrial > Soil > Wetlands > Permafrost | place: Sweden: Stordalen... | reverse complement strand
TGTCACGAATCCGTGCGGTTTTTTCGGAAAAAAACGGGCAAGTTTACTTGATCAGGTCGTCCGCCAAAAGTTGCAGATAACGCCGGGCGATCTTGCCCTCGGGGAACGGCGGCCCGGCACTCTGGCTGAGCTTCAGCGAGGCCGCGAAGTAACGACGAGCGCTCAGCGCCTTGCCGGCTTCGACGGCGAACAGGCCATGAAGCTCGGCCACGTTGGCCTGGTATGTGTGCAATTCGCCCGCCCGCACCGATGCCAGTTGCACCAGAAGGGGAGACGCCGGCAACGAGCCGAACGTGGGCTCCATGAGCAGCATCAGCGGCCCGGCCACGCCGACGCTCGCGCGCATCTGCAATGGCTTCTCTTCCCTGGCATTAAGGGCGGAGAGCGCGTCATCGGCCAGGCGAAAATCGAACTCGGCGGCGCTCAGGAAGAGCATTTCCTGCGGCTTCAGCTCCGGCGCACTGCGGATGATCCTGTCCACCTGCGGAAGATAGCCCAGGTTCAGGGCGAGCGGGACGTAGAATTCGGCGACCTGCTGCTGTTCCGCTTCGGGAAGCGTCGCCCAGCGATTGACGAGCCCCTCCAGGATCTCCCACGCCTTGCCCTGAAGGCCCATGCCGCGCGGATCGGTTACCAGCCGGCCATCCGCTTCGAACTGATAGGGCCGAAACGCCGCCTGAGCCACCTTTTCCAGGTCGGAGGCCTGTGCGGTCAGGAAGGAAAATTCGCGCATGCGCTCGTCCAGTTGCATCCGGGCCTCGGCCAGCTGGTTCTCCCGCAGCGTGCGCAGGTCCTTGAGGGCGGGATCGTCCAGCGCCTTCATCAGCTTCACCGACTCGTCGAGATGCTTCACGGCCAGGTCGTAGCAGCCTTCCTTGTACAGGTGCAGGCCGAGCGTCCAGTGGGCCTCGAAGTCCCGGCGATTCAGCAGCAGGTATTGCTGCAAGGCCGCGACGAATTGACATTTCCGCAGCTTCGCGCGCAGATTGCCGGCCGATTCCCCGCGCGACCAGAAGCCTTCAAGCGTCGTTTCGATTTGGCCCGTCCCCAGCACCAGGCAGCGGTAACTGTCGGCATCCTCCGGGTCCTCGGCCAAGGCCCGGCGGGCGATGCGCAAGCTGAGCAACAGCGCCGCCGGCGAGCCCAGGTCGCTGCCCTGAAACCGGGCAACTTTTGAGTATTCAAAAGTGAACCACGGATACGACGTCAAAGCGCAAGGCCCCGTGGCAACTCCCGCGGGCAACGACCAGTAACTGGTCAGCCAGCCGGCAACATAGAAAGGCACCCACGGCGGCGCCTTGATCAGCGTTTCATGCACATCCAGCAGCATTTTCGCTTCCTGCGACGCCGGCGAGGCTTTCTTGTGTCCGAAAAGATAAAGGCTCCAGAACCCGGGATCGCCGGCCAGCGGCGGCAGCGATGGGACCGGCTTGGGCCAGGAACCTTCGTGCTTGCCGAATACCTCCTCCTGCCAGCGCTGGGTGATTTCCTGGCCCTTATCCTTGAATGAGTTGCGTTTTTTCGAATCCCGGTTCCAGGCGATCACAAAAGTCTTGCCGTCGGCGTAAATCGTTTCAAACTCGCCCACCGGGAAACGCAGCGTCCACAGCATCAGTTTGCCGGCCACGAAATCCGTGCCGGCGATGTAGTCGATGCGGTTTCTGAATAGATCGTCGCGCCAGCCGCTCAAGCCCGTGAAGGAGATGACGGCCGAGCTTCCCCAGGGATTGATGGGCGTCGTTTCCGTTTCCTCATCGAGCCCCTTGCGGATGCGGGCGTAAAGCGGCAGCACGCGATCGAACAACGCGACCCGCTGATCCATGAACATCTTGAAATCGTCGGCATGGAAAGCGCAGTACGCGGCCAGGTCGGGCGACGTGTTGAATCCCCGGTTGAGCGAACCCTTCGCGTGCTGGGCGAGCAGGAACCGGGCGGCATTTTTCAGCGAGACGTCTTCCTGGACGCTCCAGCCGACGCGGCGCGGACTGGCGTAATCGCCGATGGTAAAATTCACCCAGCCGGGCCAGGCCAGAAAGAGCAGGCCAAACAGCGCGAACCCCATCGCCAACCGCGAGGCGTTGGCCCAGCGATCCTGCTCCTGGATGCGCGCCGGCTTCTCCGTCTCGCGCCGGGCCAGGAATTCTTGCACATTCCACATCAGCACCATGCCGCCGACCATCGCGAACCAGGGCATCAATTTCGCCATGGCCAGGCTCAGCAGGGCGAAGAAGGCCGTCGGCACCGCCCGCACCACGAGCAGCTTGAGGGGCGCCGGTTTGCAAAAGTAGAAGCTCGCCGCGACCAGCACGAGCAGAATGACAAAGCTGACGCCGGCCACGTTGCCGCCGTCGGCCGTCTGCAGCCAGAAGGCCTTCGAAAACGGTGTGAGCGTCTGCCCGCCCGTGAAGCGATAGGTCGAGCCGCCGGCCACGAGGCTTTCGGGCCAGATGTTGCCCATCTGCCCGAGAAGGTAGCCCAGTTCGGGCGGCAGCGTGAACAGGGCGTGATAGTGATGCGGATTGGCCAGGCACGCCAGCAGACTCACCGCCAGCACGAGGGAGGGGCGAGGGCGAACTATGAGCCTTTTCTCGCGCTTCACCACTCGCCACACGCCGTCGGTAACGATGCACAGGTACAGCGTCAATGGGCCGAGAAAGAACCAGGCGTCGAGGTTGACCCACAGGGCGAACAGAAAGGGCAGCGCCCAAAGCAGCTTGGGTTTGGTGTTGGCATCCTCCGCCGAGAGGATGCCCGCCTTGTAAAGAACCAGCAGAGTGGCTGCGAAAAACAGAAAGGAGATCATGATCGGCTGCAATTGTGCCTGGGCGCTGACGACGAGGATCGCCAGCAGGACGCCCCAGGTCCCCGCCCAGCCATGGCGATTGCCCGGCCCGGCTCGCAGCATCAGCAGTGCGACTCCCGCCAAACACAATGCCTTGGCCACGATCAGGACGGCGCCGTTGAATCCGTAGAGGAGATAGCAAATCCAGGAGTAGAGCCAGGAATGATTGATCCAGGCAACCGGCCGTCGGCCCGTCGGGGCTTCGGTCATGTACGAGAACGGATCGACGCCGAATGTGTACTTGCCCTCGGCCAGCAATCGGCCCGTGGCCAGCGAAGTCCAGGCGTCGGCATTGCTGGCCACGAACGATCCGAGCAAGAAAGCCAGGGCAACGACGAGGATGCGATAGGGAACGTCGGCCTTGTGGATGTGCTCGTTGATCCAGCTAACCTGGAGTTCCCTGCCGGGAGCTTGCGTCGATGCGGCCGGCGCCGACGGCGGGGCTGCAGGCTTGGCGGCGGAGGCGCTGGGACGAGCTGGTCGCGGCATGGGTGAATTCCTGAAGGGAGTGGAAGCGCCGTACTAGTGAGTGTAGGACGGGCTTCCTGGCCCGTCCACTCCACGCCGCGCGGGTGAGGTACTCCGAACCCCGCGGGTCAGGGTGTGCAGGATCATGATCCTGTCGTGCTTACCCGCGGGGTTCGGAGTACCTCACCCCGCGGCGTGGGTCTTGCGCAGCTCAATCGTCAGCACCCGGCCATCCACCTTCACCTGCGCCCGATAGACGCCATCTCCGGAGAGCGACGCCTTGGCCCACTCGACACAGAGCGTCTCCGCGGCGATGTACGCCCGATGAATCTCGATGGCCTTGGTCAACTCCGCGTCATCGCTGGTCAAGAAAAGGACGATGCGATCCTCGACCGCCAGGTCCGCTTTCTTGCGCGAGTCCTGCACATGCCGAACCACTTCGCGAGCCATGCCTTCCTGGATCAGTTCGGGAGTCAGGCGCGTATCAATGGCGACCTGGATGTCGCGATCTACGATGCCGGCCCAACCATCAGCCCCTTGGTAAGCGGCGAAGAAGTCGTCGCGCGTCAAGGTGACCAACTTGCCGTCCGGCAGCGTGATAGCCGTCGGTAGCTGGTCCCACAGCCGTCGGGCCGACTCCGGCGTGTCGAATGGCGGGAGCGCGGTCTTGAGATACTGGCCAACCTTCGGGCCCAGGTTTTTCGGATTGGGCCTCAGTTCCACGCGCAGCATCGGGCCCTTGGCCGGATCGTGCAGGGTCACCTTGTTGATGTTCAACTCGTCGGAGATTTGATCGGGGAAGCGCAGCACAGCCTGGCGCTCCGCGTCGTCATCGCCCAACTGAAAGCGGATCTCGGCGAGAGGCTGACGCACTTTCATCTTTGCGGTCTGCCGCACCGCTTGCCCGAGGGAGACCAGACGCAGCAGGGCATCCATGTCGGTTGACAGCGGGGCGTCAATCAGTGCTTCGTTCACTTGTGGATAGGCCGTGTGATGGACGCTGGCTGCGGTCACTCCGGGTGCTAACGCACCCGGCTCGCTAAGATTCTGATACATCGCCTCGCTCAGGAACGGCATCACCGGCGCGATGAGCCGTGTGAAAGTGTCCAGCACGGTGTAGAGCGTTTGATACGCGGCCAGCTTGTCGGCTCCCTGTTCGCTCTTCCAAAAACGGCGACGATTGCGGCGCACGTACCAATTGCTCAGTTTTTCATCGACAAATTTCTCCGCGTCGAGGCAAAAGGCCATGACGTTGAACTTTTCGAAGCTCTCGCGAGCCCTGGCGATGAGCAGTTGCAGGTCGGACAGAATCCAGCGATCGATGTCCGGCCGATCCTTGACCGGCACCTGCGGGGCGCGCGGATCGAACTTGTCGAGCCGGGCGTAGTTGCAGAAGAAGGCATAGGTGTTCCAGAGCTTGAGAATGAACTTGGCCCGCAGCTCTTCCGCAGGGCCGGGGCCGAAATTGATGTTTTGGGCCGGGTTTTGCCGGCAATACATCCAGCGAATCAAGTCGGCGCTCATGGCTGGACACGTTGCGACGACCTGACGGAACTTTTGCCCGTCCTTGACGGTTTCGACCACTTCGACCGACAAAGATCCTGGCACCACTGTTTGCTCACCCGGCTTCAAGTCATGCTTGATTTGGTATGTGGTTTGCGCGGTTTCACCAGCCGCCTCGTCGAACGGGATCGAGTTGCCCTTCGCCTTGTGCATCTCATCGCCCCACTGGTCGCGCACCTGAGCATGGCCGAGCAGAACCTTGAAGGGCGCCCGATTGCCGACCATCGTGCTCATCGCCAAGATGGCATAGAACCAATTGCGAAACTGGCCGGGGAAGCTTTCCGTGATGAAATCGGCCGGGAACCACTTCTCCCAGTACGTCCGATCCGTGTTGTACTTCATCGTCGAATACGGCACGATGCCGGCGTCCAGCCAGGGATTGCCGACGTCCGGAACCCGGCTCGCAGTTCGGCCACATTCCTTGCACTTGATTTTGACCAGATCGATCCACGGCCGATGCGGCGGATGGCCTTCGAAACGGTCCCAACCCTCGACCGCTCGCTGCTTGAGTTCGTCGCGGCTGCCGATGACGTCGAAGGTGCCGCACTCGTCGCACAGCCAGATCGGCAACGCCAGGCCCCAGAAGCGTTTCTTGGAAATCATCCAGTCGCCCATGTTCTTCAGCCAATCCATTTCGCGGGCCTTGCCGTTGATCGATTCGGGCAGGAAGGTCACATCCTCGACGACCTTCATGATCTCGTCGCGCCATTTCATGTCGATGAACCATTCGTCCACCAGGCGAAAGAGCAGCTCCGTCTTGCAGCGCCAGCAGTGCGGATAGCTGTGCGGATAGCGTTCCATGGCGAACAGCACCTGCTTCTCTTGCAAATTGGCGAGGATGAAGTCGGTCGTGGCGTTATCGACGGCCGACTTGCCGTCGAGCTGGCCGAAGCCGTCGATGAACTTGCCGAAGTCGTCGAGCGGGGCGACGACGGGTAAGTTTTCTTCCTTGCCGAGCTGAAAGTCCTCCTTGCCGCAGCCGGTGGCGATGTGGACGATGCCGGTGCCTTCCGTTTCGCCGACGAGCTTCCAGGCGACGACCCGATGGGCCTCCGCGGCCGACGTGCCCTCGGCCCATTCCGGATCGATGACGGCCTCGGCGACTTCGAGCGGATAGCCGAGCTTGCTCTGCTGGGCGGGCAGTTCGTCGAAGGGGCCGTCGTATTGCCAGCCGACCATGTCGGCGCCCTTGATCTCGCCGACGATCTCGTAGCCGCCTTTTTCCTTGAAGATCTGTTCGAGCGTCTTGAGCTTCGGCACGCCCTCGAGCCATTCCTTGCGTTTGAACTGCTCCTCGAGCCGCTGGGCCAGGAAGGCGCCCTTGGCCAGGTAGTAGATGTGATCCTTGTGCTTGACCTTGAGGTACGTCAGCTCCGGATTGACGGCGGCGGCGATGTTGCTCGACAGCGTCCAGGGCGTGGTGGTCCAGATGAGCAGACTTTCGTTTGTGGCACGACGCTCCGCGTCGTGAGTTTGCGACGCGGAGCGTCGCTCCACATTGGGGCGCAGCGGAAAGCGCACGAACACGGCCCGATGCGCCACCATCTGATAGCCCTCGGCCATTTCCATCTGGCTCAAACCGACAGAGCAGCGCGGGCACCACGGCATGGCATCGTAGCCTTGATGGATCAGCTCGCGATCGTGGCACTTCTTCAAAAAGCTCCAGATCGTGTAGTTATTCTCCTCCGACATGGTGTAGTAACTGCGCCGCTCATCCGGCGGCTTGGCCCAGTCTTCCGGGCGGTCCCAGTCCATCCAGTAACCGAGGCGAATCGATTGCTCCGTCTGTCGGCGAGCAAATTTATCGACACGCGCCTTGCACTCGGTGACGAACTGGTCGATGCTGGCAAACGGGTCGCCGGGCGCGAGGTTCTCGATGTCGCGCTTCGATTGCAGCTTCTTTTCCTTTTCGACCTCAACCTCGACCCAGAGCCCCTGGCAATCGAAGCCGTTCTGGTAACGCAGCTCATGCCCGGTCATGGCGAAGTAGCGCTGGTAGGCGTCCTTGTAAGTTCGGCCCCAGGCGTGATGGACGCCCATGGGATTGTTGGCCGTGATGGGTCCGTCGAGAAAGGACCACTTCGGCTTGCCGCGATTCTGGGCGCACAGCTTTGCGAAGGCCTGCGTCTTCTCCCAGAACTCGAGAATCCGGCGTTCCAGGGCGGGGAAGTCCACCTGCGTATCGACCTTTTCCAGCGGCATGATCGCGTCACCTCATCAGAAAACAAGATATCCGTACTCCATTCAAGATAGGGTCGCTGAATGATGTTGGCGAGCCATCGAGCAGCCCGGTTGGCTAAGCAAGCGGCCCTCGCACCTGTTGTCCGGTGTCGGGGTTTTTCGTTTGATGACGACCTAGGATAGGCTGCGTCGGCCGGATTTGTGCAAACATTCCTCAACCCAGGCCGCCTCGGTTGGAGCGAGCGGCCCGGGCGGCAACTTGCTATAGTCAACCAATTCGTCGTAACCGATGATGTCGTAGATTACGGTGAGAGCGAGCTGTAGATCGAGGGGCACAGGCCCGTCGGCAGGTAGCAGAGGGATGGGTATTTCCGGCAATGGCTGATCGAGCGCGATTGGCCAGACCTCGACGTCATGGCGGCAATGCGCCCGACTAACGAAGACGAAATAGGGAACGGCGGGGAGTGGACGCCCCGTGGGAAAGCGAGCACCGGCGCGCAAGAGATCGATTTCCACGAAATGGGCACCGCTGGAAAGCAGCTGGAATCGCTTGCCTGCGTATTCGTCTCGGCCTGGCCCTCGCTTATTCGTCGGCGACAACACTTCAATACATGTGACAAGCCGGCGCTCCGCAACGTCCCGGATTTCCACACTCACGTGAGGAATCGGCTCCGGAAAATTTGCCGGCATGATGAGCGGAGCTGAAGCAACCGCGACCGCGGGTGAGGCACCGGTCGATTGACTGGAAAGGATGCCAACGTCGGGAAACCGGTCCCCACGGGGGCCTTCGTCATCATCCGGTGGCGCGATGACCACTCGCCGTGTGCTCAGAGCGACGTATTTGGGGCGCAGTTTGGGCGCCAGCTGGCGCGCGATTTCTGCACATAGATCGGTGTGGACCGTCGTCCACAAGTCTCCTTCGAGATAGGGATCCATGCCAGGAAAGGGGCTGCGCATAAGCAAATCCTCGCACCGCGACTGATCAACGCTCTTCCCCTATACTAACCCATGAGCGATCATTTGTCCTGCTGGTGCTCCTACCAAGGCCGTTACCATGCAGCCGGGGAAGGACAATCGCTTTTTCGGCGTCAAGAGGTGATCGATGCGTGCCTGCGTAATCATCATCGGTTTCCTTTTTCTGCTGCTTCTCGCCGAGTACTGCGTTGAGGAGCGGCCGCCGGCCCCGCCGGTTCAGCTGCGGTCGTTCGTTCTCCACGATGTCCAGGGGCTTTTCGGCGGCCGTGCCCTCTGGGTTGCTGAGGACCGGACGGCGGTTGTGCAGGTGGTTGGGCCGTCGCCCGCTGGGCAGTCGGGTCTGTGGGAAAAGCGATACAAGACCAAGTTGACCGCCGAGCAATGGGCCGAGGTTGAGAGGCTAGTCGGGGCGCATCATTTTCTCACTCTCACGATGCCGGATCGGCGCGCGGTTCCAGACGAGGCCCGACCGATTATTGTTGTTGTAACGAAAACAGGCACGACCGCGAGGGCGCGAAAGTGGGCCAACGACAAACACGCGGATTTCGACCCGCTTTATCGATACCTCTCCGGCATATGCCAAAGCGCCGTCCGCCAACAGTCGTTCCACGACGGGGCCTTCGACGGGGAGTGGCTTCCAGCAGGGTTCGAACGGCCCTGGTAAGTCTTGTCGCCGCCGTGGCTGGGCAGAGAGCAGCTATTTGCTTGTGAGGACCTCTCCATGCGACTCGTCCCGTCCCTTCTTACCACTATAGTCCTGACCGGTGGACTGCTGGCTTTCACCGCCCCCGCCGTCGAAAAAACACCGGAAAAGGCCAGCTGGACCGCCCAGACGTTCGACAAGCTCATCGCCCCGCTGCTCGCGCGCCGCTGCCTCGATTGCCATGGCGGGGCCAAGCCCAAGGGCGGCCTCGATCTCACGCGAAGACAGTCAGCCATCGACGGCGGCAACAAAGGCCCCGCGATCGTGCCCGGCAAGTCGGCCGACAGCCTGCTCTGGCAGCACGTCTTCAAGGGAGCCATGCCGCCCAAGAAACCGTTGCCCGATGAGGAAAAGGCGATTTTCAAGGCGTGGATCGACGCCGGCGCGATCTGGGGCAGCGATCCGATCGATCCGTTTCGCATCACCACCGAACATCGGGCCGGGTACGACTGGTGGTCGCTGCAACCGTTGCCCAAGGTTGAGCCGCCCGCGGTCAAGCAATCGAGCTGGGTGCGCAATCCCATCGACCGGTTCGTCCTCGCCAAGCTGGAGGAAAAAGGCCTGAAGCCGTCGCCGCCCGCTGAGCCGCGCGTGCTCGTGCGCCGGCTGTACTTCGATTTGCTCGGACTGCCGCCGTCGCCGGAAGAGGTTGAGGCTTTTGTGCGCGATCCGTCGGAGAAGGCGTTCGGCGAACTCGTCGATCGGCTGCTGGCCTCGCCCCAGTTCGGCGAACGCTGGGCCCGGCACTGGCTCGACGTTGTGCGTTACGGCGAAAGCGACGGCTTCGAACGCAACATGCCGCGCTTGAGCGCGTGGCCCTATCGCGATTGGGTCGTCGATGCCCTGAACAACGACATGCCCTACGATCAGTTCACTCGTCTGCAGATTGCCGGCGACGTGATTCATCCCGACGATGCCGGAGCCGTCGCCGCCACGGGATTTCTGGTCGCCGGCATCCACAACACCGTCCTGGGTCAAAATGACTTCATGCAGCAAACGGCCCGGCAAGATGAGCTGGAAGACATCCTGGCGACGCTCGGCCAATCGTTTCTCGGCCTGACCGTGCACTGCGCCCGCTGCCACGATCACAAGTTCGATCCCGTCAGCCAAAAGGATTACTATCGCCTGACCGCGGCCCTCGCCGGCGTGGCCCATGGCGAACGGGGCATCGCTCCGCAAGGTGCCCGCAAGAAGCAAACCGAGGCGGGCCAGTCTCTCGCGGCCGTGGACAGCGAAATCGCCGGCATCGAAAAGGAAGCCTATGAGCGGTTTCTGAGCCGCAACAAGCAGACGCCCAAAAACGACAAGCCGATCACCATCGCCCCCATGGCCCGCTGGACCTTCGCCAGGGATGGCCGCGACCAGATCGGCTCGCTTCACGGCGAGCTCAAGGGTGGAGCGGTCATCGCGGACGGGCGGCTCAAGCTGAATGGCCGAGATGCATACATGATGACCGCCCCGCTGGCACGCGATCTCCACGAACGCACGCTGGAAGCCTGGGTGTCGCTGAGCAATCTGGACCAGGGCGGCGGCGGCGTCATTACGCTGGAAATGCGCAACGGCCAGGTGTTCGATTCCATCGTCTACGGCGAACGGCAGCGGCGCCGCTGGATCTCCGGCAGCAACGCCTTTCAGCGCACGCGCGATCTGGACGGCGCTGAAGAGGTCGCCCAGCCGGGACAGCTGATCCACATGGCCGTGGTCTATAGCGGCGATGGCCGGGTGGCGGTCTATCGCAACGGCAAGCCATACGCCGATCCGTACATGCCGGCCGGTGCGGGGGCGGCCATGCAACTCTACAAGGCCGGCGAAACGCGCGTCCTGCTCGGCTTGCGTCATCACGGCGGCGGCAAACCATTTCTTGCGGGTGAGATTGCGGAGGCCCGGCTCTACGATCGCGTTTTGTCCGCTCGCGACATCGAGGCGTCGGCGAAGAGCGGTCCCGGCGCTGGTTTCCTGGCCACCGCGGAGTTGCTGGCCGAACTGACGCAGGCGCAGAAAAAACGGCGTGACGCACTGCTGGCGGAAAAGGAAACGCTCAAGCAGGCGCTGGCCGCGATCCCGGGGCCGCGCAAGATTTTCGCCGTGACGCCGCGCATTCCCGGCCCCACGTTCTTGCTGGCGCGCGGCGACGTGCAGAAGAAGCTCGATAAGCTCAGCGCCGGGGCGGTTCTTGCTCTCAGCGATCAGCGTCAGGATTTCGGCTTATCGATCGACGCCCCCGAAGGCGAGCGGCGCGTCAAGCTGGCGGAGTGGGTCACGGCTCAACCGCTGTTCGCACGGATCGCGGTCAATCGGCTCTGGCACCATCACTTCGGCGCCGGCATCGTCGAGACGCCGAGCGACTTCGGCTTCAACGGCGCCCGGCCCAGCCATCCGGAACTGCTCGACTGGCTGGCCGGCGAACTCGTGCGGCAGAAGTTCCAAATGAAGAGTCTGCATCGGCTCATGGTCATGTCGAGCACCTATCGGCAGGCGAGCGCAACCAATCCGCAAGCCGTCGCCGTGGACGCCCATAATCGGCTGCTGTGGCGCAAGCATCCGCTGCGACTGGAAGCCGAGGCCCTGCGCGACGCGATCCTGGTGGTTTCGGGCCAGCTCAATCCACGCCGCGGCGGACCGGGCTACAAGGACACCAGAAACTACCACAACAACGGCACGACCTACTATGAGCCGATCGATCCGGTCGGCCCTGACTTCAATCGCCGCACGCTCTATCGCTTCTCGCCGCGCGGCGAACGCAGCGCCTTGCTGGACACCTTTGATTGCCCCGACCCGTCCGCCGCGACGCCGCGCCGGCAGGTGACCACGACGCCGCTGCAGGCGTTGGCTCTGCTCAACAGCTCGTTCGTGCTGCGCTTGGCCGATAACCTGGCTCAGCGCGTCGAAGCGGATGTGAAAGGCCCGAAGTCCGACATGGGAGCGAAGGTGAACCGGGCTTATTTGCTGGTCTTCACGCGGGCAGCGACGGCGGAGGAGTTGCGCTTGAGTGTGCCCTTTGCCAGCAAACACGGCCTGGCGGCGCTTTGCCGGGTGCTTTTCAACAGTAGCGAGTTTGTGGTGATTGATTAGTGCAAAAAACTTTCATGAAAATTATTTGCCAAAAGATAATTTTCATTCTACTGTTTTACTGGAGTGGGTGCTTTTGACTCACTGCCATCCTCGAAATGGCAAACCCGCCGCGAGGCGGGGACGCAAAGCCATGGGCTCTTAACCGTCCGAGGGGGACGGATAAGGCTGCCAGGCTACCGAAGGGATGGACGGGACCCGTAAGTATGCTTGGTTTCCGGGCTACCGCAAGGCGGCCCGGATTTTTTTTTGCGCCGCTTGCGGCGTAGCGTCGGCCCACGCCAGGCCACACGCGCCCGACCCCCATAAAATCGTCCGCATGAGGCGATTGCTCCACTTCTTGAATCCCTTGCACCTTTCCGGTCTGGCGATCTGGGTCGGCGTGGCCGTCATCGTCCTGGCCGGCGGCTTCCTGTTCGCCAGCCGCTCTTCCCGCGAAGACATTACTCTCACGCTGTCCACGGGCCGGTTTGTCGAACCGCCCAAGCGCATCACGAAACTCCTTCTCGATCGAGCGTCGGCGAACGGGCTCAGGTTCAAACAGGTCGATGTCGAAGGCTCCGAGGACACTCTCGATCGGATTCATCGTGGTGAAGTGAAAATGGGCATCGTCAAGGGCGGCATGGCATTGGATGATCGCATCAATGTCCGCCAGGTCACCGCGCTCGACATTGAGACGTTCCACCTGCTCGTGCGGCCTGAACTGTACGACGCCGTGATGAAGGACTTTGGGGCCTTGCGCGGCAAGCGCATCAACGTCAATAAGCCGGCCACGGGAACGCATTACTGGGTGCTCGACATCCTCAGGTTTGCCGGGCTGCGAGCGCCGGACGAAAAGGACAAGGGCAACTACACGCCGCTGGATCTCGGCAATCCTGAAATGCTCAAAGAGCTGGACCGCATCGAGGCGGCGGACGAGAAGCTCAAGGAAAGCTTGATTGCCGGGCTGCCCGACGCCGTGCTGCTGGCCGAGCCCATTCCGTCGCCGCTCGCCAATCGGTTTGTGCGGGCGGCGGGCTATCGGCTGGCGCCGCTCGCTTTTGGCTCAGCGTATATTCAGCATCGGCACGGGGCGGAGCCGGACAAGCACCTCGACGCGGCCGTGATGATCGAGCTGGTCAGCATCCCGGCCTTTTCCTACGGCGTCAGCCCCGCGGCGCCGCCGGAGCCTTGCCCCTCCATCGGCCTGCGCCGGTTGCTCGTGGCCAACAAGGACGTGCCGGATGAGGCGATTGTTCGCTGTCTGCGTTTGCTCTACGATCATCCGGCCCCTCCCGCCCTGGAGCTGCTGGACTGGGCAAAGGTTCGTCCGGAATACGAGCTGCATGATGGAGTGCAAGTTTACGACAACGAACGCAAGCACGTTTTGCAGAACACGGTGGTGAAACTGCTGGAACGGCTCGCCAGCGTTCTGGGCGGCATCGTCGGCGCCATCCTGGCGATTTACGGCTACATCCGCTATCGGCGTCTCTTGCGTTTCGAGCACTATTTCCATGAGATCCGCACGATCGATCTGATCGGCCGCGGCAAGCTGCCCGATCCGGCCGCCCCGACCGAGCGCGCCCAGCTATTGGCGTATTTGCAGAACAAGCTCGCCGAGCTGCGGAGTGCCGCCATTGCCGAGTTTGCCCAGGGACGCTTGCAAGGCGAGAACCTGATTCTCAGCATCTTCACGCTGATTCAGGATACCAACAGCAGCCTGGCCAGTTTGCTCGAAGCGCAGAGGAGAATAGACCCGTAGCCGCGCATGCTGGACCCCGGAGGGCAACGCCGTGAACGATTTCTTGCCTTACCCCGAAGGGGTTGAATCTCAAAGCCCAGGGTTGCGTACTCGCAACCCTGGGTGGAAACGGCAAAAGTAGGTTTTACCCCGAAGGGGTTATATCATAGGCGCGCATCGTTGTCGGTTTCGGACTCTGATGTAACCCCTTCGGGGTAAAACACAGGTCGTCTCTCTTCCATCCCAGGGTTGCGAGTACGCAACCCTGGGCTTTGAGATCGAACCCCTTCGGGGTAAACCCGAGAGATCTGCCGATACATGCCCGAATAAATAGTTCACGGCGTTGCCCTCCGGGGTCCGAAACCGGGAAGTGATGCCTTGATCGTTACTGCACGAAAAAATCGCGCATTTTTTTTTGACAGCCGCATTTTCTTGACCTAGGTTTCCATCGCAACCTATCGAAGCAAGGCCACGTCGCACTCTAGAAGACGAGCCATGCTTCAAGGAACCGAGGCAAGAACGGAGCAGTTTCCGGATAACCACGATAAGGGCAAACCATCCGTAAGGATGGGACGCAAAGTCATGGGTCCTTCAAAAAAGGATCGCCAGACTGCCGAATGGTGTGGTCCATCCGGATAGGCCTTCCCAGGGGCTGATCCCGTCCCCAACTTCTATCTTGTCCGGTCATCCCGATCGCGTGGATCGGGGTCCCAGGAGTTCATGTGCGATTCCTGGGTAGCAGCAACTCTTTCTCAGGACCGGAAAGGTGTTTCCCATGTTCACACGTCTCATCGACGCCGTTACCCATTTCGTCAAGCGCGAGGATGGCCCCACCGCCGTGGAATATGCCGTCATGCTGGCTCTCATCATTGTCGTATGCATCACCGCCATCACGGCGCTGGGCAGCAACGCCAACGTCACCTTCACCAATGTCTCCGGAACGCTCGGCAACGTCGGCTCGTGATCGCTCGATGGATGCTGAGAATCCGTGGTAACGGATTCCGACGGAACAAGAGAGCTCCGCCCGGCAAGGGCGGACTTTCTTGTTCTGTCACAGGGCAGGATGCGCCGAACGCTAAACGAAGAAATCCGAAATTGCCCCGGCTCGGTTTGACATTGCCAATCCCTGACCTAGAGTTGGGTATCGGATATCCCATTCTGAACGGAGCCCATTCAATGCGCCTTCCATCAAGACATCTCCATTTACCGCCGCGAACGGCAACGGCCGCGGTCGAACTGGCGTTGGTAGCGCCCCTTATCGTTGGCCTGCTGGTTGGGCTGCTGGAAGTCGGCCGGATCGTGCAGATCAATGAGATTGTGACCAATGCGGCCCGCGAAGGCGCCCGCTCGGCATCGACGGGGATCAATAACTACTCCACCGTCCGCACGACGATCACCAACTACCTCACTCAGGCCGGCATCACCAATCAAACGGGCATCACCATTTCGATTACCGATGTGACCCAGGGCTCGGGAACGAGCTTCGATCCGAGCACGGCGGCCTGGTTGGATCAATTGCAGGTCACCATCACGCTGCCGCTCAACAATGTGCGGCTGACGCCGCTGCACTTTCTGAGCACGGATCCCAACACGGTAATCACCGGCCAGGCGGTCTGGTTCTCGAATCAGGATCAGTCGTATCCGTCAAACCAGACCATTACGCCGCCGTCGGGAAGTTGAGCGATCG
>Ga0182024_10014539_pt1 | contig 15208 bp, 12 predicted proteins | sample P32metaG_FD_120480 | JGI IMG/M metagenome (GOLD analysis project Ga0182024, IMG submission 120480) | Permafrost microbial communities from Stordalen Mire, Sweden - P3-2 metaG (Illumina Assembly) | ecosystem: Environmental > Terrestrial > Soil > Wetlands > Permafrost | place: Sweden: Stordalen... | reverse complement strand
CGTGCAGCTCGTGATCGCGGCAATTACTACGGAGCCGTCGGCAAGTTCGAACGAATCACCGTTATTTTGAACCTTGGCATGCTTGGGGGCTTCGGTGAGCGATTTTTCGAAGGCGACTTTTGCTTGCGTAAGCGGCACGCTGTCCTGTGGGCGCTTGGGCCCGGCCATCGTAGGGACGACGGTGGCAAGGTCGAGTTCGAGCTTGTCGGAGAAAACCGGTTCGGGCGTCTGATCGGTGCGGAAGACTCCTTGTGCCTTTGAATATGCCTCGACGAGCTTGACCTGTGATTCGCTGCGGTCGGTGAAGCGGAGATAGTTGAGCACTTCCGCATCCACGGGGAAGAAGCCCATCGTCGCGCCATATTCGGGAGCCATATTGGCGATCGTGGCGCGGTCGGGAAGCGTGAGACTGGAGAGACCGGTGCCGTAAAATTCGACGAATTTCCCGACGACCCCTTTTTTGCGCAACATCTGCGTCACGGTGAGAACCAGGTCGGTTGCCGTGGCGCCCTCGGGCAGGCGGCCATGCAGTTTGAAGCCGACGACGGCTGGGATCAGCATTGAGAGCGGCTGGCCGAGCATGGCGGCCTCCGCCTCGATTCCGCCGACGCCCCAGCCCATTACGCCAAGACCGTTGACCATCGTTGTGTGCGAGTCGGTGCCGACAAGCGAATCGGGGAAAGCGAAGCGCTTGCCATCTTGTTCCGCGCTGAAGACTACGCGTGCCAAATATTCGAGATTCACCTGGTGGCAAATGCCTGTGTCTGGAGGTACTACTTTGAAATTTTTCAGCGCCTTCTGCCCCCAGCGGAGGAAAGCGTAGCGCTCGATGTTGCGTTCCATCTCCATTTCAGCGTTGAAGGCGAAAGCATTTGCCGAGCCGTATTTGTCGACTTGCACGGAATGATCAATCACCAGTTCGGCGGGGAGCAGGGGGTTGATCTTCTTCGGATCGCCGCCGAGTTGGCCAATTGCGTCGCGCATGGCTGCGAGGTCGACCACTGCGGGTACGCCCGTAAAATCCTGCAGCAGCACGCGGGCCGGCATGAAGGAGACTTCCTTTTCGGTGTTCGACGGCTCCCAGCAGGCGAGGGCGGGAATATCATTTGTTTGGACGAAGCGGCCGTCCTCGTGGCGAAGCAAATTTTCGAGCAGGACTTTCAGCGAAAATGGCAGGCGGTCGACATTGCCGATATTGGCTTTCGCAAGGGCATCCAGACGGTAAATCTCAAACGAATCATTGCCAACACGCAGAGTGGCTCTGGACGAGAAAGAGTTCTTCGAGGCTGTGCTCATTGGGTTCTGAATGCTCCTGGAATTGAAACGGTATTTTAGCGCACTCCGCCGGTCGGGCTCGTTGTTTTTCGCAGGGACACTGGCCTAGTTCGTGAAGGTAACAGCAGACCGTCGACTTGAGCTCTTCGCTTGGGATGACAGTGTCGCCGCGCAGACACCCAGAGGAAGGCTTTCGATCCCATTTCTTTGCTCGGGACAATGTCACTCGCCGCGTTTCTTGTAGTGTCCAGTCGCGATGACACCGGACATTTGTTTGCAATGAATTACGTGTGTTTCCGTTTGCCCTGGTGTGTCGATTAAATTGCGTGCCCGGTGCGCCGAATTGAGTGCGGGAAGCGCCCGACTGACGCCTTGCTGACCGGGCACGAATTGTTGCCGAAATATTCACGGGCTTATCTTAGGGAGCGGCGAAGTAGTGTCAAGGAGGTGGTTGTCGTGGACAAAGCACGGTAGGCGTCCAATTTGAATCAGGAGGGATTCCTCGCTTCGTTTGCGCCGATCAAAGGACTTTGCGCAAACTGCAAAGCCGTATTTTACTGAGCTTAGGGCGATGGCCAACAAACCGCAGGTCTCGCACGCCGTCCGCGGGGCGCGGACGGGTTCAACATGACAAACACATGCCAGGCCGGATCGAAACGGGTGTGCCGCGACGATTCAGCGGTGTTGTCGGGCGGCCTTTAGGCGTGAACCGACAAAGGTTCCTGCGTTGCGCACTCCGAAAAACTTTAGCTGCGAAGCAACGGTGACCGCTTCTAATTTGAAGCGTTACGGATCGTGTCGCCCAAGGGCTGGATGTAGCGGCCCAGAACAATTAGGGTGAAACATAAAAATAGCGAGCTCGCCGCGACAAGCTTGGCGAACGCCGGCGCATCTTCTCCGGGGCCGAGATTCTCAAGGTGCTCGAAAGTACCTGCCATGTAAAACACAACGGCATTCGCTCCGAGCAGCATGAGGGCCGTCATCTTGAGCCAGAAGGCACCGCTGTAGATATAGTTTTCTGGCTGGCCGATAAACGCGAGCATGCCTGTGACGATATTGATGGCCAATCCCGCCATTGCGAAGGGAATGAAACGGTGCAAGGGGGCGACGGGAAATTGCTTCAAAAATCCCATAATTCGCAGGTCAAGGATTCCGACCGTGCCAATGATCAGGGCGAGACCGAGGAAATGCAGGGCCATCATAAAGCCCCACCACCACTCGTTTACGAGCATGAGTTGGCTGAACTTATCTGGCGTGGGCTCCAAGGCACTCAAGATCGATCCTATGGGGCCTTCGACTACTTTTCCATTCGTGAAACCGGAAGCTTCCGGATGTCGGATGTCACCACCCGTGTTCCCTGTCCTGGCCATAAGACCCACAGTCACGAGTGAAAAAAGCAGGACAGCCGTGATGGTCCAATCCGCGGCACGTTTTCTGTGATGAGACTGCCACAGAGCGACGAAGGAAAAACCGCCCGTGGCGAACATGAACCACAAGGAGAGCATCGCTGAGCCTTCATGCCTTTTAATCAATGCGTCCGAGACATTGGGCTTGCCCTGAATGCCCAACTGCGCGCCAAAGCCACTCAAGAACGTGGGAATCGTCAAAAGAGCGATGCCTGCAAAAATAATAAGACTGGCCCGCCTCAAATCTTTGTTGTTTCCAACAAAAGAGACTAGGAACAGGCCCAGCCCGACAATGGTGCCAATGATCGGGAAATGGTTCAGCAGAAGGTGCAAATGGGCAAAATTCAAATACATGAGTGACTCCTTAATCGATCCATGGGAGAGCCAGTTTGGTTTTGCCGTCGAGCGTTATCTGGCATATCTATGGCCGTACGTAATATAAGTGTATGTCTCGGAGAGCATGCGGCCCGCCCAGACTGCTGCAATCCAAAAAACTAACGAAAACTTCGCCAGTGTCTTGCCCTGGCCAATCATGTCGCCTTCGCTCAAGGCGGGGTCTGAGAAGACGCGGAGGTAGATCCGGCGCATTGTGAGTACCGCGAGCACGATAAACGATATCTTGACATAGAAATCGAGGTCCGTGAGGGCTTTGGTCGGGTAGCCGGTCAAGAGGAGCAGACCCGTGGTGATGTTTATCGCGAGGCCGACCCACATAAAGCGAAAAAGTTGCTTCATGGGCTTTAGTGGAAGGCCGGGCGCGACCCCAAGAATGCGCAAATCGACGACCGCATTCGCGCCAACCAGCAACGACAATCCAATGGTGTGGCACAAAAGTATGAAATAGAAACCAAAGACCGAGGGCGAGTAGCGGATCCATTTACTGAGGCCCGTCTGTTCGATGGTGTTTAAAATCGCCGGTACGGCCAAAGTTATCTCCTTAATTTGCTAACGAATCCCCGGAATCTGTTGCCGAAAGAACTGGAGAAGTAAACAGAACCGCACCAGGTACGCGACGGGATCCTCCTTCCGAGCGCCGATGTGTTATCACGGGCGCGAGTTGCGCGTCAAGTAAGGATCTTGTACTACAAGTTTTTGATGCTCCACTAGAGGGAGAAGCCTAGGGACACACTCAGTTTAGACCCTTTCTTCTTTTTGACCTAGCGGAGGTGCGGACCCGGCGGCAATCGGGAATTGGGACTCGGCGAGGACACTGGACACCAGGCTTGCCGAGGAAGACATTTGAAACTACGTTGCGATGGTCCCGGTTGGTGCAGGGGCCGCTTGGATCATGAAGGTAGACATTTGCTCAAAGAATGCGCGAAGGAGTTGTTCGGCCTCGGGAGGGAGCGCGGCTTCGGCGAATGCGTTGTTCATCAATTGCATCCAGCGGTCGCGGGCGGCACGATTAATATGGAACGGGAGATGCCGGGCGCGCAGGCGGGGATGTCCTCGCTCGGCGATGTATTTTTCGGGACCTCCGAAACGGTAGATGAGAAAGTCGCGCAGCCGCTGTTCGGCGGCTCTGCGTTCATGTTCCGGATACATCGGGCCTAGTATGTCGTCCTTCGGGACCTGACTATAGAATGCGCCAACCAGGCGAGTGAAACCTTCCTCTCCGATGAGCACGTAAATGTTGGCGTCTTCCACAGGCTTCCATTGAAGTTTAGCACTTGTGCGAACCAGGACGCCTAGGCAACGGAGGCGAAGACTGTGGTGAACCGGAATGCTTCAATCGCGATTGACTCAATTGGGCGGAGTCGCGTAACTTTACGCCCGCAAGCGATCCTGTTTGCAACTAAACTTTTTTGAGTGGAGCACGTTTGCAGCCGCATGGTGTGCGGACCAATGGAGGCAAAAGTAATGTCGAATGATAAGAGCGGGATGAGCCGGCGGGATGTGCTTCGCTATGGATCATTGAGCGTTGCGGGGGCGGCGGCGGGACTACTTTTCGGAGGCAAAGTGGAAGCGCAGGCGTCGCTCGGCACAACAATCGACGTGCACGGGCATGTGTGGACCAATGAATATCTCGACATGATGGACAAGTTTGGAAAGAAAGACACTTGGGTGCAGCGCAACAAGGGCGCCGGGATGGGCGACGCCGAAATGCAGAAGCATCTCGAGATGATGGATTCGGTGGGAATCGGTATTCAGGCGCTTTCGATTTGCCCGCAAGCGCCCCATTTCGAAAACAAGGATAACGCCGTGATGGCGGCCCGCAAAGCGAACGATATTTATGCCGAAGTGCTTCAGAAGTGGCCGACGCGGTTCCTTGCCTATGTAGCGCTGCCACTGCCGCACGTGGATGAGTCGCTCAAGGAAATGGAGCGCATGTTCAGTCACAAGGGCTTCGTCGGCGCGACGATTGCCACTTCGATTCTCGATAAATCAATCGCTGACGAGGCGTTTATGCCCGTATACCAGGAACTGAATCGGCGCAACAGCGTTTTATTCATTCATCCCGGCGGCTACAGCGCCTATTCGCCCCTGATCAGCGAACACCGTCTAACGTGGATGATCGGGGCGCCGATCGAAGACACAATCGCGGTCATGCACCTGATCACCCGCGGCATTCCGCAAGAGTTCCCGAATCTGAAAATCATCAACACACATCTCGGGGGGTCGGTTCCAGTACTTATGCAGCGCTTAGACAACATCTCAACGTGGGAATATCCCTCAATTCCAGAAAAACCGAGCATTGCAGTGCGGAAGATGTGGTACGACACGGTGGGGCATGGCTACGATCCCGCGCTCAAGGCGGCTGTGGATTCGATTGGCGCCGACCGACTGGTATTCGGTACGGACTATCCTTACGAACCAGGGCCACTCTTCAAGCGCGCCGCGGATTACATCCATGAAGTAGGGCTGAAAAAGGAGGAAGTCGATCGCATTTTGCACGGCAACCCGGCGCAGCTTTTGAAAGTGAGTTGACGGCCGCGAGAAAAGCTTCGACACGGGACGGCGAGCGGCTGGACCGGCGGACCCGATGATTCCCGGCGCGGTATTAAATCGGTGTTAAGAAGTTTTAACTCTGATTTTACGCGGGCTCTTACGTGGTTGGCCGTATGCTTGGTTCGGTACGCGCGTGGCAGCCTGCGTTTGAACGCAGTTTGAATTTTTGCTGCTCACTCAACCTTGCTTGGAGGAGATATGAAGCTTCGATCGATGACACTGTTGGCGGCGACGTTTCTATTTTCAGCGTCGGCCCCAATGTTCGCTCACCACGGCAACGCCGCGTACGACGAAACGAAGGAAGTGACTCTGAAGGGAACGGTAACCGAGTTTGAGTGGGCCAATCCTCATACTCAAATCTACTTCGACGTGAAGGATACCAAAGGAAACGTCGTGCACTGGGGCTGCGAAACCCTCAGCCCTGGCAAACTGATCCGAGCCGGATGGTCCAAGAATGCGGTCAAGCCGGGGGATCAGATTACGATCACTTTGGTGGCGGCGAAGAACGGTGCTCCCGTGGGTTTTCTCCACAAACTCATGTTCGACAACAGCGGTAAGGAGTTGGGCATTCAGGAAATCCCGCAGTAACGATTTGTCAGTTCCAAAAATATGGCGCAAGTTTTCGGGCGAGGACTTAAATGCGTCTTCGCCCGGTTTTTTGAGCGGACACCTTTCGCCAGAGTCACGTGCCCTTGACACAAGGGGTGGGCTGGCATATGTTCTGCGCGCCGATGCCACAGCGCCCTGCCAGTAAGTCCGATTCACCGCAATTGCTGCGAGGCTTTGGAAATGGAAACGTTGCAACAGTTCTGCCTGTGGCTCGAGAACACATCGATTGGAACAACGGTCCGAGAGTCCCTGTGGCTGTTTCCGGTGATAGAGACGATACATATCTTCGGAATCATTTTCCTGGTGGGATCAACTTCGATTCTCGATTTGCGCTTGATGGGGCTGGCTTTCAAGCAGGATACCGTTTCTACATTAGCCGAGCGATTTCTACCATGGACGTGGGCGGGGTTTGCGATTCAAGTGACGACTGGGTTGCTTTTGTTCACGTCGGAAGCGACGAAGATGTACGACAACCGGGCGTTTCAAATCAAAATGCTGCTCATCGCGGCAGCGGGAATCAATGCTTTCGTATTTCACTCGGTGGCTTACAGGAGCGTGGGGCGGTGGGAGCATGATCCCGTCGCGCCGTTCTCGGCGCGTTTCGCGGGAACGTTTTCGATCCTGCTGTGGTTTGGCATCGTCGCGGCGGGACGCTGGATTGCGTACGTCTAGAAGCGTTTTCGGCCCTGACTTTTTCTCAAAGCTTCATCGCGGCTGAAGGAGGTGTTTTTTGGGTCACGATTTCGGCGAATGGGTGGAGCACTTCCAGTGGGTGGTGTATCTCGCTAACACGGCGTGGCTTTACTCGAGCGTTTCGGTCGTCCACTACTTCACTCTGTTCGTAATGGTGGGCACGAGCGTGATCGTGGACTTGCGCGTTCTGGGGCTCGCGGCAACACGGAAGCCGGTGGTGAAATTTGCCGAGCAGGTCTACCCCTGGATGTGGGGGGCGTTCTGGTTGGCCGTGCTTTCCGGGGCTCTGATGGCCGCAACGGATGCGGGCGATTACCTTCCCGACAAAGTTTTCCGTGTAAAGATGACCATCATCTTGCTGGCGGTGATTTTCACGATTTTGGTGCAGCGGAGCATTCCCAACTGGGGAGAGTTGCCGTCCATACCCGCCTCAGGAAAACTGCTCGCGCTGCTTTCCCTGGCCTTTTGGGTGGGATCGATTCTGGCGGGAGTGGAGATTGCGGCTATCTCGGGTCTCGGCTAGTCGGCTCAGCACTTGAGGATATTCGAGGAGAGAGGTGCAGACGTATGCAAGAGCATATTCATACTTCTTTGATGCCGCTGTCCCGGTACCTGCAAATGACGTCATGGGCGACGGCGATTCGCACCTCGCTCTGGGCGTATCCGTTCATACAACTCATCCATTTCTGCGGTTTGTCTCTTTGGCTCGGAACGAACGTAGCGGGAGATTTGCGTTTGTTGTGTGTAGGTAAAAAGCCCCAAACGGCCGCGGATGTGCGTGATGAACTGTTTGCGTGGAACTGGATCGGGTTCTGCATCACGATACTTGGCGGATTTCTGCTCTTTTCGGCGCGCGCGACGATGTATATCATCAATCCCGCGTTTCGAGTGAAGCTGCTTATGCTCATTCCGGTTGCCATTCTTTTCCACGTCTTCGTTCAGGCAAAGACCCGCGGGTGGGGTCAGTCTCCGGAAACGCCCGGCGTGGCGAAACTTGCGGGGTTGATCGAGTTGTTGTTGTGGATCAGTGTGGTAACCGCGGCCGTGGAAATTCCCAGCTACTAATCGACAGAGTTCTGCAGGCGTTGCCGTAACAAAGTGGTTGCAACCTATGGACCTCAGCCTTGTGTTTCCTCTGCTGGCGTGACAAAAATCGTGGCACAGGAATGGGAATCGGGGTTGGGGTGCGGTTATTTTCGAAATTGAATTTCCGTTAAACGGAAAGCTGATTCGAGTCGCAAGACTACGGTCAACATGGGTGGTATGAGGCCCTGGGCTACGAATTTAGTCTTCAAAGGGCTCAACGAGACTGGGAAATAGATGGGCGTCCCCCTCGGAATTCTCGCCTCAGCCAAACGCAATAAACTTTCTCTTGACAAACTTATGGGTGCCGTCATAAATGACCCAGGCCAAAATGGGGTGTGGGTGAGAGCGTTACGAGAAGTTTGTGTGTGCCCGTGTTTATTCGGCTGAAAAATTTTGCCCGAAGTTTGAGGATCGGGCTGGAGTTCCGTCTCGCCACCCATAAGTCATTTCGATGTCATCCGAAAACGAGGTGGAAATGAGTTCTTCAATCCTTCTATCACGTACTTTGGTGTTTCCCACCTGCAAGAAGCTAAGTCGAGTGCTGCTCGCAAGCCTTGGATTATTGAGCTTGCTGCTAAGTGTGCCAGCATTCTCGCAGGTGAACCTGGGACGGGTTGGTGGAACGGTTACGGATCAGACAGGAGGCGCCATCGTAGGCGCCGCAGTGACGGTAACCGACGTCGAGCGCGGTGTTACGCGAACGCTGACGACAGATAGCACAGGGTCGTACGCAGCTCCGAACCTCACGCCCGGCAAATACACGGTGCATGGGGAGTTCAAGGGATTTAAGAGCGAGGACCGCCAGGACGTCGTGGTTCAAGTCGGTCAGGATGTGCGTATTGATATCTCGCTGCAACCTGGCGAACAGACGCAGACCGTGACAGTAACTGGCGAGCAGCCGGAGTTGAACACTACGAACGCGCAGCTCGGTGGCACGATCACGAACGAAACCGCTACCGACCTGCCGATTGCCGGACGTACGTTCCTCTACTTGCTGAACTACCGGCCGGGAATTGCAACGAAGCCTGGCGCTGGCGGCGGCCTGATTCAGTACTCCAATGGTATGCGCCCGGATTACAACATTTACGTGTTCGATGGTCTGGCGGATGTGAATTCGTGGGGCACGGCGGGTCCCTTGAACATCGGTTTCCAGGCGGGCGGGCCCGATGAGTCGGTGATTCTTTCTGTCGACGCGGTGCAGGAAATGAACCTTGTGGAGAATCCCAAGGCGGAATACGGATGGAGGCCGGGCGCGCAGATCAGCATCGGATTGAAATCGGGTACAAACACCATGCACGGTACCGCCTTTGGGCTCGGGCGGGATACCAGCATGGACACGGCAAACCCATTCACGCGCGAGGTAGCTCCGACAATCTTCGAACAATTCGGCGGCACAATCGGCGGGGCGATCAAAAAAGACAAGCTCTTCTATTACACCGGATACGAAGCGCAACGCTACAACGTGGGCAATCCGAAGAATATCACGGTGCCTTCTTTGGTGCCAGGCCCCGGCGCGGCCAACAGCTTCCCTGATGCCATCCGGGATATGATCAATCATGGCTATACGCCCACGACGTTCAGCCAGCTGAGCTTGAATCTCGCGGGATGCACTGTGACCGGCGCAGCACCATATACAATTGGTTGCACGCCGAACGCCGGCTTGTTCGCGAACAATACGCCCAGCACTAGCTTCCCAACGGACTTTGCCGACAATGGCGGGTCCGACAACGGCGTCGCGAAAATCGACTATCACCTCAATGACAAGAACAGCCTGAACCTGGACTTCTTCCGGGGCATTGGATATGTGAACGCCCCGGTTGGCAGCGTCACTCAGCCCTATTGGGCGACAAATATCTTGGGATCGGTGACAGTTGGTCGCGTGGTTTGGGCTTGGATTCCGAATTCCACGTGGGTAAACGAAGTACGGGCTGGGTGGGATTATTCGTTGCAGACCGCCAATCCAGGAGCCGACTGCGTGACAAATCCAAATCCGCCCAATTATGCACAACTAGGCTTTATTTCCGGCGCGCAGATTTGCGGATTCCCAAACCTGACAATCAGCGGGTTTGGATCTTCACCGACAGCTCCCACGCTCGGCGATCCTGAAGGAATTTGGAATAAATCGCTCATCTTTCGAGCCTCGGACAACCTTTCCTACACGCATGGAAACCACATCTTCAAGTTCGGCTTCGAGTACGCTCACAACATTTTCGACGGCAAGATCAATGAGTATTTGAGCAAAGGCGTCATCGCTTTCGGGACGTCCGCCACCACCGGCGTGGCTTTCACCGGCGCGACTGCGCTAGAAGACTTCCTGAACGGCGTGCCGTCGGCAGAACAGATTCAGACGGGCAATCTTCACCGGACCGTGACCTTCGAGCAGATCGCCACCTATATTCAAGACGACTGGCGCTTGAAGCCGCGGGTGACGGTGAATCTTGGCGTGCGCTACGAATATGAAACGCCGCTGAAGGAAGCCAACAACTTGCTCGGGAACTTTGCCCCAAGCACTGCATCGGGCCTGGTGCAGGCTAACGGCGCGAATCTCTATCGCGGATATCCCTGGATGTTCGAGCCGCGCCTGGGACTCGCCTGGGATGTGACGGGCAAGGGCACCACGGTTGTTCATACCGGCTTCAACATTTCATATTACCTGCCGACGGCGGCGGAGTTTTTTAACCCCACGACGCTGCAGAACACTCCCACTGCGTTCAACTTGGTCAGCCCAAGCGGGACGCGGAATGCAGGCGGCACGATCAATCTCGGCAATGTTTCCGTCGCCACTCCCGCGAAATGGCAATTGAACACGCCGATCTTTGCGAGCTTGGTGGGTCAAACCGCGAGTTGCTCGAATACTGCTCCCTGCAAGATTGCCGCGGTTGACCCGCACTTGACCGATGCGGAATTCTTCCTTTGGAACTTTGGCATCCAGCACGCATTCTCGAACAGTCTGACGATGGACATTTCCTACGTCGGTAATCACGGCGAGCACATTCTCGATCCTGTTGACATCAACCAGCCAGTGCCGGGAACCAACAACGGGGCCCAAGAGAATGCCCGACGGCCGTATGTGGGCTCATTCCCGTACTTCTCGAATATCCTTCTGCTATCTGACTGGCAGAGGTCAAACTACAATGGATTGCAAGCCACTCTGCACGAGCGTGTGACGCATGGTCTCACGTTCACTGCGGGATATACGTACTCGCATTCGTTCGATATGGCACCTGGGGAGATCAACGAGATTATTCCGCAGAATAGCACGAACCGAAACGCCGAATATGGCAGCGGAGTACTTGACGTTCGTCACCGCTTCACGTTGGAAGGAACCTACGCTCTTCCCGGTAAAAAGTCGTTCGGGCAGATCCTGCAAGGGTGGGTCGTGAGCTCTGCGACGCAGATTTGGAGCCCTCTGCCGTGGAGTCCGTTGGATCCAACCGATGACATCGGCGGCACCGGTGAGGCACAGGATCGCTGGGATCTGATCGGTAATTCGAGTGATTTCAATGGGTACGGGCGCAGAACAGCAATTCCTTGTTACGGGGTTGCAGGGAGCACTTTTGCGAAAACCTCCCGCTGCACGACCGTGGCGAGCGTGACTCTAGTGCCCCAGGCCTGCCAGACAGCAGCGGCTGCGTTGCCGGTAAACTCGACTCTTCCGGTCGGAACCGCAGGGGCGACTGGTACGCTTCAGTTAGCCCGGTTGGGATGCTACGTGTCGGGTAGCTCCGTGATCGTTCCTCCTGCCCAAGGAACGTTCGGGACGATGCAACGCGATCAGTTTCGCGGGCAGGGTTTCCGGGTTTGGGACATGACCATCATGAAAAATTGGACGTTCAAGGAACGGTTCAATACTCAGTTCCGGGTGGAGTTCTACAATTTGCTGAACAGCACGCAGTTCGCTCAGCTCGGTATCTCGGGCGGATCGAACGGGTCGAATCTCGCGTCGCCGGCTTCATTCGGTGCGTCGACCGGAACGCCAAACGTTATCGCCAACAGCCCGATTATTGGAAACGGCGACACGCGCCGTATCCAGCTGGGGTTGCGATTCCAGTTCTAGTTGTTAGAATGGCCGATTAGGAAGTTAAGAAGCCGGAGAGAGGGCAACGTGAAAATTCGCCTCGCAACTGTACTCGCTTTAACTGCGAATCTTTCGATGTTTGGCGGGGCTCTGTTCGCGCATCACGGGGGCGCAATCTACGACACGAAGAACCCCGTCACGTTGAAGGGCGTCGTGACGGACTTCGAGTGGACCAACCCTCACGTCCAAATCTATTTCGACGTGAAGGACGACAAAGGCAACGTGGTGCACTGGGCCTGTGAAACTTTGAGCCCCGGCAAACTCGCAAGGGGAGCGGGCTGGACAAAGGATTCCCTGAAGACCGGCGACCAAATCACCATCACTGTAAATCCCGCCAAAGTAGGCTCGTCGGTCGGAAATCTTCGGAAGGTGGTTTTGTCTGACGGAAAAGTGCTGACGCCTCAGGAACTGGCACCTGAGGAACAGTAGCGGGGAGCGGAACGCCGGGAATTTGCGGCTATTGCAGCAAAGAGGACGGCTCGTGCTATCGAGACAACGAACGTACTGACAATTCGCGGAGCTGAAGACCTCCGCCTTGCGGGAGAGGATTGAGGAGATGCTGAATCGCTTCTTGAGTCTCGTTGTAGCGGTGACGGCATTGGCCGGTGCGTCCTCTCTTATGCTCGCCCAAACCGAGACGGGAGGAGCAAAATCGCCATCGGCATCGGCTCCTTATAATCCTCATGACTTGTCAGGATTCTGGGAATTCTTCAACAACATCCCGGGCCAGGGAATCTATGCCACCCCGAACAAAGAGGGACCTCCAGGACTAACCCCTTGGGGCAAGGAACAGTTCGACGCTAACAAACCCAGCTACGGACCAAGAACCGTTCCGCTGGACAACGACCCGATCCAGCATTGCCGACCGACCGGTATTCCGCGAATTTTGTTCTATCCTCAGCCATTCGAAATCGTTCAAGATCCGGGCCGGACTTTCATGTTCTTCGAACGAGAACATGCTTGGCGCCAAATTTGGAGCGATGGCCGGGCCCACCCGCAAGACCCCGACCCAACCTTCATGGGTGATTCGATTGGCAAGTGGGAGGGCGATACGTTCGCTGTCGATTCAGTGGGCTTCAACGACCGAACCTGGCTCGACTTTTATGGCTACCCCCGCAGCGAATCTCTACACCTCATCGAACGCTATCGGCGCGTGGACCACAACACTTTGTCCCTGCAGCTTACCGTCGATGATCCAAAGGCCTACACGAAACCCTGGGAGAGCGATACGAAGCTCTATAAGCTGCTTACAGGGAAACGCGCTGTGATGGACGAGCTTTTCTGCGTAGCGGAAGACGAAGAAGCTTTTACCAGAAAAGTTCGGAATCCCGCGCGCGGAATCACCGGCGACACAAGCAAGTAAGACCAAAATGCTTCAAGGCGTCTGTGAGATGACGCCTTAGCGGGTCGTTGAAATCTCTCTAGAAATGACTTGAACCGCGTCGCACCGGAATTCCCCCCGGTGTTTGCCCCAGAAATCTTTCCCGCGATCCACGACTTGCCTGTAGGTGCCTAGCCGAAGAAAACCGGAGTACAATGGCCGCCGTTCTTTCGTCGAAGAATACTCTCGGCTGCAAACAAAGTGGGAGCGTCGCTTTAAACCTGAAAATTCGAGGAGGCTACGATGACAACCGATCGGCAATTTACCAAAGAGGGATTCAGCCGGCGCGAGCTCATGATGCGCACGGCTTGGGCCGGGCTCGGCGTTGCAACGGGAGTCGCGGGAGCCGGCAGCCTGGAAGGCATTTGGGGGCAAGGGCAACAACGCATGGATGAGTCGTCGGCTCGAATGGGATGGCCGCCGGTGGCACCGCTTCCGCCGGTCGATAGCCATTATCCCGTTATGCCCACATGGAAAACCGAACTGCGGCAACTCGCGCCCAATGTCTACGTTTACCAGCAACAGGGCGGGACAGGTCTGATGAATGCCGGGATCTCAAACGCGGGCCTTTTCGTGGGAGACGATTGGTCGGTGGCCGTCGATGCGTTGGGATTTCCGCTGCAGACCAAGGCTTTCCTTGTGGCGTCCAAGCACGTTACAGGAGGAAAACCGATCGCGCAGCTGATCAACACCCATCATCATGGCGATCACGTCGCTGGCAACCAATTCTTTCTCCCGGCGCAGATTTTGAGTCATCCATACTGCCGGCAAGAGGTGATTAAGGCTGTAGCGACCACTCCGAAGTCGTGGCCGAAGCAAGAAGGCCTCGCGGACGGGACAGAGGTGCGCAAGTTGACGCCGCCGAGCGTGACGTTTGAAGACACTTTGATTTACAACATCGGCGGCAACGTTGTCGAATTCCGCTTCGCCGGTCCGGCGCACACTTGGGGCGACATCATGGCCTATTTGCCGCAGCACAAAATACTTTTTGCCGGCGACCTAGCCTTTTTCCATCTCGTCCCCTACGCGCACAATGGTTACGTCTCCAAATGGATGGAGTCCGTGGATAAGATTTTAAAGATGGATGTCGACACGATTGTCCCAGGCCACGGGCCTGTCGGAGGCAAGAAAGAGCTGGCGGAGATGAATGAGTATTTTCGTGTCCTGAAGGTTGAAGCCAAGAAGCGGTATGACGCCGGCATGAGCGCGGGGCGTGCTGCGGCTGACATCAAAATGGGCAAGTTCGAGAACTGGATGGGGCCGGAGCGAATCGTGATGAATACTGTCCGGCTCTACGACGAATTTAAAGGCACGCTGAAGCCGGACGTCGACACCGAGGGCACGAAACACGCGATCCAAGAGTACGACTCGATCAAGGCGACTGGCAAAAAGTCAATCTAAGCGGGCGATAGTTTGATCTTGTATCTTGGCGAATTCCATCGCAGCCACGAATTCTCGTTGATTTTCTTCTTAACCTGAATTCCGAAGTTGCAAGGATGTAGAACGCGGGAGAGGAAAGTCAATCGCTGGCACATGAGCTCAAAAGGGGCTGGGAATGAAGAGGTTATCTCCCTTTCTGTGAATGGGTTTCCTTGTGGAAATCCAACTTCGCCGAAGTTGGATTTTGTCCCCCCTCAGAGGCCGCTCCCAATCTATCATTTCGACTGCGGGGTCAGCGATTTCGTCCTCGCAGACTGGCGAATTCACTCTTCAACTTCGGAATTCAGGCTG
>Ga0182024_10014538_pt1 | contig 15209 bp, 16 predicted proteins | sample P32metaG_FD_120480 | JGI IMG/M metagenome (GOLD analysis project Ga0182024, IMG submission 120480) | Permafrost microbial communities from Stordalen Mire, Sweden - P3-2 metaG (Illumina Assembly) | ecosystem: Environmental > Terrestrial > Soil > Wetlands > Permafrost | place: Sweden: Stordalen... | reverse complement strand
TGCACCGTTGCATGTGCGCGGTCGGCGTGCTCTCGGTGCTGTGAACTGGCGCTCACCGATCGCGAGCGCTCAGGTGAAGTCGGCGATCCTGCTTGCGGGACTTGCGACGGATGGACCGACGCCGGTCGTCGAACCGATCCCAACGCGCGACCACACCGAGCGGATGCTCCGCATGTGCGGGGTCGACGTGACGTCGAGTGGACTTGAGGTCACCATCCATCCCGGGCCGCTCGAGCCCTTCGGTCTGCGCGTGCCCGGCGATATCAGCTCCGCAGCGTTCTTCCTCGCCCTCGCAGCGGCGCGTCCGGGCTGGCGGGTGCGCTGCCCAGGCGTCGGCCTGAACCCTGGACGAACCGGGATTCTCACCGTGCTCGAGGCGATGGGAGCAGAGGTACTGGTTGACCCGCGCGATCCGGCCGGCGGAGTCGAGCCGGTCGGCGATGTGGAGGTTGGCGGGACCGAGCTCCGCGGCACGACGATCTCCGGCGCGCTGACGGTTCGATGCATCGACGAGCTTCCGATCATCGCCGTGCTCGCGAGCCAGGCCGACGGGGTCACCGAGATCCGCGATGCCGGCGAACTCCGCAAGAAGGAGAGCGACCGCATCGCGATGCTCGAGACCGGACTCCGCGCGCTCGGCGTCCAGTGTGAGAGCAACGCCGAGACGCTTACGGTCCACGGTCCGGCGCGCCTGCGCGCGGCCCGTCTCGATGCCGCCGCTGATCACCGGTTCGCCATGGCCTGGGCGATCGCCGCCGCACTCGTTCCGCCCGGCGGGGGCGAGTCGGTGATCGAGGGAGCGGACGCCGCCTCGGTCTCCTATCCCGCCTTCTTCAGCGACCTCACGAGGCTGCTGACCGCCTGACCCTCACAGGTCGAACGTGAGGAGCAGGTGTGGCGCGCCGCGCGCCTCGACGACCTTGAGCCAGCGGACGGCGATGGACACGGGAAGTACTTCCCGCCCTTCGACGTACGCCTCGGCACCCGCAGCGTGGTCGATGAGGCGGCGAGCCACCTCGATTCGCAGACCAGGGTCATCGACCACGGACGCCAGGCCCCCGCCCTGGATCCATCGCGACGCGTTGCCCGGCGAGCACATGAACGCGACCCGCGGATCCGCGACCAGCTCGCGATGCAGCCGCGAGCCACCCCGCGTCGCCATGAGAAGCCGGATACCGTGTTCCGAGTGCTCCGGTGCGAAGAAGACGCCGGCCACGTGCGGGCCGGCCTGGCTCGTCGTGGCGAGGGCCATGGTGTCGTAGGCTCGCAGCGCCCAGAGCGCGCGCTCCAGTTCGACGTCGCCGTGCGGGGGAGCAGCGCTCATCGAAGCAGGCGGCTCAGACGCCGGTCCGCAAGGACGCGGCCGCCCGTCTGACAGCCCGGGCAGTACTGGAAGGACCGCGACGCCAGCGACACCTCGCGGACGGTGTCACCGCAGACGGGGCACGCCAGCCCGGTCCGGCCGTGAACCCGCATCGACTGCCGTTTGCCGTCCTTCAGCGTCGCCGGGTCGGAGTCGACGGCGAGCGCGACCGCTGCAGTGAGCACGTCTCGAATTGCGCTCGCCAGGCGTTCCAGCTCCTCGCCGGCGAGCGCGTCCGCATGCCGGAAGGGCGACAGCTGCGCGGCGTGGAGGATCTCGTCGGAGTACGCATTCCCGATGCCCGCGATCACCGACTGGTCAGCCAGGACGCTCTTGAGCGTTCCGCGCTGCCCGCGCAGGATGGCGCCCAACTCGTCCGGAGTCAGCGCCGGGTCGAGCGCGTCGATGCCGAGCCGGGCAATCCCGGGGACGTCCTGCGGATCCCGCACCACCGACACTGCCAGACGCTTGTCGGTGCCGTGCTCGGTGATCTCGAGGCTGCCGCCATCCTCGAGCGTGACGATGACCGCGAGCGGGCCGCGCAGCGATGGCCGCGCATTGGTCGGTTTGTCGCGCAGCCTGATCCAGCCTCCCCGAGCGAGGTGCACGACCAGGTGGAGCGGTGGGAGCGAGAGGTCGATGAACTTGCCCCGGCGGACACAGCCGCCGAAGGCGAGGCCCTCGAGTGCGGTCGCGGGCGGGTCGAAGGTTTTGAGCACGGCGACGGAACGCACGGTCACCCGCGTCACCGTCCGGCCGCGGAGCCGCGTGTCGAACGACCGGCAGAGCGCTTCGACCTCGGGCAACTCAGGCATCGCGGGTGAAAGAATGCGCTCGGTGCCGAGAAGCGTGGCTGAAACGCGTGCCGTCGGGCCGCGGCGGAGCCGCGCGCACGGGGCGGAGGACGTCCTCTGTGTGCCTCGCTCCACCATCTTTCCGGACGGCGCCTGGCACGGGTTGATCGCGCGCGGCCTGGAGCGCGTCCTTCGGACGGTCCACGCGACGTCCGAGTACAGGCCCCGAGCCGAGATCGAGGATGACCCGGCGCTGCAGCAGATCATTCCCTACTGCGTCGTGCACCACGCGCACGACAACACGTACCTGCTCACGCGCCGCCTCCGGCGATCGAGCGAGAAACGCCTCCATCATCTGTACTCGCTCGGGATCGGTGGCCACGTGAACCCTGGCGATGGTGAGCGCGAGGACCCGGTCGTCGGGGGTCTGCGCCGCGAATGGGCTGAGGAGATCCGCTGCGCGGCTCCGGCACGAGCCAGCCTGGTAGCCCTGCTCAACGACGATTCGAGCCCGGTTTCGCGCGTGCACCTCGGGCTGGTGTTTCTCGTGGAGCCCGAAGACGGCGTCGTCGAGGTACGCGAGATCGAGAAGCTGGAAGGGGAGTCGCTGTCGCTCGAAGCGATGCGCCGCCATTACCTGAGCATGGAGTCGTGGTCGCAACTCGTCTTTGACGACCTCGTCGCCGGGGCGCAGACGCGGGTCGAGAAGAGCCCGCTTGTCGTGCACCTCGACCCAGAGCCGTGACCGCGGTCCCGTCGCACCCGGAGTTCTTTCTCGCACCTGCAAACCTGGCCGCCTGGTTCGAGGCCAACCCGTCGGCCACCAGCTGTGGGTGGGATTCTGGAAGAAGGGATTCGAACGCCCGGGCATCACCTATGCCGACGCCGTCGATGAGGCGCTGTGCAACGGGTGGATCGACAGTGTCATTCGGCGGGTCGACGAAGCGAGCTACATGCTGCGCTTCACACCGCGGCGCCCGAAGAGCACGTGGACCGACACGAATCTCCGGCGAGTGGCGGAGCTGCGCTCTGCGGGACGCATGCGACCCGGTGGAGAGCGTGCGGTATCGGCAGCGCTTGGAGACACAAAGCGCCCCGAGCGGTGACCCTCCGTATACTCCGCCCTCGATGGCAACTACGGTTCGCGTTCCCGGCCCCCTGCGCAGGCTCACCGGCGGCAACGCCGAGGTGAGCGTCGAGGGCGACACCGTCGGCGCAGTGCTCACCAACCTCGATGCAACCTATCCTGGCTTCCACGATCGTCTCTACGACGACTCCGGAAGCCTGCGGCAGTTCATCAACATCTATGTCAATGACTCCGATATCCGCTTCGCCCAGGGCCTCGAGACCCCAATCGCCGAGCGCGACGAGGTATCGATCGTCCCCGCCGTTGCCGGAGGTGGCGGTCGCCGCTGACCGTCCGCTGGATCTCCTGCCGCGATCTGCGGTGATCGCCGTCGCGATGTCGGGTGGAGTGGACTCCAGTGTCGCGGCCGCTCGGGTTGCGGCCACGGGTCTGCGCGCGTTCGGGATCACGCTCGCGATGTGGTCGGGCAGCCGCGAGATCGTTCGCGATCGCGGGTGTTGCTCGATCGACGCGGTTGATGACGCCAGGCGCGTCGCCGGCGCGCTCGCGCTTCCGCACTACGTCTGGAATCTCGAAGAGGACTTCGAGAGCGAGGTCGTGCGTGACTTCGAAGACGGCTATGCGCAGGGCATCACCCCGAATCCCTGTGTCAGGTGCAATCAGCGCATCAAGTTCGGCGTGCTGCTCGAGCGGGCTCGCGCAGCGGGGGCGACCCACCTTGCGACCGGCCACTACGCACGCACCGGACGCCGGGGCCCGCTGGCGACACTCCATCGAGCCCGTGACGCGCGGCGCGACCAGGCCTATGTGCTGCACCGTCTCGATCAGGACCAGCTGCAGAGCGCGGTGTTCGTGCTCGGCGGCGACGAGTCCAAGGCGAAGGTGCGGGCCGAGGCGGCCGCCCTTGGTCTGGGGACCGCCGCCAAGCCCGAGTCGCAGGATCTCTGCTTTGTCGATACCGACGTCAGGTCCGAGCTGCGAGTCCGGCTCGCCGGGCGTTTCGCACCCGGCGCGATCACCGATCTCGACGGCACGCTGCTCGGGCACCACGACGGCCTGCCGTTCTTCACCGTGGGACAGCGCGCGGGGCTGGGGATCCGACCGTCGCGACCTGACGCTGCACCCCGCTATGTCATCGAGCTGCGCACCGGCGCCAACACCGTGGTCGTCGGCCCTCGCGAGGCGCTGCGCCGCAGTGTCGTCGAGGCGTCCTCCTTCCACTGGGTCGCGGGTGCGGCACCCCCCCGAGGAACGTCCTGTGAGGCACAGATGCGTGCCCACGGCGAACCGCATTCGGCGTGCGTTGAGGCGGCTGACGGTGCTGTCATTCAGGTCAGATTCGATGCCCCGGTCGACCAGGCAGCCCCGGGGCAGTCACTCGTCCTGTATCAAGGTGACGAGGTCCTCGGAGGCGGATTGATCCGCCGGACCGCCTGAGGCGCGGCGGCGGTGGCCCCGACCCCGGAGCAGATCATCATCGGCATCCTGGCGGTGCTCGCCGGGTGTCTCGCGGTGACGACCTCGGCGGTCGCCGGCCGGCAGACCGGGAACTGGCTCTACTTCATCTGCACGGTGGGCAGCCTGGCGTTCGTCGTCGGCGTCGTGGGGCAGCGCGTGTTTCCGAGCCCCGCAGCGGTGGCACGGCTGGGCGCGGCCGCCGCATCCACGTCGACACCGGGACCGTGGGACGCGGGGGTATCCCTGCCGCTCGTCGGCATCCGGGTGACGCCGGTCGCGATCGTCGGGCTCCTGATCGCGGCGGTCGGTCTCAGCCTCGTCCTGCTCTTCGAGCGCATCCCTGGGACGGCTCGCGCAGCCGTGCCCATGGGCGCGTCGCGGCTTGAAGACGACGATTCGGTCTGAGCCCGCGCTGACTACAATGCCGCCCGCGCCCCTATGACCCCTAACGCAGTCGCGTTCTACGCCGTCGCCCTGCTCATCGTGCTCGCCGCCGGGGCCGCAGTTGGGCTTCCTTCGCTTCGCCATGCCGGGTACGCGGGCGCCGCTGTCATCGTGCTCATGGCCCTGCTCGAGGTCATCTCGGGCGCATACGCCCTCGCCGCTGTGCAACTCGTGGTGCCGGGGGTGACCGCGGCTGCCATTGTCCTCGTGGTGCGCCGCGACGCGTATCGCGAGCTCATCAGCGCACCACCGCTTCCGGAGCGCTTCTGGATCGCAGCTCCCATTGCGGTTGGTATCGCGGCGGTCCTGATCGTCACGGTGGCGCTCGTCGGCTCCGGCTGGTACCCGGGCAGCCTCACCACGCTGGGACGCGTTCAGAGCGGCGCGGCGCTGATCACGGTGCTGCATTACCGGGCTCCGTACGCGCTGGCGATAGCCGTCGTGGTCGTGGTCGTGACTGTCGCCGCGACACTCGTCATCGGCCGGCGCAGCGCCGACGAGCAGACGCTCGATCAGCTCCTCCAGCTCCGACGGCAGCGCGAAGAGCTGGCGCGCAGGCGGCGCGAGGACCGCGAGCAAGGACGCCGGCGTCCCGCGAGGAACGATTCGTGACGGTCGGTCCGGGGCAGTTCGCCTTGCTGAGCGCCGCCCTATTCGCCATCGGACTGTACGGAGTGCTCGCGCGTCGCCATCCGCTCGGCGTTGCAATGGCGATCGGCCTCCTGTTCGCGGCGCCCATCATCGCGCTGGTTGGATTCACCCACGCGACCGCGGGCCCGGTCGCGTTCGGCGACGCGCTCGCCGCCTTCGCCATCGTCGTGGCGAGCTGCGTCTGCAGCATCGGCTTCGCGCTGATCGTGCTGCTCTGGCGCCGCACGGGGCGAGCCGACATCGACGCGCTCGGCGATTCCGAGGCATAGCGGGCGTGGCCATTTACAACGCTGCGTGGGCAATTCCGTTCCTGCCTCTGCTCGGCGCGCTGATGTCGCTCGGGCTGGAGACACAGCGACGCGCCGCGCAACTGTGCGTTGCCTTCAGCGGCATGTCGTTCGTGGTCGCCGCGGTCGTGCTCGGCGTGCGGCTGACTCACGAGACCGGTGCCCCGTTCATCTCGCTGCTGACATTCTTTGCGATGACCCCGCCCGAGGGTGCTGTGTTCGCGACGCAGTTCACGGCCCAGGTCGGCATTCAGGTGGACGCGCTTTCCGCGAGCTTCGCGGCGGCGATCGCATTCGCAACCCTGGTCATCCAGATGTACTCGGTCACCGCCATGCGTGGCGAACAGGGCTACCGGCGGTTCCTCACCGCGTCATCGGTGCTCGCGTTCTGCACCACCGGCTTCGTGCTCAGCCCGAACCTTTTCGACTCCTTGCTCATGTGGGTGGGAGCGTCCGCCAGCCTCTACATCCTGCTCACGCTGTCATGGCAGCGTGCCGAGATGGCGCGTCGAGCGCTCCGCGCCATGGTCATCCTGACCGCGGGCGACGTCGCGCTCACGCTCGGAGTCGTCTTCACCTGGATCAAGTTCGGCACCTTCTCGTCGCTGCTGACAGCACCGGCCGGTCAGTCGATCGCCGATCCCTTCTCCTTCAATGTGGTCGCGCAGGGTGTGATCGCAACGCTGCACCAGGGCGTGGCGACCACGGGACCGCGCGCGCTCCTCGTCATGGGCATCGTGTTTCTCGTCGCCGCGGCCGTGCGCACCGCCCAGTTTCCCTTCACCGTGTGGCTCACCGACACGGCGTCGTCCGCCGTCCCCGTGCTCGCCCTCGCCGCCGCAACGGTGGCGCCACTCGGGCTCTTTCTCATCGCGCGTATCTACCCGGTCGTCGCCCACGCGCCACGGGCGCTTCCGGTTCTGGCGCTGTTCGGTGGGCTGAGCGCGGTGCTCTCGGCGGTGACGGGAATCGTGCAGCGCAGCATCACGCGGATCGCGGTCTGCGCTGTGGCCTCGGAACTGGGCCTGGGCCTCGTCGCGCTGGGCATGGGCGGCTACAGCCCTGGCGTGTTCATCGCGTTCACGTCAGTGTTCACGTCGACGCTGCTCCTGCTGGCGGTCGGCAACCTCGTGCGTGTCTACCGCACGGACGACATCGGCGAGATGGGCGGCGCACGGGCGAAGTTGCGCACGACCAGCGTCGCGCTTGGCGCGTGGGCACTCCTCGCGGGCGGCCTCGGGCTCAGCGCGTATTACGCCCTGTCGTCAGCGCTCAACGGCATCGACCCGGCGGGTGGTGTCTTCAGCGGCATCGAACGCGTCGTGGTGGTGATCATCGCGGTCATCGCCGTCGCGCTCGTGGCATTGCTTGCCGCGCGCCTCGTGCTGACGGTGACGAGCGGCGTGGTGACCCGCCGGCGGGGCTTTCAGCATGATCGTGTCGCCGAGGTGGAGAGGTCGCTGCGCGGACCACTCTCGCTCGTGCTTGTCGCGGCGGTGGTGGCTGTGCTGGCCGGGCTCCCCGGGCTGCAGCCGTTCACCGTCGGCAGCGCGCGGATTGCCGGACTCACCTTCATGCGATTCGTCTTCTACGGGAGTCGCCATCAGCTCATCGGCCTCGATGGGACGGCGGCACTCCTCGGACTGCTTGCTCTGGCGTGCGGTTTCGGCGCGGCGTATCTCTGGTGTGGGCCGGCTCGCAGGACCATGACGATTCCATCGGCTGCGGCGCGACCGTTGCGCTGGGCTGCGCAGGGCTTCTTCGTCGAGCGGGCCACGGAACTCGCCGCCCAGCCGATGCTCGCGATCGCCGGACGCGTGTCCGACTTCGATGAGCAGGTGACCGCGCCGATCGAGACGTCGGCGGGGGCGAGCGTCGATGACGCCGCCGCGCTGCTCGACGTTCTCCGTAACGTGCGGTTCTCGCGGTTTCTCGCCGGCGCACTCGTCGTCGTCGGGGTCCTCGCGCTGCTGTCGGTGCTGGCGGCAACCGGCCATCTCTGGGTGCACCTGGCATGAATGTCATCCTCTCGACGATCGTCTGGGCGCCGCTCCTCTTCGCGCTGATTGCCGTGTTCCTTCCCGAGCGCAATGACGAGGAGCGTGCACGGGTGCGAACGGTCGCTCTCGGGGGCGCAGGCGTGAGCTTTTTCGTGACGACGTTCTTCGCCATCCTCGGGCAGATCGCGCTCGGCCAGGGTGGTGGTCTGGCATCCGCCTACCAGGAAAACCACACCTGGTTCTGGAACTTCTTCTTCCAGGCCCACTACGACCTCACCGCTGACGGCATCACGCTCCCGCTCCTCGTGGTCGTGACCACCATCTTCGGCTGCGCGCTCTTTCATTCGTGGAAGGTGCACGAGCGGGTTCGCCTGTACGTCATCCTGGTGCTGCTCCTCGAGACCGCCGTCAACGGGGTGCTGTGCTCCTCGGACTTCGTGCTCTTCGTGGCCTTCTGGGCATTGCTGCTGGTGCCGATGTACCTGCTGATTCTTGTCTATGGCGGTGAAGGCGCACGGCGAGCCGCTGCATGGTTCGCAGGATTCCACGCGGTGTCGCTCGCGCTGATCATCGCGACCGTGGTGATCATCGTCGTTGAGGCTGGCGTGCAGTCGTCGGATATGAGTGCCGACCTGGCAAAGTTCTCGGTCACCGCGGAAACCGTGGGATTCTGGCTCAGTTTCATGGCGTTCGCCATCGCGATGGCCATCTTCCCGGTGCACACGTGGATGCTCGAGGTGCAGAGCAAGGCCAGCGCGGGCGTCGCGACGATGCTGTCGGGAACCATGTTGCTGCTCGGCGCCTACGGGATGATGCGCATCAGCCTGGTCGTCTTTCCGGTGCCGGCGCACTACTACGGATTCGCGATCACCGGGCTTGCAGTGGTGGGCGCGTTCTGGGGCAGCATCGGCGCGCTCCGTCAGGACGAGTTGCGCCGTTTCATCGGGTACATGAACGTCGCGCAGATGTCGCTGGTCCTGCTGGCCATCGGCGCGCAGACGTCGGTCGCGCTCGTCGGTGCCGTCCTGCTGCTGTGCGGCCAGGCATTCGCGTCAGCGATGCTCACGCTGATCAGCGGCGCTGTGGAGGAGCGCACCCGCACGACGAGCGTCCGCGCAATGGGTGGGCTGGTCGCGCAGGCGCCGCGCCTCGCGGGATTCTGGCTCGTGGCAGCGGCGAGCGTGATCGGCATTCCACTGCTCGCGGGATTCACCGGCGACTTCATGGTCTTCGCGGGCTCGTTCCCGGAACACCGCATCGCCACCGTGCTCGTGATGGGGAGCGTGATCGTGACCACGGGCGGGCTGCTGTGGGTGGCGAATCGCGTCTTCTTCGGCCCCGTCCGCGACCAGTTCGCGCGGGTTCGCGACGTCTCGCTCCTTGATCTGACCGTGCTCTTCCCGCTCGTCGGCGCGGTGGTGCTCTTCGGCGTCCGGGCAGGCGCAGTGGTTCCGGTCATCGCCAACGGCGTCCTCGAGATCACCACCCGGATCACGGGAGGCTAGCCGTGCCGCCGAATTTCGCGCATGCGATGACGCTCGCACTCCTCCCGGAGGCGATGCTCATCGGCACCGCTGCGATCTCCGCGCTCATCGCGGTGCTCAGGCCGGGGCACCGTCCCGATATCCACCGCTGGATCGCATGCATCGGCCTCGCCGGCTCGCTCGCCGCCGCCGCACTGGTGCTCCTGGGACTCCGCCACGTGTCCTCGGGAGTGGCCATCAGCGTGTGGAATGGCGGCTTCGTCGTCGACAGCTTCGCGCTGTTCATCGCGATCCTCGGGTGCGTCACCGCGCTCTGCACCTGTTTGATCAGCGACGCGGCCGTGCGCAGCATCCCGTCACGGTCGAGTGCGTTCTACACGCTGATCCTTGTCGCGACTGCGGCGGCAGAGGCGATTGCCGCAGAGCGCGAGATCACCACGCTGTTTGTCGCACTCGGGCTGCTGCTCATCTGCCTGGTGTCGCTCGGAGCGCTCGTGAAGACCAACCCGCGCGGTGCTGTGTCCTCCTTTGAGCATCTCGTGGAGGGGGGCGTCGGTCTGGCGGCAGTGCTCTACGGGCTCGTGCTGCTCTACGGGATCACGAGGAGCACGAATCTCGACACGCTGGCGGCAGCCGGGAGCGCCGCTCCGGGTGCAGTCGCGCTCGGTGTGGCGCTCGTCATCCTGGGCCTCTGCGGGATGTTCGGTGTCTTCCCGTTGCGCCAGTGGGTGGGTCGCGTCGCCACCAACGTTCCCGCGGGCGCCGCCGGCTTCATCATCGCCATGAGCCTGATCGGCGGTGGCGCGGCCCTGGCGCGCGTGGCCGTCTCCGGCCTCGGGCCAGGTGTCGGCGTCTGGACCTGGCTCGTCCCGATCGTTGCGGCCGTCGCGCTCGGATACTCATCGCTGAGCTCGCTGCGGGAGGCCACCGTCTCACGTCTCATCGGCCAGCTGGTCAGCACGCAGGCGGCGATGCTGCTGCTCGGCCTGCTCGCGTTCTCGACCGGGTCACGCGGCTTGCCGGCGTACGGGGTGACCGCCTTTCTCGGCGGTCTCGGTATCACGGCAATCGCGACGCTCGCAGCGTTCGGGGTGCTGGCGATGCTCCAGGTCGCGGGCATCGGCGATGCCATCGACGACGTGCGCGGCCTGGCCCACCGCTCCGCCCCCGCGGCGCTGCTCCTGACCGTCGCGGTGGGAACGCTTGCCGGCATCCCGCCTCTGGCCGGTTTCCTATCGCGGGTGCTGCTCATCTCGAGTGCAGCCGATGCGCACTACGGCTGGCTGGCCGTCGTCGCCATCGCCGCATCACTGCTGACATTGATAGCCGCCGTGCGCTTTGTGGGGACGCTCTACGCGGATGCCGGGGACGAGATCCCATTCACACTCGGGGCGACGCCGGTCGTCTCGCGCATCGTTGCCGGCGCCGCATGTCTTGCCGGGGTGGGCCTGGTGGTGCTGATCCAGCCGCTGCTCGCAGTGGCGACAGCGGGAGCCGGAACACTGCGCTGACGGCGCTGGAGCGCCCGCCGGGAGCAGGCAGACGGGACATCCCCGCCGTTACCCTCGGCGTGCTCACCAGGATCGTGCGCACACTCGGGCCCGTGCGGGGCGCCGCCGCGGCCGCGGTGGGAGCAGCCTGGTATGCGGGCCTCGGCAGCGAGGACCGCGTCCGCGCTGCGGCGAATCATCACCGCTTGCAGCCCCACCTGGATCACGCCGCTGCCGCGGCACTGGCGCGTCGCTCCTACCAGGAGTATGTCCGGATGATCGCGGATTCGATGTGGGCGGAACCGCTGGACTCGGCGCAGGTGCTCGAATGCTTTCGCGTGATCGGCGCCGAGCACCTGATCCTCGATCGAGGCTCCATGGTGATCCTCCCGCACTTCGGCAACTGGGACATGGCCGCCAGCGCGTCGCTCGGCCTCGGCCTGCATCTCAGCACCGTGATGGCCCCGGTGGTCTCGCCGGGGATCACCGAGATGGTGACCCTCTCACGCCAGCGCAAAGGCCTCGAGATCTTCACGGTCCGCCAGTCTGCGCGTGGGCTGTTCCGCGCCCTGCGCAAGGGCAGGACGGTCGCCCTGATGCTCGATGTACCGGAGGCGGGCCCGACGGTCGTGGTGCCCTTCTGCGGCGGTCCCGTTCGCTGTAGCGCCGTCCCTGCGCGTCTCGCCGCAGCGACCGGCGCGCCGCTCCTGCCGGTGACCTGCCGGCGTGACGGTCAAGGCTGGGTGCTCGAGATCCACCCCGCGGTCGACACGTCGGGTGACGACGCTGCTGTGATCGCGCGCGTGGCCGCGAGCGTCGAACCGGCGATACGGGCGCACCCCGAGCAGTGGTATCCGTTCCACCACGTGTATGTCGATCGGTGACTCGAAGGATCTGACCGCGGCTGCGGCGCTCCGGCTGCTGCAGGACGCAGGAGGAGCCGGGTCAGCCGCGGCGACCGCCTGGGCTCCGGGACGCTGCACCGTGGTGGGGGAGCATGTCGACTACGCCGGAGGCCTCGTGCTCTGCCTGGCGGTGGATCGCGGGATCGCCGCAGCGGTTCGTCGCAGCGAGGCAGGGGGATACCTGGCTGCAAGCGGTGACGCCGTCACGCGGCGACCCGGCGCCGAGGCGGTCGGGGATTTTGCAGATCGGATGCTCGCGCCGGTTGTTGCGCTCCGCGACCGAGGGTTCTCGGTGCCGCCTGTCGAGGTGGGCGTCGGGGCGACACTCCCCGCCGGTGTCGGCCTCGCCTCGTCTGCGGCGGTCATCGTCGCCACGACCACCGCGATCCTCCGGCTGATCGCGGCGACGATGACGGCGGGCGACCTCGCGGCGGTCGCCCTCTCCGCCGAACGCGATGTGCTCGGCATCCCATGCGGACCACTCGATCAGCGAGCGGTGATCGACTCACCCGATGGCGGTGCGCTGCTGCTCGACTGCCGCACCGGCCAAGGGTCGTCAGTGCCCTGGCCCTGGGCCGACGTGGTGCTCGTCTGTTGCGACACCGGCACGCATCACGACGTGGGTGGCGCCGAATACCGGCGGCGTCGCGCGGAGACCGAGGTGGGACTTGCCGCACTGCACGTCACCAGCTGTCAGGAGTTGCGCGAGCCGGCGATCGCTGCGGCTCACCTCGATGCCACCGTCACCAGGCGCCTTCGCCACGTGATGGGGGAGAGCGCACGCGCCGCGAAGGCGGCTCACGCGATGCAGCAGGCGGACTTCGGCGAGCTCGGTCGCCTGATGTCGGCGAGCCATCGCTCGCTTCGCAATCTGCATGAGGTGAGCACGCCGGCACTCGATGCGGTGGTCGGCGCGGCCGAGGCCGTCCCCGGCTGTGCGGGCGCCCGGCTCGTCGGCGCCGGATTCGGCGGTGCCGTGGTCGCTCTCGTCACCAGGGATGCCGCCGACTCCTGCCGGGAGGCGATGTCCGCCGCCTGCGCCGGAGGGAAGACCTTCGAGCTCCGGCCATCACCAGGGGTCGCCGCGCTGGCTCCCGACGTCGTGCGGGGCTAAACTCCACGCCGCATGGCTGGCAACGCGGCTGCGGCGGCGAGCTGCGCCGCCGGGTACCTGATCGGGTCGGTACCGTTTGGGCTGATCGTGGGCAAGACCGTCGGTGGCCTCGATGTCCGCGATTTCGGCAGCGGCAACATGGGGACCGCCAATGTGCTGCGTACAGTCGGTGCGAGAGCCGGGGCGATCACCTTCACCCTCGATGTCGCCAAGGGTGCGGCTGCGATCGGAGTCGCACGGTGCCTTGGGGCAAATCCTGCTGCGCAGGCTGCGGCGGGGCTTGCCGCATGCGTCGGACACTCGTGGCCGGTCTTCGCGCGGTTCCGCGGGGGCAAGGCGGTCGCCACGGCGTTCGGCGGGCTGCTCATGGTGTCGCCCGAAGCCGCGGCATGGGCGACGGCGGGAGGCATCGGTGCCCTCGTGCTCAGTCGCACCATGTCGGTCGGATCGCTGACCGCCGCCGGGACGGCCACGCTCGGAGCCGGTCTCGAGAGCAGCCGCCGTCACGACCTGGTGCCGTTCGTCTTCACGGCGCTTGCATCCACGCTCGTGGTCGTGCGCCACGCCCCGAACATCCGCCGCATCGCCCGGGGCGAGGAACCCAGGCTGTCGACCCGTCTGTTGGGTGGCCGTCACTGAGTCGTCGGCGGGGGCCGGCGGACGTGTCCGTATCATCGAGCGATGAAGGCTCCCCGATCCAGCGCGCACGTTCCGGTCGAGGGGTCGGTGGACCGGGTGGCCGCGGTGGCGCACGCTCTGACGAGCACCACCGGCGGTGTGCCCGATCTGCAGCGCGAGGTCGTCTGCACTGCGGCATCGATCGCCGGTGACGGCGCATCGGCGGTGATCGCGCTGCACGACGGCGATCGCCTGACGGTCGCGGTCGTCGATCCGCATGTCCCCGTTCCCGCCCCGTTCGACGGATGGCAGGCGATCCCGAAGGTGGTCGCCGGACAGCGTGTCCGGCGCGTCGTCAAGGGCGTCGGATCGTTGCTCGTGCTGCCGATGTCCTCCCGGGGCACGGTGGTCGGCGCGTTGGCCGTGATGTCGCCGTCTAGCGCGGCCATGGCTGACGGCGACACCGAGCGTGTTTTAGCCATCCTTGCCAACAACGCGGCGATCGCCATGGAGAACGCGCATCTCTACGAGCTGGAGAAGGAGTCGGTGCGACGCCTGCGCGAGCTCGACACCCTCAAGACCGACTTCCTCGCGACCGTGCAGCACGAGCTGCGCACCCCGCTCACCGCGATCCTCGGGCTCAGTGATCTGATCGAGATGTGCTGGGACGCCTGGACGGACTCACCGAAGCTCGACGCCTTGCGTGACATCCAGGTCGCCGCCAAGAACCTCGATGGGATCGTCGAGACCATCATCGATTTCTCGGTCGGCGATGGCGAGGCGCTGGTCCTGGCGCTGACCGATGTGCCGCTTGAGGATGCCGTCCGGGCGGCGCTCGGCGTGGTCGGCGAACGGCACAAGGGTGGCCTCCCGATCCCAGCCGCGCTCGAGATGGACCCCGGCATCACCGTGCAGGCCGATCCCGATCGCCTCGGGCAGGTGCTGCGCGCGCTCATCGACAACGCGGTGAAGTTCAGCGAAGGCCATGGGACGGTGGTGGTGCGGGCGAACCGGGCCGCTGCGGGCACCGTCCTCGTCGAGATCATCGACCAGGGGATCGGGATACCCGCCGACGATGTCCCCCGAGTCTTCGACCGCTTCTTCCAGGTGGACAACACCGCCACCCGCCGTTTCGGAGGGACCGGCATGGGGCTCGCGCTCGTCAAACGCATCGTGCAGGCGCATGGCGCCACCGTCGAGATCGACACCGGTGTCGGCTCCGGGACGCGCGTTTCGCTGCGCTGGCCGGAAGCTCAATCGTCGCCCGCGAGCGGGGTTGGACAGGACCCGGTACGGCTCGTGCCGGTACAATGAGCGTGGTCGTGCTAGGCGGGGCGTTAGCGGTGCCCTGTACCCGCAATCCGCTATAGCGGGGCTGAATTCCCCATCGAGGGGGTGCGTCATTGGGTCTGCTCCGGACGCGCCGGCGTTGACGACTGGGTCCCGCGCAGCTCGGGCCCGTGAACCCCGTCAGGTCCGGAAGGAAGCAGCGGTAAGCGGTCTCCCGGGGGTGC
>Ga0182024_10014537_pt1 | contig 15210 bp, 12 predicted proteins | sample P32metaG_FD_120480 | JGI IMG/M metagenome (GOLD analysis project Ga0182024, IMG submission 120480) | Permafrost microbial communities from Stordalen Mire, Sweden - P3-2 metaG (Illumina Assembly) | ecosystem: Environmental > Terrestrial > Soil > Wetlands > Permafrost | place: Sweden: Stordalen... | reverse complement strand
TGCAAGGGGAGGGGTATCTCCCACCCTTGGAGCGCAGCGGAAAGGGCGCGAGGGCTGCACAAGCGGAGCGCGGAAGCCTGGGGAAACCCCTTGCGGGCGCGAGGGGGAAACACCCCTTAGCTGTTTTTGCTTTTGTTGTTGTTGTTGCTCTTCAGCCAATCAGGGAGGGGAGTTGCGGGGAAGGAACGGCCCCGCTGAGGAGGGTGGCGAAGGACTGCAATGCAGGCCGCAGACAGGGAGGAAACCTCCGCCCGCCGAAGACAGCTCTTCATAAACCGGAAACGTCGTTTCAAGGAGGTTCTACGGAATACAATCCGACGATGAAAATATCTAGGGATAAAGAAGAATAGCGACTGCCAGGGCAAACCAAAGCAAAACGAGGCGCGTCTATTGAAATGTACACTGCACTATGTAACGACAGCAGGACGACTCTTTAGGGCACAACTGGATCTTGGAAGCGATACGGACAGAATAGAAGGGAACTGAGAAGACATGACACCGACTTCGGAAGAGACTTTGATAAAGCAGTACGGGCCGTTGCTCAGTATCAACCAACTGGCAACCCTCCTTGATCGCTCCCCAGATGGTTTGCGTATTACGCTGCGCTCCTCGGGCGAGTGGGTCAGCAAGATCAATGCAACTCGCCTGAGACTTGGCCGACGCGTCTATTTCCGCACGGCCGAAGTTGCCAACGTGCTTGGAATCCGGTAAATCGACGAGTGGGTTCCGAACTCACATCCGTAAGGGCGATTCTCGGAATCAATCCGATCTCCGGTCACGACCGGCTGCCGCCAGCCTCACGATTCAAACCGGCTGTGGCGACTCCGCATTCGCACGCTGCTTCCATCGTTCACGATGGATTTCGCCAGAGCGAGCAACAAGCCGCAGGCCCTCGTCACGAACATCCACTGCTGTCGTTTCTGCAAGTCATCCCCGCAGAGAGCGCCCGCGATGCCGGCGCGCTCGGATACTTGGCAAAGTTCCTTGTACAAACCACTCTGCCGCACCGCGAGCACCCAGGCACACAATATGTCCGTCAGGACGGCAATCTAACCCTCCGCATCTCCGATGTCGGCGGAACTGGCTTGCCATACGGTAGTTATCCGCGCCTGATTCTCATTTGGATGACGACCGAAGCCATTCTAACCGCGAATCGAGAGCTTGAGCTTGGTCCCTCGCTTTCACGCTTCATGGCGCAACTTGGGCTTCAAGCCACTGGCGGACATTGGGGAACCATCCCGCGCTTCCGTAACCAGATGCAACGCCTGGTCGGCGCTGCCATTTCGACGCGATGGGCGCAGGATGATAGCGGGCAGGATCAATGCAGCGGAGAGAATCTCCTCCTGGCGGACCGCTTCCATCTCTGGTGGACTCCGCAAAGGCTACTGAGTGAGGCACCGGCAAAGTCCACCGTGACACTCTCAGTGAACTTTTTTGAACAGCTCGTCGCTGCCCCGGTGCCGCTTGACCTGAGGGCCGTCAGGGCTCTCAAACGGTCGCCTTTGGCGCTCGATCTTTATGCCTGGGCGACACGCCGGGTCAGCTATCTATCGCGGCCCACGCTGATTTCCTGGGAGTCGTTTCGCCGGAGCTTCGGGGCGGGGTACTCCGACACTCCGCAAGGCCGCTCCTGCTTTCGATCAAAAGCCATTGAAGCGTTCCGCAGAGTAGTCGTGGTCTATCCACAATTGAAGATCGAAAGCCATGAGAATGGCCTGCTCCTGCGTCCTTCCGGTCCGCACATCCCCAAAGTTCTGCGATAGTAATTTTCGGCGCGTAGCGCCTTTTCCCCCTCTGCGGGGGGGAGGTTCTCGTCTTGTTTTGAGACGATTTGCACATTTCCACAGAACACGGGCACTACTACAGGCTATCAATATAGGTTTACTTAAAGGTATTACAGGGCGTCCTGGAAGCCTCTTGTAATCAATGGAATGCGGGCACTTCGTACACCGGATATGCGTAGCTGTACACCGGATATGCGCCGAAAGCCGCCGTGGGTACACCGCTTATGCGTATACAGGTACACCGCTTATGCGTGGAAAACCGCCTGACTGCACAGCGGCCTGTGGATCGTCGCAATGGGTACGGTGCGGTTTCCGGTTAGGTGCTCGACCACCCAGAACTCAATTTCTGGCTCGGAAAGTGAATTGGCGATTTGCAACAATCCAGAATCCATTCTGGCGCATTGGGCGTCTTCCGGGAGTGATCCCGCCGACCTCTGCCGTGACAACCAGACCCATGGTCGTAACCTGTTGATTCTAGGAGTATCGGTGGCACCCAAAAGCACCTGAAATCATTATTCCGTACCGTCGCCCGTACCGTCAAAATGCGAACTTAGACCTTTGCCCCGCACGGGCAGATTTACGGCAGAGGTCACCTCTTGCAGTAGCCAAATGCCTGCAGATTATCAGTGAAGGCGCTTACCGCGTGGCCCAATCATCTGGATGAGCGCCAATGTAGGCACGCGCAGAAGCACGAACCTCCGGCCCCACAGTGGAGGGGTCAATGCGTCCATCCGCGCCAAAACTGACTTTTTCTAAGGCGCGAATTGTGAGAAGCGAATTGATTTTCAGCCGATCATTCTCGATGGCCCGCTTGAGTCCCATGATCGCGTCGTGAATGTCAATTCCTAGGATTTCGTCTGTAGACATAGCCTTACGTCCTCACGCACATTGTAGACGAGAGGCTGCCGTTGCTAGAAAAGATGCCAAGAACGGCGCTAATATCGAACATAGCCCAATGTGTCAGTATCCCGAGAGTCCGCCATGCCCAACAAACGTGAGATTTCACCGGCCCTGAATGCGTCCGTGGACGTTTATGTTGCTTCAAGGCCGCCGTTCATCCAAGGCATCATCTCAAGAATCCGGGCACAGAAAGAGTCAGACTCTCGCGCCAAACCCTCCACGTCGCTGATTGACAAGTCAGCCATGCTCACGCCGGGAAGACGAGCAGCGCTCTTGGACAAGGTTGCCGAGATGGTTGACGAGAACGTGGGCGGGCGTTCCGATATGTGCCTTCAGTTTGCCGGGCTGCTCAACCTGGCATTGCGGCATCTCGGGTCTAACAGTTTCGCCGTGACCGGCACGGCGACTTATCTCTCAGCAAAGGGCAAGCGGATTCATACGTGGAAACACGCATGGGTGCGTGTAGGCAGAGAGTTGATTGATGGGAATACAGACAGCATCGTAGAAAACCCTATGGTGCCTCCGGGGGTCCAGGCTGCGCCATATTGGGGTCCAATCCAAGACATCCCGGCTCAAAGGCTACTTGAGCAGGACGGCTTCCAAGTGGCTGATGACCCGGACGTGAAGGATGTTTGGTGGCCGGACTTGAAGGATTGGTTGGAAAAGGACTTCACTGGAATCGATTGAAGGAGGGGTACGCTCATGGTGGATGAACGTTGGCTAGCGGGCTTTCGACACACCGTTGGTGACTTTCAACGCCGACAAACGGGTAAGGGGCGCGCTGTTTCGATAAAAGTCCGCGTAGAGTCGGGATGCTTCCATCGTGAGCACTCTCCCGAAGCCTACAAAATCATTGACGCACGGCTCAGAAGGCCGCCGGAACACGCTGAGATTGTTGAACACGAAAGCGGCCCGGAACTATTGCTCTACTTGGCCGTGACAGCGGGTGCCCTATCACTCGCAAAGAGCGTGGTTGAGTTGGTTACGGAGATATTCAAGGCACGCTCCGCTGGTATCAAGAAGGGTGATCATCCGAGGGACCCGCTAGTGCTCATCGTGCGCCGCGTGGATGAGAAGAACGAATACCGCGAAGATGTGATTCTCCGCATAGGCCACACAGACAAGGTTGATCCGGGCGCAATAGAGGAAGCGCTCAATGACTCAATCCGGGAGCTACTTGATAAGCGCGATGAAGGCATATAAGTTTCGTTCGGCCCAACAGCTCAACTTCGTCATGGACATTCTTGTCCGAAAACGGCTGTACTGTTGTCACTCCGATGTTCTGAATGACATTCGTGAAGGCGACCTTCTCCGTAGCGGCACCGACGCGGGGCGCGGAAATGAGGTTTCTGATTACGGTCTGGAAGTCGGGAAGGAAATGAAGTCACTCAGGATTTGCTCACTCAGCAGGACTTTCAACAACCATCTGCTCTGGGCGCACTATGCAAGCGGCTACTCTGGCGTGGCGATTGAAGTCGAACTTGATGATGCTGAGGCCGTGGAGGTCACATACAGCAATGATTTCATTTTCCTATCCGCGTTCATAGACTCTGCCTCCCCCGAGGCAGTGGCGAGGAAAGCCTTGGTTCAAAAGTGGCGAGACTGGCAGCATGAAGAGGAAGTTAGGATCATAACCAAGTCTGAGTTTTACCCGTTGGTGCGCCCGATCTCTCGCGTCATCGTAGGGGCGCGTACCGATTCGGCTTTGGTCAGTGCATTGTGTCTGGTATGCAGTCATTTCGGAATACCCGTGGAGCGGGCGGTATTGGCAGACTGGGGCATCTATGCCATTGGCGTCCAACCGATGAATCTGTAGAAAGTCTTGACGCCGGACAGTCTGGTGTGGCAACCCTCATCGAGCGGCAAATGACCGAGTGAAATAATGCCCGCGCCGGTTGTTGCCGACACGGGCAGCCCAGCTAATACTCGCTGGGCAGGTGAATCACGTTGTTGGCGAAGTAGAGCTTCACTTCGTCAAGCGGGAAGTCCGTGAAGGAGATCTCCTGCGTGTAGACCGGGTTCCCATTGCCGTCATCGCAGAACACGGTCGCGCTACGGTCGGAGTGAATCTTCAAGTTCCAGACCTGGAACTCTTCGCCGGAAACGCGAGCATCATGTTGCTGGGCGATTGCGATGATGTCGAGCAGCCAGTAGGCGCCGCCCTGGTCGGCAAGGAACTTTGCGCCGTCGGTATACAGGACTGCGCGATTGATGCCGTGGCGATACCAGTTGTCGGAGCCGGTGAACTGGCGGAGCTGAACTTCGGAGAGTGTTGCTGTGTTCGTCATGTTATGCCTCTTTTCCTTGAAGTGACCCCAACGGCGGGGCAAGAGAGGCACAAGAATGCGGCCGTGCAAAGCGCAGCAGTCATAGCTTTTTGGGGGGACCGTGACCGCAGGGAATGGGGGAGCCAAAACAGCGTCATTGACGGCAAGCGGCGGCGGCTAAAGTGCCATCCGCCCGCCGTTCATTGGGTCACGGAAAAGAGGCCATACTGAACACAGGGATCAATTCGAGGTCGGAGACTGAAAGCGGCGATGTTTTGCGATTGCACTGACTCATTTGCAAACGTATCGACAGCAACCTTCAAGGCCCGACGACGCGAGCATCTTATTGCCGAAAGAGTGCAAGCAATTGTACGAACGAAGTTAGCGGTTAGCTTGAGACTTGCTTACCCAATGTTTCACCCTAGCCATTTCCAAATTCGATCCAAGCAAGCAATCGAGAAGAAATTGTAGATGACTCCGACAGATGCCCCCTGAAAGCTAAGTCCCGCCGAACAATTTCTGGCAGGTCCGCACGGAGCAAAGCTCTGCGCTGTTCAGGTTGCATCAAAGGAACGGACTCTGCGCAAAGGTTCCGAATTGGTGGGGCGCTGATTTCAACGTCCCGTTTCCTTTGCCCCAAACCATCAACAGCGATTGGAACGATGCGCCGCGTGGTCATCCCTTCGGAGTTCTGGATAACCACACGCCATATTGTCAGGACGCACCTTCCACTGAGCGGCGAACTTGTTGTTGCCAAAACGCCTCTCCGATTTGCAGGAAGCATAGTATCCATTTCAAATAGCCGCTTTACGATCGGATGCTCAAGACCCAGCAATGAGAGCTGATCATCAGCTTTCGCAGTTTCTCGTATTTGCGTCAGGCGGGTCGTATCCGTGATCCCTGCAACTTCGAAAGTATCCTCGCTCAATGGGCGCCAAGAACCGCCATGCTGGCTGACCGATTCTTGTACGTAGCGAATCAGTCTTGTCATTCCAGCCCCGGCGTCATCCATCACTCGATAGTCATCAAGTCTGAATCCTTCTAGATCCTGAAACAGTTCCCAAACCACCTGCCGGGCTGTCTGGGCATTCTCGATTGCCACATCCAATTCTTGCCGCGTTCTAACCAATTTGGGATCGCGCACTGCGTCTTGATAGAGCTTGTCGTAAGAGATTCGTTCGGAGAGCTGCCCTAGAATTTGGCTTCGTAAATCCTCAGCCACCTGGCCGAACTCGTCAACCTTGCCTAGTGTTCTTGCGATTTGCAGAAGCTTCTCTTCAAGAAGTAAGAATATTTGACCCTCAATCGTATCCGCGGAGAGAACGTTGTATACCTGCGCAGTATGCGTTTGTCCATAACGATGGATTCGCCCAATCCGCTGCTCCAGATCCATCGGATTCCACGGGAGGTCATGATTGAAGAGAACTCTGGCAAATTGCAGGTTGATGCCTTCCCTGCCTGCTGCAGTACAGATCAGGACTCTTGGTCCATCCTGCCTTTTGAATCGGCGCTCAGCGGCAACCTTCGCACCATGGTCGCCACCCTTGAGAACTTCTACACCTGCACGAGGAAATGCTTGGTCGATTGCAGCTTTAAGCGAATCGACACTCCCAAGATAGGTTGTGAACACCACGATTTTCTCGTCGGGATGAATGCCCCAAAGATCCCCAAGGGCGCGGAGCAGCTCTTGAGTCTTGCTCTCATTTCCCGGCGGAATGAGAGTCAACAAATCTCGAATGCGCTGCCGCTCCGCAGGGAGGGCGACGGAAACGAGCATGGCCGCCGACTCTTCATCACCGACGGCCTGGACCTCATCACTGTGTTCTGCGGCCTCAATCTTCTCGCCCAGTTTTCGGAGAAGTTTGAGGCGATAGTCCGCCAGCAAGCGATCTGCTTCCGCGCGGCCTAGCGGGTCTTGGGGCAATCCGAACATTTCGTGGAGGAGGCCGCGGGCATCGGCAATTGCCCGGTCACGACCAACTACGTCTAGATTCTGATCGCAAACAATTGCCTCGTGAATCGTCAAACTGAGCAACCGCCTCCGTAGCGTTGCTCCTACAGCAGCGAAGCTCGATGCCGCGATTTTTTGAAAGATGGTCATGACGAAGCCGAGAGCTCTTCCCTTATTGCCGTTCGCTTCCGCCAGATTGTATCCGTCACGGAGATATTCCATTAGCGCTTCATAGAAGCACATTTCTGGAGTCGAGAGTCGGAACGCCTCGGTATGAACCTGCCGCCTCGTAAATAGAGGATCGCCGTTGGCGTCGCAAGCATCCGCCTGCGTTCGCCTGAATACGACAGAATTCAGACGGTGGCGATTAGCGAGCATGTCCTCTGTGCTCAAGAACAGTGATGGATTTAAGAGACGGATCAACATCCAAAAGCGAAAGTGATCCCCCTGGTGCGGCGTTGCCGACAATAAGAGCAGATCCCGCGCGTGGTCCCTCAAAGCCTCCGCAAGTTTGAAGTTCTGTGTCTTCGTGACTTTCTTGCCCGATTGATAGGCCGTCAAGTGATGGGCTTCGTCGAAGACAATCAAATCCCAACGGGGCGCTGCGAGGAGCTTATGGAGTCGCGTTGGACGCTTCAATGTGTCGATGCTTGCGATAAGACGGTTGTGTTTCGCAAAGGCGTTCGTCTTCCTGTCGGTTACATCGCCCTCGCTTCCGAATACCTCGAAGTCCAGATGAAATGTTTCGTTCAACTCGCGCTGCCAGTTGTTTACCAACCCTGCGGGAACCACCATCAATGCTCTGGTCAGTTCACCGCGTGAGGCCAACTCACGAAGAACGAATGCGGTCTCGATGGTCTTACCTAACCCGACGCTGTCGGCGATTAAGAAGCGGCGCGAGGAAGAATTCGCAATCTTGTGCGTCAGGACAATCTGATGCGGGAGCAGGTCCACCTTCGCGGCTGTAAGCGTTGCCGCATTCTCCAGGAGTGGCAGCTCTTCGGCCTCGATGGCCAGCCACAGCCTCTTCAGATCATCGGGAGTGGAGGGACGGACATTCGCAATGACCTCTTCTTCCCATGTCAACGCAGGCGATAAACTCGCCAATAACACTTGCCGTTCACCGTGGCTCTGAAAGAAAACACGGGCATATCCGCCCGGCTCAGGTCCGGTGAAAACACCGACTCCAAGCTCTGGATGCTCAACACGAGCGCCAATGGTAAGGCTAGGAGACTTTAACGACATGGAATCCACCAATCTCCCGTGAGCCTTCTTGCATCAATTTGAAGACACCTGTGCCGGTGGCTGCGCCATTCCAAATGGCCCGCGTCAGACAAACCTTGTTGTTCCGTTCCGGCTCGCGGCCAGAGTAAACCAAATCATCAGCTTCATTCAGCTCGAAGCGCCTGCCCGGACCATCCATACCGAATACAAGGCCAACGCGAGGCCAATGATTGGTCCATTTGCGGCATAACGGGAGAATATTGGTACGCAACCAAGCATAAGAGGCTTCGGCATCCGGCATTACATTCAGGACCGTTTGCAACCCTCCGACAAGCACGGTGTTTGCGCCAGCGGGTGTATCTTCCGGGAATCCGGAACGCTGCCATTCGACAACGACATCAAGCGGCGTTGCCTCGATGCCTGTTATCAAGTCTCGAAGAAGATCCGGCGACCACACGAGACTGCATCCGCGCCGCTTCCAACTGTGTGCTGTCATCTCCTGCATGGGCTGCTCCTCTCACTTCAAGATTTCCCGAAGCTACGACTCCGACTCTTCCCAATCATTGAACAGGCTTAACTGTTCTTCCAGAGCACCTGGCCGTTCGCGGAGTCTTGCGACGCTGCTACGGAGGATCGTTCTTGCCAGCATCGCAGCGTTGCGTACGTCTGGATTCAGTGTCACTTTTTCATACCACTCAAGAACAGCATCGACGCTCTTGCGCAGCATCCAGGTGTCCTTCGTCAGCTCATCTTCGAGATTGATGCCGCTGTTGGGCATGGCCGCGCCAATGAGAAAATGTGCCTGATCGATCTCAGTTTTCATCTCCTTGCGGGGGCGCTTGCGGTGATATTCAAAACGCGCGTCAATGGGAATCGAAATGACCACGCGATTTCGCTCTTCAATCCAGCCTCGTTCAGCAAGGTCTCTGGGCCGGATCGCCGTTCCGAATAGGCTCTTGGTGACTTCGTCTGAGGAGTAAGAACTCCGTACTGAGAAGAGGCGCAAAAACTGATACGCGAGTGGCTGGACGACAGAAGGCGGACGATCAGCACCACCGGAGCCTTCGTCGAGAAGTTGATCAATGCCCGCCAACGCATGTGCGATCTTCATTGGTTCATCAGCAGCGGTTAGGACTTTTCCGTAGTGGCGACTGAAGAACTCCAGAGCCTTGCCGCGCAAAATGACCCGGACATCCGCGTCAGAGATTTCGTTCGCGCGGTAAGACGCGAGCAAATGCCTGAGCCGAGTCAGCTCGGCTTTAACCCACTGGCGCATTTTTGCCCAGCTCACGGTTGTAGGTTCGTTAAGACGTTTCCGGCATACATGGAGCATGTCGTACTCAATTTTCTTGGAACCAAATTCGGCGTTCTCGCCCTTCGATTCATCGCTTGTTACCGGGTAGATCGCTTCAATATAAAAGCCCGAATCCATCAAGGCTTCTAGCACGATTGCCCATTGGGCAGGCTCGCTGTGATGAAAGGTGAACGCCATGAGACCGCCTGGCTTGAGCACACGAAAAGCCTCAGACCAGCAAGCTGTCATCATGTTCTGGTAAAACTCGTCGCCATCGTCCGCGTGATGGGCGACGTTCTTGACAGCCTCCTGAGCATTTGGCGAATCTTTGATCCCTCTGAATTGCTCGTACCATAGGGAAAGCGGAATGCGAAGCCAAGCATAAAAGAAATTCGCCATTTCGGAGTAGATGAAGTTGTCGCCGAATGGAGGATCTGTGATTACAAGGTCTACAGACCCCGATTCAAGTTCTTGGATTTCACTTGACGAATGACAGAAGATCGATGCGCCTTCAGGGCGTACAGGATCAGCTGTCGCCACCTTTTCACTCTTCGACGAATTTGGGACCAAGACCGGCTCCCAGGGGATTCGGCACCACTCTAGCGCCTCGATCACTTTTTCTGAGCAGGAAGTCCAGTTTCCACGTCCGAGAGACGGGAAGACACAGTTTTCAACTACAAGTTGCTTTGCAACGTAATTGTTGTTCGAGAAGTGAGGTTCTATCGTGTCACGTTGAGGGTTCCAAAAGGCAAACATGCATTGATTGCGCAGGTATTGCTGAAATGCTCCAAGAGCCTGTTCTTTCACCGGCGTACTGATATTTTCCGTCATCATGATCTTCTTTAAGAGCGTTCCGAGGATCAATAGCTGACGAGGATTGAACATACGATACCAGTGCGTATAGCCGTGATCTGGAATGCTCCAGTAGTGCGTCTGCCACCCGTAAGGGATTTCTTCTTTTGGCCAGAAGTCTTGGAGATCGCCAGATTTGAGCGAATCCCAGATTCGCATACTCTCCGACAGTCGATTGATGTCCTTTGTGCTTGGTGCAAGAAAGTAGCGCCCATCGTATACGTACCCTTCTTCCTTGCAATCGGGGCAGATACATTGGAGAGCATAAGGCATCAATGGAGCGGGATGCTGTGCTTTCCGCAGTCCGTCGATGATGCTGTCCTTCTGTCCACAGTACTGGCATTGGACCGTAGCTTTTTCAATCACTGTTCCTTTTCGTGTGTCGATCACGCGCCCGCTGGCAAGGGTAATTAAACGGGGCAGCCCGTATTTTTTGCGATCAGTATGATCCGCATCACTCTCTTCGATCTCGACTGCGGATTCTCCCTCGTCGCTCTCCGCTTCTGCTTCTTCATCAAGCGCCGTGTCCTGAGATGATGTGTCCTCATCCAGTTTGATTTGCCCACGCACCTCAATGAATTGCAGGTGTTTTAAGCGGGAGAAAAACCATGTTTCCGTTTGATCCAAAGGTGCGTCGGAATATCCACCCAGGATTTGACCATCCTCAATGCCAGAAGCTCCTTTGAGCCATTCGGGATCAATCAGCAGATATGTGAATACCGGCTTGACACTGTTGCGCGGCGGTTGAATCTTCAAATGCTTCTTATCAATTTGTGACCGGCGAATGGCAGTGCTATGCATTGTGAGTACATCGCGGAGGAATTCGCCGGCGAATGTGCCACATCGAGGGCACTTGAGTCCCTCTTCAAATTCCACTATCGCTGCCAATTCTTTTGCTCGCTCCAGGCATTCCGCTGCGGAACCCTTCGCATAATCCATCAAACGCTTCGCGAAGGGCTGCGAAAGTTCTGTGAACGGAAACTCATTGTCCAGCACGACGCGCTCCGCAGACGGAGCCATGCGCGCCGCGCCAAGCTCGGCGTGAAAGGCCGCTTTACAGCTTTTACAAGTGAGTTCAACATATTTGACGCCGAGCTTCTTCTCCGCAATCACCGGAGTGCGAAAAATGGGAGTGCGATGGCCGCATCCGGGCTTGGAGCATGGTCCGTGCTTCGCCCAGAATGTGTAGATGGTCTCAGGTCCCTCGTAGCGATAATGCTTTCTCTCTTCCGGTTCGAGAGCAAGAGGATCAAATTCGGCAGGCATCTCTTGTTCGACGGCTGCGGCGCCGTCCTTGGCCCTGCGGAACCAGCGACCAACATGGCCACGGGGACACTCCGTGGCATAAAACGGCTGAATGACTGGCTTGACCTCAGCCTCAATCTGCTTAAAGAACGCCTTTACATCCTCTGGATCGGTGCAGGCGAGTTCGTTCTTGACGACGAACCACGCTACCGGATTGAGATCCACACCCGAGACCTGGAAGCCCAGGCGAGAGCCTTCAACCAGCGTGGTGCCACCGCCCATGAAGCAGTCGAGCACCTTGAGGTCTTTGAAGTTCTCTGCCTTCTGATGGTTGGCGTAGTACACATCCCATACTGCCTTGGCAGCTTCCGTCTCATCCGGAACGGGGATGCCATCGGCGTCGAGCACCGGTGTACCATCCTCATGCTTTTTGGTTGGCGCTTCCATGGCGGCGGCCAGCAGCATGGCGCGAAAGACGCTGCTGCGGCGGCGCGCCCACCATTTGCTCATTTGGTAGATGGGCTTGCCTGCATTACCCTCAAGCCGGGAAAGAGCATTGATGGGAACAATGGGGAAGTCCACTTCCAGGCAAGTCTTGGGTCGCTTGCGATCGGAGAAATTGGGAACGATAACCTTGACTGCTTTACCGAGATTGAAAGTCCCCGCTTGCTTTTCGATGATGCCTTTGGCGGAATCAACATCAAAATGCAACGCCGGCTGACTTTCAATGTCAACGCCGGGGAGGGTTGGCTGGTCGAGTACAGATGCCTTGCGCTTCATCGTATTTGGCCTTTACAGCTCTGGTAGTTCAATGTAGGGAACAGCCGCCTCAAGCAGAGACAGACCACCGTGACAAAGGTGAGGGAAGCCACCCTGAACCGACCATTTGCGCTGGCCGATGACCGCGAGACGGCCTGAAAACTTTGCGACCAGCGGCGGCAGATGGTGCCGCGGCCAAGGAGCATTGGGAGATTCTACAGAGTTCCGCTTTGCGCCGAATGTATTGCGAAGGAGCTGGATTGTTTCCGAATCCTGCACTTCGTCCGAAAATGAGTGGCTATGGGCGTAACCGTGGTCTGCCGTGATGACTAGGCTGCGTCCTTGTCTGAGCCGGTCGATGAATGCCCAGAAGTCCCCTCCGGCAAGTTGGCGTTTGGTCTGCATGGTGAGCAGAGAAAGTGCATCGTCCTTTTGAGCATTGCCATGAATGAGCGGTTCGTCCGGCCAAGTGTGCCAATAGAAAAGATGTGGATGCGATGTCACTTCGCCGAAACAGTCGGCAAAAGGACTTTCAAGGACAGTGGAATAGGTATCTTGCCCACTAAAAAGGAAAGTGGCGGGAGCCTGGTTGTTGCGTAGTTTGGAACGGCTCGATACGCCAAGCGCCTCCGCGAAGCGATCTGTTTCCGTGGGAAGCTGAGAACCGCGAGCTTCAACGCGAACCGGTACGATGCCTCGTTCCTTGGCGGCATTCACAATGATTGGCAGCTCACGCAGTGAGAGTCCATCCAATATGAGGATTGCCCGTCCGGAGGGTTTCGGCGCCACCCAGAACTTCTTCAGCTCATCGATAGCCAAGGGAGCATGATGAAGAAATTCATCCCAGAGATTCCAGGCCGAGTTTGCTAAAAGCTGGTCTGGCGCTACTGTCACACGGTCCAGAGCGCCCAATTTTGAGGACAGGAGTGCTGCATCTCGCAAAGCGTCGAAGATTTTCTGCCACTTCGTCGCAGCATCAGTTTTGCCCAGAATGATGTCAATCCATTCCGCATTCGAGGTCGTCATGAAGCATTTCCATTCTCAGGCGGAAGGATTACCTGGAGCTCGGCCTGTAGCTTTGGCGGAAGCTTCAGGCACAAGTCGCGAATTTCCTTGACCGTCAACCCATTGAAAGTGAGCGAAGCTTGTGTTGCCTTTTGGTTGTCTGGTAGCGCCCATTTTTCGAGATCGCCAAGCAGGTTAATCCCTGTCTTGGCTCCCATAGAGCGTCGAACAACCGGAGGTGCCGGCACTGGATCTGGGATAGGTATCGGCGTAGGAACAAATGGCGGCGGTTGCTGTGTTCCACTCGGGGGTGTTCCTCCGCCAGGCAGAGGCTGTGGCGTATATGGAGTAAGTGGCTGAGGGATTGGCTGCGTTGGATTGGCTGGAACGGCCACGCCGCCGCCGCCAACCTGAGAAACGTCACCAAGCTGAACTGCCAGCATGGCCTGTCCGCTAAAAGCTCCGAGCCTTTGGCGAAGCCGCACGTCTGCGGTTTCATAGGACTCGTCCGGCTCCCGGCCGTACCAACGTCCGCCCGCATTCACAGCAATTTTTCCTTTGGCGACGATACGAAGAACGTTCTCGAAAATAGGGAGATCGCCAAGGTAAGGGATTGCAAGTTCTCCAGGCAACGGTGGCTCTCGAAGCTGCGTCAACAGTTGGCGCATGGTATCGCCCCGGCCTGCCGCTTCCAATGTGATCTTTTCAAAGTCCTCTGGAGCAAAGTGGTTCTCTCGCACATGCCTTTCCACGCCAGCGGAAATATCCGATCCTGTGGCTCCATGGGAATCAACATGGAATGTGCACGCAGAAGGCGTTTGAAAATTCCACGTTGCCAGAAGAGCGTAGCGATCAAAGCGACTCTTGAGGTCTGTTGACAGTGCAGCTTCGAATCGCTTTTGCATGTCTCGGTACTGAGGTTCAGTCTGCTGCCACTCTCGCGCTAAGAGTGCGCACCTTGCCGTAATCAATAGACTGCGATCCGCATAGATTTCGGGTTGGTCTGCTTTGGGAAGTAAGAAGCGAATCATATTTCGGTTCTGCGGTACATAGTTCACGAGCCACGGTCCCAATACCCCAGAAACATCTCCGGGGGAACATGGCAGAACTATCAAGACGGGTTTTCCCTTTTCAGTCCAGCTTGCGGGCTGCTCTTGCTGCTGTATGTTCGCCCAAGGCGCGTTTGCCCAGTTCACATCAAGGACAACAACTTGCGAAGGAAGCTCTCTTGCAAGGTCGGGTGTTTTCAAATAATGGTTTATGAATTTGCAAAGGAATTCTTGGTCGCGTCCAATCGCCATTAGTCCTGGGGCGGTGGCTGTCTGCGGATCAAACGCGCGGTCATTGCGTGCCCAAGCCTTCAGCTTGGACTCTGGATTCTCGGGAAGGCGGAAGCAATATCTTTTCTCGTGCAAGCCTCCTTCGTGAATATTGAAACTGTTCTCGACGATCTCTGCGAGCTCCGCGGTAAAAGCGTTGTCATCGACAGGAATTGTGCTGGTGAGATCTAGCTGAACCTCGCGTCGGGTAGCGCCTCCGGCTTGTACAGAGGAGAGCGAGCGCACCCAGATACTAGAAATCACTTCCCGCATGTGAGGGGCTGCAACATTTGCTTCTTTCAGTGCGCTCAGATTTCTTATTGCCTTTTCACGGAGGCGCTCTTGATCAGCACTCGTTGCAAATGAGTCAATGAGCGTCGTTACGCCACATTCATCATCGTCAATTGAGAAGTCGGCTGGGGTGATGATAGAGGTGGAAGCGCTCCGCGCACGAAAAACCTCCGCCAGCATTCTTATGAAGTCTCGACTGTCTTGGGCTGCTGCTGCCATAAGAATCTGATCTTCAAGCAGGCTGAGCAATTCCGGGGAGTAGGGCCAACACTCCACGCATTCTTCAGCAAGCCTCGTCTGGTCTGCGGGACTTCGCTCG
>Ga0182024_10014536_pt1 | contig 15210 bp, 13 predicted proteins | sample P32metaG_FD_120480 | JGI IMG/M metagenome (GOLD analysis project Ga0182024, IMG submission 120480) | Permafrost microbial communities from Stordalen Mire, Sweden - P3-2 metaG (Illumina Assembly) | ecosystem: Environmental > Terrestrial > Soil > Wetlands > Permafrost | place: Sweden: Stordalen... | reverse complement strand
GGCTGCGAATCGCACTCAGGCTGTAGTGCTCGCCGGCCGGCTGGTGCGTGGTTCGAGTGACATCAAGCCGCTTCCCGATGGCATTGAGTGAGCGGTTCGGTGGTAGTGGCTTCGCAGCTTGGCTGCTGAGGGTCCATCCGCTGATACTCCAGCCCGTCGTGCCGATTCTCGCGGCGCCATGCGGCAGTTGCGGCGACCCGATCCAATAAAGAGTAGAGGCAATAGACATCTCTTACGGGCATGATGATATGCTGGTCTCGTTTGACACCAGGTTTGACGCCACGTATGTAGCGCAGCGGCGAAAAGCGTGAGTCCTGGATCGCAGAACGGATCGGAGCTGCTCGAGGATTGTTGCTGGGACCTGAGCTCCGATCGAAACGATGTCTGATGACTCGTTAGGCCGAGATGCTTATGGATTTTGGCTACTCGGCTTATCGAAGTGACTGTATCGATGGATATTGCGCAGAAAAATCAGTCGTGCGCCGGCCCACCGCGCAGCGCGGCCTCAAGAATAGGCTTGGTCCACTCTGGTGCGCGCTGCAACGCCTTGAGATCATCGGGAGCGGGCGAGATGGCTTGGCCGTTTTTCATCTCGAGCACGAGCAGAGGGTCCGTTACTGTGCCGGCGGCGGCTGCCTCCGCGCTATTGTCATAGGCTTCGATGTATGCCACGTGCGGCATGAGTTTGATGAGATTCAGCTGCGCCTGCGGATAGCGCTCGCGGATTTTCTCTTCTGGAATAGGATGGCCACCCGCCGCAACGCGAGCCTCGACGTGCGCGATGCGCAGCTCGGGGGAAGACAGTCCGCAGAACCAGATCAAGACGTCATGCGTTTTGTGGCCTCCAGAACCGTTGCCGTCACTGACTTGACGCCCAGTGTCGTTTTTGAAGGTGTGGTTCAAGCCCTTCGCGATGGCTTCGCGAAGGCGACGTATGCTCTCCTGCCACGCGTGCGCATTCGCTGTTTCCTGGTCGCATCCTGTTGCGGCCTTGAGCTCACGAGCGAATACTAACCCAATGGTCGCAGATGCAAGACTGCTGAACGTGAGCATTCGGAATCAGCCTAAGATTCTGGAGGATACATAGAACAGCACGAGATAGAGGGGAAATAGCTCCATGGAAGACATGATGCCTACCCCTGCCACCCTCATCGGCGCGTTGTAGAGCTCAGTCCGGGTGCCATCCGGTACGCCGGTTTGAAGTCATTTGAGTTACGGCCCATCACGTTTCATTTGAGGACCGATCCGAAGGGCACTCTGCAGCACGGTCTCATTGCCGAGGAGGTTGCGAAGGTGTATCCGGAACTAGTAATCCGGGATCTGAAGGGCTGGATCGACGAAGTGCGCTATGACGAACTTGCGCCGATGCTGCTCAATGAAGTGCAGCGGCAGCAGATAAGGATGGCAGCTCAGGATGAACGAAATTCATCTCAAGCTGGTGAAATCCGTGACCTTCAGCGACAGCAAATCCGCGACAGGCGACAGCAGCTAGCAGAATTGAAGGATCTGAAGCTAGAGCTGCACGCAGCACTACTCAAGCTGCAAACTTAAGGTGAACCCGTCGCCAGCGCTAGGAGAGATTGAATCAGTTTCGGGACTGGGCGCGGGCGTAATGTCCAAAAACAGAATCGAACGTCGTTAGGCTGCTGCACGATGGTAGTAGTTGAGGATGCCGCCGAGGCGCTGCCTTCGTCGAATTGGGTGATGGGATAAATATAGTGGCGGAATCGGGTTGCAGCAGTTGGTTTCCGACCCCTTGATGATTGTGCTCACAATGGTAGTGGGCCAGGAAGTACTGAAACTCACACCTCAATTGGTCCGGTGTGTAAGGGGCCGGTCACCGGGTAGAATCAGCTCATAAACACGTGCGACCGTCGTTCAGCGTCATTAGGGGGTTGGCGGGCGCCGACCATAGAACGCGTCGCTAAGTAGCGCTAGCGCACCGGCCTTGTCTATCGGTCTAGGATTCCAATACGGCGCGGCTACTGCGAGCTCGGCCGCTCGAGGAAGATCACCTTCCCGCATTCCGATTTCGCGCAGCGTCATCGGGGCTCCGATGTTCTGTGCAAGGTCATAGAGTCCTTGCGCTGCATTGTCTACGCCGAGCGCACGAGCAATCTGTACCATCGCGTCGGGCGCCGCCGGGGCGTTGTAGGCGACCGCATGCATAAGCATTACCGCGTGTGTCTCTGCGTGCGGCAGTTGAAAGGACCCGCCGAGCATATGGCAAAGCTGGTGGTGAAGTGCCATCCGCCCACTTCCAAGGCAGATCCCGCAAGTCCATGCCCCGTATAGCGCATCGGCCCTGGCAGCTTCGTTCCGTGGGTCCTGAACGATGCTCGGCAGCGCCCGAGCTAACGCCGCAATGCCAAGTGGTGCGATGGCCTTGATAATGGGATTTACGTCATTTGCGTAAAGGGCCTCGATGGCGTGCGCAATTGCGTTCATACCTGACGCTACGGCCTGCCTCGGAGGCAGTGTAAGCGTCAGCGCCACGTCGTAGATAATCACCTCTGGAAGAACCTTCAGCGTGCGCTGTATAGTCTTTCGTCCCAGAGCCGTCTGTCCCAATATAGGTGTCGCCTCGGAGCCCGCATAAGTAGTGGGCACGGCGATTTGGGGCAGGTCGGTTCGTAGCGCAAGCGCCTTTCCAAGCCCGATCGCCGACCCTCCACCAAGCGCTACTAAACAGTCGGACTTGGTTTCCCGCACTCGCAACATAGCTCGGTCCGTAATCTCGACCGGAGTGTGCATTGCGGCTTCGTTAAAAAGTCCTGCTGCAAGTGGTCCAAGCTGCGCCAACAGCGCCGCGCCCTTAGATGCCTGCTGCGCACCGCAAAGCACAAACGCTCGTCGGCAATTAAGCTCTTCAAGTTCTGCCGCGAGGGTCTTCAGCGTTCCAGTTCCAAAAATTACCCTTCCAGGAAGCGAGTTATAAATGAATGGCTTCACAGGAATGCTCAGTGTCGGATGTCTCGGAATGCTAAAGATCAAGTAAGACACGCGCGGCGTGCAGTGCGCCGGTAGGATCGGTAATGTCAAGGTGCAAGCTGTGCATACCCGCCGCCGCCGCCCCTCGAGCATTCTTCAGCTGGTCATCGATGAATACGATGTGATGCGCGCTCAAGCGAAGTGCGATCGCCGCTGCCGCGTACGCTCGCGGATCCGGCTTGAGAATCTTCGTGTGTGTTGCATCAACCACAGCGTCCATCTCTTTGAGAACATCGATAGTATCCAGCCACTCTTTCCCGTGGAATAATTCAAGTTCGTTCGTCAAGATTCCAACTCGCCTTCCGGCGCGCTTCGCATCCGCCACTAGAAGTCGCGTCTCGGGGCGTAGCACGCCCGCCAGCGGCAGTAGATTGTATCTACGGCAGAACTCCTGGATTGTCCAATGCTCACCGACAAGTTCCCCCACCTCACGCGCACGGCGCTCCCAGTAGTCTCGCTCCGACAGCTCGTTCGCCAACATGCGCTGCCAAAGCAAATCCGGCGGATTGCCGAAGGGTCCTGTCCAGGTCAGCGAGCCCAAAGGGATCCGCAGGGAGGCCTCGAGTGCGGAGCGTGTCTCGAAGAAACTGCGGGTGATGACGCTTCCAAAGTCGAGCAACAACCCACGACACGGCTGCGTAGGCATTTACTATCTGAGTTCCATTAACGCATCGACCGTCTGCTCATGGCGATACTCGCAATATTGCCTTGGAAGACACACGGAGTAACGAGCGTACTTTGCGGCTTGTTCAGACGGGTGCGCGGAATCGGAGCGATGCAGTGTCTTTGACAATTCAGCACAAAGCTCGCGCCTCGCTGCCATCAGCGGACACCGAGGCCGTACTTGCCCGCATAGCTGAGTGGGTCCCACTTCGGTACCTCATGCCCGCATGGGGAGTCGGGCAGGGCGGTGATAGGACGCACCTGGACTATCGTAACAGCATTGCCAGATCGCCAGCCGCGTTCTACGACCCACTCTATATCGACTGGGCGACAGAAGTGGCGTTCTGCTGTGCAGGTTGCCTCCCGAATCGCGTCCACCATCTCTTGCGTCAGACATGGCGCTGTACGAAAGCGGGCCGGCATTGGCCGCTCTGTAATCTGTCCGGCCGCGGAGTCGAACGCCGATATGATCCGCTTGTCTGCGATGACGCTGGTCAGGATCCGACCATCTCCCTTGTCTACTTCGATATGGTCGGGCTGTACGCGCCCTTGCACGACCGCTTCGCCCCAACCCCAAGATCCCTCGATTACTATGCGATCGCGCGCGCCTGTTACGGGGTGTGCGGAAAACGCTATTCCGGCACAGCGGGCAGGGACAAGCCTAAGGACCCCGACTCCCATCGGGGTCTGCGCGAAATGCTGCCGGCGCTCAAGCCGGTACACAAGCGCTCTTGAGACAAACAGGCTGCTCCATGCCCTGCGAATGGCAACCAGTACTGCCTCAGTGCCACATACTCCGAGATACGATTCGTACTGCCCCGCGAAGCTCGCGGCTGCTGCGTCCTCTCCGATTGCTGAACTGCGTACGGCTACGCTGACGTCGACCTCACCGTACCGAAAGCATAGCTCTTCGTACGCATCGCTCAGGGATGCTTCGAAGTCCGTCGGGATTGTCGCCGCTTCGACGAGCTGACGGATGCGGCCTGAAGCCGCCGTAATCGAGACAATATCGCCCGGGTCGGCGATCGCGGCGATCTCTCGATCGATTTCCTCTCGGATATCGCTCCGATGCACGACATCAACAAACACCTCCGCGGGAACCGCAAAGCCATCCGGTACCAATAATCCCAGCCGTCGAAGTGTGCCAAGGCGCGCCATCTTCGCGCCGATCAGCGGATGCTGCGATTCCTCGACGTCGTCAACCCAGCGCATCAACGGCTCGCGAACCATCTCTTGTCCATCACGAACTGGAATGAATCCTGACGAGACCACGTGTGCCATCGACGGTGATTTCGTCACCGTCGACGATCGTCTGAGTCGCAAGACCGACTCCCACCACGCACGGCACACCGTATTCACGGCTAATGATCGACGCATGTGTTAGCGTGCCGCCGGCGTCGCACACGCATCCGGCTATCTTTGTGAACGCCGGTGTCCACGTTGGAGTTGTGCCCTCGCAGACAAGCACATCGCCGCTCTTTAGCCCCTGAATCTCATCGGGACTCCGTAGTACTCGCGCACGCCCTGTCACTACGCCAGGCGACGCCGCTATGCCGGAAAGCTGCGTCAACTTACGAACTCCTTGTTTCATCGTAGCCAGAAATTCTGTCGTTATTCCGAAAATTTCAATAAGCACTGGATCCGTGACGCTTTCGGGCACACGACCAAGTACTTTCGGCATTTCTTGTCGCTTGCTATCCCAATGACGAAAATAATCTTTACGATCACGAATCAATGGAATAAATGTATCGATCTTTCCTGAGCCGCGCGCTAACGCCCGTAGCTCGGAATAAAATAAAAAGAGTACGTCCTCCGGATCCTGCAATTCGAGTCGTCTCCCCAGCTCGAGTGCAGCACGCCGGAGTGGCAGCGTGCACCGCATATCAATGTACCAATTGTGATCCTCATTCCACCATGCAAAATTTGCGTTTTGACAAGATTGCAGGGCCTGATCGAACGGCTGCTGTTGCGCCCGCGTAAGCCGGGACCGAGCTTCCTCGATTGCACTCTCGCGCTCAGCTACCGCCGCGCGATGTCGGTCCTCGAATGCATATGGACTGCCGCCCTGGAGCAAGCCCTGGATAATTCTGAGCGGGATGTCCGGCTGTTCGCTCCACGATGCTGAACTGATATCAACCACCCTGTCGGCGCGCCAGCCATATTCACGTAAGAAACTCTCGAATTGTGCCAACCAAGATGCGGCGGTCGCAGATCTCTCGAGAGTCGCATGAATGGCGCTAGGGACGCTACTGAGAATTGCCTGACCAACGGGAGTCCCGCGGGCTTCATTGACGAGCGACCACATTGCTCGATCCGAACGCATAGGCTGAGACTCGAAACCTTGCAGAAACTTCGGCAGATTTTCCGGCGGCAGCTGCAACTCCCGACAAAGCCCATAGAAACCGAGATAGTTCGCGATTAGAGGATACATGACCTCAAAATGGATCTCCCAGGCCCGAGCGTGAAAGCGCCGCGCGTCCTCGAGGTACTGGGTTACATCGGCAGTAGGCTGATCTGAAAGAGGTGCGCATTCAAAATATGACAAACCGCGCAGAAGCTCCGCCTTGCGGCTACTCCATATAGATGCAAAGTCGCGCAGAAACGTCGGCAGGGTCTCTGCGACGCGCTCACTCCGAGAGGCCTGCACCCATTTCGATACAGAAATGTCTGACCCGTAGACATGTATGCCCGCCACCCGCGGGACGAGACCGTCGCCCGCAGGCAGTGGTAGCCCCTGCGCCGCCCACTGCGTCGCCCACCCGAAGCCGTCTTCGAGCCAGACCATGTTGAGTGGGTAAGCGCGCGGCCACTGAAATCCAATGAACCAAAAGCGATCGGCGTCCTGAGGCGTAAACAGGCTCAGGCGCTCTGTGGCCCAGGGTGCATTGAAATGCTCTTCTGGGTTGAAGCCCGGATACCCCCGATCCCGAACAATCTCCTCAAACGTGATCAAAGGCGCTCTCCTCGCCGGGGGCGTGCGCCAAATGCTGCACACTGCGGCCGCCAGCATTCGAATTTCTAGACTAGCACCGCGCGCCGGCATTGTCCGTAGTTCCATCAGACAGATGAAAGTGCTCCCACGTGATCGCGGGCGTACCAATACAGATTGCCGCGGTTTCGATTAGTACAGAGCGCGGAGTCCCGTTGAAAATTCCGGCAAAGTGTCGAGACACTTTCCGCTGCACCCATCTTCCTGCAATATCTAACTGCGACCCGGAACCGCGTCGATCCTGTAACCGGGCTCGTACACAGAGGCACGACTCACACCATGCAAGAGCAGACCCCACCGTTTCGCGCCGAGCACGTCGGTAGCCTGCTTCGACCAGACGTTCTTAAGGACGCCCGAGCGAAGGCGGCCCTCGGGCAGATCAATGCGGAGGACTTGCGGGCGGTTGAGGACGATGCCATTGCGCATGTAATTGCCAAGCAGGAATCACTTGGATTTCGGGGCATCACTGACGGCGAGTTCCGCCGAGCCTACTGGAGTCGCGATTTTTTTCGATACATCGATGGCGTTGAGACATTTACGCCGCCGCCGGTGGTGCGCTTCAAGGGCCCACAGCCCAAGACGCTCGCACATCGACCCAAGGCAAAGCTCGGCAGATTCGCGGGCCACCCCATGCTTGAGCATTTCCGCTTTTTGAAGGCACATACGAGTGCAACCCCGAAAATGACGATTCCGGCGCCTAGCGCGTTCCAGGCGTATCGGGGCCGTACGGTCATTGGCGAGGACATCTACCCGTCGATTGACGACTTTTATCACGACCTGGGAGAGACTTATCGCAAAGCGGTTCACGCGTTTGCAGAGGCAGGTTGTCGCTATTTACAATTTGACGAGGTGTATCTCACTTTGCTCGCGGACCCAGCGCAACGCCAGCTATTTGAGCAGCACGGTACGGATACCAAGCGCCTGCCCGATATTCACACGCGGATCATCAATGCGGCGCTGAGTGATGCGCCCCGGGATATGGTTTTTGCCATGCATCTTTGCCGCGGCAATTTTCGCTCGACATACATGGGAACCGGCGGCTACGAGGCAATAGCGGATATCCTGTTTAATCGGATGAACATAAATGTCTACTTCATGGAATACGATTCGGCGCGCGCAGGCGGGTTCGAGCCGTTGCGGCTGGTTCCCAAGAATAAGAAGGTCGTGCTCGGACTGATCACTTCCAAATCAGGCGCACTTGAGGACAAGGAGGTACTCAAGCGACGCATTGAAGAGGCGGGAAAGTTTATCGATCTCGATCGAGTATCCATAAGCCCACAGTGCGGGTTCGCAAGCACTGAAGAGGGCAATTTGCTAACAGAGGAAGAGCAGTGGGCGAAACTGTCCCTGACGGTTGAGGTCGCCGAGGAGGTTTGGGGAACCTCTTGACTAAGAGCAGGGCAAGTCAACGGGTGACGGCACGCCGTCGTCGTTCCAAAGTCACGCGCTGTAGTATCCTGTGGTGGTCACGACACGCCGACAGCCTATCCCGCCTTAATCGAATTATTCGGGGAGGCTGCCAAGTCGAGCGGAACCCGGGACCGGCACACCGCCGGAGAGCATGCGTCGCTACGAGCAGGTGATCAGAGTTATCGAGGAACGCATTCGGGGCGGCTCTCTTCGCCCCGGGGAGCGGCTGCCCTCTGTTCGGGCGTTGAGTGAGGCATTCGGCTTCAGCGTGGTCACGGTTTATCATGCGTATGGTGAGCTCGAAGCCGCAGGTCTGATCATCGGGCACCCCCGGGCAGGATTCCGCGTTGCACCCAATGCCGTGGCTGTCGCCGGCGGCCCCTCGGAGACGCGCCAATCTCCTGCGACCGAAACCACCGCACGAGACATCTCTCTCGAGGATCTGAGCTTTCGGATCTTGTCGGACTGGCACCCCGGTCAACCAAGTCCGTTTGGAGCGGTATATCCCAGCGCCGATCTCTTCCCTCTTGCCGATCTCAGCCGACACTTCCGGCGCGTCCTCCGGCAACCTGGAAAAGCGGTGACGATGCACACCGATGGCGACCTGCAGTTGCGCGAACATCTTGCTGCGCACTACTCACTCGCGGGCTATTCTGTAGACGCCGATAGCATTGTCCTGACCGCTGCGGGCATGCAAGGGTTTAACCTGTGCGTAATGGCGGCGACCCAACCAGGAGATACGGTGCTCATTGAGGACCCAACATTTTATCCGTTACTTCTGACACTGCACCAACGGGGCCTGCGGGCCGTGACGATCGAAAGCCATCCGAAATTCGGCATCGACCCGGATGAGTTCGACCGGCTACTCAAATTGCATGACGTGCAAGCAGCTGTCCTTATGCCACGCAACCACTATCCCAACGGAAGCTGCTATTCCGAAGAAACAGCTCAACACGTTGTCCGAAGCGCTGCTAAGCGCGATGTGCTAATCATCGAGAATGACGCTTATGGGGAGCTCTTCTTCGGAAAGAGAATTTCTCACAGTCTCAAGAAATTTGACGAAGCGGGTATTGTGCTTCACGTTGGCAGCCTATCTAGTTCTCTCGCACCCGGATACGGTATTGGCTGGGTAATCCCAGGGCGGACGAAAACCCGCATAGCGGGACTGCGATTCTTTGGCGCAATGCTGAGCGGAGGATTGACGCAGCGAGCAGTTGCGGAATACTTGACTCACGAATCGCTCGATCGCCACCTTCGGCAATTGCGCCGCCACATGGAAGCACGCATGCAACGTGGGTTGCAGCTTCTGACGGAATACTTTCAATTCGATTTCGAGGTGATCCCGCCGTTGGGCGGATTCAACTGTTGGGTCCGTGGACCGGAAAGGCTGGATGCCATAGCGCTCGCCCGCCAAGCGCTGGACATCGGCACGAGCCTGCTTCCGGGTCCACTGACTTCAACCGCTCGTCGCTTCGGCAACTACTTCGTCCTGAATTTCAGTTTTCCATGGACGGACACCACCGTCGAGCGACTGCGGCGACTTGGGGAGCTCGTAGCGGCAATGCCTTGACTACTTAGCCCCATAAAAGCTTCGTTGCAATCCTCGCGCCGTCAACGACAGACTGGAGCTTCGCCCACATAATCGACGGATGCACACGGCGATACAAAGCACCTTGTGCAAAACCACAGTCTGTGCCGGCGATGACCCTCTCGCGGCCCACTAGGTTTGCGAACCGTATAATACGATCGGCTACAAGCTCGGGATGTTCTACGACGTTGGTCGCGTGACTAACAACCCCGGGGATGAGCACTCTTTCGACCGGTAGCTTCGCTGTCTTCCAGACACGCCATTCATGCTCGTGTCGTGGGTTTGCGGCCTCGATCGCATATCCGCCCACACGCACCTTAAGGATGAGGTGAACGATCTCTGAAAGCGGAATGTCCCCTGTGTGTGGCCCATTCCAGCTGCCCCAGCACACGTGGTATCGACTACGTTCTAACGGTATTCCATGTAGCGCACGATTGAGCGCCTCAACGCGCAACTCTGCCCAGGCGTAATAGTCAGCCAGTGTTGCGGGGGGAACCATTCTTTCGTACATCGCCGGCATCCAGGCGTCATCTACTTGAACGGTCAGACCGGCGTCGACAATCGCGCGATACTCCTCTCGCATCGCTTCTGCGATCGCGAACACGGAGGTCGTCTCGTCGGGATAGTACTCATTGGTATGATCAGGCAGCACGCTACCGGGCGCCACGACCGCCATGAATCCCCGCTCCGCCCCGCTGGCGCGCATGGCCGTTTGCAGATTCTGTATGTCCTGCGAGATCGCCCGCTGCCCGACATACCGTATTGGGCGGGTGATAACCCATCCGCTTTGAGTAGCACCCTTCTCCTGCTTCAAGTCCTCCTCTGCGTAAAATTCTGCAAACCGCTTGCGATCCACGCCAATTTGGCGCGGTGAATGGCGCCCTACGGCTCGGTGCTCAAAGCCCTCCAGGCGTTCGAGCACGTATGCGGACCAGCCCGATTTTCCAAATTCTCCGTCATTCACGATGTCAATACCGAGCCGCGTTTGCTCGTTAACGACTTCTTCTATAGCCCGTCGAAGAGTCTCCTGAAACGCCGCCTTATCATGGGATTCGCCGTGAATAACCGCGCGCATTTGCGACACGACATCCGCAGGTCGCACGAGGCTGCCAACATGTGTGGTAAGTACACGATCTACACTTCCGAACATTGCATCACCCTTTCTCGCCGGCACCTACAGAAGTGCAAAGTGCACCTCTACGTGGCGCCTTAACCCCAAAGCCGAAGCGCTTCCCGACCCGTTAAGAAATGTTGCCCTGTCCGGGGCCCCTCGAATCTATTGACCGATGGCCCGCTTCGCATCAGACAAGCTCTGAGCGCATCTCTACGCGGGGAGAGAAAGTTGGAATAATCTTGCAGGAAATCGACGCTTCTTGGAAGGCGACGCTACACAAGCGGCGGGGCGTTCTCTCTCATTATTTCCGCGTCATGCTGTACTAGTTAAAATAAATGCATTCTGTACATGGCGTCGCATTGCCCGGCGGCGTCAAATCTCCCATTATGGGCGAAGCTTGAGCCGGGCTCCGTCGTCTCGGGGCGAATGGGTTGCGCGACGTACACTGCAATTGTGTGGGACGTATTGTAATGTCAGGCGACACCGTCACCGCAGAGGTTGTGCGCGATGCGTGACTTCAACGAATCTGACATCACCGCTGAAGTTTTGAAGCGCAACAGTGGTGCGTCAAATGAGCGCCTTCGACATGTCATGGAATGCCTCGTGAGGCACTTGCACGCGTTTGCGCGCGACACCCAATTGACCGAGGCAGAGTGGCTTGTGGGCATTCAGTTTCTGACACGCGTCGGGCAGATATGTTCGGTAACTCGGCAGGAGTTCATTCTGCTTTCCGACACACTTGGTTTGTCTATGCTTGTCGACATGATTAACAATCACCAGCCGAATCGATGTACTGAGAGCACAGTGTTGGGACCCTTTCACGTGGAGGGTGCCAAGGAGTATCCCAATGGCGCCGACATCGCCAATGGTGCAAAAGGGGAGCCATGCCTCGTGCGTGGAACGATTCGGTCATCGCAGGGAGCGCCAATAGGCGGTGCGGTGGTTGATGTTTGGCAAGCAGATGCCGATGGATACTACGACGTACAGTACCCCACGGCGGAGCGACGCGCTCGCGGCGTTTTGCGCAGTGACGCGGATGGGCGGTTTTGGTTTTGGTCGGTACTCGCGAACAAATATCCAATTCCTCACGATGGACCAGTTGGGGAGATGTTAGCTGTACTCAACCGTCATCCGTGGCGACCGGCGCACCTGCACTTCCTGATTGAGGCCCCAGGTTTTCGCAGATTAGTCACCCATGTGTTCCGGGCGGGCGACCCGTACCTTGAGTCCGACGCGGTGTTCGCGGTAAGGACTTTGCTGATCGCGGACTGGATAAGGCATGCGCCGGGTACCGCTCCCGATGGGAGCCGCAGACAGACACCTTTTTACACTTTGGATTTCGCTTTCGTTCTCGCGGAAACATAGGCTTAGGGCAGGTCAAGAACCGCTCCCGGACGAGCTCCCGGTGGCCAGGAATTCGGGAGCCCTTCGATAAGGCGAATGCCGTTGAATTGACTTGATTCCATTAAGTCCTGCATAACGATGGGGAGACATGTCGTGACGAATACTCCTGCCGTCCTGATTGTTGGTGCCGGCCCTGCCGGTCTGGTTCTTGCTTGCGATCTCGCTCGGCGGGGTGTCGGCTTTCGCATTGTCGAGATAAACCACCCCGCAAACACGGGATCGCGGGGCAAAGGCACTCAGCCGCGCACGCTGGAAGTCTATGATGATCTTGGTGTGATCGACGCTATGCACGCGGCGGGTGGGCTCTATCCGCCGGCCATGCAGTGGGACGGCCGAAAACAGCTCGGCGAATACCGGATGACGCAGCTTGAGCAGCGTCAGCCGACACCGCACATTCCCTACCCCAGCATGTATATGATTCCTCAGGTTCGTTCGATGGAAATCCTGCGTGCTCGATTGAAAGAGCTGGGCGGTCAGGTAGAGTTCGGAACCAAGGTTATTGGGTTCACACAGGATTCCGACTCGGTTACTGCAACGCTGCAGCGCGAAGGCGGCGCGTCCGAGACGGTCCGCGCCAGATATCTCGTCGGCGCCGATGGCGGTCGTGGGATCGTCCGCCCGACGACCGGCGTGGAGTACATGAGCGAGCCCGTCGACTCGCGCCCGATGATCACTGCGGACCTCGTGGTGGCCGGCCTCGAGCGAACGCATTGGCACATGTGGGATAAGCCGAAAGGAGGATCACTCTGGTTGTGTCCGCTCGCTCGGTCAGACGCTTTTCAGCTGTATGCCGTGTTTAATGAGGACGCGCCTGACACTTCTCCAAAGGGACTACAGCAGCTCATTAGCGAGCGCACCGGCCGCACCGAGTTGAAGGTCGGCGAGATTCAATGGGTCTCGATCTTTGCGCCTCACATCGGGATGGCCGATCACTTTCGCGTCGGCCGTGTGTTCCTGGCCGGTGACGCTGCCCATGTGCATTCGCCGGCCGGCGGAGTAGGCATGAACACAAGCGTTCAAGATTCCTATAATCTCGGCTGGAAGTTCGGCCAGGTGCTGCTGCATGGCGCGCCGGACTCACTGCTTGACACTTACGAGGACGAACGCCTGCCCGTCGCCGCGCACGTCCTCAACTACACTACGCGGGTCCATCAGGGAATGTGGATCGACCACGATAAGAAGAAAGTCGAGCCCCGCGACGAGGAGAACTGGCAGCTAAACGTGAACTATTGTCATGGTCCACTTGCGGTCGATGAACGGGAGAATGTACCGTCCGGCGCGCTACGGTCGGGGCACAGGGCGCCGGATTCTCCGCTCCGAGATCCCGTCGGAGCGACATATCATCTTTTTGACGCGTTCCGCGGCCCGCATTTTACCTTGCTTGCGATTGGCCCTACCAGCTTGCCGCACCTGGACTCTCGGTATGATGACGTCGTTCACGTCTATCGGATCGTTCGGGCAAGGCAATCCGCTGAGAAAGGGAGCCAACTGCTCGTCGACGCGGAGGGCCATGCCCAGCGCGCCTACGGAGATGGGCTTTTCTTGATCCGGCCGGACGGCTACGTTGGCTATGCGGCGCCGGCGAATGGTGGGAGAGCTGGCTTCGTTTTTTCGGACAAGGGTATAAGTAATGGCATGGACGCCCCTGCTTGGCGCGGCATCAGATGTGCCAAAGTAATGGAAGTGTCGAGCGACCACTTAAACCAGCAGGAGCGTCCACGATGAACATTACGCAAGTTGGGTTGGATTTGGCAAAGACTGTCTTTCAGGTACACGGCATTGACGAGCGGAGCAAGGCTGCGCTGCGAAAGCAATTGAAGCGGAAGCAAGTAGTTGCATTCTTCACTCAGCTGTCACCGTGCCTGATTGGGATGGAAAGCTGCGGCGGTGCGCATTTCTGGGCTCGCAAGCTCACTTCGCTTGGGCACACGGTCAAGCTGATCGCGCCACAGTTCGTAAAGCCATTCGTCAAGACCAATAAGAATGATGCAGCGGATGCCGAAGCGATCTGTGAGGCAGTCGGGCGGCCGAACATGCGGTTTGTACCGATCAAGAACACCGAACAGCAGGCGCTGCTCGGACTGCACCGTGCGCGGCAGGGATTTGTCGTGGCGCGGACGGCGCAGGGCAACCAGATCCGGGGTTTGCTAGCTGAGTTCGGGATCGTGATGCCGAAGGGGATTCGCTACCTGGAGAGCCAGATGCCTGGGATCTTGGAAGATGCCGAGAACGGCTTATCGAGCGCAAGCCGCGCGCTGTTTGCTCGATTGTTTGAGCATTTCCGAGTGCTCGATCGCCAGGTGGACGAGCTTGAGCGAGAAATTAACGCCTGGCACCGAGAAGATACGGCGAGCCAACGCCTGCAAGCGATTCCGGGGATCGGACCGCTGACCGCGAGCGCCTTGGTGGCGAGCATTGGCAATGCCACGGCATTCAAGAATGGTCGGCAGTTAGCGGCGTGGATCGGTCTCGTGCCCCGCCAGGACTCCAGCGGAGGTAAGACCAAGCTGCTTGGCATCAGCAAGCGCGGCGATGCGTACCTGCGCACGCTGTTGATCCATGGTGCACGTGCCGTTCTGCGGCAGCTCAAACGACATGCCAATCAAGCTGAGGGCTGGCTCGCGCGGCTGGCCTCACGGCGTAACGCCAACATCGCTGCGGTGGCGCTCGCGAACAAGAACGCACGCATTGTCTGGGCGCTCTTGGCCCACGGCCGACACTATCAGCCCGGGTACGTCTCAGCGCGCATCGCGGCGGCGGCCTGATCCCGAGATTTTCTGGCAAGACATTACAGCACAACACTCCCACCACAGATTGCACAGGCATTTTTGAGCGTGATGGCATGACAGGTCAGACCGGGGCCGATTCAACCCGTGAAATCCAGGGGACCTCGACGGTCCGCATAAGTGATTGGGCGTCGGCCAGCATATTCCATCAGGGCCCGCGGCTTTGCGCCGCAAGTCGAGGCCGGATGTATGGCAGCAATCTCTATCCTGTCGTTCTGCAACGCGAGAAGGCGCTTGGCAATAGGGGGGCGTCCATGTATGGATT
>Ga0182024_10014535_pt1 | contig 15211 bp, 9 predicted proteins | sample P32metaG_FD_120480 | JGI IMG/M metagenome (GOLD analysis project Ga0182024, IMG submission 120480) | Permafrost microbial communities from Stordalen Mire, Sweden - P3-2 metaG (Illumina Assembly) | ecosystem: Environmental > Terrestrial > Soil > Wetlands > Permafrost | place: Sweden: Stordalen... | reverse complement strand
TCTGCCGCGCGCCTTCCACGGTGATCACTTGCCCGTACGGATGGAAATTCTGGATGACACCTTGGGAGCAGAGGAATAACGCGCCGAGGAAGGAAATGGGAAGCAGAACATAAAGTGTCGCTCTTGTAATATCTACCCAGAAGTTGCCCAGACGGTCCGTGCCTTGCCGCGCGAAACCGCGGATGAGCGCTACCGCAACCGCCATGCCCGCAGCCGCCGACGTAAAGCTCTGCACCGTGATTCCCAGCATCTGCGAGAGATAGCTGAGTGTGCTTTCTCCCGCGTACGATTGCCAGCTTGTGTTGGTAAGGAAGCTGACCGCCGTGTTAAAGGCCAAGTCGGGCGTCATCGGAATAGCGCCAGGCGGCGGGTGCAAGGTGCCGAATCGTTCCGGATTCAACGGCAAGAACTGCTGCCAGCGAAGCAGAGCATAGAAGAAAAAGAAATTGACTAACCCGAACGACAGGCAGGATGCCGCGTAGGCGGTCCAGTTCTGTTGCAGCTCCGGGTTCACTCCACACGCGCGATAGATGAAATGTTCAATGGGGCGAAGCGGCCTGGAAAGAAAAGTGCGCCCTCCCTCGAATACGGCGGCCATGAACGCGCCGAGTGGCTTGGCGATGGCCACTAAAAGGGCCAGGAATACCAAGGTCTGGAAGAGACTGGACCAGGTCATAAAAGCGAAGCCCCCCAGTGCTCAACCTTGGCTAGCGCCTGGCAGGGAACTGGCGATCGAGATCCATATTCAATAACAGAACATTTACGCGAGGTTCCCCGAGGAAGCCCAGATCACGCCCTTCGGTGTGAGCATCGAGGAGGGTTCTGATTTGGTCAACGGAGAGCCGGCGCGCTCTTGCGACGCGATCCACTTGCGCCACCGCCGATGCCGGGCTGATGTGCGGATCGAGACCGCTGCCCGACATGGTCACCAGGTCGGCGGGCAAAGGTCCGGTATAGCTGGGATTCTCTTTGTGGAACTTGTCAACGGACGCCTTGACGCGATCGATCAGTTTCTGATTGGTGGGGCCCAGGTTCGAACCTCCGGACGCTGTCCCATCGTAACCATCGTTGCCGGCCGCCGATGGGCGCGGCTGGAAATATCGGGCTTTCGAGAAATTTTGCCCGATCAGCGCGGAGCCGACCACTTGATCGTTCACCGTGATCAGGCTACCGTTGGCTTTGTCGCGAAACAACACCTGACAAAGGCCGGTGACTGCCAGTGGATAGATCAAACCGGTCAGAACCGTAAGGACTAGCATCATTCGCAATCCAGGTAAAAGTTGTTGCCACATAGGAAATCTCCTTGGAAACCGGCTACGCCAGCTTCAGTAAGACCAGCAACTGGTCAATCAGCCAGATGCCCGGAAATGGGGCGATAATGCCACCGATTCCATAAATCATCAGGTTGCGCCGCAACAAACTGGCGGCGCCCACGGGCCGGTATTTGACGCCCCGTAAAGCCAGAGGAACCAGGGCGATGATGATGAGTGCGTTGAAAATCACCGCTGCCAGGATGGCGCTCTGCGGCGTATGCAAGCGCATAATGTTCAGATTTCCCAGCGCGGGATAAGTGGCCATGAACATGGCCGGGATGATCGCGAAATACTTGGCCACGTCATTGGCGATGGAGAAAGTGGTCAGCGCGCCGCGCGTGATCAGCAGCTGCTTGCCGATGGCAACAACTTCGATTAGTTTGGTGGGGTTGCTGTCCAGGTCCACCATGTTGCCGGCCTCTTTCGCAGCCATGGTCCCGGTGTTCATGGCTAAACCTACGTCGGCTTGGGCCAAGGCGGGAGCATCGTTGGTGCCGTCGCCGGTCATAGCCACCAGCCGCCCTTCACTCTGCTCCTTCTTGATGTATTCCAGTTTGTCTTTCGGTGTTGCCTGAGCGAGAAAATCGTCCACGCCGGCCTCGTTCGCGATGGCGGCGGCGGTGAGCGGATTATCGCCGGTGATCATGACCGAGCGAATACCCATGGCGCGGAGCTGTCCGATCCGCTCCTTCATGCCGCCCTTCACGATGTCCTTCAGGTGAATGACTCCAAGGATGCGTTTCCCATCGGCAACGGCCAGAGGAGTTCCGCCGGTTCTCGAGATCCGGTCGGCCATCTCGATCAAATCGGGGGGAACGATTCCGTTCTGCTCGTTGACGAACTTGGAGATGGCTTCCGTGGCGCCCTTCCGCAGGTGTTGTCCTTCGAGATCGACTCCGCTCATGCGCGTGTACGCCGAGAAGGGAATGAAGTGCGCCTCATGCATGGCCAGGTCGCGCCCGCGCAGCCCGTATTTTTCCTTGGCCAATACGACGATGGATCTTCCCTCAGGAGTCTCGTCGGCCAGACTGGAGAGTTGCGCGCCGTCCGCCAGTTCACCTTCCGTAACGCCGCGGACGGGGAGGAACTCCACCGCCTGGCGATTTCCCAGCGTGATGGTTCCGGTTTTATCGAGCAGAAGCGTGTTTACATCGCCCGATGCCTCCACTGCTTTTCCGCTCATAGCCAGCACATTGTGCTGCATTACCCGATCCATGCCGGCGATGCCAATCGCAGAAAGCAATCCACCGATAGTGGTGGGGATCAGGCACACCAGCAATGCAACCAAGACCGCGACCGAAGGCACCTGGCCGGTCCCGGCGGAAGCGACGCTATAAACCGCGAATGGCTGCAAAGTAATGACCGCCAGCAGAAAAATCAGAGTGAGACCCGCGATCAGAATGTTCAATGCGATTTCGTTGGGAGTCTTCTGCCGTTCGGCGCCTTCCACCAGCGCGATCATGCGGTCCAGAAATGTCTCGCCGGGGTTGGAAGTGATCTTGATCTTGACCATGTCGGACAGCACGCGCGTGCCTCCGGTGACGGCATTGCGATCCCCTCCGGATTCGCGAATAACGGGCGCACTCTCGCCGGTGATCACCGATTCGTCCACGGTTGCGATTCCTTCAATCACCTCGCCGTCGCCGGGAATGATGTCGCCGGTCTCGCAAATCACTACATCGCCGGCGCGGAGCTTGGAAGCGGGAACGTCGTCATGATCGCCGCGGGGGTTCAGCCGTTTGGCGATGGTGTCCGATTTGGTTTTGCGCAGCGTGTCGGCCTGCGCCTTGCCGCGCGCCTCGGCCATAGCTTCGGCGAAGTTCGCGAACAGTACCGTGAACCACAGCCAGATTGCGATCTGAACAGAGAACAGGAGGCCGCTCGCGCCGGTGAAAAGGTCGCGTACCAGGAATATGGTGGTGAGCGTCGCGCCCACTTCCACCACAAAAATCACGGGATTCTTTGCGAGCGTCACCGGATTCAGCTTAAAGAACGATTCCTTGAGGGCTCGGCCCGCGATCTCGGCGTCGAACAACGGCCTGGCGCGTGCCAACTTCTTGGGCAGAAGTGATGTCAGGTCTTCGGCGGCCGGCGTTGGTTTGGGTGGCGTGACAGTGGTCGACATGGGATTAGAACAGCTTTCCTTGATGCATCAGATAATGCTCCACAATGGGCCCCAGCGAAAGCGCGGGGAAGAACGTGAGCGCACCCACGATCACAACGGTGCCCACCAGCAGACCCACGAATAGCGCCCCGTGCGTTGGAAAGGTCCCGCTGGTGGTGGCGACTTTCTTCTTGGCGGCGAGGTTTCCAGCGGCAGCCAGGAGCGGCAGCAGAAACAGGAAGCGTCCGATCAGCATCGCCAGGCCGAGAGTCAGGTTGTACCAGGGTGTGTTGGTGCCGATTCCACCGAAGGCGCTGCCGTTGTTGCCGGTTCCGCTGGTGTACGCGTAAAGGATCTCAGCGAAGCCGTGCGGACCTCCGTTGGTCACGTTCGTGATCGCAGCGCCGGACGGATTCCAGTAACTGTCCTTTGCGAACGGGACAACCACACTGATTGATGTGAACACCAGAATACTGGCCGCAGTAGCAATGACCGCGAGCATAGCCATCTTCACTTCCTTCTGCTCGATCTTTTTTCCGATATATTCGGGTGTGCGCCCCACCATCAAGCCGGCGATGAACACAGCCACGATGGCGTACAAGAGAATTCCGTATAGTCCCGCGCCCACACCTCCAAAAATCACCTCACCCGTCATGATATTGAACAGCGGCACCAGTCCTCCAATCGGGACGAAGCTGTCGTGCTGGCCATTGATAGCCCCGCAGCTTGCGTCCGTGGTAATGGTGGCGAACAACGCGGTGGAGGCAATGCCGAATCGCGTTTCCTTGCCTTCCATATTGCCGCCCGCCTGCGTCGCGCTGGCGGTGGTCTGGATACCCAGCTTGGCGAGCAGTGGGTTGCCGCCTTGCTCGGCTGGATAACAGACAAAGACTCCAGCCAGGAACATCACACTCGCAGCAGCGAACAATGCCCAGCCTTGGCGAGTATCTCCGACCATCTTGCCGAAGGTGTACATCAATCCGGCCGGGATCACGAAGATCATCAGCATCTGAACGAAGTTGGAGAGCGGGGTCGGATTCTCGAACGGATGCGACGAGTTGGCCCCGAAAAATCCACCGCCATTGGTGCCCACCATCTTGATGGCCTCTTGAGAAGCCACCGGGCCCTGTGGAATAATTTGTGCCGCGCCCTCCACAGTCGCCGCCTTCGTGTTGGGATGAAGGTTTTGAATGACACCTTGCGAGCACAGGAAAAGCGCCCCGACCAGCGACAGCGGCAGCAGCACGTAGAGGGTGGCGCGGGTCAAGTCCACCCAGAAGTTCCCGATGGTCTTCATCTGCTGGCGCGCGAACCCGCGCGCTACCGCGATAGCGATGGCCACTCCGGCCGCACCCGACACAAAATTCTGTACAGTGAGCGCAGCCATTTGAACGAAGTAGCTCAGCGTGGACTCGCCACTATAGGACTGCCAGTTCGTGTTGGTGACAAAGCTGACCGCCGTGTTGAACGCCAGGTCCGGCGTCATGACGGGAGTTCCGAAATTCTGCGGATTCAGCGGCAGGTAAGCTTGCGCGCGTTGGATCACGTAGGCCAGCAGGAAGCCGAACACACTGAACGAAAGCAGCGCGCCCGAGTATTGCGTCCAACGCTGTTCCGCGTCTTCGCGAATCCCACTGAGCTTATAGATCAGGACTTCCAGCCAGCGCAACACGGGATGCAGGAACGTCCGCTCGCCGTTAAAGACGCGGGCCATGTATAACCCGACCGGTTTTGTAATGGCCAGCAGGATCAGAAAGTAGATGACGATTTGGAGAACGCCGATCGATGTCATGGTTAGGTCCCTAGAACTTTTCCGGCCGCAGCAATGCGTAGATCAAATAAACGAAGAGAAAGAAGGATGCAATTCCGGCGATGATGTAATCCATGGTTGGGTTCCTTTTACAGTTTGTCGCACGCCTTGGTGAAAGCCCAAGAGACGACGAAGAACAAGATCGCGACGATCACGTAGAAGAGGTCGAGCATTAAGTCCTCAATTCACTGTAGAACGCCGAGGGTGAGGAAGTGATAAGGAAGGCATAAGGATTTCATAAAGACGGAGCCGCCTAGCTTCTTGCGAGGGCCGCAATTCCTAACGCAAAACGCATTGCGAAGGCCAGGAACCCGGCGCCCACCACTCGCAAAATCAGCTTCTTGCCCCAATCGCCGTCCTTGACATAGGGAAAGAAGCCGAAACTCTCGTGGACGAGGTTGCCAAAGCGAGCCGGGGCAACGATCATGAACAGGCCCACACCGGTCCAACCCAGAAACATCAGGGCGTAAACCAGAACGATTCCTAGCAGCCGGCTCATAGAGTGCTCACCTGCACTTGGCAAAGTGGGGCGGACCACTAGCTGAAGTTTTCATTCCTTTGGATGGGCTGGAAGATTTGCGGCATTAGCTACTGCCTCGCAGTTACGCTGGCCGGCGGTTCAGCCTCCGGCGGAAAACTCTTGATCGTAATGCCTCCAAAACCCATGCGCAGATAGACCCGATGCGTTGCGGACGGGCCGGCGAACCGTTCGCCCAGCAGGTACCGGCGGCGGTGCAAGTCGCCCGCAAAATCGGAGGTAACGACGCCAACTTTGGTTTTTGCATCGATCGAGTATGCACCCGTATCCGGGAGCATCAGCACTAGGTCGCCGCGATGTCCGGTGGCCTGGATGTCCCCGGTCACATTCGCCACCAATACCTGGCCGGTGCCGTGGTGGATCTCGAGACGCGAATCGCGCGGCACATGGATCTCATAGTCCACCGATATTTTCCTGTCCTGGTGAGTGGAGATCGCCAATTCGGTATCAGAAATCCGCTCGGTGGTAATACGGACGCGCTCCAATCGGGTTGCCGCGTTCTCCCGCTGCTTGAGTTCGTAATATTTCTGCGTTGACTTTACAACGGCAATTTCAACCTCGGGCCGATCCCAGCCTTCTACGTTCAAAGTCCCGTAGGAGCTGTTGACGCGAATGACTCCCCCAGGCGCAAAACTGAAGCGCTCGGTCTTGGTTGCTTCAACACGCTGCTCGGCTTCGGATATCGGCAGGGTCATTCCTAACAAGCCAAGTTCGAAGAAGAGTATCGCCAGATTGCCTCTCATTTCTCTCCTCTATGAAACCCCGTGTGGACTCAGTTGCGCCCGCGCCTGCATCACCATGTTCCTGTATCGCCGCGCCAGCTCGCGTATCCATCCATGATCCCGGCGCTTGATGGCATCTTCGTGAATCAAGTCCCTGCCAATGCCCAGCGCCGCGGCGCCGGCAAGAATGTAATCGGAGGCGTTTTGCTGATTCACGCCGCCCGCTGCAATGAGGGGTACCTCGGGGAAGGGGGATTTCAAAGCTTTGATATAACCAGGACCACCGACCTGACCGCAAGGAAAGATTTTGACGAAGTCCGCACCCGCTTTCGCGGCAGCGATTACGTCGGTGGGCGTTAAAGCACCGGGGATGACCAGGATTTTTTCGTTGGCGGCAAACTCCACTATCTTGACATCGAACCCTGGGCTGGTCAGAAACAGTGCGCCGGCATCCACACACTTGCGGGCCCACGAGAGATCTAGAACGGTACCAGCGCCTTGAATCACGTCGAGACGATGCTCTGACAGGTGCCGAATCACATCCAGGGCGCCCGGCACAGTAATGGTGACCTCTACGATGGGGATTCCACCGCTAGCCACCGCTTCAGCGGCGAAAATGGCGTCCTCGGGGCTGTGTAGCCGTACCGCCGGGATGATGCCGATCTCTTCGATACGCGCGCGAACCTGTTCCTTCGTCATATGGCTATCATTATCGTCGCCGAACCGCAGTGCGAGAGAGCGTTACCGAGCCGCGACCGTGAGGGAGTCGGTTGGTCAAGGCAAGCTCCGCGTTCCCACTGCCTGACGCAATTGCTCCACTGCAGTCAGGTAGGCGGCCACTGCCTGGCGGTAGGCGAGCTGCATGGCGCGATAACTGCGCTCGGCATCCAGAAAATCAAGCAACGCGGTAGCGCCGCGCCGGTACGAGTATTCACTGATATCGCGGCTACGCTTGGAATCCTCCAGGACGCCGGATCGATAGATTTGAATCAGCCGGTCGTTCGACCGCACGCCTTCATAAGCGTCTTTCACGTCTGTCAGAACCTGCCCGGTTGACGCACTCTGCTGCTCCTTCGCTTGATTGATGGCGTAACGCGTGCGAGCAATTTCACCCTGATTGCGGTCGAAAATCGGCATCGGAATGCTGAACGAGAAAGTCAGGGCGCTGAGGCCGTTGACATGCGAATAGTTGCCCGAAACAGTGTAATCCTGTTTCCCATTCGCCTTAGCCAGAGTATATTGGCTGTTCGACGCTTTAACGCCTAGCACTGCCGCGCGGAGATCGGGCCGATTTTGCAGCGCCTTGGTTTGTAGGTCCTCCAGCTTCACGGACAGAGGCTGGTAGTCGAATGAACCTGTAACGTCGTAATCGGCAGGCACCGATTCGTAGCCCAACTGTTGCCGGAGGTCGGACAGCGCCTGGTCCCTGGAGAGCTCCGCCTGTTCAACATCGCTCTGGAACTGTACCAACTGTAGCTTCATCTTCAAAAAATCATTCTCGGCGATAGCGCCGATTTGGTATTGCCTGGCGCTGATGTTCACTGTTTCTTGAAAGCTCTTTAAATCCTGCTGCGCGAGGTCGAGTGTTGACTCCGCTAGCTGGACATTGACGAAGAGCTGGCCCACCTGAAAAGCCAGACCGCGTTCGCTGTCGGAGACCTGCGCCCGTGTGACGGTCGTGTTGTCCTGGGCTGCCTCCAAGCGGTGCTGCCGCTTCTCGCCGCGTTCGAACATGTAACTCAAGCCGATGTCGCCTTCGGTTGAGTCGTGCAGATAATCCAGGAAGCCGACGCCCGGCTTGTACAGCGGCAGGTATTCCCAGTCCGTGAAGAAGGTCGGATTCGGGCGAAGGTTCGCGGTTACTTCTTGGGCCAGGTTTTGTTGGATCGTGGTCCTCGTAGCCAGCAGGCTGTGGTTGCGTTGTATCGCCAGCTCAATGGCCTGCTCGAGCGTGAGCTTGACTGGTCCCGCGGCCGCCTGACCAAAAGCCGTGTCCGCCAACGTTGCGCAACAGATCACTATACCGGTAGCGAAGAATGCCTTAGTTCGAAGTTCCACAATTCTACCCTTAGTGCTCAAAAGGACGCCTCCAGTTTCGGGAGCTGATCTCGCTCGCTCGCGAACCAGACATAAAGCGTAGGTAGGATGAAGATGCTCATTGCCAGGTCGGCGATCAGGCCACCCACAATGACGATCGCAAACGGGCGCTGCGAGTCGGACCCGATGGCGTGCGACAAGGCGGCCGGCAACAGGCCCAGCGTCGCCACCAGCATGGTCATCATGATGGGGCGAAGCCTCAAGACAGCACCTTCGACAGCCGCGTCGAAGACCGCGTAACCCTTGGCGCGAAGCTGATTGATGTACTCCAACATGATGACGCCGGTTTGTACCGACACGCCGAACAACGCCAGAAAGCCGACGCCTGAGGAGACGCTGAAGTGCGTACCGGTGATCAGCAGCGCCAGCAATCCGCCAACCCGAGCCATGGCCACGGTCAGAAGAATTACCAGCGCCCATTTCGCCGAACGGAACATTGAGTAGAGAATCATGAAAATGACCAAAATGGTCAGCGGGACGATGAGAAGCAGGCGCGCTTCGGCACGCTGTTGACTTTCGTACTCTCCAGACCACAGAATTCGATAACCCGGCGGCAACTTCACTTTTTCGTTGATTCGCTTGATGGAATCCTCCACCGTGCTCCCGAGATCGCGGTCTCTCACGTTGAAAGTCACAGCCACATATCGAGTGTTGCCTTCGCGGTAAATATCGTAGGCGCCATCGCGGACCTCCACTTTGGTTAGCTGGGCCAGCGAGACTCGTTCTCCCGAGGGAGAGAGCAGCCGGACATTTGCGATCGCTCTTGGAGTATCGCGATATTGTTGCTGATAGCGCACTACTACGTCGTAGCGCTGCTCACCGATCAAAACCTGACTTACAGCATTTCCGCCCACCGCGGTTTGCATCGCATCCTGTATGTCTGACACGTTGATCCCAAAGCGGGCCGCCTGCCTGCGGTCGATCGTCAGATCGAGATTCGGCTGCCCGAAATCCCGCAATAGCTTGACGTCGTGCATACCTGGAATGCCTGCCATGGCCACGGCCACCTCTTCGCCCTTCGCCTCAAGAGTCTTCAAGTCGTTGCCGAACACCTTGAGCGCGAGTTGGCCCTTGGTGCCGGTGAGCGTCTCGCCGACGTTGTCTTCAATCGGCTGCGAGAAATTCCAGATTGCGCCGGGGTACCTCTGTACGGCGCGATTCATGGCGGCGATAAGATGCTCTTTGTTCTCATGAAAGACCGGCCTCCATTGTTCCTTCGGCTTCAAGTCGACGAAGAACTCGGTGTTGCTGAACCCTCCCGTATCGGTTCCATCGTCGGGCCTGCCAGTCTGTGACACGACTTTGCTCACTTCCGGGAACGACGCAAACACATAGCGCTCGTTGGTGGTGAATTTCTCACCCTCCGAAAGACTCGTGCTATTGGCCAGCGTGCCACGCGCCCAGATAGCGCCTTCATCCAAGTGCGGCAGGAACTCGGAACCGATGAGAGGTCCAAATGTTAGATACAGCGCCACCGACAGGCCCACCACGCCGACGCCAATTGTAAGCCAGCGATGACTGATCGCCCACCGCACAGCGTGCCGGTAGAGTTTCAGTGAAATTTCCATCGGGTAGTTACGACGCTCCTTGACGCCCTTCCGAAAGAGAACGCTGGATAGCACGGGTGCGATCAAAATGGAAAACGTCAAGGCGCCCAGCAGAGCGAACGCTACCGTCCAGGCCATGGGCCGGAAGAGCCGGCCTTCTACGCGCTGCAGCGTGAAGATGGGCATGTACGCGGTGATGATGATCGCGATAGCGTAGAACACAGGCCGTTGGACCTCGTGGCAAGCTTCGCGGATCATTTCCCCGGAGGTTTTTGGCGGAGCGCCATTGCGGTGGCGGCTCAGATGACGGATGATATTTTCGATCATCACCACCGCGCCATCCACCACCATGCCGAAATCCAGCGCGCCCAAGGAAAGGAGGTTAGCGGGAATGCTGCTCACGTTAAGGCATATGGATGCGAACAGCAGGGAAAACGGAATGGTGAGGGCCACGATCATCGCCGCCCGCGCATTGAGGAGAAACAGGAACAGGATGATGGCAACCAGCAACATCCCCTCTCCGAGGTTGTGTAGCACCGTGTGCAAGGTGAAGCGGAGAAGGTCGGAGCGGTCCAGCATGGGAACCACCTTCACGCCCGGGGGCAGGATGCCGTTATTGAGTTGATCAACCTTCTTGTGAATCGCCGCAAGCGTCGCCTCTTCCTCGGCGCCTTTGCGCATCAGAACGGCGCCTTGGATGACATCCGGTTCGTCAACAATCCGCCCGTCGTCCATGTGGTTGGCCCGCGCCATGTGGCCCAGCCGGATTTTGGGACCCTGGGCTACGTCCGCGATGTCCTTCACGCGGAGCGCGGTCCCGCTTTGGGTCTTGAGAACGGTTTGCTGGATGTCTTGCACACTGCCGAAGAGTCCCAGCGTGCGGACATTCATCTGCTGCAGGCCGACCTCGACAAAGCTGCCGCCGGCATTGATGTTGTTGTTGGCTAGTTGCTGCTCAACTTGACCGATGCTGAGTCCGTAGGACACCAGCTTGCCCGGGTCCACACGCACCTGGTATTCGCGCACCGTTCCGCCGAAGTCGGAAACGTCCACCACGTTGGGAACAGATTTGAACTCCTTCAGCAGAACCCAATCTTCGATGGATCTCAAATCCATCAGGTCGTAGTGCGGATTCGTACTTCGCAGCGTGTACCAATAAATCTGCCCGGTGGTGCTCCAATCCGTTCCAATTTGAGGCTGCAGGTTTTGTCCCGGTGGCAGATTCACCTGTGTCAATCTTTCGAGGACCTTTTGACGGTTCCAATCATTGATGGAGCTGTCGTCAAAAATCATGATCACGAACGACAGGCCGAAGATGGATTCCGACCGCAGGTAGGTCAGGTGCGGCATGCCGTTCATCTGGATTTCGATCGGAATCGTGACTTGTTGTTCCACCTCTTCGGCGGACCGGCCGGGCCATTGGGTGATTACGGTCACGTAGTTGTCGGCGATGTCGGGATAGGCTTCCACCGGGAGGTTGTGAAAGGAGATTACTCCCCAGGCGGTTAATAGCAGCGCAGTCGCTATCACCACGAAGCGGTTGTTAAGCGCGAAATCGACGAGCGCGCGAATCATATTCTATTCCTTGCTGAGTTCCGCTGGGCCTGCTAGCCTATCCAAAGTGAAATGCAGACGCCCGTGGCGCACGCACTCATGCGTGCCGCGTTCACACTCGTGTGAACGCTTGGGTCTTGCCCCAACACTGGTGTTCGCAAGAGTGCGAACACGGCACGCAAGAGTGCGTGCGCTACAGCGTGTCTTCAAGGAAGTCGGTTCTGTCATTGGGCAATGACGTGGTCCAACACCAGCGCGTTCGTCACCAACTGTTGGCCTGGCGCTATTCCGGACTTTATCTCCTGCAGGTTGCCCGGCAGGAGGTCCCCACTCACAACTTCCAGGCGGCGAAATTTATTTCCGGGCGCGGGTACGTACACCCAGTCGCGGTCGTGCATGTGAAGGACGGCGTCGGCGGGGACTGCGGTGTGTGTTTCCTTGGTTTGCCCGCGGAACGTAGCTTTCACGAACATGCCCAGGCGCATGATGCCTGGATTTCGCACTTCAATGCGGACTTTGCCGGTGCGTATGTTGGGATCCAGGATGGCGCCGATGTTGCTGACGGTTCCCGTGAACCCGCGGTCGGGATAAGCATTCAAGCTGATCTCCGCCGTATCGCCAAGCTTGACGCTGGCCAGGTCGTTCTCGTAGACATCGCACACAATCCAGACGTAGGAGAGATCGGAAATCGTGAATGGGCTCGGAGTATTGAACGCTTGCACGGCCGATGCATTGGTGACTTGCTGATCGGTGATCACTCCCGAGGCTGGCGCGAAGATGTCCACCGTGCCATTTGGCTTATCCGGGTCGTTGCCGAGCAACCGGAGATGCTCAGACATAGTTTCCAGATCCACCTTGGCCTTGTCCTCCGTGTCCTGCACGATTTGCAGATCGTTCAGAGCGATGGCGCCGTGTTCGTACAGATCCTTGGCGCGCTCGAATTGAGCCTTAGAAAGACGCTCATCCGCGATGGCTTTTCTATAGTTGGAATAACCGCCCGAGACATCGTCACTTCGAATGGTCAACAGCAACTGGCCCTTTTGCACGGTGTCGCCCAGCCGCGCGTGAATGGCCATCACGCGCCCGGAGGCTAGCGAGACAACCGGTATGCTGCGGGAAATATCGGGCGCGACCGTTCCAGTGACGACTAACTCGGAGGTCGTGGCGTGGTCAATCGCTGTAGTAAGTGGATACTGCTCCGGATGGTCCACTGTGAATAGGGTGAGATCCACCATCGGAACAACCTTGGCGGCAGGGGGATCGCCGGCCGCGTTCGCGTCCGCCTGCGCATGCACGCTATGGCAACTGTTCAGGAGCAGTAGCGCAGGGATAGAGATTACGAGAAAACCAATCGTCAAAATTCTATGTTTCAAAGTAGACTCCAATCCGTTGGAGACCGTCCCGGCCAGGCTAGAACTTGACCATGATGCCGACGCTAAGCTTGGTCTCACTTCTTCGAAGGTCCGGGTACCAGACATTACCGGCTCCGCCGCAGGCCACGCCTGCTGCTGCCAGATTGTTAGTACCCGCGGTTGCGCCCGACATGCATGTGAAGTATTGAGGAAGGCCATTATTCCCGCCCGGAGGCGTTACGCCACCGCGCCCCGCGAAATACGGAACATCTGAGTGGCGATAGCCGGCCTCCGCCCACCAGGTGATGTATTGTTTGGGCATGTACTGGAGAGTGACCGTGCTATCCCACATGTGGGCCTTCTGGCCGGGATTTTCCGTGAAGTACGGCGTACCGGACGCAGCCCAGGCGCCATCGATCGGCGGCAGTAGCGTCAGGTAGCGGCCATAATTGCTCATATCTCCGCCACCGAGCGTGAGGCCAAACAGGTCCTTGTGGAACCACATGCGGTCATACAGCATCCAGCCTACAAATGACTCCCTGTTCGGGCCGCCGTGGCAGGTAATTCCGCCGCCATACTGGCAGCCGGCGTCACCCGTGAGGGAAAACGCCATCTTCGAGAGTCCGAGGTTCTCAGGATTGTTGTAGTATCTGACCTCGATACTGTCATCGGTGTGGATGCGTTGTGTTTTGGGAAGGCCCAGGTTGTCTTCCCCATAGCCATATTGGTTGGCGACGAACTTGAACCATTCTTTCGGCATCCACAGAAGCTGTCCGCCTAAACCGGGATGGCCGTTGAACTTTGCGTAGGACTGCCATCCGTTGATGAACCAAGGTTCGATCTTCAGCTTGTTGGTTGGGAACCACTGCACGCGCACGCCGTTAAAGAACCAGGGCGTATTGGACGACACATAGGAGGGTTGATAGGTCCAATTGTCGTAATTGTAGTAACTGAACAGACCGATATACGACACGAAGATTCCTGCATCGACATTGAGCCCGTGTTGCACGTTGAAGTGATAACCGCCGTAAGCTTCTGACACGTACTTATAAGCATTCTGGAGGTCCCACTGGCCGACTCCGCCGGTATTTCCGTTTCCGGAGCCAGTTGCCGAGCTTGCATCGTTGCGCGGCGTCGTGGTGGCAAACAGTCCCTCCATAAATAGGATTCGGCCACGCACGTTGTCCCAATGGAAGTCGCCGCCGACGCTGGCCTGCTCTATCTGGACTTCGCCGGACCGGAAGCTCTCCGTCGCCCCAACGATCGTGTGGTCAATGGGTTGATTGAAATCCGTCATGTAGTGAGTGTCGAACCGGATTTCCGGTGTGAAGAACTTCGTATCCAGCACGGTGTCTTTGTTGCGTGGGCTGCCGTTCAGCCAGGTAAAGTCGCCATATGCGAATGGAGTAAAATTGTCGACTCCTTGCGTGGCCTCGGGGGCTTGAAGCGCATCCGGAAGTATGTGCTGAGGAGGAGCGACAGGTGTCGGCGGCTGGGGTACGGTCGGCTTGCCCGCTTGTGCCAACGGATCCAGAACCGATCGCGTTGGGGACGATGGTACGCCTGGAGGCAAGCCGGCCACTGGCGTCAGAGAAGCCACCAAAGTCTCAGTCGCCGGGGTCTTGGCGCCTGGCTGCGTTGCGTTCGCGTCCTTCGCTTCCATTGCGGCCAGGCGTGCTTCCAGCCGCTCCATACGTTCGAGCAATTGCTTTTCTCTTTCGGTCAGCGGCGCGGGCGCCAGGTGCATCGGAAGATCCAGCTGGGCAGTCCGGCGGGCCGCAACGTCGACATGCACAGACGATTTCTGAAATCCATCCTTCGTGACCGAGACTTCGTACCGCCCGGGCTCGAGGTTCGCGATCGAGAAAACACCGTCGGCGCCGCTGCTGACGGTACGATCCGTGTTTCTGTCCACGTTGTGCGCGGTGATTTGCGTCTGCGTCACAGGCTGACCACTCGCGGAATCTCGAGTGACCCCGCCAATGCCTCCATAGGACTCCTGCCCGAAAGCAGGGAGACAGAGCGCCGCCATTTGAAACACGAGGCAAGCAGGCACAACTGCGGAAAGTAGAAACTTCTTATCAACAATCATATTCATAACCTCACGAAAATTTAAGAGTTCCGAACGGCCTTCAAAGGGTTCAGAGACGCTCTGAGGGCTGACACTCGACAGG
>Ga0182024_10014534_pt1 | contig 15211 bp, 15 predicted proteins | sample P32metaG_FD_120480 | JGI IMG/M metagenome (GOLD analysis project Ga0182024, IMG submission 120480) | Permafrost microbial communities from Stordalen Mire, Sweden - P3-2 metaG (Illumina Assembly) | ecosystem: Environmental > Terrestrial > Soil > Wetlands > Permafrost | place: Sweden: Stordalen... | reverse complement strand
TCGCTCGAAGATCGCGGCGTGCTGGTGCTGCTCGATCCCCGGATCGAGCGGCAGCGGTATGGCAAGGTTTTCCTGGAGAGCCTGCCGCCCTACCGGCTGACGCGGGATATCGCGGAAGTGGAAAATTTCTTCGCAGTGTAGAGATCTGCGGTTTTCTTCGACGGCAGTTCGACAGGAGTGATCATTCCCTATGAAAGGCGCAATGTCCCGCAACCTCTACCTGCTGGCAGCCTCCCTGCTGCTGTTCTCGCTCATTTCCTGTGGCATGAGCCTGGTGCCGAACTCCCTCCAGCCTGGCCTGCCGGTCAACGGTTCCTTGTGGAAGATGATTGGACTGGTTTTCCTGCTGACCTCCCTCCTCTCCGCGCTCGCCGGCATACTGGCCGCCATGTTCGAGCAAGTGGAGCGCCGGAGCGAGGAACGCATGCGCCGCGAGCTCCAGGAAGACCTGGCCCGCCTGGGCCGGAACAAGAGCCGGAAGTGAACCAGCTACAATCAGTCAGTTAGAGGGCAATACAGGCCATGTACGAAGTAACCGTCGAATCGGGATTCTCCTCGGGACATTACCTGCGCAACTATCGTGGCAAGTGCGAGAACCCCCATGGCCACAATTACAAGGTCCGTCTGACGCTGCGGGGCAGGGAACTGGACGCCACCGGGCTGCTTCTGGACTTCAAGCTGCTCAAGCAGGTGATGCGTCCGGTGATCGACCGCATCGACCACCAGATGCTCAATGACCTCGAACCTTTCATCGAGCTCAACCCGTCGGCAGAAAACCTGGCGCGCTATTTTTACGATGAGACCAACCGCCAGCTCAACGAGATGGCCGGAGGCCGGGTCGCCGTCAAAGACTGCACCATCTGGGAGACGGACGCGACCACGGCGACCTACTACGAGTAATCCCGCTCTAGTTTGCGGCCGATGCGCCGTGAGGGTATTTGTCGAAGGGGATCTCGAAGTAGAACAGCTCCTTGCCGTCCGCATTGCGCAGCATGCGCAGGTTGAGCTTGCCTCCCGCCAGCGGATTGGCCAGTCCTTCCACATCGTAGAAGAGAAAGCCGGCCCGTGTGGTGTGTGCCTCCACTGCCACTGCCGCGTACTCAAACTCATGAAAGTCCGCATCGATATCTTTGTTCTTGCTAGAGGACTTGTTCCCGATGCGGGGCAGGGGACCGGGCAACTTGTAACCGCCGTCCGGGCGCTTGATGCCGCCGATGCGGCGTTCCACATCTTCTGGCTCGGCCGCGGGGATCTTATCGCCTGCAGCAGTAATGAAGTTGATGCGCGCGTCGATCAGAGAGATAGGCTTGTCCCCGTTATTGGTAACAATGATGCGGATGGGCATGAAACCGTATTGCAGGTATTTGAAGCGAAAGATCGAGGCTTTTTCCTGAGTATTGTAGGGCTCAGCGGCGATCGCGACCTGCTCGGCAGGATGCAGGTCAAATGCCGGGTAGCTGGTTGCCACCCCCGCCGGCGGGGCAGCATGTTCGGCGGCGCGGGCCCGGTAGAGCAACACCGGACACGAAACCAGCACAGCGACAAGCCCAACAGCAAAAACAGATCGGCGATGCATTCCCGGGTTCGATTATGAGCTTCCGTGGTGTTGCGAGTAAAGAGGGCTAGCCGGCCATGACGCTCATCCTCTACACCTCCGCGTTGTTCCTGGTGCTGGTGCTTGGCCTGCCCTATTGGCTTCTGGCCATGGCTACCAACGGCAAGTACCGCGAAGGGCTCAGCGAGCGCCTGGGTTGGGTGCCTGAACGGCTGCGAGAAGGGGATGCTCGACAGACCATCTGGGTGCATGCCGTGTCGGTGGGCGAGGTGCTGGCGGCCAGCCGCCTGGTGAACGAGTTGAGCGCCTGCGCTCCGCAATACCGCGTGCTGCTGTCCACCACCACCCGGACTGGCCAGAGGTTAGCCCGGGAGCGCACCGGCGCCAACCACGCTTTTTACTTCCCGCTGGATTTTCCCTGGATCATGCGCCGCTACCTGCGGGTGCTGGATCCAGTGCTGCTGGTGCTGGTAGAGACCGAACTTTGGCCCAATCTGCTGACCGCGTGCCGCCATGCTGGGATTCCCGTGGCGGTCGTCAATGGACGGATTTCCGATCGCTCCTTGCCGCGTTATATGCGTCTGCGCAGGCTGTGGAAGGGAATACTGTCGGGAGTCTCGATCGTTCTGGCGCAGAGCCAGGAGGATGTGAAGCGGCTGAAGGCCATTGGTGCCCCCGCGGGCCGCGTTTCTTTCGCCGGCAATCTGAAGTTCGACGTACGCAGCGCCGAGCCGGCCCCGATCACCACGACCCTGCGCGAGAAGCTGCCCACCGGAACCCGGGTACTGGTGTGCGGCAGCACGCTCGAAGGCGAAGAGGAGATACTGCTCGACGCTTTTCATCAGTTGCTCAAGACCATCCCCGACTGCGTGATGATCCTTGCGCCGCGGCATCCGGAGCGCTTCGGGCGCGTGGCCCAGCTGATGAAGAACCGCAATGAGCCGTGCGTGCGCCGTTCCAACTGGATGAAGCGCCCGGCAAAGATAAAGCCCGGCACCGTGGTGCTGCTGGATTCGATCGGCGAGCTGGCATCGGTCTATGCCCTGGCCTCGGTCGCCTTCGTGGGCGGGAGCCTGGTGCCGGCAGGCGGCCATAATCCTCTGGAGCCGGCGCAATTCGCCATACCTGTGGTGATGGGTTCGCATTATGCCAACTTCCGCGCCATCATCGACACTCTGCTCCAGGCTGAAGCGCTGAAATTGGCCACTACGGAAACCCTGGTGCCGATGCTTGAGAATCTGCTCACCGACGACGAGGCGGCGAACACGCTTGGGGTGCGCGCGCTCGAGGTATTCCATCATGAATCGGGCGCCACCGGGCGCGCCGTCACCGCCCTGCTCGCCTTGTTGCCCACCGCATGACCCCGCTTTTGCTGGCCCCACTGGAGTTGGTGTACGGATCGGTGATCCGGGCGAGAAATGCGCGCTTTGACCGCACCCCCGCGCTACGTCTGCGATGGCCGGTGATCAGCATTGGCAACCTTTCCCTGGGTGGTGCGGGCAAGACGCCGCTGGTGATCTGCCTGGCGCGGCTACTGCAGCGAGAGGGCTATCATCCCGATGTTTTATCCCGCGGGTACGGGCGATCGCGGCAGACGGTAGAGCGCGTCGACCCCGCCGGGAGCGCAGAGCGATTTGGCGATGAACCTCTGCTGATCGCGCGTTCCACAACCGTTCCGGTGTACGTTGGGGCCAGCCGCTATCAGGCCGGCCTGCTGGCGGAAAGCGAAGGCGGAGGCCGCGGCGTCCATTTGCAGGGCGTCCATTTGTTAGACGACGGATTTCAGCATCGCCAACTGGCGCGCGACCTGGACATCGTGGTGATGCACCGCAGCGATCTGCAGCAGCGGCTACTGCCCGCGGGAAGGTTGCGTGAACCCCTGGCTTCGCTGCGCCGTGCCGGCGTCATCGTGCTGCGTCACGAGGATGCAGAGCTCGCGTCCACCCTCCGTGTTCATGTGCGGCCGGAATGCCGCTTCTGGCTCGTGCGCCGCACTCTCTCTCTGCCGGTGCCTTTGCGCCGAGCAGTAGCCTTCTGCGCCATAGCGCGGCCGGCCGAGTTTTTTGACGGCCTGGCAGCGGCTGGAGTTGGGGTGGTGGAGAAGATACGCTTTCGCGATCACCATCGCTACACCGTGGCAGATATCGACCGGCTGGCAGAGCTGGGCCGGCGGGTCGGCTGTGACGCGTTTGTGACCACGGCCAAGGATGAGGTAAAGCTGGATGCAGCCATGCGGTTGCGTCTGAACACGGTTGCGCCGGTGCAGACAGCGGCGCTTACGGTCGAAATCGAAGACGAGGGGGCGGCCCTCGACGATATGAGAAAATCACTCATTGTCACCGCACCATGAGCAATCCCGCGTCCTGATTATGCGGCTGGGCGCGATGGGCGACATTCTGCATGCCCTGCCTGCGGTTGCTGCTCTACGGCAGGCCAACCCAGGGTGGTACCTGGGTTGGGCAGTGGAGCCTCGCTGGAGCCCTCTTCTCAGTGCAGATGACGGCCAGATGCCCTTAGTGAATCGCATCCACCTGGTTAAGGCAAAAGACTGGGCTCGTTCCCCGTTTCGGATCGAAACACTGCGGGAGATTGGGGCTTTGCGGCACTCGCTGCGCGCGGAGCGCTACGATCTGTGCATCGATCTCCAGGGCGCTGTGCGGTCGGCTGTTGCCGGACGGTTGGCGGGCGCGCCGCGGATGGTTGGAGAAGACCACCCCCGCGAATGGGCCGCGCGCTGGTTCTTCGGCGAGCGGGTCCGCACCCAGGGCGTGCACGTGATCGAGCAGGCGGTGGAAGTCTGTGCAGCGGCTGCAGGTGAACCGCTATCCCCGGTTCTTCCCCCGCTTCCGGTGAACCGCGAGGCGGAGCACTGGGCCGATGGAGTGCTGCGCGATGTGGGCCATCGGCCAGTGGTTCTGCTAAGCCCGGGTGCGGGATGGGGCGCAAAGCGCTGGCCTGCAGAGCGCTATGGAGCGGTGGCGAGGGATCTGCATCAGCAGGGCTGCCTGGTGCTGGTCAATGCCGGTCCCGAGGAGCGGGCGATTGCTGCCGAGGTGGTGCGCGCCAGCGGGGATGCTGCCCAGGCGCCGGAATTCACTCTGGAGCGCCTGATCGCGCTCACCCGCCGTGTTTGCCTGGTCATTGCCGGGGACACGGGACCGTTGCATCTGGCCTGCGCGCTGGGCAAGCCGGTAGTCGGCATCTACGGGCCCACAGACCCCGGCCGCAACGGACCTTTTGGCGTGCCATTCCGAGTGCTGCGACACCCCGAAAGCAAGCGTGACCACACGCGGCACGTGGAGCCGGAAGCAGGTTTGTTGACCATTACTCCGCAGCAGGTGGTCGAAGCGACGAACGATCTGCTGGGTAAGAAGCTATGACCCTTCATGCCAACAAACCCGAAAGGAAAACCGCAGATCTCTCCACTGCGCTACCCCGGATTTCCTGTAGCGATCGGTGGCGCTGGGTGAACTCCATGCGGCTTTCCCTAATGAAAGCCGCACACGTGGTCGTGTCCAGTGCAGCGAAGCAGGAAATCCGGGGTAGCGCAGTGGAGAGATCTGCGGTTTCCACCCTTCTATGCTGACCCGCTGGAGTAAAGTGGCGCGCCGTATCCGCGTGCCGGCAGGCTTTCTCTTTGCCGCCTTTTATCTCTGGAGAGCCCGGCCGAGCGCAACCTCGCTTGCCTGGAGCCTGCTACTGGTAGTGCCTGGGTTGCTCCTACGTGCCTATGCCTCAGGCTACGTAAAGAAAAATGCTGAGCTGACCGTGACCGGCCCGTACGGCTACACCCGCAATCCTCTCTACCTTGGCTCCATGATGATGGCCTTCGGTTTCGCCGCCGCGTCGCGCAGCCTTTGGATCACTCTGCTGCTGGCACTGCTGTTCCTCATCATTTACGCGCCCACGATCTACGGCGAAGAACAGTTTCTGCGTTCCACCTTTCCCGCCTTCGAGAGCTATGCGCAACGCGTACCCCGCCTGCTACCGCGGCTTACCCCAGCCGCGCTCCCAGGAGACGGTAGCTTCTCCGGTACTCTTTACCGCCAGCACCGCGAGTACAATTCAGTTTTGGGTGCCTGTGCCGTTTACATTGTGCTGGTTGCTGCTCTGTGGCTCCGCCATTGATTCAATTGGAGTGAGTGAACGGTGATAAGGTATCCAAGACTCGTTTTGCGCGTGGCATGTTTTTGGGCGCTGGCCAGCATCGCCCAAGCCCCTCCGCCCCCTCTGCTTGCCCCAGCCGCAAATTTCTCTTTCCCCGCGAAACAGACACTCAACTATGCGGTGGATTGGCGCGTCTTCCCGGCGGGCACAGCCACCTTCCACCTGGAGCAGGTGGGAAACATGGAGCACGTGATCGCTACCGGCGAATCGATCGGCGCCGTTAACCTGCTTTTCCGTGTCAACGACCGCTTTGAGTCTTACTTCAATCGGACCACCGGGTGCTCGGCCAGCTTTGCCAAGCAGCTCCAGGAGGGTAGACGGCAGGTTACCAGCACCTTGAGATTTATCGACGGCAAGCAGGTGCTTCAAGAAAAGAATTTAGTCTCCGGGACCAGCAAATCGCAGGAGGCGACGATTCCGCCCTGCGTAACCGACCTGATGTCCGCTATCTTCTATGGCGGCTCGCAACCGCTGCAGCCGGGAGCGAGCTTTCACATGCCGGTGGCCGATGCCATGCGAGTAGTGGACGTGACCATGAAGGCCGAGGCCCGGGAGCAGGTGGTCACCCTCGCTGGAACCTTTCAAACCATCCGGGTGCAGCCCATCGCCGATGCGGGTGTGGTCAAAAATCGAGGCAATATCTGGATCTGGTACACGGATGACGAGCGCCACATGCCGGTGCAAATGCGCGCCCGGCTCTTCTGGGGGACCATCACCATGCGCCTGGTAAGCGCGTCGTCCAAGTAGCTTGCTATTGAATGCGGTATCGCTCCCGCATCAACCGCTGCAGTCTGGGTTTGTAGATGATGTTGTAAGCCAGCTCTTTATCGGGAAACATGGCCAGCGCGGCCCTCTTGCTGTCGGCTACCAGCTCCGCGGCCTGATCGACCGTAAGGCTCCCATCCTGGCTGATCACGGACATCACCATGTCCATCATCATCTGCAGGCGGCGGATTTTGCGCTGCTCCTCCATCTTTTCCTGGGGGGACTGGGTAGTAGGTGGCGAACTGAGCGTGTGGCGGGAAGATTCGTCGTTGCGATCGGACTCGCTTGACCCCATTTGAAAACCCTTCCTCCGAGTTTACTCTCCTTGCTTTGTTGCGAATCCTATACCGGAACCGGCGGCAGGGAAATACAAAAACGGTTTGGTTACCTTGCCGCCAGAGGCTGGGCGCTCACCGAGGTTCCATTGAGATAGAAGGAAGTGGCCCCCAGGGCGTCGGTGCGGAAGGTCCGGACGTGATCGTCCTGCAGGCGGTGGAGGATTTCCAATTTGGGATGCCCGTAGGGGTTGTGGTGGGCGACCGAGATGACGGCAAAGGTGGGAGCTACCGCCGCCAGGAAGCGCGGAGTGGTAGATGTCCTGCTGCCATGGTGGCCGATCTTCAGCAAGTCGGCGTGGAGCCCCTCGGTAAGCATCTGCTGCTCACTGGCCGCTTGAGCATCGCCTTCGAGCAGCACCGATGTTTTCCCGTAGGCCACATGAAGCACCAGTGAATCGTCATTGCTGGCGGTCGCACCGGGGGTGTAATCGGTAGACGGAGCCAGCACGTCCACTTGCGCGCCGCCGAAGGCAAAGCTGCTGCCGGCGGCCATCGCTTCGACTGGAATGTCGAGCCGCCTGGCCTCGGCCAGGAGAGCCTGGTAGGCCGGGATCTCCGGATTGGTACCCACCCACAGCACCCGGGGACGAAAATTACGCAGGATCGAAAGCATTCCGCCCATGTGATCGCTGTGCGCGTGGGTGAGAGCGATGGCATCGAGATGGCGGATATTGCGCGACCACAATACTGGGGAGACTACATCCTCCCCAATTTCGAAGTTGCCGCTGGGCCCCTGGGAGCCGCCGCCGGTGGGACCGCCCGCGTCGACGAGCAGGGTTTTTCCCTCAGGGGAGATCAGCAGCAGCGAATCTCCCTGGCCAACGTCGATGGCCGTCACCTCGAGCACGCCGGGGTGGTAGGCCAACGCCCGGGGATAGAAGACACACGCCGCGGAACAGGCCAGCGCAGCGATGGGAAAAACCACAGGGAAACGGCTATTGCGCGCTCCCCAAACCGCCAGGCCGATGAGGAGAATGCCGGCCACGATGGCCAGGATGCCCGGGCTGGAGATGCGAATGTCGCCCGCGCCCATAGCGCTGAACAACCGCACGATTCCGTTGATGGCGTGGAGCAGAGCCGCGGTCACGGTTCCGGGCAAGATTGCCAGCGAGGGCCAGACCAGCAAGCTGGCAAAGGTGATCAGGGCGGAGGGCAGCGCCAGGCCGATCAGCGGCACCACCAGCAGATTCACTGGTAAGCCGAGCGCGGTGACGCGGTGAAAGTAGATCGCCATGGGGAGAGACATGGCGAGCTCGATCAGCGCGGAGACCAGCAACAGCTCGATGATGCGGAGAAGGAGACGGACGAAAGCCGGAGGTAGGGTGCGGGCCAGCCAGCGGCCGGTGAATGGTTGCAGGTGGTCAGCGATAAGCCGCAGGGTGACGCGAAACTGGGCCAACCGGGGCGGTAACTCAGGATCGATCGCGATCAGGCTCAGGTTTCGCGCCGCCTGAAGGTAAGGTCCGAAGGTATGCTCGGCCACAGGGATCGCAACCCCGCCGACGATCAACACCGACAGCAGTGTCATCTGGAAGCTGGCTCCCCATAGCGAACCAGGGTCGAGTGCAAGCAGGCAAACGGCGGCGAAGCCGATCGCGTTGAGACTATTGCGTTCCCTGAAGAGCAAACGCGCGAGCAGATAGAGGGTCACCATCCAGAAAGACCGCTGCACCGGTTCGCCGAACCCGGCCAGTAAGGCGTAGGCAAAAGAGCAGGCAATGGTCACCGCCGTAGACCACACCCGGGGCAGGCGCAGCCACGCCGCAAGGGCAAAAATGCACCCCGCAAAGATCGCCAGGTGCATGCCGGAAACCACCAGCAGATGAAAGGAACCGGTACGTTCAAAGCCCACGCGCGCCTGGTGATCAAGATAAGTGCGGTCGCCCAGAATCATGGCGCTCAGCATGCCCGCATCGGAGTAGCTAAGCAGCATCCATCGCGGCATGCGCGATGCTGTTGAGGAGCTGGCGAAGTCGATCAGACGCTGGCTGCCCGCCTGCTGTACGGAATGAAGCCAGCAGCGAAAGCCGCCGTGCCCGCGTGTTGGTGCCAGCGAAAGGGCTGATACTTTGAGTGAGCCCACCACTCCGATGCCCTGTTGACGCAGCCACGCGGTGGCATCCCACACCCCGGGGTCGAGATAGCGCTCGGGCAAGTGCATAGCGATCCTGGCCTGGATCTGGTCTCCGCAGTGGATGAGAGGGAATGGTTGGGCAGCAGGTGCGTAGACGGTGGCCCGCAGCCCGCCGGACACGGGGCGGCCGTTCGCGGAAGCCACCCGCACATCGAAACTCTCGCTCTGCTCTTCCCGCACCGTGCTGCCGAAGGGCGATGTGGATTGAGTCAGGCGGATGGGTGTGGTGCGTATGACTTCACCGGAGACAGCCGTTACGTCACCGGCGTCTGCGATCACGCTGAGTTGCGTTTGTGGATCAGGAGCAGGCTCGATCTCGCTGAGCAGCACACCCAACATCAGCCAGACGCCTGCCAGCGGAAGCAACGCGACCCGCAAAGCCTTCCTCGCAGCAACCAAGGAGAGCAGAGCAAACAGCAGGATGACAGCAATGAGTATCGCGGGAGCTACCCACTGGTAGCCGGCAAACACAATCCCGGCGCAGAGCCAAACAGCAGCATAAAGCGCAGGCGCGGTGGCAAAAGAGAGCCGTTCAAGGCCGCGTCTTTTCGCCACAGGAACTCCTATCCTAGCCAACCTTCGGCGCAATCATCCCACAGGTCTCTGTGGCGGCAACACATTAATTCCGTTTAAGAGAAGTGACCGTCTCCATGTGGAAGGTCTGCGGAAAAAGGTCCACCAGGTTCATAGTCTGCACGGAATATCCATGCTGTAACAGTGACTGTAAGTCTCTGGTCAGGGTCGCAGGATCACAGGAAACATATACGATTTCCGGAGCGGCCACGCTACCCAGGTGAGAGCAGATATCTTTACCCAGGCCCGCGCGAGGCGGGTCGACCACTATCAGTTCGGGTTTTGGTTGTGCTGGCGTGCGTAAGAAGTCGAGTGTGTTGGAGCGGACCACCCGGTGGGGTTTGTTTTCTAAATTAACATTCAGGTCGTCCGCCGAAAATCCTTCTGACTCCACCGCGGTTACGTGTTCGAAGTTAAGCGCCTGTGCAAAAAGCCCAACACCGGAATAGAGATCCCATGCCCGGCCGCCTGATCGCTCGCCAATCGCCAACTGCAACAGTGCAGGCGCTAAAAAGCGATTGACCTGAAAGAAGCTGCCCAGGCTTACCTGGTAAACGTGTCCGGAGACGGTGTAGGTGAGCGACCGCTGCCCCCAGTGCAGTATGGAGGAGCTTTGCTGCGAGAAGAGCCCAACCCCCGTGAGTGCAGCGATCTCCACCTGAAGCCGGTCGGCGAATCCTTCCAGGCTGCGTTCGCGCACGCGCCGCGGTTTCTCGGACCAGAGAGACACGAGCAGCTGGTCCTGCTCGCCGTTGGTAAAGAATTCCACCTCGTCGCACAGACTGGCGAGGCTAGTCTCTTTGGCAATGCGCTCAACCGCCGCAATCGCCTGTTCGATCAGAGGAGCGGCGATGGGGCAGTGGGTTACCGGCAGGAGATTGTGCGAACCTCTTTGGCGATAACCAAGGGCGCCACCCATCACGTGCAGGCGAATACGATTGCGGTAGCCCCAAGGCGCCCCAGCCAGACTCCCGATTTCGCCCGGCAGAGGGAGATGCGCCCGTGCCATCGTCTCCTTCAGAATGTCGAGCTTCATCTGCAATTGGAAGGCGGGGCTTGCGTGCTGGTACTGGCAGCCACCACACCGGGGAACATATTCGCACCCGGGTGCAACTCGCTCCGGAGACGGCTCGAGTACGGCATCGAGCACGCTGGTGGCGAAGCTGCGCCGGTCCGCGGCAATCGTGGCCTCCACCAGTTCGCCGGGCAGTGTTCCCGGAACAAACACCGTCTTGCCCTCGGGAACGCGCGCGAGTCCATCGCCGCCATAGATAGCTTTCTCGATGCGCAGCTTCATCCCTGGCTCATGTAGAACATGCTGAGCCGGGGCAGATTGGACTTCTCCAGCAGCCGCTTGTGTAGGAATTGCTGCTCCACCTGTCGGATCTGCATGGCAGGCATGCGGCTGCGGTAAGGAGCCAGTTCGGCTGCGGCCTGTTGACGCAGCGCGAGCAACTCGGTTTCCGGCGTGTTGGTGAGGATGATGGCGAAGAGCTTCTCTTCTAACACCGTGAGTGACTGCTCCAACTCCTCAAGCTGGGGTAGTTTGCTTCTTGCATCGCCGGCAAGCAACTGGAGACGATCAGCTATTTCGGCGAGAGATCCGCTTTGGGGTGCTGCGCGCAGCTGCTGCGCGGCTGCTTCCAGGTGGGCCGCGATCCGTTCCTGTTCGAAGCCTTGCTCCGCCGTGCTGGGCCGGGCAGGTGCGGCGCCGATAGCGGCCTCTTGCATCGCGTCCAGGGCGGAGATAACTTCCTGGGCGCAATAAGCCAGCCCGTTTACCCGCCGCACGCGAGCTTTATTTTTGCGGGCGTCGTATTTGTCGAATGCAGTGTCTATGCCTTGCAGCACTGCTGCCAGCGGAATTCCTGCCTCGCGCCAGGTCTCGATCAGCGCCCAGTCGATGGTGGAAAGCAGAAGCAGCGACCCGCGCCGGCGCTGGAAGTGTTCTTCAATCTCAGTAAAGTAGTTGAAGTAATTTTGCACGACTGCGTCAGGCGTGCTTTCCGGCTGCTTCGCCGTGGCCGTGCTTGACCTTGGCCACGCGGTTGCGTTCGTAGATCAGGCGCAGCCCATCGAGCGTGAGCATGTCGTCGATGACCTTAATGAACCTTGAATCGTCCACGATGAGCCGGGCCAGCCCGCCGGTGGCAATGATTTTGGGTGGCGAAGGCGCTTCGCCGGGTACGGGGTCCAGGCCGCGTGTCTCGTTCAATATACGTTCCAGGATGCCGTCCACCAGGCCGATGTATCCGTAGTACAAGCCGCTCTGCATATGGGCGATCGTATTTGTGCCGACCACCTTGGCAGGCTTCTTCACATCCACCCGGGACAGCCTCGCGGCGCGGGAGAAGAGCGCCTCGGCCGAGATCGCCAGGCCCGGGGCAATCACCCCGCCGACATACTCGCCCTTGGCCGTGATCACGTCAAAGGTAGTGGCCGTGCCGAAGTCGACCACCACGCACGGACCACCGTATTTTGCGAAAGCCCCGACACCGTTGGCCAGGCGGTCCGCACCTAACTCGGCGGGATTATCCACCAGGATGGGCATACCGGTCTTGATGCCGGGTTCCACCAGCATCGGCTTCAGGTTGAAGTATCGCTCGCACACCTGGCGCAGTGTCGTTTCGAGAGGAGGAACTACCGAGGCGATGATGATGGCCGTGACTTCACTCGCTTCGAGCTTCTTCATGGCGAAGAGGCTGAGCAACAGGACGCCGTATTCATCCACCGTCTGAGCCCTGAGTGTGCTGATGCGCCAGTGGGTGATCAACTCATCGGGGGCGAGGCGGTAAAGGCCGAGGACGGTGTTGGTATTGCCTACGTCGAGGGTGAGCAGCATAGAATTTTCCGTCATTCATCCCGGACGCCGCCGGAGTGTACGGTACGAAGGCCCTGGGCTGTGCGCACCCGAAGAAATCCGCGCGCGTCAAGGCCTGCGGTGACGCCGGAGTAGCCTGGGCCCTCATCAACATGCACCTGCCTGCCACGAATCCAGGTAGAAGCGCCTTCCAGGCGGCTTAGGATGTTCGCAGCCGCGCGGGCTGTCTCCGCACTGAGCGCTTGCGCTTCCCGGTACAGCGATTGTAGCAAAGCAATCAGCAGATCCTGCCGCGCCCACGATCGTCCGGTTTCGCTGCGCGGGGAGGAGGCTATGAGCCCCAACTCGCCAGGAAAACTTTCTTGGTGCACGTTAATGCCGATGCCCACCACCGCATGGCGTACTCGTGTGACCTCGGCGTTCAACTCGGTAAGAATGCCGCAGAACTTCTTCTTACCAAAGAGCAGATCGTTCGGCCAACGTATATCGGCTTCGAGCGACGTGACCTGACGCACCGCCTCCCGCACCGCGAGACCAGCGGCCAGCGAAAGCCAAAGGATGTCCGCAGGCGCGACCTGCGGCCGCAACAAAATGCTGACGTAGAGCCCGGCGCCCCGAGCCGAGTGCCACCCATGAGCGCCCCGGCCGCGTCCCGCAGTCTGTTCGTCGGCCAGGTAAACCATGCCTTCCGGAGCACCCTCCTCCGCCTCCCGCATAGCCAGTACATTCGTGGAGTGAATGGAAGGAAAGTAACGAATGTTACCGACGAAAGGCGTGCCGGCCAGCGCTATGTCCAAAGCGGGCAGGTCGTAATCGTCTTCTGGGTTCGTCAATCGTGAGTCCTGATCTGCGGTTTCACCTGCCCCTAGAAAATGTCCGTCGTCACCCGCATGCTCAGTTCCACGGCGACGGTAGACTGCGTCAAAGCACCGACGGAAATATGATCCACTCCGGCAAGTGCATATTTGCGAATATTCTCGAGCGTGATCCCACCTGAGGCTTCCAGCGGAATCGTAAGGCCGCGCCCCCGCACAATGCCCACCGCCTTCTTAGTCTCAGCCGGGCTCATGTTATCCAAAAGCAGCGATTCCGCCCCTGCGGTCAAGGCCTGCTCCAGCTCGGCCAACGTCCGTACCTCGCAGGTGATCGTCTGGCCGGGCGTTCGTCCCGCAAAGGCACGGGCGATAACCTTGGGAATGCCGCCACCCAGCGCAATGTGATTGCTCTTGATCAAAATACCGTCGGATAAATCAAGGCGATGGCTCTCGCCCCCGCCGCAACGCACAGCGTATTTGTCCAGCACGCGAAGACCAGGAGCAGTCTTACGCGTGTCGAGCACTTTGGCCTTCGTGCCGGCCACTGCATCCACATACTGCCGGGTAGAGGTGGAAATGCCGCTCATCCGCTGCATCAAATTCAGAATCACGCGTTCACAGGCCAGAATGGCGCGGGCATTGCTCCGAATCACAGCGACCGCCTGGCCCTTCTTTACCCGCACTCCGTCGAACATCTCCGGGTGATTGATGACCTCAAAACGGCCGGTGTTCTTCTTGTCCAGACGGATGAAAATCTCCAGAAAGCGAGGAATACAACCCAACCCGGAAATCACGCAATCCTGCCTGGCCAGGACAGTGGCCGAAGCCCGCAGCCCGGGCTCAATGGTGATGGCAGTAGTAACGTCGTTGGTCGCCCGATCTTCCACCAGGGCTTGTTCCAGGGTGGCCTCAACGCGCCTGCTCTTCCAGTCCATTGGCCCCCCTTAGTGGTTATCGCAGTTAAGGCTGTCGAGCGCAGCGCGGTTTTTGGGAATGAGCACGCTCAACTCGCCCGCGCGGCGGCGCAGTCCTTCTACCACGTTTGCCGGAGCCTTGGCCAGGAAGCTCTCATTCGATAGCTGGCGATCGGCATTGGATATCTCTTTCTCAAACCGTACCAGCTCCTTCTTCAGGCGCTCACACTCCACCGCAATATCGATCGTACGCTCATAGATGACGGCCACATCAAACCCTGGCGCGGAGCGCACACTTGTGCCTTCGGGCATGGTATCGACAAACTCAATCGCCGACACCTTCGCCAGGCGGCCGATGATGTCACTGTTCTGTTCAATACCGGCCCGCTCCTCGGGTGCGACGCGAAGCAGGATAGGCACCGTGGCCTTCTCTTCCACCCCGAGCTGCCGGCGCATATCGCGAACCGCGGCGATTAATTCCTGTAGCCGCTCCATCTGCTGTTCGGCCGCGCCGTCCAGCAGGTGAGCTTGAGCCTGGGGAAAGCGCGTGAGCGCGATCGATTTGGCGGGAGGGTGATTTTCGTAAAGCGCATGCCAGATCTCCTCGCTGATAAAAGGCATAATCGGAGACAGCAGGCGCAGGGCGGATTCGAACACTGACAGCAGGGTGCCTAGCGCCGAACGCACCGGCGTAGGCGCACCCGTAAAGTCCAGACGCAGCTTGACGACTTCTAAATACCAATCACAAAAATCGCCCCAGAAGAAGCTATAGAGCGTGTTGGCCGCCTCGTGGAAGCGGTACTCCCCTAAGGCCTGGTTAACCTCTCTCGCGGTGCGATTCAGGCGGGAAACAATCCAGCGAGCTTCGATTGGGGCATCGCTTCCCGGCTCCGCGGGAAGTTGATGCAAATCGACGACGATCCCGGCCTCCGCGGCGCGCTCCATTTGCATAAAGATGAATCGCGCGGCGTTCCAGATTTTATTGGCGAAGGCGCGATAGCCGTCGGTGCGCTCTTCGCTGAAAGCGATATCGGTACCAGGCGCGGCCATGGCGGCTAGCGTGAAGCGCACCGCATCCGTCCCGAAGCGCTCCACGATCTGAATCGGGTCGATCACGTTGCCTTTGGTC
>Ga0182024_10014533_pt1 | contig 15212 bp, 9 predicted proteins | sample P32metaG_FD_120480 | JGI IMG/M metagenome (GOLD analysis project Ga0182024, IMG submission 120480) | Permafrost microbial communities from Stordalen Mire, Sweden - P3-2 metaG (Illumina Assembly) | ecosystem: Environmental > Terrestrial > Soil > Wetlands > Permafrost | place: Sweden: Stordalen... | reverse complement strand
GACCCGGCTGAACTCCCGCCCGCTGTCGCGATGTCCTTGTCGGATAGTTCACCCGTGACATTTACCTATCGCGAGGAATTAACGCACGACGATTATCACGTGCCGCTTATTGTTTCCGCATTCGATCCGAGCAATTGGGTCGGCACTCCGCTCGGCGATATTGGCGTGACCGCATTCGCATCTTTGTCGATCAGCGCCGGCGATACGATAATCGGCGACTACACTGCCAAGGAGCACGCCTCGAAATCGTACAACCTGTACGCGAATGCCAGCCACAAGGAGGTGGACGACGCTGCGCGCGCCGCAGTCCGGAAACTGATCGATCAGAAGCTCTATGGCGATGAAGCCAGGTTGGCGCACGCCGTCGCTACCGCGGGCAAATCTCCAACCGCTTCGCTCGGCCAATGAATCGCCGACTTCTGATATTCTTGCTGGGCGTCGTCGGCATTTTCGCAATCGGATGCGCTGTCCAGGGACAACCATTTGAAAAAATCCCGTCACCTCCGGGCAGCGCGGTTATCTACGTGTACCGTCCCTACAGCTACGGGTCCTCGCTGATCCGCCCAGCGGTTACATGCGGCGAGGACACGGCGCGGATCGGCCCGGGTGGCTATCATGCTTTCATCGTGCCGGCCGGGCAGAAGGTCGTTTGCAGTGCCCAGACCGACACCGCCGACGAAGTCGAATTTCAAACCGAGCGGCGAACCTACTACATCAGAGAGGAACTTGGATGGGGCAACCTGACCTCTGAGCCACATCTCAATCCCGTCGACACCGATGCGGCGCAGACCGAGATTCAGAGCTGCGTGCAGGAACCTCAGACTACTCCGACCGCTCAGCCGACTCAGACCGGTAGCGCGAACTGAAGGCTAACCCCTCTCCCTTCAGGCGATGGGAACACGCTGTTTGCGAAATATCGGAGCGGCACTGGTGCAGTTTTGATGAAAGGGTTTGAGGATGAACTATTCAGCCTGACCGCGGCGGACTTTTCGTGCTACTTGTAACCTGTGCGCCGGAATACCACGTACTCGCCAAGCTCCCCCGAAATCGAGCGACAACGAAACCCGCTTCCGGCAGAAAAAGCAAGTTTTGACGGAACGAAGCTACCGATGGTAGCCGAGGCTTCCCAAGACCACTACATATGGTATGAATTGCAACGCGCTCCTTCTCCACGACTGATTCCACTCCGCGTTTGGTTCCCCTTCGCGTGAAGGGAGATGAGGCTTGGGGTGAGGTAATGCCGCCGGAAGATGACGTCACAGCGGTTCGCGAGAATCATCGCTTCGATGAAGCCTCGCTCGAACGCTATCTGACCGAGCGGATGCCGAATTTCCGCGGTCCACTCGCGGTTCGACAGTTTGCCGGCGGGCAATCGAATCCCACCTTTCTGCTCGAGACTCAGGACGCGCGCTACGTCATGCGCAAGAAGCCACCGGGCACTCTGCTGCAGTCGGCGCACCAGGTCGAGCGCGAATTTCGAATCATCAAGGCGCTCGCAGCGACCGATGTGCCGGTCCCGCGCGTCCACCTCCTGTGCGAGGACGCGGGCGTCATCGGCACTGCGTTCTTCGTGATGGACTTTGTCGAGGGACGCATCATGCGCGATCCTATTATGCCCGAGTCGAGTCCGCGCGAGCGTGCGGCCTGCTACGACTCGATGAACGACGTGCTCGCAAGGCTGCACAAGGTGGATTTTCGCGCGGTTGGACTCGGCGACTACGGCCGGCCGCAAGCGTACGTCGCGCGGCAGCTTGCGCGCTGGTCGAAGCAATACGAGGCCTCGAAAATCGACGAGATCCCCGAGATGGATCGCCTCATCGAATGGCTCGGGCGAAATATTCCGGCGGATGACGAGACGACGATCGCGCACGGCGACTACCGCATCGAGAACATCATCTTTCATCCGGTCGAGCCGCGCGTCGTCGCGGTGCTCGATTGGGAGCTGTCAACGCTCGGACATCCGATTGGCGACCTGGCGTGGACCTGCCGCGCGTACCATTGCCCGCCCGGCATCGACGGCGTGTCGAGTTTTCAAGGGATCGATCTGAAGGCGATGGGAATTCCCAGCGAAGAGGAATTTGTCGCCGCGTACTGCAGGCGCGTCGGCCGAGCCAGCGTCCCTGATCTGATGTTCTTCGTGGCGTTCTCGTTTTTTCGTGGCGCCGCGATCTCACAGGGAATCGCGATGCGCGCGAAACTGGGCAATGCCAGCGGCCCCGATGCGGCATTGCGTGGAGCGAAGGCGCGCATTACTGCGGAGCTCGGATGGGAAGTGGCGCAGAAATGCGACAGCGCCAAACCAAAATCGTGAATGTGGCAGAAATCGTAAATCTCGACGCGGTCGCATTGTCGCGTGCGATAAAATCGAAGCAGGTCTCGTGCGTCGAGGTGATGAACGCGTATCTCGATCGCATCGAACTCCTGAACCCGCGCGTCAATGCGATCGTTTCGCTGCAACCCCGCGCGCATCTACTCGAACAGGCGAAGAATCGCGACGCGCAACTCGCTCGCGGCGAGCATCTTGGCTGGATGCATGGCTTTCCGCATGCAGTGAAGGATCTCGAGCCGACGATGGGTATCCGCACCACCATGGGATCGCCGCTGTTCAAGAATTTTGTGCCGCAGGAGGATTCGATCCTCGTCGAGCGAATCAGGCGCGCGGGCGGGATCATTATCGGGAAAACCAACGTCCCGGAGTTTGGACTGGGATCGCAAACCTACAATCCGGTCTTTGGCACCACGCTCAACGCATACGATCAGTCGAAGACTTGCGGCGGCAGCAGCGGCGGCGCGGCCGTCGCGCTCGCGCTCAAGATGGTGCCGGTGGCGGACGGCAGCGACAACGGCGGCTCGCTGCGAAATCCCGCGGCGTGGAACAACGTGTTCGGGTTCCGAACCTCATTTGGCCGGGTGCCGTCGCAGTTCAACGAGGTTTTCACACCATCGATTTCAGTGCATGGGCCGATGGCTCGCAACGTGCCGGACCTTGCGATGTTTCTTTCAGTGATTGCCGGATACGACACGCGCGCACCGCTTTCGATTCGCGAGGATCCTGCCGAGTTCGCCGGGCCGCTCGAGCGCGACTTCAAAGGCGCGCGCATCGGATGGGTCGGAGACTTCGGCGGACGCATCCCGTTCGATCCAGGCGTGCTCGAGTTCTGCGAAGGATCGCTCAAGGTTTTCGGAGCGCTCGGATGTAGCGTGGAAGCCGCGATGCCCGACTACCCGCTCGAGCGCGTGTGGCAGAGTTGGCTGAAACTTCGCGGCTGGCAAATCGCGGCCGAGTTCCGTGCGAGTTATCCCGATCCCGCCCAACGCGCATTGATGAAACCCGAACTGCAGTGGGAAATCGAAAACGGCCTGAGTGCAGCGGCGATGGAAGTCGCGATCGCGTCGAGGGTGCGGACCGCCTGGTACCATGCGATGCGCAATTGTTTCGAGAAATACGATTTCATGATCGCGCCGGCCGGCCAGGTTTTCCCGTTTGACGCGACCATCCACTGGCCGAAAGAAGTTGGCGGCGTCTCGATGGATACCTACCATCGCTGGATGCAAGTCATGATTCCGATCTCGATGTCAGGATGCCCCGCGCTCAGCGTGCCAGCCGGCTTCAACGAACGCGGTTTGCCGATGGGCATCCAGATCGTAGGCCCGAATCACGCCGAGATGGCGTGCATGCAACTCGCGCACGCCTACGATCAAGCAACCAACTGGGTGACGAAACACCCGCCGCCATTACTAAGTAGCTAATGAAGTGGCTATAGTCAGTCGGCGACGTGCGACTCGGCGGGGGCCGTTGTTGAGCGGCCGAGGGCTCGGCGCCATAGTTGGGACCATCCGGCGCTGACGCGGTCCATGTACAGATAGATCACGGGCGTCGTGTAGAGCGTCAGGACCTGGCTTACCAGCAGGCCGCCGACGATTGCGATGCCGAGCGGGCGGCGCATCTCGGAGCCGACCCCGTTGCCCAGCGCGAGCGGCAGGCCGCCGAGCAGCGCGGCCATCGTGGTCATCATGATCGGGCGAAAGCGCAGCACGCATGCTTCATAGATCGCGTCGTGCGGCGACTTGCCCTCGCCGCGTTGAGCTTCGAGCGCGAAGTCGATCATCATGATTGCGTTTTTCTTGACGATACCTATCAGCAGGATGATGCCGATGAGCGCGATCACGCTCAGCTCGATGTGGAACAGGAGCAGCGCGAGAATTGCGCCGACGCCGGCCGAGGGCAGCGTCGAGAGAATCGTGATCGGATGGATGTAACTCTCGTAGAGAATGCCGAGCACGATGTACACCGCGAACAGTGCGAACGCGATCAGGAAGCCTTCGTTCTTGAGCGAGTCCTGGAACGCCTGCGCGGTTCCCTGGAAGGTTCCGCGAATGCCGGCGGGCATGTGAATCTGCTGCTCGGCTTGCGTGATCGCGTCAACCGCCTCGCCAAGCGCGATGCCCGGCGCGAGATTGAACGAGATCGTCACCGACGGAAACTGTCCCTGGTGGTTGACGGCGAGCGCGGTCTGGTCGTTCGCGAAGTGCGTGAAGGTGCTGAGCCTGACGAGGCCGCCGGTGTTGGAGCGCATATAGATCTGGTCGAGGGAGTCGGGGTTTTGCCAGAACTGCGGCGCGACCTCCATCACGACGTGGTACTGGTTCAGCGGCGTGTACATCGTGGACACCTGCCGCTGGCCGAATGCGTCGTAGAGCGTGTCGTCGATCGCCTGCTGCGAGAGCCCGAGGCGCGAGGCGGTGTCGCGATCGACGACGACGTTGGCCTCGAGGCCGCTGTTCTGCTGATCGCTGCTGACGTCGGTGAGAATTTTAACCGTGCGCAATTTCTTGAGCACCTTGGGCGCCCATAGGTTGAGCTCGTTGAGATCGTCGCTCTGGATAGTGAACTGATATTGCGCGTTGCTCATTCTGCCGCCGATGCGCAAATCCTGGACCGACTGCAGGTAGAGATTGACGCCGGCGATATGCGCGACCTCCTTGCGGATGCGCCCGATGACCAGGTCGGCGTTGATCTTGCGCTCGCTCAAGGGCTTCAGCGCGATGAACATATTCGCGGTGTTGGTTGCACCGTTGCCGCCGGTGAATGCGATCACGTTATCCACGGCCGCATCTTTATCGATGGCGGCGACCAGCTCGGCCAGCCGATCGTGCATCGCCTGGAATGAAGTGTCCTGATCGGCCTGCACCGCCCCCATCAGGCGTCCGGTGTCCTGCTGCGGAAAAAATCCCTTCGGCACGACCATGAACAGAAAAATGCTGAAACCAAGCGTCACCAGGAACACCACCAGGGTCAGCGGCTGATGATCCAAAACCCACAACAGGCTGCTCTCGTAACGGTCGAGCATGCCCTTGAAAAATCGCTCGCTCGCTAAGTAGAAGCGGCCGTGTTTTTCCTGATCGTGCGGCTTGAGCAGTTGCGCGGCCATCATCGGCGTCGTGGTGAGTGAGATGACCAGCGAAACCATGACGGCCGCCGACAAGGTGACCGCGAATTCGCGGAACAGCCGGCCGACGATTCCCGACATCAGCAAAATCGGAATGAAGACCGCGACCAGCGAGATGCTGATCGATACCACGGTGAAGCCGATACCGGCGGCGCCCTTGATCGCAGCGTCGAGCGGCGACATCCCCTCCTCGCGGAAGCGGGAAATGTTCTCGATGACGACAATCGCGTCGTCAACCACGAAGCCCGTGCAAATCGTCATCGCCATCAGCGAGAGATTGTCGAGGCTGTATCCGAGCAGGTACATGATGCCGAAGGTTCCGATCAGCGAGAGCGGAACGACGATGCCGGGAATCAGCGTGGCGCGCAGGTTACGCAGGAACAGGAACACCACCATGATCACGAGCGCGATCGAAATCAGCAGGGTTATCTCGACGTCGCGCACCGAGGCGCGGATGGTGGTCGTCCGGTCCATGACGACCTGAAGGTTGATAGCGGGCGAGATCGAGGCACGCAATTGTGGCAGCGCGGAGTAGACCCGATCGACCGTATCGATGATGTTGGCGCCGGGCTGGCGGAAAACGATGATCAACACCGCCGGCTTGCCATCGACCATCCCGGCGGCGCGGACGTTCTCGACTGAATCCCTGACCCACGCGATGTCGGAAAGTTGCACCGCGGCTCCCGAAGCGCTGGCATAGCGAACGATCAGCGGCTGGTAATCTTCGGCCTTGAGTAGCTGATCGGTCGTGCTCAGCCCCCACGTCTGATTGTCGTCGGCCAGTTCGCCCTTGGGCCGGTTCGCATTGGCGGCGGCCAGCGCGGTTCGCACGTCCTCGAGACCGATGCCGAGGTTGCTCATCTGAGTTGGATTCAGTTCGACGCGAACGCCGGGCAGCGCACTCCCGCCGACGGTGACCTGGCCGACGCCTTCGATTTGCGAGAGCTTCTGCTCGAGGATCGAATCAGCGGCGTCGTACATCAGTCCCGGGCGCACGGCGGTCGAGGTGAGCGCGAGAATCAGGATCGGCGCATCGGCGGGATTGACCTTCTTATAGGTCGGCTTGCTCGGCAGAGTTGTCGGCAGTTGCCCGGCCGCGGCATTGATCGCGGCCTGCGTGTCGCGGGCGGCGGCGTTGATATCGCGGGTCAAGTCGAATTGCAAAACGATGGCGGTGGCGCCGAGATAACTGGTCGAGGTCAGCTCCGTCAGACCCGCGATACGGCCGAACTGGCGCTCGAGCGGAGTCGCCACCGACGACGCCATCGTTTCCGGACTCGCACCCGGCAACGTCGCCTGCACCTGGATGGTCGGGAACTCGACTTGCGGCAACGGCGCAACCGGCAGCAGCCGGAACGCAATCGCGCCGGCCAGCGCGAGCGCGAAAGTCAGCAGCGTGGTGGCGACCGGCTTCCGTATAAAAACTTCGGAGATACTCATGACGCTTGAGCTGGAACGGCCTCCGGAACCGCGTCACCGGTCCGCCACCGGGCGAATCGCGTCGCCATCCGGTCGAAAGTCAGAAAGATAACCGGCGTCGTGTAAAGCGTGAGCACCTGGCTCACCAGCAAGCCGCCGACGATTGCGATACCGAGCGGGCGCCGCAGCTCGGATCCGACTCCCGTGCCCAGCGCGAGCGGCAAGCCGCCGAGCAACGCCGCCATCGTGGTCATCATGATCGGCCGGAAGCGCAGCAGGCAGGCCTGGAAGATCGCCTCGTGCGGCGGCTTGCCTTCCTGGCGCTGAGCTTCAAGCGCGAAGTCGATCATCATGATCGCGTTTTTCTTGACGATACCTATCAGAAGGATGATGCCGATGAGGGCGATCACGTTCAGATCCTGGCCGCAGATCATCAGGGCCAGGATCGCGCCGACGCCCGCCGACGGCAGCGTCGAAAGAATCGTGACCGGGTGGATGTAACTCTCGTAGAGAACTCCGAGCACGATATACACGGTGACCAGGGCCGCGAGAATCAGCAGCGGCTCGTTGGTCAACGACGCGCGGAAGGCCGCGGCGGTGCCCTGGAACGAAGCGGCAATGCTCGCGGGCATCCCGATTTGCTCGCGCGCCTGGTCGATCGCGGAAACCGCGTCGCCCAGCGCGTAGCCCGGCGCGAGATCGAACGAGATTGTGACTGCGGGGAATTGGCCCTCGTGGTTGACCGCCAGCGGCGCCGCACCGGGCACGAAGTGAGTGAAGGCGCTCAGCGGCACCTCGCCGCCGGTGTTCGAGCGGATATAGATGTCGTCGAGCGCGTGCGGATTGCGCTGGAACTGCGGCGCCACTTCGAGCACCACGTGATACTGGTTCAACTGCGTGAAAATCGTCGATACCTGCCGCTGTCCGAAGGCGTCGTACAAGGTCTGGTCGATCAGATTTGGCGTGATGCCCAGGCGCGACGCGGTCAGCCGGTCGATGACGATATGCTCCTCCCAGCCGTCGTTCTGCTGGTCGGTCGCGACGTTGCGCAATGCGGGCAGCGTCTTGAGCTTATCGACCAGTTTCTTCGTCCACAGGTTCAATTCGTCGCCACTCGGATCTTCGAGGCTGTACTGATACTGCGTCCGGCTCACGCGATCTTCGACCGTGAGATCCTGCACCGGCTGCAAGTACAGCGTGAGGCCGTTGGCGGCGACCAGTTTTGGCTGCAGACGGTTGATCACCGTGGTGATATCGACTTTGCGCACATCGAGCGGCTTCAGATTGATCAGTATGCGTCCGCTGTTGACGGTTATGTTGGTGCCGTCGATGCCGACGAACGACGACAGGCTCTCAACCGCCGGGTCCTGCAAAATAATCCGCGCCAAGTCCTGCTGCCCGCGCGCCATTGCGGCGAACGAGACGTTCTGCGGCGCTTCGGAAACGCCCTGGATGACGCCGGTGTCCTGCACCGGAAAAAATCCCTTGGGCACGACGATGTACAGCAAGATCGTCAGCACCAGCGTGCCGATCGCAACCATCAGCGTTTCCCATTCGTGGTCGAGAACCCATTCGAGCGTGCGGCCGTAAAACGCGATCGTATCTTCGAATACTTTTTCAGACTTGCGATAGAACCAGGTCTGCTGATCCTTGGGCGTATGCTTGAGCAGTTTCGCGCTCATCATCGGCGTCAGCGTCAGCGAGACGACCGCCGACATCAGGATCGTCACGGCCAGCGTGACCGCGAACTCGCGGAATAGGCGGCCGACGATGTCGCCCATGAACAGCAGCGGAATCAGCACCGCAATCAGCGAGACGGTCAGCGACAGAATCGTGAAGCCGATCTGCTCGGCGCCCTTGAGCGCAGCCTCGAGCGGCTTGTCGCCTTCCTCGATGAAGCGCGAGATGTTTTCGATCATGACGATCGCGTCGTCAACGACGAAGCCGGTCGAAATCGTCAGCGCCATCAGCGACAGGTTGTCGAGGCTGTAGCCGAGCAGGTACATCACGCCGAACGTGCCGATCAGCGAGAGCGGAACCGCGATGCTGGGAATGACCGTCGCCGACAGGCTGCGCAGAAACAGAAAAATAACCATCACGACCAGGGCCACCGTCAGCATCAGCTCGAATTCCACGTCCTGCACCGAAGCGCGAATCGTGGTGGTGCGGTCGGTGAGAATCTGCACTTTCACCGACGCGGGCAGCGCGGCCTGCAGGCGCGGCATCAGCGCCTTGATCCGGTCCACGACGGCGATGATATTGGCGCCGGGTTGGCGCTGAACGTTGACGATCACGGCCGGCGTCAGGTTCATCCACGCCGCCGCCTTGACGTTCTCGGCGTCGTCGACCGCAACCGCGACGTCGGAAAGCTTGACCGGCGCGCCGTTGTGATAGGAGACGATCAGCGGCATGTAGTCCTTCGCGGTCAGAAGCTGATCGTTGGCGCCGATCGTGTACGCCTGCTGCTTGCCGTCGAAGTTGCCCTTGGCTTCGTCCACGTTGGCCGCCGCGATGCCGGTGCGCAGGTCCTCGAGCGTCATTCCGTACGACGCCAGCGAGGTCGGATTAGCCTGAATGCGGACCGAAGGTTTCTGGCCGCCGCCGATGCTCACCAGGCCCACCCCGGGCAGCTGCGATATCTTCTCCGCCAGCCGCGTGTCGGCCAGATCTTCGACCTGGTCCAGCGGCAGTTCCTGCGACGTCAGCGCCAGCGTGAGAATCGGGGTGTCGGCCGGGTTGGTCTTGCTGTAAACGGGCGGGTTCGGAAGATCCGTCGGCAGGTAAGTCGCGGCCGCGTTGATCGCCGCCTGCACCTCCTGCTCGGCAACGTCGATGCTCAAGTTGAGATCGAACTGCAGCGTGATGACCGAGCTGCCGAACGAGCTGTTCGACGTCATCTGCGTGAGCCCCGGCACCTCGCCGAATTGCCGCTCGAGCGGCGCCGTCACCGAGGACGCCATCACGTCCGGACTGCCGCCAGGATAGAACGTCATGACCTGGATCGTCGGGTAGTCCACTTGCGGCAGCGCCGACACCGGCAGTTGCTCGTACGCGACCAGCCCCGCCAGCAACAGTCCGACCATCAGGAGAGAAGTCGCGACCGGCCGGAGTATGAACGGGCGCGAAAGATTCACGGCCCGGCACTCGCGCTCGTGGGCGGGATAGCCGCGGTCTGCACGCTGACGTGCGATCCTTGCTGCAGCTTGTCCACGCCGTCGGTTACGACCACGTCGCCGACCGCAAGACCCTTGCTGATCGCGATCACGTCGCCCTGCGTTGCGCCCACCGTTACCGGGCGCATCTCGACAGTCTTGTCCGGCTTGACGACGTAGACGAACGAGCCTTGCTGACTGCGCTGGAGTCCGGCCGCCGGGATCAGAATCGCGTTGGGAATAGTGTTGACCAACAGCCGCGCGTTGACGAACTGATTCGGGAACAGCGCGTTGTCGACATTGGGGAAAGCCGCCTTGAGCTTGATCGTGCCGGTGGACTGATCGATCTGGTTGTCGGTCGTGAGCAGCGCTCCAGCCGCGAGCTTGTGCTTGAGGTCACGATCGTAGGCCGCGACCGGCAACTGCGGATTCGCCTTCATCGCAGTCTCGAGGCTCGGCAGATCGTCCTCAGGAATGGAGAAATCGACCGCGATCGGCTGCAGTTGCGTGATTACCGCGAGTCCCGTCGCGTCGGTCGCGTGAATGATATTGCCGGCGTCCACCAGTCGCAGCCCAACCCGCCCTGTGATCGGCGAAGTGATGCGGCTGTAGGTCAGCTGAAGCTTGGCGTTATCGACGGCACCTTTATCGCTCTCGATCGAGCCGGCGAACTGTCCGACCAGCGATTGCTGATTGTCGAGGTCCTGCCGCGCGATGATTTTCTGATCATAAAGTTCTTTGTCGCGCGCGAACAGAATCTTGTTGTTCTCGAGCGACGCCAGATCCTTGGCGAGCGTACCTTCGGCCTGCGTCAGCTGCACCTGGTAGGGACGCGGATCGATCTCAGCCAGCAAATCGCCGGCCTTCACAATTTGCCCCTCGGTAAAATTTACTTTCACGAGCTGTCCGTCGACGCGGCTTTTTACGGTGACGGTGTTGTAAGGCGTCACCGTTCCGATCGCGGATATGTACTGATTCAAATCGCCCAGCTTGGCCGGCACCGCTGCCACCGGAACGGTCGGATGCGCCATGGCCGGAGGCACCGCGGCAGAATCAGTGCTGTTGCGACCCGACAGGTAGTGAATTCCAACGATCGCGACGATCAGAACGACCAGCCACGTCTTCCATCGATCCTTAACTTTGTCCATCCAAGGGCGCACTTCGGCATCCTGCACAAATCGCGTAGCGTTAGGTTTTCCGGTCGTCGGGCCGTTCGCATCCATCATGTTCTCCGTAGCATTCGTATCCAAACTAGCAAGTGCCGATCCCGGATCTATTGTTGCAATTATGGACTCGCCAGTCCATATTTCAGATGTGTGCTGAGCGTAACGACAGATCCGCGGACACCGACTCTAGAGACTACGAACCCGATGATTGCAGGTTTCCAGTCTTGAGCGTCAAGCGACTACCGGTTTCGCCGCCGATTCGCCGCAAAGACGGCCGCGGTCGGCCATCCACACCGTTCCTGCGCGAGAGAATACTCCAAAGCGCCGCGGAACTCTTTGCCGACCGGGAATTCGATCTCGTGTTGATCGACGAGGTCGCTACGCACGCCGGCGTCGGCAAGGGCAGCGTTTACCGCCAGTTCAAATCGAAAGAGGAGCTGTACGCGGCCGCGGTGATCGACGGATTCGCGGAACTGCAGCGCGAAATTCGCACGGCGCTGGCGGGATGCACGTCGGTGCGCGATCAGATCGCGACGATCGTGCGTCACACCGTTCGATTCTTCTGGACCCGGCGTCAGTTCTTCGCGTTGCTGCGCGACCCCAAAGCACTACCGCCCTCGCAGGAACGCCAGTATCGCGCTCAGCGCAACGAGTTGTCGCGCTTGATCAGTGGAGTTCTCGACGAAGCCGTCCGGCGCGGCACTATGCGGCCCGGTTATGACACCCGCGTCGCGGCCGAAGCGCTGCTCGGCATGATACGCGGGATCAATCGCTACGGCCGCGAATACACGACGCCCGATCGCGCGGTCGATGTCGTCACGTCGATCTTCCTCGACGGATGCGCCGCGCGATAACATCACCTCGACCAAAAACTCGACGAGGCCCACATGCAGAATCTGCTTCCGATCGCGGAAAAAATCGCCGTGATGCTCAAGGACCGGCACGAGAACGTCGCGGTCGCCGAGTCGACCACGGGAGGCCTTATCTCAGCTGCGCTTTTGAGCGTCCCGGGCGCGTCGGCATACTTCATCGGCGGCGCCGTCGTTTACACTCTCAAAGCGCGCCGCGCGATGCTTGAAATTCCTGACTCCGCTTTCGCCGGAATCAAATCGGTCACCGAAGAAGGCGCAATGATCCTCGCACGCGCCGCCCGCACGCGCTTCGCAGTCACCTGGAGCATCGCGGAGATCGGAGCGAGTGGCCCCACCGGTAATCGCTACGGCGACGCCGCCGGCCATAGCTGCATCGCAGTCGCAGGTCCAGTCGAGCGTTCAGTCACCGTCGAAACAGGCAGCGCAGATCGCATCGCCAACATGCGCACCTTCTCAACCGCCGCGTTGAATCTGCTGATCGAAAGCATGTCATCGTCCTAACCTCTCCTCGTCCGAGAAGAGGTTAGGATTTTTCACGGCGTCACTTCTGACAATCGATCCACCTCGCGCAGGCTCGGGAACATCCGGTACCACACGGCCACGATGACCAACGTGCCGACGCCTCCGATCACCACCGCCGGCACCGTTCCGAACCACGTTGCGGTTACGCCGGATTCGAATTCGCCCAGCTCGTTCGACGCGCCGACGAAAAGCCTGTTCACCGCGCTCACGCGCCCGCGCATCGCGTCGGGCGTCGCAAGCTGTGTGAGAGTAGCGCGCACGTAAACGTTCACCATGTCGGAAGCGCCGAGCACGAACAGCGCCGCCAGGGAAAGCGCGAAGTTCTGCGACAGGCCGAAAACGATCGTCGCAATTCCGAAAATCGCGACGCACGCAAACATCGCGAGTCCCGCCCTCCTCTGCAACGCCCGCTGCCCCAGCGCCAACCCGAGTATCGTGGCGCCCAGCGCGGGCGCGCTGCGCAACACTCCGAGTCCGAGCGGCCCGACGTGCAGGATGTCGCGCGCATAGACCGGCAGCAGCGCAGTCGCGCCTCCCAGCAGCACCGCGAACAAATCCAGCGAGAACGCGCCGAGAATCAGCGGCTTGCGCCAAACGTACGCAATCCCCGCCGTGGTCCTTTCGAACATAGTAGTATCCGCCTCCGCCTCGTAGCGCGCGCTGCGGCTCCGGATGCCGAACATCACAATTGCAATCGCCACGAACAGGATCAGGCACACGCCGTAATCCACGGCCGGCCCGAGAATGTAAATCGCACCGCCAATCGCCGGTCCCGCGATCACTGCGACCTGTGAGGTCGAGGAGGCCCACGCGACCGCTTGCGGAAATTGATCCTGCGGGACCAGCAGCGGGACGAATGACTGCGAGGCCGGCCCGGCAAAGGCGCGCGCCGCCCCGAACAACGTGAGTACCGCGTAGAACGGCCAGATGACGGTAGTCCTCGTCAACGCCAGCATTAGAAAACCGCTGGCCGCAATCGCCGAGAACAAATGACTGCCAACCAGGATCAGCCTGCGATCGAAGCGGTCGGCGAGATGGCCTGCAGGAATCGTGCAGGCCATCATTGGCAGAAACTGGAATAGGCCGACGTAACCGAGCGCCAACGGAGTGCGCGCGATGCCGTAGATTTGCCAGCTCACGGCGACCGACTGAATCTGGATAGCGAGAATCGCGAGGAAGCCCGCGCTCAGAAAGCGACGAAAGTCGCGATGCGAAAGAACGCTTGGATTTGCGGTCGCAGGCGAGGCATCCATCGGCCCTCCCGTTTGTATTGGAACCGCGCTGCCGAATCGACATTTTGCCAATCGCCACTCATCTCGCGTAGGCTCGCATCATGGACAAGTCAGCGATCCGAACTCACGTCGAGCGGCTTTGGGATGAATCCATCGTCGCCGAACTGGTCGAGTACATTCGTATCCCCAACAAGTCGGTCGCGTTCGACCGCGACTGGAAAGCGCACGGCCACATGGACCGCGTAGTCGCGCGCTTCGAGGATTGGGCGCGCCGCCAGCCGATTCGCGGCATGAAGCTGGAGGTCGTGCGGCTTGAAGGACGCACCCCGCTACTGTTCATGGAAATCCCCGGCGACTCCAAGGATTGCGTGCTGCTCTATGGGCACATGGACAAGCAGCCCGAGATGTCAGGATGGCGCGAAGGGCTGGGCCCGTGGGATCCGGTGCTCGAGGGCGATCGTTTGTACGGCCGTGGCAGCGCCGACGACGGTTACGCGACGTTCGCGTGCCTCGGTGCTTTAGGCGCGCTGCAGGCGAACTCGGTTAAGCACGCGCGATGCGTCGTGATCATCGAGGCTTGCGAAGAAAGCGGGAGCTTCGATCTCCCTCATTATATAGCGCACCTCGCGCCTCGCATCGGGCAGCCGAGCCTGTGCATCGCGCTCGACTCCGGATGCGGCAATTACGATCAACTCTGGCTGACGACTTCGCTGCGTGGCCTGGTCGGCGGGAAGCTCCAGGTCGACGTGCTCACCGAAGGCGTCCACTCGGGCGATGCCGGCGGTGTCGTGCCCGACAGCTTCCGCATCGTGCGCCAGTTGCTGAGCCGGGTCGAGGACGAGGCGACCGGCAAGGTGCTCGCGCCTGAGTTCTACGCGACGATCCCCGAAGCTCGCCTGAAGCAGGCTGCCGCGACGGCCGCCGTGCTCGGCGACGATATCAGCACAAAGTTTCCATTCATCGAGCACACGCGTCCCGTGAGCAACAATCCGGCGGAGCTCATACTCAACCGGGCGTGGCGGCCAGCGCTCTCGATCATCGGCGCCGACGGCTTGCCGTCAACCGGCAACGCGGGCAACGTGCTCCGCCCGGGCACGGCAGTGAGCCTTTCGCTCAGGCTGCCGCCGACGGTCGATCCGAAAGTCGCGTCACGAAAGCTGAAAAGCATTTTAGAGAATGATCCACCGTACGGATGCAAGGTGACTTTCCAGCCGAACTGGGGCGCCGCCGGATGGAATGCACCGGAACTATCGCCGTGGCTCGAGCACAGCCTCGACGCGGCCTCGAATGACTACTTCGGCAAACCGACTGCCTATATGGGTGAAGGTGGCACTATTCCATTTATGGGGATGTTGGGTGAGCGCTTCCCGCAATCGCAATTTCTGATCACAGGAGTGCT
>Ga0182024_10014532_pt1 | contig 15214 bp, 14 predicted proteins | sample P32metaG_FD_120480 | JGI IMG/M metagenome (GOLD analysis project Ga0182024, IMG submission 120480) | Permafrost microbial communities from Stordalen Mire, Sweden - P3-2 metaG (Illumina Assembly) | ecosystem: Environmental > Terrestrial > Soil > Wetlands > Permafrost | place: Sweden: Stordalen... | reverse complement strand
TGGCGCTCCGGCGGTAATCCGCATCGGCGTCCCACCGGTAAGCCGCTGCAGGTAGAGCGCATTCCATCTTGGCGAATCGAGCGCCCTATTGAAGCCCTCTTGCCAAACGACGGCCTCTCCAGTTGGCGAAAGGTCGACGGCGCCGAGATCGTGCACGCTGTAGAGGGCCGTAAGAACGTCACGCATCGTCGGCACCGCTGAGAGCGCCGTACCAGCTGCGAGCAGGCCCGCTGCAGCGAAACCCCATGCTGCAAAGAGCAAACGTCTCAAATCTAACCTCCAGCCATTGCGCCAACGACGAGAAACGGCTCCTTGCCGTCCACGACGGCCTGCGGAAGCGGCGCGTCTGGCCGCTGATGTGAGAGGTCCTTCTCGCAGGCAAAGAATCGCACGTACGGCCGGCGCCGCTGCGTAACGTGGTCGCGTATCGTTCCACGCAGCATTGGATATCGCGACTCAAGGGCGTCGAGCAGCGCGCACTGCGTAATCTCACCGGTTATGTCGAAACTGACTTCGCCGTTGACTCGCGCCAGCGTTCGCAGATGCGCCGGGAGGATAACGCGGATCACGGGAGCGTTTGCGCTTCGACGGAAAGGACCGCCGGAAAGTCGCGGGCGATGGCCGTCCAATGGTCGCCCGAGTCGGAAGAGGCGTAGACTTGTCCGCCGGTCGTGCCAAAATAGATGCCGCACGAGTCGAGTCTATCGACCGCCATCGCGTCGCGCAGCACGTTGACGTAGCAGTGCTCCTGGGGAAGTCCGTTCGTCAGCGCCTCCCACTCGTTGCCGCCGGTGCGGCTGCGATAGACGCGCAGCCGAGCGTCGGGCGGGAAGTGCTGGGAGTCGCTGGTGATCGGAACGACGTAGATCGTCTGCGGCTCGTGCGCGTGAACGTCGATCGGAAAGCCGAAGTCGGTCGGGAGATTACCGCTGACCTCGCTCCAGCTTTCGCCGCCGTCATCGCTGCGCATCACGTCCCAGTGCTTCTGCATGTAGAGCGTATCGGGATGTTTGGGATGCATCGCGATGCGGTGAACGCAATGGCCGACTTCCGCATCCTCATCGGGAATGCTGTTGGATCGTAATCCGCGGTTGATCGGGCGCCAGCTCGCTCCCGCATCGTCGCTGCGAAAGACACCGGCAGCCGAGATCGCTCCGTACATCCGAGCGCTGTTGCGGGGGTCGAGGAGGATTGTATGCAGGCACATGCCGCCGGCGCCGGGTTGCCACGACGGGCCTGAAGGGTGCTTGCGCAGCGCCGAGAGTTCTTCCCAGTTTCGTCCCCCGTCGCTCGACCGAAAGAGCGCCGCGTCTTCCACGCCCGCATACAGCAGATCGGGATCGTGCAGCGAGGGCTCGAGATGCCAGACGCGTGCGAACTCCCATGGATGCGGCGTGCCGTCGTACCAGGTGTGCGTTCCGGGTTCGCCGTCGTAGACGAACTCGTTGCCGACCGGCTCCCACGTTGCCCCGCCATCATCCGAACGTTGAATGAGCTGCCCAAACCAGCTCGTCGACTGCGAAGCATAGATCCGGTTCGGATTGGCCGGAGAGCCTTTCATATGATAGATCTCCCAACCGGCGAAATGCGGTCCTTCGATCTTCCACGCCGTCCGCTTGCCGTCGGAGGTAAGGACGAACGCGCCCTTGCGCGTGCCCACGAGCAGCCGTACGGAACTCATGAGAGTGGCGACGGATGGCGCGGCTGGTAAAGCCCCATTCGCTCTCCTCCGGGTAGGATCAACGTCGTGACGAGTCCCCAGCTCTGGTCGGCGACAGGCCCGTCGGTCTGGACGCCTCGCGATGCGAGCTTTTCAACCGTTGCGTTGATGTCGTCGCACATTAGATAAACTTCGTGCTCGGGCTCGTCGTCGGTTGCGTGAACGCCGATTTCCGCCGGCGGTGCCGCAAAGATCGGCCAGCCTTCGCCGGCGTCCACGGACGGCAGCTCCAACACGTCGCCGAGAAACTTCTGCACTTCCTCCGCGTGGCGGCTAAAAAGAATCACATGCATTCCGGTAATCATCGCGCGGTCTTTCCTCTGTCCTTCGGCTTCTCCGGCCAGTGAATTGCAAAACGCTTATGGCGGCTCCGAAGGCCGCGTACGAGCGACACGGCGCTAGGCGCGACACCGTACGAGCGCGCCGTCCTCCCTCGAAAGCCCCGGCTTACTCGATCCAGGCTTAACGACCACATCGATCAACTTGTCTCCCGGTTCTCTCGCCGACATAAAGCTTCTTTTGAGGGTGGCGAAGTATCGTACCTGCGGCCATCGAAGTTAGTACGCATGGCGATTCGATGGATCGGCACGTTTGCTATGGTTTTGGCAATCGCCGGCTGCTCCGGCGGCACCGGCTCTTCGGTCACAGGCATGCCGTTGGCCACACCCCTGGCGACCAGTGAGGCTCGTGCGACACCGATACGGCACGTAGTCTTCGTCATACAAGAGAACCGCTCGTTCAACGATTTGTTCATGGGTTTTCCCGGCGCAACGACGCAAAGCTATGGCTACGATGGGTATGGCAACAAGATCGCCCTGCAGCCGATCGGGCTTGTAACGGATTGGGACCTGGCGCACGATGCGATCGGCTTCTTTGCGGCTTGCGACGGCAGAGGGAAACTCCCCGGCACCGATTGTAAAATGGATGGTTGGAACGGCGAGCTTGCAACGAGAGGGCATCCCGCGAACCCCGCATACGCGTACGTGCCCAGGAGCGAGATTAAGCCCTATTGGACGATCGCGCGAGCGTACGTGCTCGCAGATCACGCGTTCGCGTCGAACCTCGACGGCAGCTTCGTTGCTCACCAGTACGCCGTCGCAGCATTTGCCAGCCGGGCTGTGAATTATCCGCTCTCGGCTTGGGGATGCGAGGGCGGGACGCAGGATACAGTCGCGACCTTGACCTCGCAGCGGTCGGTAGGACCGAGCATTCCGGCGTGTTTTCGAAACCCTACGATTGCCGGCGAAGCCGACTCGGCCGGAGTAACTTGGCGGTTCTACGCGGGATCGATAGGTGGCGACGGCGGTTTCTGGTCGTCCTACCAGGCCGACCGCAAAATTTTTACCGGCCCCGATTGGAAGGCCGACGTGATCAGCCCACAGTCTGCGTTCTTGACCGACGTCGCCAAAGGGAAGCTCGCGAACGTCACGTGGATCGCGCCCACGTTTGAGGCCTCCGACCACGCAGTGTTGAACCAGGGTAAGGGTCCTGCTTGGGTTGCGAGCGTCGTCAACGCCGTCGGGACGAGTTCGTTTTGGAAATCGACGGCAATCTTCGTCATATGGGACGATTGGGGCGGTTGGTTCGATCCGGTGCCGCCCGTCCACGAAGATTACGATGGCTTGGGATTCCGAGTGCCGCTGCTCATCGTCTCGCCGTACGCCAAACGAGGCTACGTATCACACGCCCAATACGAGACCTCGAGCGTTCTACGCTTTATCGAAGACAACTTCCGCTTGCAGCAACTAGCGAAGAGCGATACGCGCGCCAACGATCCCGCGACCGATGCCTTCGACTACGCACAGAAGCCGCGGGCGTTCAAAAGGATCCCGGGCGATGAGCCGGCGGCGTACTGGATGCAGTTAGAACGCTCATCTTGGGCGCGCGGCAGGCCGGCGAACATCCTGGGTGACGACTAAAAGAGGCCCGGCAGATGCCGGGCCTCTTCTTCCGTCAAACCTACGGATTGGCTGCGCGTTCCTACTTAGTAGCGATCCCGATTTCGCCGGTGAGGCAGTCGCTGGTGTAGAGGCAACCCTCAATTTCTTGCATGTAGATCACCTTGCCGTGGCTATTCTTGACTTTCCTCTTCGCGGTGATCGTGTCTTCACTCGGGTTGCCGGGGTTCGGGTAGAACGACCCGACGATCTTCTTGTAGATCTTGCCACTTTTTACGGACACGACGACTTCGTACCACGTAAGGGACGGGAAGGACCCCGACGTGCAACCGCTACCGCCCGATGCGTTATAGCAAAGCTCGAGAGATGCCGGAGAGCCCTTTTTCACGGTGACGCACGTGAGGTACGCGGTGCCGCACGACGCCGTGGACGGGCGGGCGCCGACGACCGTTAGGTGCGCCGAATGCGCCATCGGTGCTACTGCTTGCGAGTTGCTGGGAAGTGCTTGCGAGCCGCCGCTCCCGCCAGAACAGGCGGAGAGCACTAAGCTCGCCGCAATCGCGCTGCTCGCGCAAAGATTGGTAAAACGCACAGTTAAACTCCTTAATAGCTAGACGAAAACTGTTGCATGCCGTTTAACGCAGACGCTTTCCTGCAGACTAGAGCATCATCCACCAGCTTGCTTAGCTTGAGCCCTCATTAGACCGGCTGGAGAGCGCCCACGCCGAGAAAAGCGACCTTACGATCAGCGTGCCGCAGTAGTCCGCACTCAGCGCCTTAGCGGCAGCGCGAACACGGTTCCGCGATGTCGTCGCACATTAGGTAAACCTCATGCTCGGGCTCGCCGTCGGTCGCGTGAACGCCAATCTCCGCCGGCGCTCCGCAAAGATCGGCCAGCCTTCTCCGGCGTCAACTGAAGGCAGTTCCAGCACGTCGCTGAGAAACTTCTGCACTTCTTCGGCGTGGCGGCTAAAAAGAATCACATGCATTCCGGTAATCACTGCTTACGCTCCCTTCACTCCGGCAGATGAATCGCAAATCGCTTGCGCCGGCTACGAAAGCCTCCGACGAGCTCGACGGAACTTCGCGAGACTCCGTAGAACACGGCCAGCGCGTGTATGCACGCCTCGTTCGCCGCGCCTTCGATCGCGCGTTCGCGGACGCGCACCACAATCGACTTGCCTGCGTCGTCGATACCCGGCGCGCGCGAACCCGGCTTAAGCGTCACATTAACGAGCGTCCGCCCCACGACGCGTTTTACGGCTTTAGCCAGAAGACCGATCCCTTGTCCTTCGCGCCGCCGTGAGTGGTCGTGCTGTAGAGAATACCGTTTACATTGACGAGGCCCGCATACGGGTAGGTGCCGTCCCCCGAGGTGTCCCCGAAGCTGTGGAGCACCGTTTCCGTGCCTGACGGCGTGAACGAGAATACTGTTCCGCATCCATGGGCGACGCGGTATCGCAGGCATGAACCCGAACCACCGTTGGAGGTCGTACCGTAGAGCGTGCCGTGGACGTCGATGAGGCCCCCATGTGGAAGCACGCCGTCCGCCGAGCTACTCCCGAAGCTGTGGAGCACCGTTTCGGTGCCTGACGGGGTGATCGAGAATACTGTTCCCCAGTTGTTCGTCCCCCCTCCCTTAGTCGTGCCGTAAAGTGTGCCGTTGACGTCGAGGAGGGCCGCCTGCGTTGGGTATTCGCCGTCTCCCGAGCCACCTTTGAAGCTATAGAGCACGGTTTCCGCGCCGGACGTCGTGATCGTAAAGACCGTTCCGCAACCGTGGCTTGAGGTGCAGTTCGTGCCCCCGGTTTCGGTTGTTCCGTAGAGCGTGCCGTCGACGTTGACGAGGCCCGCGTATGGGTGTGCGCCATCGGGCACGCCGCCAAAGCTGTAGAGCACGGCTTCCTTGCCGGCCGTGACCGAGAAGACCGTTCCGCATCCATGAATATGGTTGTCCTTGCACAAACCTGAACCGCCGTAGAAGGTAGGACCGTACAGCGTGCCCTTCACGTTGAGGAGGGCCGCCGCATCCGGGCCTTCCCCGTCGGGTTTACCTGCAAAGCGGTAGATTACGGTTTCCTTGCCGGACAGCGTGACCTTGAATACGGTTCCGCAGTTGCAGGATGAGCCACCGCCACGAATGGTCGTGCCGTAGAGCGTGCCCTTGACGTCGGTGAGGCCTGCCCGCGGCTCCTTACCGTCTTCCGAGCCATCTTTGAAGCTGTGGAGCACCGTTTCGCCGCCGGACCTCGTGACCGCGAAGACTATGCCGCCGGAGCAACGTGAAATACACCGGCCGCCCCCGTATTCCGTGGTGCCGTAGAGTGAGCCCTTGACCTCAATGAGACCCGCGTGCGGGTCTCCGCCGTCGTCCCCCCGTTGGAAACTGTAGAGCACGCCGTACGCGGGCACGCGCGTTCGCTCCGCCGTCGAAGGGGCGGCAGGCGATGGGCTCAGCGGCGTGCTTCCGCCTCCGCAGCCAGCGAGCATCGCGATAGCCGCGCCCGTGCAAAAGGCATACCGTAAAGCATTCATAAACCTCTCCCCGTCTTCTTGATGCCCTAGATGCCCTAATGGTTCGACGGCACCTTCAAAGGCATCAAAAAAACCTGATAGTGTCAGGCTTTTTTCTGGTGGAGATGTGGGGACTCGAACCCCAGACCCTCTACATGCAAAGCAGATGCTCTACCAGCTGAGCTACATCCCCACGCCCTGACGTTCTTAGGTTTAGGTGGCTGCCTTTGTCATCCTTCGGTGGGCTCGGGACGACGCCGGAAAAACGGAGGAGTCGCACTTTGCGCCATGAAGTGGGGCGGGTTGCGGCGGCTTGAGGCCGATGGGGGCATAGCTCAGCTGGTAGAGCATCACGCTGGCAGCGTGAGGGTCAGGAGTTCGAGTCTCCTTGCCTCCACCAAGAAACGTGCGCTGTTACCGTCGCTTTTCTCTCTGGTAGAAGCGACGGTTTCCATTGGGTCGCGACGCGAGCGTAGGTGTCCGTTTGGAGGGATGATGGCGAACTTGCGGGTGATCTGCCTGGTTGCGGCCGCGGCGCTGCTCACTGGTTGCGCCGCCGCCGCGCGCGCTCAGGAAGTTGAGTCGCCGTGCACCTCGAGCATTCAAGTGCTCTTCAACAGATATACGACGACTCACGTCGAGACCGGATCGACAATCTGGTTCTCGGGCGTCCTCGAGGGCGTCTCGAGCGCTAAAGGCGACCTGGGAAGCAAACCGATTCGGATCGACGTGCGACAGTCGCGCATCACCTTTGGGCGATGGCAGCACGTCATCACGCTGCCCAACAGCATTATCACGATCGATCCCTCGACCCGCGATCCGCAGCGGTGGTGGGTCGACAACTCAGCCTGGTCGGTCGCATATGCACCGTCGCAGATCCCGGAAGCCTTTTTCGACGGCATGCCGTACGAGGCACCCGAGCCGTTCGTTCCCGCCGTCAGCGGCCCGGTTACCTGGACGGCGACGTTCAGCGCCTCGCGTCCCGGTGTCACCATACGCTGGGCTTGGAGCGCGGCGGTGTACTCGCACTTCGGCGTGTTAGGTCAACTCTTCGTGAAACCGTTGACCGCGTCGATCTCGCCTTTGCCCATGCCTACCGCAATGTATCAAAACAACGATCCGGCGGGCACGCCCGAAGCCTACAAGGAGTTCGTCATTGCGGGCGCCATGGGTATCGGAGCGCCGCAATACACCGGTGCGCGCAGCGAGCCGGCGTCGGTTGTCGCGTGTCAGTCATCCGAGCCGCTGCCGGCCGCCGCACGTATCAACCTAGTCTCTCCGGCGGGGCCGCGTCCCTTCGGTCGCGTGTTGCTGGTCCCGGCTTCACTGGCTACGCCCACGTTCGCGTGGCCGGTCTCTCAACAGATATCGGCCGCCGACGGCAGCGCTTGGCAGGCCGTTGTGCGCTGCTATGCTACGGACCTTTGCGCGCTGGTTTCGTATCCTAACGGTGACCAACTGGCGATCTACTCCGAAGGCGCCGCGTATTGCAAGCCATACGTTTTGCACTTTAATCGGACGAACGGCGGTCGAACGATTTATTCGTTTGCACGTGACGTCGACTACGACGGGCACCCGATCGCGCATCGCTCGAACTGTGCGCGAACGCGTCCGACTCACATCGGGATGGACGGCGGGCGCATGATCCTTGGGATTTCGCAGAACGTCGACGGTTCGCTCCGATTTCATTTTGCCAAGCCATAAGCTCGAACTCGAGTCCATCCGACGGCAGCTAGATTTTGAGCGCCGTACGCTAGCGGAGGAGGGCTGCAGCCTCGAAACGCTCCCCTGTATTTCGCGCCTTCGCTGTGGGGAGCGTCACATGATTTCGTTTTCCTCTTTAACGAACGACAACGCAGACGTGATTATAGCCGAGCAGGCTGCACACTGTCGCGCCCTAGGAGGCGAAGTTGAATGGAAAGTCTACCAGCATGATGGGCCTCCGGACCTCCTGTCTCGGGTTGAGCGACACGGCTTTGTAGCCGGGCAGCGCGAAACAGTGCTCGTACTGGATTTGCAGCGCCATCCCAGTTGGATAGACGAACCGTCTCCGCATTTGGTTGTACGCGTTGAAACCGAACGCTTGGTGAATCTGTACCGCCAAGCGGCGGAAGAGATTTTTGGCAAAGAACATGCGTTCACTGCCGGCGAGCTCCTCTCTGGAATCAAGAGAGGCTCAATACGGCATCGTGCTTATATCGTGGTTGAGGGGAATAGCGCCGTGAGTATTGGGCGATTGTATAGTAATCCCCAAAGTGCGTTCGGAGGACTCTACGGGGGCGGAACACTGGAGCAATATCGTCACTGTGGCCTTTACCGGGCAACGGTCGCAGTCCGTGCGCGGAACGCAATGGCGGCGGGCGCCCGATACTTGATCGTTGACGCGCTTCCTACCAGTCGTCCAATCCTTGAAAATCTCGGCTTTGTTCGATTGACGGACACATGGCCTTGCATGCTAAGACTGTGACTATCAACCCGATCGCGGCTGCCCGAAAAAAGCCGCCCCATTGTAAATGGCGCCACGTTACCGGACATTTTGTTGCATTGCGTAAAACACATAACCGTAGGCGTCGTAGTATCGACGATACAGGTCGATCTCCTCGCGTTGCTCATTAAGCTCGGCGAGAAGCGCCGAATCACCTTTGTATTTTTCGCAGAGCAGGTCGATGCGACGTTCAAGCGGGTCGTAGTAGTCGAGGAACCACGCTTTTGGCGGGAGCAGGTAGGTCGCCAGTAAGTCATAACCCGAGTCGGCGACGAGCTTGGCGTTTTTCTCAAGATTCTCCATCGCAGGATAGTTGCGCTTCCAGAATCGGCGGGCTTCTTCGGGCGGGTCGGAAGATAGCCAGGTCAGTTCACTGACAACGACGACACCGTTTGCCGTAAGCAGCCTGCGCCACAGCTTCAGGCCTCGCTCGAACCCCACGAGATAAATCGCCCCCTCTGACCAGATGAGGTCGAAAGTTCCGTCATCAAAAGGAAGTGCTTCCATGGAGGCGTTGCGCGTCTTCACTCGGGAGTCGAAATGCTCGGCCTTGGCGTGCTTGGCTAGAACGTCAAGATAGGGTTGGTGATTGTCGACGGCCACGATACTGCCATGGAGGCATCGCGCCAAGCAGAGGGTTTGCATTCCAGGACCGCATCCAACGTCGAGAATGTGCCTGAAACGTTCTTGAGGCAGCAACGACAAGACGTGCTTCGTCGCCTCGTCGCTGCCCGGGCCCTCCCTTGGCAGCCCGGAGTGGAGGTCCCATAGCATGTTCATGACTGCAGAGCAATACAACTACGTTGTGCTCCCCTCCGCTGCGTCCGTGAACTGCGGTGGGACTGAGCGCGGCCGCGCCGAAGCGTTGCTAGCCGCGTGGCGTTCATGGAGCCAGGAGCAAGGCAAATGAAATTTTCAGTTTTCGGCCGTTGTGCGTTCGGTCTTTGTATTGCGGGGGCAATGCTCACAGCGTGCGGCCCCCTTCCCTCGAGCCGGTCTACCCTGACCGGCGTCGAAGGGTCGCGTCTCCTCGCCATGACCACGCCAAACTACGTTGCGAAGGCGCAGCGTCCAGACCACGGCAAATCGTGGATGTCGCCGGATGCGAAGAACTCTAAGCAGCTGCTCTACGTCTCCGACTGGTCTTCGAACGATGTGTACGTCTTCAGCTATCCGCAAGGCGGCGCAGTCGGACGACTCAAGGGGTTCAAGGAGCCCTACGGTCAGTGCGTCGATAGCAACGGCGATATCTATGTCGCGAACTTCGGCGGCGGATCGGTGGTCGAGTACGCGCATGGCGGCAAGCAGGTGATCAAGACGCTGAGCACGGGCGGAAACCCGATCGGCTGCTCGATCGACAAAACGGGCGACATCGCCGTAACGAACTTTGCCACCCCGAGTGGCCCAGGTAACGTCGAGATATTCAAGGGAGGCTCGGGCACCCCGCAGAGGTACGGTAATAATGCGTGCTACTACATGTGGCCTGCCGGTTACGACGAGAGCGGCAATCTCTATGTCGAGGGCCAAAACGGCGCCGTGAGCGTCTGCGAACTTCCCTCCGGCGGCACTTCAATGAACGCGGTCAGCTTTAACAAGACCATCTATTTCCCAGGTGGTGTCATGTGGGACGGCGAGTACATTACCCTGACCGACCAAGAGTACGGCGGCCAATACGAGACCGCAATCTATCAGGCAACCGAAGGCAGCGGCACTTTAACCGCTGTGGGTGCCACACAACTCTCCGGCAACTGTTCTCTGCACTATGTCGACATCGTCCAGCCATTTATCGTCGGTAAGAGCAATACGCCCGTGAATCGGCGCCAAGGCCACGTCGTCGAAGGCGGCAACTTGGGATGTAGCGGATCGGGCTACGGAAGCATGGACGCCTGGGATTATCCCGCCGGAGGCGCCCCGATATCGCAAATCGGCGCCGACGACCCGTACGGCGAATCGGTCAGCATCGCAGCATCCCACGATTTGCCGGCTCGCCAACGTCGAGCCGCTCAGCCAAAGTACGCAGTTCTTTATAACTTCGGCCGTAGCGGCGACGGATTTTATCCGTTTGCCGGTTTGGTTGCGATGAACGGGACACTGTACGGCACGACCTATAACGGCGGCTCCGGTTCGGGATGCGCCAGCTCCGGCTGCGGAACGCTTTTTAGCATCGGCGCGAGCGGCGCAGAGAGCGTTTTGCACAACTTCAGCAATGACGGCGCCGACGGCGCCAATCCGGCTGCGAATCTCATCGCCGTGAACGGCACGCTCTACGGCACGACGCAAAACGGCGGGCGCTACAACGGCGGCACGGTCTTCAGCATAACCGGCAGCGGCACGGAAAGCGTCCTGCACAGTTTCGGCGGCACAGCCGGCATCTCCGACGGAAAGACCCCGCTATCGAGTCTGCTCGACATCAAGGGCACGCTGTACGGCACGACGGAGTTCGGCGGCGCGAACTATGAGGGAACGGTTTTTAGCCTTACGACCAGCGGGACCGAAAAGGTGCTGCATAGTTTCAGCGGCAGCGGCCGTCATGGTCCCGACGGAGGGAATCCGCTCGCGGGCTTGATTGACGTGCGCGGTACGCTTTACGGCACGACCGAGACGGGCGGTGCCACAAATGGTCCGGTCGGGACGGCCTTTAGTATAACGACCCGCGGTGCGGAGAGCGTGTTGCACGCATTCGGCCCCGACGGCCGGGACGGGGCCGCGCCATACGCGCCTCTTGCAGCCTTGGCCGTAGGGGGGACCACGAAGCTGTTCGCGACGACGATCGCCGGCGGCGCAAACAACTACAACTACGGTGCGATTTGCGTCATGGACACCAGCGGCAACGAGAGCGTGCTGCACACCTTCGGCCTCGGCTCCGACGGACGGTATCCGCAAGCCGGCCTCATCGCGCTCAAGCAAACGCTCTACGGCACGACCACGGGCGGCGGCATTGATAGTCACGGAACCGTTTTCAGCATCAACGGAACCGGAACCAAGGAGCTAGTGCTGCACAGCTTCGCAGGCGGCAGCTCCGACGGGCAGGATCCCGTCGCGAGCCTCGTCGACCTCAGCGGCACGCTCTACGGAACAACGGAAAGCGGCGGCACGCACGGCGGTGGAACGGTCTTTTCAATAAAGCCGTAGCGGACGCGCGCCTATTTAGCGATGCTTACCGACTGACCCTGAGGCATCGCGGGCGCATTCTGCAGCGAGGAGGCCGGCGTACCGCCCGCCGGATAGGCCCAGAAGTCAAAACGCGACGCACAAGCGAGGTTGCCACCGACGACCGTTAGGCCTTGGCGTCGATTCTGTGGCGTATTTTTCGTGCTTACGACAAACGGCTGCGTCACCGTGGTATCGCCCATTCCATAGAAGCACGTATCCTTCAGAATCGTAGTGCCGACGGCTGTTAGGCCGCCCGATGCCGTTCGCTTTGCTTGATAGATCGCCGTGACAGCATAGTTGGTCCCAGCATACGGGTTGGTGTCGGCAAGGGTGAGATACTTCCCGTCCCACATGATCCCAGCCGCTTGGTGGATCGTTTTGTCGAAAGAAACCTTTGTCAGTTCGGTGCCGGCGCGCCGGGCGCGGATCTCGCAGATCGCGCCGCCGCTAATTGACGACCCCTCTACGTATAAGTTACCTCTGTCGTCATAACCCGGCGAGTAGAGATAGCCGCAGTTGTTGTTCGCGTACCTTACAGGCTGAAGGTTGAGATTGGTCCAGACCTCGACGTCACCGTAGCTCGAGGTCAGGTGACCGTTGACGACGGCGAGAGCCTTGGTAACCGGATCGATCGAGCATCCCACAGGATACCCGTCGGTACGCAGCGTTCTCATCGGGTTCGTGCCGCCGTGCGCGTACTCGACGATCGATGTTCCGCTTCCGTCTCCGTTGACGGAGTTAGCGATCCAAACGTCGCCTCGGCCATCGACGCATTGCCCAAGCGGATAGTTAAAGCCGGTGAGCTTTCCGACGCTCGCGCCGGTCTGATAGTTGAAGACGTACACATCGCCGGTAGCGCGGTCGGAGATGTAGAGCAGCTCTTTGATTGCCGCCGTGCCGGGAAGCATCCACGATCGCTCGTGGTCCAGACCCTGTGGCAGGGAGACGGAAACTGGTGACTGCGAACCGCCGCAACCTGCAAATAAGGCCGCGATCGCAAAGAGGCACCCTGTCGAACTCCGGGTTGAAAGCTTCATCTCCGCCTCCGCAAGCCCGAACGATTGGTCAGGCGGTCCCGTAGCCCTGTCTGCCAGTAGCCCGGCATTTCAGACTTTCTTCATCTCCAGTGTTAATCCTAACAGGGAGTAAGGAGGAACCATGTCCAGAGAAACGATTTCGAAGGGATCGACGGGGATCCGCGGATTTGGAACGGCATCGACTCGAGGGGCGTTCGTTCGCAGTGTGATCCTGCTGCCGGCGCTTGCGGGGCTGCTTACCAAAGCCGTCCTTGCCGACGACACAAAGGTCACGCAGTCGTCGGTTCAATATCAGGCAAAACCCAACGGCGATAAGCAGTGCTCGAAGTGCTCCTTCTTCATTTCCGGCACGACGGCCGACGCGACCGGCACGTGCAAGATCGTCGACGGGGTTATCTCCCCGAGCGGCTACTGCTCCGCCTTTAACGCGAAGTAGGCTCCGGCTGTGGGGACGGTCGCTCGAAAAGCCATCGCATAATTGCGCCTTTGACTAGGTCACGCTCCACGGCGTGTATGCGCTCCAGGAGGTGTGCCTCTCCCTCTTGTGGCTCGACGGGCAGAGGCTTGCGCGCAAGCACGGGTCCTCGATCGGTCGCGGGCGTCACGCGATGGACCGTCGCACCGGCCCACCGGCTGCCGGCTGCCAGCGCGTCGTGAACGGCACGCGGACCTCGAAAGGCCGGGATGCGCGAACCGTCGGGGAGCCCGACGTCGTCGCATTTGGGATCGAGCGGCAGATACGCTGGATGAAGGTTGAGCATCTCGGGAAACGCCGCCACGAACGCGTCCGAGAGCAGATGCATCCAACCGAGCAACAGCACGAGGTCCGGCGCCTCGAAACGCACCGTTTTGAGCAGCCGTTCGTCGAACTGCGCGCGCGTCTCTTCCTTGCGACTCCAAGTCACGACGTGCACGGCCGCAACGCCGGCCGCGCGGGCTCGATCGATCGCGTGAGCGCGTGCGTCGTTGCTGACGAGCGCGACGACCTCGATCGGGAGGCTACCGTTGCCCGAGGCATCGACGACGGCTTGAAAGTTGCTGCCGTTTCCCGACGCCATTACCAGAGTACGCGGCCGCGGCGCGAGCAGCGCCGCTCGATCGAACTCTTCGGCGACGACCGCGCCCACGGAATCGGCATAGTATCGGATCAGCCCTTCGCCGCTCACCGCGGGAATCAAGGCGCGAGCGTAGCCACGTTCGCGCAGTGCTTGCAGCGCCTGGCGCAAAATGAAAACGCTGAGCCCCGACTTACGCTCTTCTCTGACGACGCCAAAGGGACCGAAGAGCCCGACGTCGCGCTCGCGTGCCAGACCGTTGAGCCAGCGAAACTTTAGCCCGCGCGCATCGAGCGTCGCGAAGCCGATCGGCGCATCTTCGTGACGCGCGACGACATTAACGCCCGCTGCGGCCTCGGAACTCCACGTGCCGCTAAACGTTTCGTCGATCCATGCCAGCGTGCGATCGCCGGCAACTTCGGTCCGAACGGCAGACGAGTCCAACGGTACCGCGGATAGATCGACGATGAGATTGCAGAGCGGCGGCACGTTAGGGATGAACGATGACGCGCGGTTCCTCGCCGATGCGCGACTCGATCCAACCGACGACCTTCGCACCGGGAACCGCCGCAATCGCTGCCGCAGCATCGGTGACCGGCACGATGAGCGTAAAGCCCACGCCCATATTGAAGATACGGTATCGCTCCTCGCCCAGGTCGCCGCGCCGCACCAGCTCTTGCAGAATCGGGGGCACACTCCAGCGTTGTTGCTCGAAGACCGCCTTAACGTTCTCCGGCAGCGTGCGAGGGAGGTTCTCCAGCAAACCGCCGCCAGTGATGTGCGCCATCGCCTTGACGCGCGCGACACGCTGCATGGCGCGAACGGATTGATAGTACGACGGATGTTCGGCGAGCAGCGCGTCGGCATAGGTTCCGCCGTCGAACGGAACGTTCCATTCGTCGCGCGAGATCAGGGAGCGCGCGAGCGAGTAGCCATTGGTATGCAAGCCGACCGCCGGCAGTCCGATAATCGCGTCGCCCGGCTCGACGCCGCCCAGCCTCGCGAGCGCTTCGATCGCCACGATGCCCACGATGGTTCCCGCGAGATCGAAATGCGCCGGCTGATAGAGCCCCGGCATCTCGGCGGTCTCGCCGCCGAGCAGCGCGCACTCGTGAAGGCGGCAGGCCTGCGCGCAACCGCGCACAATTTCGGCCGCGACCGCGGGATCGAGTCTCCCTACCGCGAGGTAATCCAAGAAGAAGAGCGGCGATGCGTTGCAGACGAGGATGTCGTTGACGCAGTGATTGACCAAATCGGCGCCGACCGTCGCGTAACGTCCGAGCTCGGCGGCAATGACGACCTTCGTGCCGACCCCGTCCGTCGAGGCAACGAGCGCGCGGCGGGGGTCGCCC
>Ga0182024_10014531_pt1 | contig 15214 bp, 18 predicted proteins | sample P32metaG_FD_120480 | JGI IMG/M metagenome (GOLD analysis project Ga0182024, IMG submission 120480) | Permafrost microbial communities from Stordalen Mire, Sweden - P3-2 metaG (Illumina Assembly) | ecosystem: Environmental > Terrestrial > Soil > Wetlands > Permafrost | place: Sweden: Stordalen... | reverse complement strand
TTCTCGCTCGACTTGCATGCCTAATCCACGCCGCCAACGTTCATTCTGAGCCAGAATCAAACCCTTCAATTTGTTTTGACGCTTACCGCATGACATAGCTCGCGCCACGTCACACGGGTTAATAGCCAAATCAAGCTTACAGGCCTGAATTTAAAAAACTGGCAATCCGTACCACGAAATCTCATGACGAAAATTCATGGCCGGTGTCGCCATTCGCACGGTCTTGCGCTGGCTAAAACCAAAAAGAAATACTACCAGATTGTCAAAGATCGACGGTCGCGCGTGCGACGACTTCCCCCCGCACGCCGCTGGCCCTCAGAGAGGACCGCGCAAAGAAAAACTCCCCCAAGCCAATTCGACCCGCCACCGGCGAGTTCGATGCTTGTTGGAACACGAGATTGTAAGCATCGGCCGCCAACTGTCAACAGGCCTGCAAAAGATTTGCAGCGGTCGCCAGCCATTCACCCGATTCGACCGGTTTTCAGGGTCGCAGTTTAGCCAATTACCGCAGATTATTGGCCCTGCCACACTAACCCGAAGCGTTGGCGAGCGCGGAAGCCGATTCGCCCTCGCTTAATGCTTCGCACCTAGCTGGCCGTTTTCGCCCCCTTCCGCAAAGACACTTTGCCAGCATGGCCGACCGCATAGACGAAATCGGTCGCCTGCGTGCAGGACGCTCCGATCTCACCGTCGGAGTTCAATGCCAGCACGCCCACCTCGGCCGGCCGAGCACCGCGTCGCTTGGCCACGGAATTGATCCGCGCGATCATCGCCTCGCAGGCTTCCTGCGGCGTGTGTCCCTGACGCATCGTTTCCACGATCAATACGACGCCTCCGGCACGAACGACTTCTTCGCCGACGCCAGTCGCCGCCGCAGCGCCGGCCGCGTCGTCAACATAAAGCCCGGTGCCGATGAGTGGCGAATCCCCGACGCGGCCGGGCAACTTGTGCGACAGGCCCGACGTGCTGCAAGCGCCGGCCAATCGTCCACGTTCATCGCAAACCAACACCGCAACCGTGTCGTGCGACAGCGGCTCGCGACTTTTCGAGCGGGCCTTTCGCGCCGTCGGTTCTTGCCGCCCCCGCCGCTCCCACTCGGCAACGCTCTCGGGCGTGTTCAAATTCTCGATCGCAAAACCTTCTTGAATTGCGAACAGCCGAGCCCCATCGCCGACCAACAGCAAATGCGGCGTTTTCTCCATCACACGCCGCGCGACGGCCGCCGGATGCCGAATGTTTTCCAATCCTGCGACAGCGCCGCAAGCCAACGTCGCCCCTTCCATGACGCACGCATCCAACTGCACCGTTCCGACCGCGTTCGCCAACCCGCCATATCCGACCGACATGGCGCTCGGATCATCCTCGACCGCCTGCGCGCCAGCCACTGCCGCGTCCAATGCCGAACCGCCCCGTTCCAATTCGTCGAGAGCAGCCCGCGCGGCAATGCGTCCGAAACGCCAGGTGGAAAGGACGAGCATAGGGTGAGGGTGAGGGGATAGGGTGAGGGGATAGGGGACGAAGAACGGACGAAGAGAACTGCGTGAACGCCGAAATCAGGCGCGATGATTCTACTGCTATCAATTTATCGGATACCGTTGAAAAAACTCCCACATCAGGTCGTTGGCCGAGATGATCTTGGTTGAATGGCCTAAGAAAAACAGCCGAGGATGGCGGCCGGGCCAGGTGTGGCCGCCGCCTTCGATCTTGTACAACACCACTTCGGCCCCGTCGCGGCCTGGGCCGTATGTTTTGCGAACGACTCCACCGACTTCCTCCGGCCTCCCGCCTCCGGCCTCCAGCCTGAGGAGCCTCGGCTCCGTCGGACATCCGTCGGCCGCAATCCAGGCTTGGATCGTCCGCTCGACCGAGACGTGATCGGTCCCGCTGACGCTCTTCCGACCGCGGCCTCCTTGAAACGGACAAAAATCGTCGTCGGTTCCGTGAAAATGAATCACCGGCACCGGCCGCGTCGGGTTGCGGGCTTCCGTGCCCATCGTGCCGGCGACCGGAGCGATCGCCGCGATTTGATCGGCCATCTCCGCCGCCAGCCGATAACTGAGAATTGCGCCGTTCGACATGCCGGTGGCAAACACTCGCCGGCGATCGATCGCGGCCACTTGATTCAAATCGCTCAACAGAGCACGAACAAAAGCGACATCGTCGATTTGGTGTTGTTTGGCGTATCCGCAACAGTTCCCGCCGTTCCAAGTAAACGCCCCATTGAGCCGGCCGGTGCCGTTCGGATAAACACAGATGAACCCGGCTTCGTCGGCCTTGTCGCTGAGCCCGCAAAACCGGACCATCTGCGCGGCATTCGACGCGCCGCCATGAAACGCGAGCACGACCGGCGCGGGCTTCGACGCATCGTAGCTCGGCGGCACATGCACCAGATAACTGCGATCGAGCGTTCCAACTTTCAGCGAGCGGCTGAAATCTCCCGGCGTCAACGGTTGATCGGTTGTCATTGATGCGGCCAACAATGATATCCAGGCAGGAATTGATTGCGTCGCGATCCCTGTACGAATCAAACGGTCGCTTCAACAATACTACATACACTCGCACAACTATTACAACGGTTGGCGAAGAGCCAATTCACCGACCACCGTCCTCGGAGCCGCATCGCATGGCCAACGCATCCAGATTCGACGGGCTTGCTCGAAACTACGCACAGTTTCGCCCCAGTTATCCAGCGGCCATTTTCGAGCAGATTCGCGGATTGGTCGCTCCCGCGGCGCTGAACAGCGGGGCGCTGCTAATCGACGTTGGTTGCGGCACCGGGATTTCGACTCGGCTCTTGCGGGCGGCATTTGGTTCGGCGCCGGAGTCGCGAGTCGTCGGTCTCGAACCCTCCGACGAGATGCGCGCCCAAGCGATCACGGGAACCGCTGCTGCCGATCGGATCGAATACCTGCCGGGCGTGGCCGAGTCGTTCCCGTTTCCTGATGGTTCGGCGGCGGTGGTGATGGCGGCGCAGGCGGCTCATTGGTTCGACCGTCCGCGATTCTACGCCGAGGCAGCCCGCGTGTTGGTGCCCGGCGGAGTTGTTGCGCTCGTGTACAACAATCGCCGTTGGCAAGACGATCCATTCCAAGAAGATTACGAACGGCTCGTGGAACGTCTCAGTCCCGGCTACCAACGCGCCTACCGCGACTTCGCTTTTGCCACGGAATTAGAAGCAACCGGCTTTTTCGCGCCGACGCAGGAATCCCACGTCGATTGGCAGCGCCCGATAACGCGCGATGAATTCCTCGGCATGAGTTTCTCGACCACCTACATCAGCAATGCAATTGAAGCCTCGAGCCGCGAGGCGGTCGAAGCCGAGATCAATTCAGTGTGGGCAAAGCACTTGAACGCCGACGAGATTCTTTCTGTGCCGTATCGAACAGAGTTGTTCGCGGCTCGCCGGGTCTGAAGCCGCCGCCATAGCGAATGCCGCGATCTCGGCTTGTGCCGCTGAATTCATCTGGTTGCGTCGAGTCTCAATTGATCGCGTCAATGCCGCGCAGCTATAATTGACTGCTGTAGATTGCGGCCCCGGGCACATATCATTCGAAAACGCTCCGTTTTCAAAGAGGGAATTCCATGACTTCAATTACCGTTGACCAAGATACCCAGGCGAAACTCGACAAAGTCGACCAGGCCGTGGAACTTCGCGATGAGACCGGGCGGTTGCTCGGCTATTTCGCCCCGGCAGTCGATCCCTCCGATTACGCGGACGTCGATACAGGGGTCTCTGAAGAAGAACTTGATCGGCGGTCAAAAGCCGGCGGCGGCCGGACGCTGCGCGAGATTCTGGCCGATTTGGAACGGCGACAATGAGGTACACCGTTCTATGGGCCGAGGAAGCCGAAGAACAACTTGCTCAGCTTTGGTTGGACACAGCCTTGCGAGACGGTGTTACTAAAGGTGCATATGTCGTCGAGGCATCTCTGGCAATCAATCCGTCGGAAGCCGGCGAGTCGCGCGCGTCGGATCGGCGCATTTTTATCACGCCTCCTTTGGTAGTTGATTTTGAAGTGCATCCAGCCGACAGGACTGTGCGTGTGCTGCAAGTGCGGCTGATGCGAAATAAGAATCGAGGATGACGGCGAATCGACAGCCTTTGGTTTGCACCATCACGCCCCGCCGCCTCGTATCAACAAAATCGACAGCCAAATCGCCGCGACCAGTGCGATCGGCGCTAGAATCGCCAGCGCCAGGACCAGTGGCGAAATCTCGCGCGTCGTTTCGCGCACCCGGCCGCTCAATCGCGTGCCGAACCGCGCCAGCCGATGGAATACGACTTCCGGCAACGTCTCCTGTTCGGCGGAGGCCACGGGGTCGGTTCGTTGCGAAGCCTGGCTGGGGGCGTCGGATTCCGTCAACATAATCGTGTCGATGAAATTCGCGGTTTCTTCGAGCGCCTCGGCAACCGGCAAAGGCGAATTTGCCCGCGGCGGGACGCCGGCCGTTTCGTCCGGTTCGTCCGGCGCGGGCACCGCTTTGCCCGCCCATGGCGCGAGCCGCCGAATCACTTCGTCGGCCGTTTGGATCCGTTTGGCCGGATCGCGCTCCATCATTTCCGCCAACACTTCGAGAAATGCGTCGCTTAACGTCGGATTGAACATTCGCGGATGATAGGCCGTGTCGTTGCAATGACGACGCGCCTTGTCGCGAGTCGATCCGCCGGGATACGGCACCTTGCCGGTCACCGCGTAATACAGCGTGCAGCCCAGCGAATAAATGTCGCCGGCCGGCGTAATCACGCCCGGCGCCATGATCTGCTCGGGCGGCAAATAGTCGGCCGTGCCGACGATCTTGCCCGGGTGCAGGCTTTCCTCTCCTTCGTTCAACCAACCGGCCAAGCCGAGGTCGGAGAGCTTGCTTTGTCCCTCGGGCGTGACGAGGATATTGCCCGGCTTCACGTCGCGATGAATCAGCCCAAGCTCGTGGGCATGTTGCAATCCGGCCGCGGCTTGCGAGACGATCGTCGCGGCCTCGCGCATGTTGAGCGCCCCGCGATTGCGAACATAGCGGCGCAGATCGGTGCCCGGAACATATTCGGTGACCAGAAAATAAACGTTGCCATCGTGGCCGGCGTCGAACGCCCGCACCAGATTCTCATGATCCAATCGGGCCTGCGCGTGAATCTCCCGGGTGAAGCTTTTGATTGCCTCGGGGGTCGACTTGCTCCGCGGCAGCACTTTCACCGCGACGATCCGGCCCATCATGGAATGCTCGGCCTTGTACACCTGACCCATGCCCCCTTGGGCAATCGAGTCGAGAATCCGATAGCGCCCGAGACTCAGCTTCGTGCGGCCGTCGAGCAACTGGGCCGCTTGATAGGAATTGAGCCGTCCCATTTCGATCAGCTTGTCGGCCAACTGTCGATCGCTGATCGCTGATTCGACATCGGCCTCCGCGGCGGCGGCACGCAACTCCGCTTGAGCTTGCTCGACGTCGGCGAGCGTGACCAGTCCGCTGGTCAGCGCGCATTCACGAAAATGGGTCCGCACCGGAGGGTACATGGCAGATCACTGAGCCAACAATCAAATTCCTCGCGTGCCAAAAGCGAATGCCTTGCACGCGGCTATTAATTCACATTAGTTCACCGACACACGGCGCGCCAAGGTTTGGACGGACTTCGAACCAAATTGGTTCGCAGTTTTTCGGTGGAATCGAACCGTCGATCACTTATTCGACGACGCCATATTCGTGCCAGGCATCGGGCGCCGGCGCAACGAGCTCGATCCGCTCCTTGGAAATCGGGTGATCGAACGCCAACCGCCGCGAATGCAAGGCAATCCCGCTCGGAAATTTCCGCTGGGCGCCGTATTTGGCGTCGCCCAACACAGGCCAACCCCGTTCGGCAAATTGGACTCGAATCTGGTGCTTCCGCCCGGTTTCCGGCAGTATCTCTACCAACCAGCCGGCGGATAATCGCCGCAGCCGACGGAATTCGAGCACGGCCGATTGCCCACCGGCGTGGTCCGATCCAACCCGGTGCATCCGCCGCCGCGATTCGTCTTTCGCCAACCAATCTTCCCACCGCCCGGCCGCCGGCAATCCGTCGCCTTCCACGACCGCCCAATAAATCTTTTCGACCGAGCGACTCCGAAATTGCTCGCTCAACCGCGCCGCCGCCTTCGAAGTTCGGGCAAACAGCAACACGCCCGACACCGGCTCATCCAACCGGCTGACCACGCCCAAATAGACATTCCCCGGCTTGTCGTAGCGCACCTTCACATATTGCCGGGCCAAAGTCAGCACGCTCGGCTCCCCCTCGGCAACACCCATTGTCGCCAACCCCGCCGGCTTGACGACCGCCAACAAATGGTTGTCTTCGAGGAGAATCTGGAACGGAGGTTCGGGCGACATGCGAAATAATCGAGGATAATCTAGAATGACTAATGTCGAATGACGAATGTCCAAAAGAATGACGAAGCACGAATGACTAAACTGGACGCGGACCTCGTTTTTCGCCATTCGTCATTAGACATTCGTCATTCCTTAGTCATTCGTCATTAGGCCTTCGACATTGATGCGCAAGTTGATCTTAGCAAGCCGCTCGCCTCGGCGGCGCGAATTATTGGCAGCCGCGGGGTACGATTTCGAAGTCGTGCCGCCGCTCAATGTCGACGAATGCGGGATTTGCAGCCGCAAAAGCCCGGCGGAATTTGTCGCGCGATTGGCGTTGGAAAAGGCGTCGGATGTCGCCATTCAAGTCGGCAGCGGCCTGATTCTGGCTTGCGACACCGTGGCCGTGTGCGACGGCCAGGTTTTGGGCAAGCCCGTCAATGAATCGCTGGCCCGGCGGATGCTCGAGATGCTCAGCGGTCGGGAACACCGCGTTCTCAGCGGCGTGTGCTTGTGGGATCTTCCGAACCGCGATCCAATCGTTCGAGTCGCTATCACGCGGCTGAAAATGGATCGCCTCTCTCCGGCCGACTTGGCCAGCTATGTCGAAAGCTGGCAATGGGAAGGAAAAGCCGGCGGGTTCGGCTATCAAGACCGCCTTGGCTGGGTCAAGGTTATCGAAGGAAGCGAATCAAACGTGGTCGGTTTGCCGATGGAAATGCTCGCCGAAATGCTGGCGACGCTAGCATGATGGCTTCCTATTTGGCGTGAAATGAGCAAAGCTAAATCCGGAAAATTCAACCGGCATTTACCAGTCTCTCAATGGCGGGATTTGCCACGCTTTATTGGCCGATATTGGGCATTTCTATTCACATTATTCGCAACATGTGGAATATAAATTCCACAATCTGCCGATTGTAGCGAGAAATTTCTTGCAATCGTGCTATAATTATGTCAGAATCAGCCCACGCAATGCACGACTTTGGGAGTTTCCTCGGTGGCACTGGCCGAAGATAGGCGGAACCGACTGCTGGAGCTCGTCCGGAATCGCGGGTTTGCGTCGCTCCCCGAACTAGCCGACGAGATGGGCGTTTCCGAGTCCACGGTCCGTCGCGACTTGGATCAGTTGGAAGGGCTCGGTTCGGCGAAGCGGACACATGGCGGGGTGTTTTACACCGGCAGCGCGCCGCAACTGCCAGTTTTCGAAGAACGGCAGCCCGCCCAATGGGACAAGAAACGACTGATCGCCGAGCGGGCAAGCCAATTAGTTCAGGACGGCGATACGCTCCTGCTCGACGGCGGGTCGACCACCTACGAAGTGGCTCGACTGCTCGTCGGCCGGCCGCTGCAAATCGTCACCAATTCATTGCCGGTGGCAAACCTTTTTGCCTCGGCCACCAACACGGATCTCGTGGTCCTGGGCGGCTACGTTTATCCACGTACCGGAGTGACGCTCGGCCCTTACGCCAACGACATGCTAGCCGGCCTGAGTGTTCGCAAGACAATTCTCAGCGTTGCGGGGATCAACGAGCGCGGCTGCTTCAACAGCAATCTGCTGCTTGTCGAAACCGAACGGGCGATGATGCGGTGCGCGGAGGAAGTGATCGTCGTGGCCGATAGTACAAAATTCGGTCATCAGAGCCTGGCGAATTTGTGCCCATTGAATGCCGTGCATTGCCTGATCGTCGATGCGGAAATCGATCCGAAGTGGCAGAAGCAATTGAGCGATGCGGGAGTCAAAGTGTTGATTGCGGAAAAATCGGTTGAAAACGTGCAGCCGTCGGCCACGAGCCAATAGCCGAGATTGATTCATGTCCGCCGCCCCAAATTCCGTCGCCCTGGATCGAGCCACGATCGAGAAGATCGTGCGCGAAATCGTGTTGTCGCGCGATGGCGCGGCGCACAATTCTGCGCCCGAAACGCCGAATCTCGTCGTCAGCATTTCGGCCCGGCATTGCCATTTGACGGACGAACATGTCGAAACATTATTCGGCGCCGGCCACAAGCTCACGCCGATGAAAGACCTTTATCAAGACGGCTTTTACGCGGCGGAAGAGACCGTGATGGTGGTCGGCCCGCGGCGGCGGATGTTGCCCGCCGTTCGAGTGCTCGGCCCAACGCGTCCTTACACCCAAGTCGAACTTGCCTTCACCGACGCGATTTCGCTCGGCCTCGAACTGCCGGTCCGCATGAGCGGCAACGTGAAGGGGGCGCCCGGCTGCGTGCTTGTCGGCCCCGCCGGCGTCGTCGAATTGAAAGAAGGCGTCATCCGCGCCGAGCGCCACGTTCACATGAACTATCAACACGCGGCCTACTACGGCGTCAAGAACGGCGGCCGCATGAGCCTGCGAATCGTTTCACCCTGTGCGACCGTGCTCGACGACCTTGTCGTCCGAGCCGACGCCACCAGCAAATTAGAAGTCCACCTCGACACCGATGAAGGCAACGCCGTCGATCTGGATCACGCGACGAAAGTAGAGTTGTTTACTAGGGGCTAGGGACTAGGGACTGGGGGCTAGGGAAAAAGAAATCCCAGGCTCTTCGTCCCCTAGCCCCTAGTCCCTAGCCCCTAGTCCCTTTCTTAGGAGCTTTACATGGCAAAAGTGATGGAAGCATTAGGCATGATTGAGACGAAGGGCTTTGTCGCCCTTGTCGAAGCGAGCGATGCGATGATGAAGGCCGCCAATGTCCAGTTTCTCGGCTGGGACAAAGTCGGCAGCGGTTTGGTCACGGCGTTCGTGACCGGCGACGTGGCGGCCGTCAAGGCTGCGACCGACGCCGGAGCAGCCGCCGCCGGCCGGATCGGCGAAGTCGTCGGAGTGCAAGTCATTCCGCGTCCGCACGATGACATCGGCATCGTCCTCCCGGCTCCGAGCAAGAAGACATCCGGCGCCGACTGATCCGCAAGCCCCAAGCCCGTAGCGCTAGCAAGGGAAGGAACACTGGCGAAGCCAGTGGCACGCTTGCAACCCAACTAACCGCGGTCCCATACAGACTCACGACTCCATTTTTCCTCAGGAATATTCTGACATGCAAACTGCAATCGGATTGATCGAAACGAAGGGGCTCATCGGGCTGGTCGAAGCGACCGACGCGATGGCCAAGGCCGCCAATGTGCAGATCGTCAAGCGGGTGTCGATCGGCGGCGGATTGGTGACGACCGTCGTCTCCGGCGACGTCGGCAGCGTCCGTGCCGCCGTTGAAGCCGGCGCCAGCGCCGCCTCGCAAACCGGCGAACTGATTTCCAGCCATATCATCCCCCGGCCCGCCGAAGGATTGACCCAAGCTTTTTTGGGCTAATCGCGGAGCCAGCTCGTAGCGGGATTTGTGAAAATTCCGTTGGCGAGCAGACGGCGGCGGGATTTTCACAAATCCCGCTACAAGAGAGAGCAGCGGAGTTTTCACAAACTCCGCTACGGGAAACACTGCGGAGCAGCGCTTCGATGAAGATCCTTGTGGCCAACTTGGGCTCGACCAGCTTCAAGTACCGGCTGTTCGACATGACCGACGAGCGGCAGCTTGCTCGTGGCGGTGTTGAAAGAATCGGCGCGCCGCAAAGTCGTTGGTTCGACGAAATCGGATCGAATCGCACGGAAGGCACGGCGACGATCGCGGATCATGCCGTCGCCGTGCGGCAATGCTTGGAGCAACTCACCGATCCGAAGAGCGGAGTCTTGCAATCCGCCGACGAAGTGTCGGCCATCGGATTCAAGGCGGTGCATGGCGGCGAGTTCAGCGGCGTGCAACGCGTTACTCCACAGGTGCTATCGGCAATGGAGAAGATGAACCAGGTGGCTCCGGCACACAACCCGCCCTACGTCGCCGCAATGCGACTGCTGAGCGAACATTTGCCGGGAATACCGCTAGTGGCGGCCTTTGAGACGGGCTTCCATCTCACGGTTCCCGCGCGGCTGCGAAACTATGCGATTCCGAGCGACTGGGCCCAATCGCTGCACATCGAGCGATGGGGTTTCCACGGCGCGAGCCATCGCTACGTCGCGACGCGAACCGCGCAGCTCGTCGGCCGCGACGATCTGCGAATTATCTCCTGCCACTTGGGCGGCTCGAGTTCGATTTGTGCGATTCGCGAGGGACGGAGCGTGGCGACAAGCATGGGAATGAGTCCGCAGTCCGGCTTGCCGCAAAATAACCGCGTCGGCGATTTCGATCCGTTCGCGTTGCCGTTGATCCTGCGGCACACCGGCGATTCGATCGACGAAGTGCTGCAAACGTTGGCCGAGCAAGGCGGGCTGTTGGGCATCAGCGGCACGAGCGGCGACGTACGCGATTTGGAAACTTCCGCCGCGGCCGGCGACGAGCGAGCGAGGTTGGCCCTTGATGTGTTCACCAGCGGCGTGCGGCATTATTTGGGCGCGTATCTGGTCGAGCTCGGCGGGGCCGATTGCATCGTTTTCACAGGCGGAATCGGCGAGAACAGCGGCGGCATTCGCGCGGCGGTCTGCATGGGACTCGATTCGCTCGGCATCGCGTTCGACGCCGGCCGAAATGCATCGGCGCGCGGCGAAGCCCGATTTGATGCTCCGACGAGCAAGGTGCAACTTTGGATTATGCCGACGAACGAAGAACTGGTCGTTGCCCGGCAATGCAAACAGCTATTGGAAACGTAGCCCGCCACTCCGTGGCGGACGTTCCGCGACGGAGTCGCGGACTGCGTTAACGTCACTTTTACCAGCAGACCACAAAGGATCGATCATGTTCGTCGCCAAGGTCACCGGAGCCGTGGTCGCCACGCAGAAGGTCGCCACGATGGTCGGTCACAAGCTGCTCGTGGTCGAACCCTATCGGCTCGATCCGCAAAATCGCGGCACGTTGGTCACCACCGGCCGAACGTTCGTGGCCGTAGACACCGTCGGCGCCGGCCAAGGTGAGTTCGTGCTGCTCACTCAAGGCTCCAGCGCCCGGCTCACGCCCGAAACCAAAAGTCTGCCGATCGACACCGTAATCATCGGCATCGTCGATATGGTGCATGTCGATAATCAATGCGTTTACCAACGAGAAACAGCCTGAACCGCAAGTAGCCCCGTAGCGGAATTTGGCAAAATTCCGTGACGCAGCACCCAGCCTCCGAGTTTTCACAAACTCGGCTACAAATTACGCCACAACCAAAAACGGATATCCCTTCCATGCAAGCGACCGAAGAACTAATTCGCTCGGTGGTCGAGCAGGTGTTGTCGCAGATCGGGCCGAAGGAGCATGCGGCCAATGGTTCGAGCCTCACCGGCCGGCACGGCATTTTCACTTGCGTTGACGAAGCCGTCGCCGCCGCGACGAAAGCTTTCGAGGAACTGAGCGAACGGACCGTCGCCGATCGTCGCCGCATCATCGATCATATCCGTCGCATCTCGATCGACGATTCGGTTGAGCTGGGCACGATGGAAATGAAAGAGACCAAGATCGGCCGCCTTCAGCACAAAATCGAAAAGCTAAAGACGCTCGGCGAACGAACGCCCGGCGTCGAGTTTCTCAAGAGCGAAGTGTTCAGCGGCGATCATGGGCTAGCCGTGATCGAATACGCTCCGTTCGGCGTCATCGGCGCAATCACGCCCGTCACCCATTCGCTGCCGACGATCACCGGCAACGCGATCAACATGATCGCCGCGGGCAACACGCTCGTCGTCAATCCGCATCCGAGCGGCAAGCGAGTCGCGGCCGAGGGAGTGCGGCGATTCAATCAAGCGATTTACCGCGACCTCGGCATCGATAACCTGATCTGCCTCATCGCCGAGCCGACGATCGAATCGGCCGACGCGATCTTCAATCATCGCGGAGTCAAGTTGATCTGCGTCACCGGCGGCCCGGCCGTCGCACGAGCCGCGCTAAAAAGCTCGAAGCGTGCGATCGTCGCCGGACCAGGCAATCCGCCGGTCGTGGTCGATGAGACGGCCGATCTCGATCGCGCCGCTCGTTGCATCATTCAAGGCGGCGCCTACGACAACAATCTGCTCTGCATCTCGGAAAAGGAAGTCTTCGTCGTCGCCGAAGTGTTCGACAAGATGATGGCTGCGATGGATCGGGCCGGCGCGGCGCGGTTGAACGGCAAAGAGGTGGATGCCCTGACGCGCGTCGCCATCACCAGTGTCGGCGAAGGAAAAAACAAGCACGATGTGCCGGCCAAGGAATTCTTGGGGCAAGACGCGGACGTGCTGGCTCGTGGAATCGGCAAACAAGTGTCGCCGCAAACGGAACTGCTGTTCGGCGAAACCGACGAGCACAATCCTTTCGTTCCGGTCGAGCAGATGATGCCCTTCATCCCGTTCGTCCGCTGCCGCGACGTGGAAGAGGCGATCCAGAGAGCAAAATACTACGAACACGGATTCCGCCACACGGCGATCATCCATTCGAACAACGTGCGCAACATGACCCGCATGGGTCGAGTGATGGACACGACGCTGTTCGTCAAGAATGGCCCCTGCATGGCGGCCCTCGGCCTCGGCGGCGAAGGTTACTTGTCGTTCTCGATCGCCACGCCCACCGGCGAAGGCGTGACGACGCCATTAACATTCACCCGCCAGCGCCGCTGCTCGATGATCGACGATTTGCGAATACTTGGAAAGGCATAACGCCATGCAACTCGGCCTGGTAGTCGGCACCGCGACGGCAACTGCCCGCCATCCTTCGATGCGCGGTTGGAAGCTATTGGTCGTGCAGCCGTTGATGGCCGACAACCGCCGGCCCGATGGCGACCCGCAACTGGCGATCGACAACTTGGGAGCCGGCGTCGGCGAGTCGGTGATTATTTCCAGCGATGGAGCGGGCACCCGAGCGATTTTGGGCACCGACGCGACTCCGGTGCGATGGAGCGTGATTGGGATTCCGGATGGAGAAGGCTGAAGGCTACAGGCTGAAGGCTACAGGTTATGGTGGTCGAGCGAGAACGAGATTTTAGATGGATGACGCGAGAACGGAGGCAAATGTCGAGAACGCGGCGCGTGAATTGAACATCGACGCCGCGGTCATCAGCCTGTCGGCGATTGCCGAACTGGCAGGCAAGTTGGACGGCGTGCGGCGATTGACGGTGGGGGGAAAAGCAGTCGTCACTCCCGCCGTTCGCGATTTGTTACGGCACCGAAACATTGAATTGGTCTATCGCACGGATGCAGAAGCACAACCAAAGAACGTAAACGAAACAAGTGCCTCGCTGCGACTGATCGTGGGCGTGGCGGAAACGAATAACATGCAACTGGACCTGCTGCTCAAACTATTGGCTCGTGCATCGGTCGCCATTCAGGGGCTCGCGCCGGCCGGTTTGCTGCAAACGATCGACGATTTGGCAAAGCAACTTTCCGCGCCAGCGACGATCGGCTTGCTGCTAACCTCGGAGCCGGCGGCGGCCGTGTGTTTGTCGAACCGCCTGGCCGGCTTGCGAGCGATGGCGGCCGGCGACGCCGGAACATTGACCGCGCTCGGCGCGACCGCCCGAGCGATCGGCGCGAACTTGTTGATCGTCGATCCAGCAGGCCGTGGTCCGTTTGCCATGAAACAATTGATCGATCGATTTTGTCAGGGAGCCCCGCGAACCTGCCCGCCGCAGTGGCGCGGGCGTTTGGACTAAGTACGTAGCTGAATTCGCCAGAATTCAGCTGTCGCGCGAAGAGAACGGAATTTTCACAGATTCCGCTACAAGTTGGAATTGAACCATGCGAATCGCCACCGTCATCGGCACCGTAACGCTCGTCCGCACGCATCCGACGATGGTCGGCGCGCGGTATCGGCTGGCGGTCCCCATGTCGCTGGCCAATTTGACCGGCGCTTCCGATGAGATCGCGGAAGAACTGGTCGTGTATGACGATCTCGGAGCCGGCATCGGCAGCCGCATCGCACTCAGCGAAGGCGGCGAGGCGGCCCAGCCGTTTCGGCCGAACGACAAACCGGTCGACGCCTACACCGCCGCAATCCTCGACCAGGTCGAAATGGGAACCGAAATCACCAGCGGCGAATGGAAAACAACGAAACGAGAACAAACGTAGCCGAATATGTGAAAATTCGGACGCGAGCGGGCAGGCCACGGAGTTTTCACAAATTCCGCTATGCCTGAATTCAACGAACCAACAACGAAAAACCTTCCGTCATATTTCCGAGACCAAACTCATGATCAGCGCCCATCAAATCAAGGAAGAAATCTGCGACATCGGCCGGCGGATTTACAATAAGGGATTCGCCGCCGGCAACGACGGCAATATCACCTATCGCATGAGCGAAAACGAAGTCATCTGCACGCCGACGATGGTCTCCAAAGGCTTCCTCAAGCCGAGCGATCTTTGCACCGTCGATATGGAAGGCAAGCAGCTTTCGGGCCATCGCAAGCGAACCAGCGAAGTGCTGTTGCATTTGGCGATCATGAAGTCGAGGCCCGAGATCAAGAGCGTCGTCCATTGCCATCCGCCGCACGCGACGGCCTTTGCCGTTGCGCGCGAGCCGATTCCGCAGTGCGTGCTCCCCGAAGTTGAAGTCTTCCTGGGCGACGTGCCGATCACGAAATACGAAACGCCCGGCGGACAGGCCTTCGCCGATACGATTCTGCCGTTCGTCGCCAAGTCGAACGTCATCATCCTTGCGAATCATGGCACGGTCAGCTTCGGTAAAACCGTCGAGCTCGCCTACTGGTGGACTGAAATCCTCGACGCCTATTGCCGCATCCTGATGCTCTCGCGCGACCTCGGCAAGGTGAACTACTTCACCGAGCAAAAAACTCGCGAACTGCTCGACCTGAAACAAAAATGGGGCTTCACCGATCCGCGGCTCACCGAGGAAATGAAAAACTGCGACATCTGCGCGAACGACACCTTCCGCGACAGTTGGGCCGGCGCCGGCATCGAGCGCCGCGCCTTCGACGCGCCGCCGCCGATGGGTCCGAAGA
>Ga0182024_10014530_pt1 | contig 15214 bp, 16 predicted proteins | sample P32metaG_FD_120480 | JGI IMG/M metagenome (GOLD analysis project Ga0182024, IMG submission 120480) | Permafrost microbial communities from Stordalen Mire, Sweden - P3-2 metaG (Illumina Assembly) | ecosystem: Environmental > Terrestrial > Soil > Wetlands > Permafrost | place: Sweden: Stordalen... | reverse complement strand
TCATTGGATGGGTTGAGTCCCAGGTCGGCGTTGGTGATGGCTTTTTCAATGGCGGCCATCGCTCCCTTGTCAAAGGGCGAGACCACCAGTAGGCGAGGTTCGGGCACGGAGAAATTGGCCAAGCTCTTGAGCGGCGTCTCGGTGCCGTAATAGTCAATCAACAAATTCTCCACGAGCGACGGCGACGCGCGTCCGGTGCGTACGGTGGCGAACTCAACCTTCACGTGATCGATTGCTCGCGCCATTCGCTCACGGGTGTCATCCATCACGAGTTCGACGAGTTCGTCTTCCATTACTTCACTAGCGTACCGACGGCGAACCCGTCGAGCGCGCGTCCGAGGTTTCCTTCTGCCATCAGGTCAAAAACCCTGAGCAGCAAGTGATTGTCCTTGCAAAACGTGATGGCCGTCATGTCCATGACCCGCAAGTCGCGCGAGATCACTTCATCAAATGAAATCTCTTCGAACTTCACGGCGTCGGGATTCTTGCGCGGATCCTCGTTGTACACCCCGTCGACGCCGCCGTGGGTGCCCTTTAGGACAATCTCGGCTTCGATTTCCGCGGCGCGCTGGGCCGCGGGGGTGTCGGTGGTGAAGTACGGATTGCCCATGCCCGCCGCGAAGATCACGACGCGACCTTTTTCCAGGTGACGTACGGCGCGGCGACGAATGTAGGGCTCGGCAACTTGGTCCATGCCAATCGCGGACATCACTCTGGTTGGGCGACCGTGATTTTCGATTGCGTCCTGCAGGGCCAGCGCATTGATGACCGTGCCGAGCATGCCCATCAGGTCCGAGTTGGCCCGATTCATGCCCGCCATCGCGCCGGTGGCGCCGCGCCAGATGTTGCCGCCGCCCACAACAACCGCCAGTTCAAGTCCACCGCGCTCCATGGCGCCGGAGATCTCTCGCGCGAGGAAGTCCACTGTTGACGCATCAATCGTTTCCTCACTCGAGGCCGAGGCGAGAGCCTCGCCGGACAGCTTGAGGACAACTCGACGCATAGGTGCCCTATCTCCCGATGAACGCTTGAGCGAAGGCGGTGATCGTTGCGCTACCCAAGAATTGTGCGATCGTCTGCTTTTCGTCCTTCACGTAGGGCTGCTCGACGAGCACGCGATCCTTGAACCACCCGTTGAGTCGTCCCTCGATGATCTTGGGCAGGGCCGCTTCAGGCTTGCCTTCGTTGACCGAAATCTCTTCGACGACCTTGCGCTCCGCCGCAACTTCTTCGGCCGGAACTTCATCGCGAGTCAGATACGCCGGTTTCGTGAACGCAATGTGCACGGCGATCTCGTGCGCGACCTCCTGATTAGCGCCCTTGACAACCACCGCCACGGCGTTTACACCCCGACCGGATTGGTAGTGGTTATAGGTCTCAATGACTTCGTCGGGTCCTGCTTCTAATCGGTAGACCCGACCCAGTGAAATGTTTTCCTTGAGTGTGGTGAGCAAGCCTTCGATGCGGTCGCTGAACTGGTCGGTCGCACCCTCCCCCTCAACCGCTACGCGAGCGGCGATTTCGTCGACGAGTGATACGAAGTCCTCAGACTTGGCCACGAAGTCGGTCTCGCAGCGCAGTTCGGCAATAGCGGCAACGTTGCCGTCGCGAACCACTGCGACCGCTCCTTCGCCGGCTTCGCGATCAGCTCGCTTGGCCGCGGAAGCCTTACCGTGCACACGCAGCCACTGCACCGCCGCTTCCATGTCACCGTTGTTTTCTTCTAATGCCTTCTTTGCATCCATCATTCCCACGCCGGTGGATTGGCGCAGGGCCTGCACGTCTTTCGCGGTGATTGCCACCTTGGTTCTCCTCTTTAAATCGCTACGGTCAAATTAATTGATGGCGGGTGCGTCAACTGCGTCGTCGGACGTCGTGGCCTCTTCGGTCATGTCCTCTACGGGCTGGGTCGCGGGCGTGGCTTCGTTCTCCATCGCGTCGAGTGACGGATCCTCGGCAACCTCAGCCGTCGCAGCATCCTCGGTGTCGGTCGTATCAGCCGTTGCTGGCGCAACATCCGCGGTGTCGGTCGTGTCGGCCGTTACTGGCGCAACATCTGCGGTGTCGGTCGTGTCGGCCGTTACTGGCGCGGCATCCGCCACTGGCGTTTCGCTCGCAGTCGCGGCGGCGGCCGGCGTCTCGGTCGGTGCGACGTCGGGCTGGACAAAGGTCGTACCGACGGACGGTGCCTTGGTGATCACGGGACGGTTGGCGCGGATGAAACGGCCTTCAGTCACGGCATCGGCCATCAGGCGGCACAACAGCGCGCCCGCGCGAATGGCGTCGTCGTTGCCGGGGATGACGTAGTCAATGACGTCGGGGTCACAGTTAGTGTCCACGACGGCGACCACCGGCAGGCCAAGCTTGCGCGCCTCGGTGACGGCGATGTGCTCTTTCTTGGTGTCGATAACGAAGATGGCGTCGGGGACACGGTCGAGATTAGAGATGCCGCTCAAGTTGCGGTCCAACTTCTCCAGTTCGCGGCTGTGGTGCAACGCTTCGCGCTTGGGCATGTTGTCGAAGTCGCCGGCACGCTGCATACCGCGCAATTCGACCATTCGCTTCACGCGACCGGCCACGGTGGCGAAGTTGGTCAGCATGCCGCCGAGCCAGCGCTGGTTCACGAAGGGCATGCCGCAGGCCTTGGCGTAGTCCTCAATCGGACCCTGCGTCTGCTTCTTGGTGCCCACAAAGAGGATGATGCCGCCGTCGGCCACCAGGTCGCGCACGTAGGCGTAACTGGTTTCGATGCCGGCGAGGGTCTTGCGAAGGTCAATCAGGTAGATCCCGTTGCGTTCGCCCAGAATAAAGCGGCGCATTTTTGGGTTCCACCGGCGGGTCTGGTGCCCGAAGTGCACGCCCGAGTCCAACAATTCCTGCAAAGTGACAAGTGCCACGTACTTTTCCTTCCGTTCGGTTACTCAATCCCTGCAGTGCACCGTGAACGGCGACCGTACGAAACCACAGGGACATTTCGTCTGCTCGCCCACAGTGGGAGAGCCAGACCATGATAGTCGCTCGGCGCAGCTAGCCCCGCGGGTGGGTTTGGTGGTGAACTTTCTGGAGTCGCGACTTCGAGACGTGCGTGTAGAGCTGCGTCGTCGTGAGACTCTCATGACCGAGCAACTCTTGGACCACGCGAAGATCGGCCCCGCCTTCGAGCAGGTGCGTGGCGTACGTGTGGCGCAGGGCGTGGGGATGAATATGTCCGCGTGACACTCGGCTGTCAAGGATCCGTCGCACGTCGCGCGGTCCCAGGCGGTTGCCGCGCCGGTTATAGAACAGCGCGTCGCTCGGCGAGTTGGCCCGTGCGACTTCGTCGCGGTCACCGTCCAACCATATTTGGAGTATCGCCATACCGCGCGCGTGCAACGGCACGATGCGTTCCTTGCGGCCCTTACCGAGTACTCGCAACAGTCCGCGCGTGAAGTCAACGCTGTTCACGTTGAGTCCGCACAGCTCACTGACACGAAGACCGGCGCCGTAGAGGATCTCGCAGACTGCTCTATCGAGCGTCGCGTACTCGTCGTCGCCCCAGTCGTCGTCGAGCAGACTCTCTAATTGTTCGCGAACGACAATCTTTGGCAACTGTGCGTAGGGTCGGGGCGCGGACAGTCGAGCGGCCGGACTCTCGCTCAGGTAGCCCCGTTCAACCAGCCACAGGAAGTAACTACACAGTGATGCGCGCCGACGCATGATGGACGTGCGTTCGTCGCCGCGCTCAGTCATGTAAGCGAGGTATTCGCGCAACAAACGCTTGGTGATCTTTTCGGGGATCTGGGCGTGGTGCGCGCCCGCCCACACGACGAACTGCTCAAGGTCGCTGCGATAGGCGCGCAAAGTGGACGGCGAACGGTCCTGGGCTCGCAGGGTCGCGTAAAAACCTTCTAGGTTCCACGATTCTGCAACTTGGTCCTTTTTTTCTACCTTCGACACGATGTAAGGCTACGACAACATTGGCGCTGAGCGTGCCCTATGTAGAGTTGGCTGGGATTCAAAAAGGAGAGCTGTGCCTCGCATTTTGATTGTTGAAGATGACGACCGCATCCGCATTGCCCTGCGACTGATGTTCGAAAGCGAGGGCTTCGTCGTTGACGACGCGCCCACCGGCGAAGTAGGCGTGGCGCTGTTTAATCGCATGACCGCCGACATCGCCATCGTCGACATCATGCTGCCCGCCATGACCGGTTTCGAGACCTGCCAGGCGCTGCGCTCGACGAGTGACGTACCGATCGTCATTGTCTCGGCGCGTGACGACACCGCCGACGTCGTGCTCGGCCTGGAGTCCGGAGCCGACGACTACGTCACCAAGCCCTTCGTGCCCGAAGAACTGCTCGCTCGCGTGCGCGCCCACTTGCGCCGACGCCCCGAAAAGAGCGCCAAGGCCTTCGCGCTGGGCAGTCTGCACGTGATTCCCGACGAGGGTGTCGTGCGTCACAGTGACGGCACCGAACTGCATCTGACCTCGACGGAGTTTCGCCTGCTGACCGACCTCGCCTCGGCCAACGGCAAGATTCTGTCGCGCGAGGACCTGCTCGAGCGCGTGTGGGGCTACGACTACTTCGGTGACAGTCGATTGGTGGACGTACACATCCGTCGGCTGCGCACCAAGATCGAACCCGATCCCTCGAACCCGCTCTATCTCGTCACAGTCCGAGGAGCCGGATACAAGCTGGTGCTCTGATGCACCGTCGGAGTCTGCGACTTCGACTGCTGGTGACGTTCGGACTAGGCGCCTTCATCTTGAGCGCCTTCTTCGCGTCACTCACCTACGTGGGACTGAAACACATCCTCGTGAGCGACCAGCAACAGACCGACCTCAAACAGAGTTACGTGAATGCCGCACTGGTGCGCACCACGCTCTACACCTCACCTCCCGAGTTACCCAACGTGCTCAACTCCATCGAAAAGGCGACCGATTCGAACGTGCTCATCCAGACGCACAGCCAGTGGCTGTCCACGAGTGGCGGCGCCTCTACGGGCTCCGTATCGCTCGACATGATTCGAAAAGCGGTCGGAGGCAAGGCAACCCAGCAGACAACTTATTTTAATGGTCAAGAGATTTTCGTGGTTGGCATTCCCATACCTTCGGTGGAGAGTCAATTCTTCGAAGTGTTCCAACTCGCGCCGCTCGAACACACGCTCAATCTCCTATTGCTCGTGATCGGAGCCGGTGCGATCATGACGTTGATCATTGGCATCAGCGGCGGACTCTGGGTAACGAGAAGGACCGTGCGCCCGCTCGAACGGGTGTCGGCGGCAGCGGCCCTCATTGCCGGCGGCGAACTGACGACTCGCCTGGTGACGGGCAATACCGACCGCGAAGTCCAACAGCTCACCGAATCCTTTAACGCCATGGTGAGTCAGCTGGTCGACCGACTAGAACGTGACGCCCGCTTCGCGAGTGACGTCAGCCACGAATTACGCTCACCCTTGACAACGTTGGCGACGACAGCCACAGTTCTCTCTCAGCACCGCGACGATCTTTCGCCCGTGGCCCAACAGAGTCTCGATCTGCTCGTGGGTGACCTCGCGGTGTTCCAGTCGCTCGTCGAAGACCTGCTTGAGATCGCGCGCAGTGATGCGGGCGCCTCGCCCGTCGTCATCGAAACCGTCTCAGCGGTTGAATTGGTGCGCCAATCGGTTCGTTCCGCCGCCCAGCACCACGGCCTCAATGCACCGCCAATTGAAATCGCCGAAGACGTTGGCGACCCGCTGGTCAACGTTGACCGCCGACGGTTCGAGAGGGTGATGTCCAACCTCATTGATAATGCGCACCACTATGCCGGTGACGCGGTCGCGATTCGCATCAACGTTAAAGGTGAGAGTCTCGAAATCAACGTCGACGACGCCGGTCTCGGCGTACCAGTGGACGAACACGAACAAGTGTTTCAGCGTTTCTTCCGCGGGCGCGCGTCGCACGACCGCGGCATCGCGCGCGGCACGGGTCTGGGACTGGCCCTCGTACGCGACCACGTCCAGACGTTCGGCGGCACGATCATTGTGCTCGAGAGCCCCGAGGGTGGTGCACGTTTTCAAATTACGTTGCCGCTACATCAAGGCGTCTTGGCGTGAATCGATTCCGCACACTGTTGTGGCTGGCGATCGGCGCCGTGGCGCTCAGTAGTTGCACGCTCATTCCGACGTCCGCAAAACCAGTGTCGATCCCGCCCAGTCAGGGTCTCTCGGGATTGCTGGGTCGCACCATCCCCGGCACCAACCACGGCCGCGTCCGCTTCGTCACCCAGCCCGTCTACATCGTGGACGCGACAGGTCACTTGTCGTCCCTCAGTCGCATCGTCACCGCACCGGCCTCGCTCACCTCGGTGCTCGATCAAGTCATCGTCGGGCCCACCAAGATCGAGAAGTTCGCGGGCTACGCCTCCGATTTACCGTCAAACCTTCTCGTGCTCCAAGCAACCGTGAAGGACAAGGTCGCCTACATCGACATCTCCGAGTCCTTGGCCAAACGCTCGCGAACTAAAGAAATCCTGGCGATTGGACAGCTGGTCTTTACTGCGTACTACGCCGGCGCCAAGAACGGCATTGAGATTTCGGTGGCGGGCATCGCCCAGAAGTTATTGCTGCCGGACCACAAGTTCGTGTCAATCGCAACCGCAAAGGACTGCGAGATACTGCTCCAGCCTTAGGCCGTGCGCTCGGAACGATAGGCCGGCGCGGCATTCCAGAGGTGTTCTAAGTCGTAGTAGTCGCGCGAGTCTTCATCGAATATATGCACGATCACGTCGCCGTAGTCGAGCGCGATCCACTCGCCCGTGGCCCAACCCTCGATGTGCGTGGGCTTGACGTCGAGCGCGACCTCAATAACGCGTTCAATCTCTTCACCGATCGCGCGCACCTGGCGATCGTTACGACCCGACGCCACGACCAGCGCGTCGAACGAGTCGACCAATTCGCGCAAGTCCAAGACGACGGGATCAATGCCCAACTTCTCTTCCGCGCCGCGCAGTGCGGCCATTACGAGGGTGGAAACAAATTCCGAGTACGAACTGCGAGCGAACTCGCCATTGTCCGTAGTGTCACTCAAGCGAACTCGCCACTGATCGGAGTTTTACTCAGTGGGTAACCCCGAGCACGCAGAGTGCCGCAACGAAGGGAGCGAGCAGTGCCACGATACCGAGCGCGGCGTAGCGCTGCTTCGTGCGTCGTAAGTCTCGGCGCCTTAGGGGCGCCGCTTCCAAAACCGTCAGTCGCGAGGACTGGGTTTCAGTCAGGTCGAAGATTCGAACCGCCATGCTGGACAAACTCTAGCCTCGCGAACTCTGGTAGAGCGGAATAACCGACGCCGGAATAAATTTTTTCAAATTTTCGAGCGTCGGTGGCACCTCGCGGATGAACGAACTCGACAGGTCCACCGGTTCCATGGGAATTTCATAGCTTTCCCATCCATCAGGCACAACAGTGGAACCGCCGGGGCGCGGTACGACGCCCACGCGAACCAATGTTCGCAATATTTCGGCGTCGTGCCACATATCGATCTGTTGGGCCAGGTCGGCGCCGACAATCACGTCCACGTCGTCGGCCGACTCTAAAAGTTCGCGAACCGTATCGATTGTGTAGGACGGACCGGTCCGTTTTATTTCACGATCCGACACTTCAACGAGCTCAAGTCCACCGAAGGCGAGTTCGGCCATCGCGAGGCGCAGTTGCGCTGGATGTACCGTCACCTGCGCACTCTTGAGGTACGGGTCACCAGCCACGGTCACTTCAATAAGATCAAAAATATTCGTGCGCGCGGCCGCTTCGAGGGCGGCGACGTGACCAAAGTGTGGCGGATCGAAGGTGCCTCCGAAGAGACCTAGTCGCCGAATCGTCACGATGCCAGACTACGGGGCGATTGTCCCCTCACCATTGAGCAATTACGATTAACTGATGACCGAGCAGACCAACGACTGGGAACCATCCTCGTGGCGCCCGCGCCCGATCACGCAGAGTCCCACGTGGCCCGACGCAGAACACCTCGCTCGCGTGGAAGCACAACTGGCAACGAAGCCTCCACTGGTCTTCGCGGGCGAGGTGCGCCGCCTGCGCGAGCACCTCGGTCAGGTGAGCGAAGGCAAAGCCTTCTTGCTCCAAGCCGGCGACTGCGCGGAATCATTTGACGAGGGTTCGGCCGATTCAATTCGCGACAAACTGAAGGTCATCCTGCAGATGGCGGTTGCGCTGACCTACGCGGCGGGGGTGCCCGTCATCAAGGTCGGACGCATCGCGGGCCAGTTCGCCAAGCCCCGCTCGGACGCCTTCGAAGAACGAGACGGCGTGAGTCTGGACGCATTTCGGGGCCACATCGTTAACGGCGATGATTTCACCGCGGAAGCTCGTCGACCCGACCCGGAGCGCCTGCTCGGCGCCTACCACCAAAGCGTCGCGACGCTCAATCTGCTGCGGGCCTTTACGACCGGCGGCTTCGCCGCCCTGTCGCGGGTGCACGCCTGGAACCAGGAGTTTGTCGCCAACTCGCTCGAAGGCAAGCGCTACTCCATGGTCGCGGACGAAATCGAGCGGGCCCTGCTCTTCATGAAGGCCTGCGGCATTGACTTGCTCGATGACGGAGCCCTGCAGGGCGTTGAATTTTACACCAGCCACGAAGCGCTCATCTTGCCCTACGAGCAGGCCCTCACTCGACGCGACTCGTTAACCGGCGACTGGTACGACTGCTCGGCGCACATGCTCTGGGTGGGTGACCGCACCCACCAGATTGACGGCGCCCACGTGGAGTTCTTGCGCGGCGTCGCCAATCCCCTGGGCCTCAAAGTTGGACCCAACCTGGGTGTCGACGAACTGCGCACGCTGATTGAGACGCTTAACCCCGACAATGTGCCCGGCCGGTTGACACTGATATCGAGAATGGGCCACGAGCGCGTCGGCACACTACTGCCGCCGCTGGTCGAAGCCGTTCGTGACGAAGGACAACAAGTGCTGTGGACGTGCGACCCGATGCACGGCAACACGTTCATTGCCCAGGGCGGCCAGAAGACCCGCCGCTTCGACGACATCTTGTCCGAGACGAGTCAGTTCTTTGAACTTCATCAGGCGCTCGGTACGTGGCCCGGGGGCCTGCACGTCGAGTTGACCGGCGACAACGTCACGGAATGCCTGGGCGGTGGATCACGCGTTGGCGAGGGCGACCTTACGGAGAACTACACCACCATCTGTGATCCGCGACTGAACGCGACACAGAGTTTGGACATGGCCTTTCACGTGGCCGAATTTCTCCAGTCCTACCTCGCCGCTAATGGCGCCAGGTCGTTGTAACGGAGCACTCGTCTGCGCTCGCCGTCGAACTCGACCTCGGTCATCGAACAGTTCTCGGTGCGTAGTCCCAAACGAGTCTCGGGACTGGCATCTTCGACCATTTTCACCGCCTGTTCGATGACGCCGCCGTGTACGACCAAGATCACGAGCTCGCCCGGATGACGCCGGGCAATCTCGGTCAACGCTGCGCGGCACCGCTCGTAGAAGCCGGTCCACGATTCGCCGCCCGGAGCAAATGGCGCGTCGGGCTCTAGGTCCCAGTCCGGTCCGCCGAACTGGGTCACCATCTCGTCCCACGTCATCCCGTCGGCCTCGCCGGGATGCAACTCACAGAGATTGCAGTCTTCAGTGGCGACGAGCGAATCGGGCAGGCCGGGACTGATGATGCGCGCGGTCTCGATGGAGCGCGGCAGCACTGAGGTGTAGATCGCGGCCGCGTTGGCAAATTCCTGACTCTTCACTAACCGGTCGCGCAACTCGCCCGCCTGCGCGCGACCGAGCTCGGTCAGCCCACCGCAGCCAACTGGTCCACCCACGACGCCTCGGGCATTGCAGAACGCCTCGCCGTGGCGAATGAGCACCAGGCGCGCGCCGGTTGGTTCGTGGCCCCGAGTGCGAAACCCCTCCGGTGGGCTCATGGGACTCACGCCAATTCTCCGACGAACGCTTCTAATTGACGCAGCGTCCGACACTCGATGACCCGGTCGCAGTACGGCGCGTACTGATTGACGATGGAGTCGCCGCTGTTCCAGTAGCTGGTGGGTTCAGGGTTCAACCAATACACGGCCTTGGCCCGGTAACGCAGGTCGGCGAGCACCTCGGCGTGAGCCTGGTGATAGTTATTGCGCGCGTCGCCCAGAATAAGAATGGTGGTTCTCATCGTGACGTCGTCGGCGAATCGTTCGTGAAAACTCGTGAGGGCCCGGCCATAGTCCGAATGACCGTCGAAGGCAATGACGTCAGCTTCGGCGTTGATGCGAGTGACCGCGTCAGCCGGATCGTCGGCCTCGTCGAAAAACCGGGTGACCTCGTCCAGGCCGTCGACAAACACAAAGCTGCGCACCTTGGAGAACTGCGAACTGATGGCGTGCACCAGGTGCAAGGTGAAGCGGGCGAAGGAGGCCACGGAACCCGAGATGTCGGCGACCACCATGATCTCGGGCTTGGAGGGGCGAGGGGGCTTGAATCGCAGATCGATCGGCACGCCACCGGTCGAGAGGCTGCGCCGTACGGTATGGCGCAGGTCCACCGGTCCGCGATGACGGCGGCGGCGCTTGCGCGCCAGGCGCACCGCCAATTTGCGACTGAGCGGGCGCAGGGCCCGTTCTAACTGGGCCATCTCGTCGCGATTGGCGTGCATGACGTCGAGATCTTCGGGCAGCGGCTTGCGTACCGATTTGGCGAGCGCGTCAGCCCCACGATCATCGACCAATCGTTCGCGAATGACCCGCTCAATCTCCGCCTTCAACTTCTCTACGAGATGATGCGCCTCGTCGCGTGATATTCGCTGCGCCAACTCATCACTGGTCGGTCCTTTGTCGAAGGACAGTTGACTGAGGCGCTGTTCGAGGCTGTCCAAGTCCAGGCTGCGCAACGTGCGGTAGAGATAGTAGGTGCCGCCCACGGGACGTCCAGGCTCCATGCCGGCGTATCGCGTGACGGCTTCACTGGCTGCCTCGCGCAACCCCTCTCGGTCGCCATCTCGCAGCGCACGAAAAAGAAGTTCCGCCAATTCCTGGGCCGAGAGCGATGACGATGACCCACCACCGAGGCCGCGGGGCTGGCCGGGGGCTTGCGCGCCCGTCGCCCCCTCGGGATTCATCTCCAGGTTCTCTTGATTCATCGCGTCTTTGAGCAAGTCCTCCACGCTCTGCATCGAGCGCGTCGCGAAGAAGACGTCGAAGGCCGTGTAGAACACTGGCAGGTGGTCACCGTCCTTGACCAACGTGGCCGCGAGCGAACCGCGCACCATAGATCGGTCGCTGAGATTTATCACGTCGATCGCCCGCGCGGCGTCGACGTGTTCACTCATCGACACGGGGATCCCGGCGGCGCGCAGCTCGGCGATGAAATCGCCGAGCAGGTCAAGCAACGGACTTCGAGCGACCGAGGAGTTCCTTGGTGGCCCGTTCGATGTCGGTCTGGTACTTGAGCAAGATGTGCAGGGTCGCCGCGGCGTCCTCGTCGCCAATCTCCTTACGACCCAGGACGACCAGCGTGCGGGCCCAGTCGAGCGTTTCGGCGACCGACGGCGCCTTCTTGAGGTCGAGCGAGCGCAGGGAGCGCACGACCATGGCGATCTGTTCGGCGAGCGCCGAGGAGATGCCGGGCACGCGCGACAAGATGATGTCGCGCTCGCGTTGCACGTCCGGGTAGGCCACGTAGAGATAGAGGCAACGCCGCTTCAGGGCTTCGGACAACTCACGCGTGTTGTTGGACGTCAAGAACACCATCGGAATCTGTTTGGCCCTCACCGTGCCCATCTCGGGAATGGACACCTGGTACTCCGAGAGGATCTCCAAGAGCAGCGCCTCGGTCTCGAGCTCCACCCGGTCCACTTCGTCGATGAGCAACACCACTGGATCAGTCGCCGAAATGGCCTCCAGCAAGGGACGCGTGAGCAGGAACTCCTCGGCGAAGATGTCTTCTTCGAGGTGCTTCCAGTCTTCGGTGCCTGCCCCGTCGGGACGACCGGCCTGGATGCGCAGTAGCTGCTTGCGATAGTTCCACTCGTAGAGGGCCTTGGACTCGTCGAGCCCCTCGTAGCACTGCAGACGGATGAGCCGCGCGCCGATGCCGTCGGCGACGGCCTTGGCGAGCGCCGTCTTACCGGTACCGGCCGGACCTTCCACGAGCACGGGCTTAGCCAAGCGGTCGGCCAAGAATGTGACCGACGCAATGGCGTCGTCGCTTAAATAGTCGTGCTGGGCCAGGCGCTCACGCACGTCCGCCGGCGACGTGAATCGCGGCGGCGGCACGCCGTCAAGTCCCAGGCGCTGGGCCAGTTCTTCGCGCGGATCGAGGGCGCTCATCTGATCTGTCCCTCTCCTCGAACTACCCACTTGAGACACGTCAACGCGCGAAGTCCCATTGGGCCCCTCGCGTGCAGCTTCTGGGTAGAAATGCCCACCTCACCGCCGAGTCCTAGTTCGCCGCCATCGATGAATCGCGTGGACGCGTTCACCAGTACGGCCGCGGCGTCGACGTGGTGCACCCAGTACTCGCCGTGCGCCACGTCTTCGGTCACGATTGCTTCACTGTGGCCCGTGCCGTAGCGAGCCACGTGCGCTACCGCCTCGTCGAGTGAGTCCACGACCTTCACGGCCAGAATCAGATCCAGGAACTCGTTCTCAAAGTCCGACTCCGTCGCCGGCGTCGCCGTCGGCAAGATTTCGCGCACGTCGTCGTCGGCGCGCAACTCGACTTCGGGCATCGACAGAGCCATTTCGGGAAGAAAGCGTTGGGCCACGTCACGATGTACCAGCACCGTTTCGACGGCGTTGCACACGCCGGGCCGCGACGTCTTGGCGTTGCGAACAATGGCCAACGCCTTGGGCACGTCCGCGAACTCGTCGACGTAGATGTGGCAGTTGCCGTCGCCATCGAGCACGTAGGGCACGCGGGCGTGCTCGCGCATCGCAGCGATGAGGCTCTTACCCCCGCGCGGGATGAGGCAGTCGAGTACGCCGGTCATCTGCATGAAAGCCGTCGCCGTCTCGTGGGAGGAATCTTGGACCAGGGCCACGCAGTCCGCGGGCAGTCCTTCTTTCTCCAGGGACTCGCGCCACAAGTCGACAATGAACTGGTTTGTTTTTTGGGCCGACGACGACCCACGCAGGTACGCCGCGTTACCGCTTCGCATGCACAGTCCCGCGACGTCGCTCGTCACGTTGGGACGATTTTCGTACACCACACCGATGACCCCGAGCGGCACGCGCATGCGTTCGACCCGCAGTCCGTTGGGCCGCGTGTCGTGATCGACAGTTTCGTTGAGCGGATCGGCCGCGTCGGCGATATCAAAGAGTGCGCCGGCCATCCCAGTGACGCGCTCGCTCGTCAGCAGCAGTCGGTCCCGACCCGGTCCGGACTCCTGGTACGCCTCGACTTCGCGAGCGTTGACGGCCAGTAACTCCTCGCGACGCTCTTCGAGCTGATTAGCGACGTGCATCAGTACCGCGCGTCGTTGGGCGTCGCTCGACAGGGCGATCTGGCGAGCGGCCTCGCGCACGGCGTGGCCCTGGCGCTCCAACTGGTTGTTCTTCATACGTTCAGCGTAATGGAGGGCATTTAAACCTTACGAAGCAGTACCAGATCATCGCGATGCACCACCACGTCGTCACCGTCATCAAACGACTCGGCGTTCACCCGCACCAGTCCCTTGGCAACGATATGACCGTCCGGTCCTTTTATTTCCACCGCGTCGCCCTCAACGAATAAACCATCGTGGAACTCAACACCAACGCGCAAGAGACTGCGTCCATTATTTTCGAGCGCCATCAGCGCGCCCTCATTGATGTTGAGCGAGCCCCGGCTCGCCACGGCGAAGGCAATCCAGGCTTTGCGCGCCGAAAGTCTCCCGCTGCGCGCGTGGAACACGGTGCCAAATCCCGGTGCTTGATTGACGGCGCGCACGAGTGCTTCGCGAGCTCGAGCCGACGCAATGACGGTCGTGATGCCCGACCAGGTCGCGATGCGCGCCGCCGCCAGCTTTGAGGCCATGCCACCGCTGCCCACGCTCGAGCGGCTGAAACCGGCGAGCCCCAACAGTTCGGCATCGATCGCCGACACCTCTTCAATCAAGGTGGCGGCGGGGTCCAGCCGTGGATCGGCGGTGAGCAATCCATCGGTGTCGGTGAGCAACACGAGATGCGACGCGCGAATGAGGTTGGCGACAAGCGCCGCCAGCCGGTCGTTGTCGCCGAAACGTATCTCCTCGTCGGCAACCGCGTCGTTCTCATTGACAACTGCGACCACGCCGAGGGACTCCAAAGCTTCCAGCGTGCCGCGCGCGTGCAGGTACTGGCCGCGGTGCGAGAAGTCGAGTGGTGCCAGCAGCACCTGACCGACCGGGGTGTTCAGTTCGCCAAAGGCGTTTCGCCAGGCGTGCATCAAGAGCGGCTGACCCACCGCCGAGACGGCTTGCAACGTCACGGCGTCGTTGGGCCGGGGCCGGCCCTGGCCCACTTCGGCCCACCCGGCGGTAATCGCGCCCGACGTGACGACGACGACGGTCCAACCCTCGCTACGCAGTTTCACGACGTCATTGGCAATATCGACCAGTACGCCGTAGTCCACGCCGCCACCCGCGTCGGTGACCGAGGACGTGCCCACTTTGACCACGACGCTACGAGTCATCGTCGCTCTCATCGATGTTCAGGCGGCCGTGTCGGGCCAGGCGCTCACGGCGCGTGGCGCGATGGTGATCGCCTCGGTCGAGTCCGGCACCCATGTCATCGCGCCACCATTCGAACGAGAGCGGCCCGATGTTGACCACGTCACCGTCCTTCGCGCCGGCGCGAGCCAAGAGGCGGTCCACGCCGAGGTCGCGAAGTCGTCGCACAATTTCGGCGAGCGCTTCGTCGTCGGTGAGGTCTTGGAAACGCACGGCGCGCAGCACCGGTCGCCCGCTCACAATCCACTCCTCGGCCCCGGAGCGATCAACGCTGATCTCGTCGGGCAGCGGCTTATGGACGACCACGGCGTGCACCAATCGCTCGGCTTCCTCATCACGCACCTGGACAACTAACTGGGCTAACTGCGAGACCAGGTCGTCGATGCCCTCACCGGTCACCGACGAGATCGTGGCGACACCGGGCATCTCATGGGCCGCGACATCGCCCTTGGAGCCCACGACAATCCTTGGGCGATCGATCAGGTCGTACTGGTACTGCTCGAGTTCGCGAAGCAGGATCTCCAACTGCTCTTCGGGACTGTGCGG
>Ga0182024_10014529_pt1 | contig 15216 bp, 13 predicted proteins | sample P32metaG_FD_120480 | JGI IMG/M metagenome (GOLD analysis project Ga0182024, IMG submission 120480) | Permafrost microbial communities from Stordalen Mire, Sweden - P3-2 metaG (Illumina Assembly) | ecosystem: Environmental > Terrestrial > Soil > Wetlands > Permafrost | place: Sweden: Stordalen... | reverse complement strand
GCGGCCGCGTTTGCGAAAGGTATCCTCGGCGACGAGCGGACGGCGGGCCTGCAATTGGAAGAAGTCGAGTTGGGCAAATACATGGACAAAGATGCCTGGCAAATCACTCTCAGCATGCTCCGACCGAATTCCTTCGGCCAGAGCAGTAACTACGCGCTTGGGCCTGCGCTCACTTTCTTTCGCGATTACAAGACCCTCACAGTTGACCGCGAAACAGGTGAGGTCCTCTCGATGAGGATTCGCGAGCTAGCCCACGCGGAATGACCGAACCGGAGCGACTGATCGAGAAGCACGCCGCCGGCGGGCTGCTGATCGATTCGAATCTCCTACTGCTGTTGTTCGTCGGTCGTATGAATCGACGTCGAATCGCGAACTTCAGACGCACGAGCGCCTATGACGCGTCCGACTACGAGTTGCTCGAACATTTGGTTTCGGTCTTCCATCGAACGCTGACAACTCCTCACATTCTCACGGAAGTCAGTAACCTAGCATCTCTCTCGGGCTCAGAGTTGGCGTCTGTTCGTGAGGTCATGAAGGATTTCGTCGAAATCATGGAGGAACTGCACGAGCCAAGCCGAGTGGTGGTCCAGGACCGGGCGTTCCATCGGCTTGGTATCACGGACGCGGCCATCTCGTCAGCTTGCGCGGGCCTACTCGTACTTACGGACGACTTCGATTTGTACGATTCCCTCGGAAGAAGGGGAATTGATGCGATCAACTTCAACCACCTCCGCGAATGGCGCCGGCAACTCACAAGCTGAGCGCGTCTTTGAGGCGCGACGATTGCCGCCGCGACAAGTCGATGGCCTGACCGGTCTTGAGCGTCACCACCAGATTTCCGGTCACGCCGTTTTCGACGTGGTCGATCCATTTCAGATTGACGATATGCCTGCGCCCGGCGCGGAAAAACACGGCCGGGTCGAGACGCGCTTCGAGCGCCGCGAGCGATCGTAAAATGAGCGGGCGTTCCTTTCCGAAACACAGCCGCGTGTAGTTGCCTTCCGATTCGAGCAGATAAATTTCAGAAATGCGCACGATCCAGCAGCGGTCGCCATCGCGCACGAAGACCTGTTCGAGCGGTTTGGACGGCGGGCGGATCTTGCCGAGCGCGGCCGCCAATCTTTCCGGCGCGATCGGTTTCATCAGGTAGTCGAGCGCATTCACTTCGAAGGCCTTGATGGCGTAGGCATCGTAGGCGGTGGTGAAAATGATTTGCGGAACGTCTTCCAGGCGCTCCAGCAGGTCAAAGCCGGTCATGCCCGGCATTTGAATGTCGAGGAAAACGACGTCGGGCGCGATCTGCGCGATCGCCGCGAGAGCCTCGTCGCCGTTGCGGGCTTCGCCCACGATTTCGATTTCCGGATGCGCCGTAAGCAACCGGCGCAACTCCTGGCGGGCGATGCGTTCGTCGTCGACGATGAGCGCTTTCATGACGTGCGAGGAATTAAAACCGTGGCGGCGACGCGCCCATCGCCATTCGTCAGACTCAAGCTCGCACGATCGCCGTAGAGCAGCCGCAATCTTTCGCGCGCGTTTTTCAAGCCGACCCGGGTGGTCTTCTGGGTGACTTCCGCCAGCACGCCGGTGTTTTCGACGCGAAGCGTCAATTCGTCATTCCGGACCGACGCGCGAATCCATAGCTCGCCGCCGTCGGGCAGGTTCGAAAGCCCGTGCTTCAGCGCGTTCTCGACCAGGGTTTGCAGAAGCATCGCGGGGACCTGCGCGTTCGACGCGCCGGGATCGATCGAGATGGAGACGCGCAGGCGATCCTCGAAGCGGACGGCTTCAAGAGCGAGGTAATCGGAGACTACCTCGATCTCCTGCGCGAGCGGCGCGGTGTGAGCGTTATGTTGTTGCAGGTTGTAGCGAAAAATATTCGCGAGGCGCGTGACCATGTCCTGCGCCTGCGCGGGATTCTCGCTGATCATGCCGCGGATGGTGTTCAGGCAGTTGAACAAAAAATGTGGATTGACCTGGCCTTCGAGCGCCCGCAGCTCGGCTTCGCGCAACGCGATGCGGAGTTGAAACGCCGCTGCTGTATGTCGATCGCGGGCCGTGCGCGTCGAAGTGATTGCGACATAGAGAACGGTCCAACCGACGGTGAACGTCGTTACGCTCGACGTGAGCGCGATGGTCCCCTGCACATCCCACGAGAGACGCCGGTCAAGAGCGGTGTTGATCGCGACAACCAGTGCCGCCATGATTAGCCCGGTGAGGATGCTCGCGCCGAACAATCGCGGGATGGACTTGCGGAACGGCATAGCGAGCCATCCACGGCGTTTGATCTCGCGCCGGAGCAGATGGGTTAGCCCGATGCTGTACGCGTAGAACAGGGCGAACCCCACCAGTACGCTGAACGTCGGGCCGACTTCATGAGTGGCGAACGCCACGCCGATCGCGGTGTACGATCCCCATCCGAGGATCTGGCAGGCCCAATAGGCGGTGTTTTGAGTTTTCATCGGCGCGACGCGCTCGCGCTCGATTTCACGGAAGCGTTCAGGAACGGGTCCATCTGCGCGAACATCCAATCCGGATCATCCCACATGATGAAGTGACGGGCCGTGTCGGTGATGCGGATTTCTACGCCTGCGAGCTTCGCATATTGAGCTTTCAGATTCGCCTCGGTTTTGGCGCGATCGGTGTAGTCTTTGTAGCCGATCCAGCTTCCCATCACGAGCGTACGCGTCTTGATTTTCGGAAGATCGCCGCGAAGGTCGACCATGAACATTTCGGCCATGGCGTCGCTGACGGCGGACTGGTCGGATTTGAGGCCCCACTCGATGAGCTTCTCGAAATCGGGGTCCTTGGTCGTGAGCATCCGCGTTCCGATACCGGATTTGACGTAGCGCTCATACATGTCTTTGGATTGACCGCCGATATACTTGCGCATCTGGCCGGCTTGCTCCTCGGCCTGCGCCGGCGTTGTCGAAGAATCGGCGATTCCGGCCATAAACGGGTAGGCGTCCACGATGACCAGCGGCCCCACCAGGTCCGGATACCTGCTTCCCAGGTCGAGGGCGAGAAATCCGCCGAGGCTGTGACCGACGATGACCGGTTTCACGAGTTTCTTATCGCGAATATAGGCCGCGAGCGAATCGCGCACGGTCGAGAGCATCGGGGCGGGAATGCGCGGGACGCCGTTGAATCCGGCGACCGTGAGCACGTGGCATTCGAACCGGTCTTTATACTGCGCCCCGGTATAATGCGCGACGGTGGAGTCCCAGGTTTCGCCTCCGGAGGAGAGGCCCGGGATCAGGATAATGGGTTGGCCGTGGCCGGACACCTTGACCTGAAAGGCGTCCTGGGCCGGAAGGATCGAGCAGGCAGCGAAGAACAGCAGTAAATGTTTCATGCGTCCATGCTGAGGCAGGATGGGAAGGGACGGGGCGAAATTGTGACGAACGGCGGACATACTTGATAACCGGCCGCCTGGATAACCGGCAGTCTGGATAACCGGTGGAAAAATCACCACTTTGCCGTAGCCGGGCGGGCGGTCTTCACTGATCGAACCCCCATCGGCGGGTGTAAAAATCTAGGTAAGCCTAAAGTCCAGGCCCTAGCCAGCCGATGGAGTCCATGGAGTGGAATAGCTGCCCGGCGGTGGGGTGAAATAGCCGCTGGCGGCCGCAAAAAAAGTGCTCGGGATCTTCAGCTCGTTCCGGTGGTCGATGCAGCTCGCTTCCTGGGCCACGCCGCATATTCGCGCGTGGAGCCTGGAGCGCAATCTGAATCGCCTCGAAGCCGAACGTCATCTTCAAGCGCACAACTACGGCGAGGCTGAAAAACACCTGTTGCAGGCGGTTGCCGAGGCGGATGAGCGGCATCATTCGGTACGGAGGATTCAATTCCGTATTCAGCTTGCCGAGGCTCAGCGCAAGCAGGCGAAGCTGTCTGAGGCGGAACGAACCGTGCGCGACGCGCTGGATTTGACGGTGCGAATCTCCAATCCATCAGGCTACGTGCAGTGCCTGGACGCGCTGGCCGAGGTGTTCCACGACGGCGAAAATTATCCGGCGATGGAAGCGGCGCTCCAGCAGGGGCTCGAAACGGAGGCGGCGATGCCGCATCCCGATCCTTTGCGAATGGCGCGGCGGGTTCACCGTCTGGGGACGGCGCGCCACAAAAGCGGGCGGAGCGACGAAGCCATTCCGGCGCTCGAGAAGGCGGTGAAACTTCACGAGAGAGCCTATGGAGAGGAGCATCTTGAAACCGCGCACCTGCTGAGCGAGCTGGGATCGATTCAGCGCGCGCAAGGCAATCACGAAGAGGCGCAGCAATGCCTGCGGCGGGCGCTGCGGATTCACGAAAACGCGCTCGGGCACGATTCCGCGGAAGCCGTTCACGATCTGCATCACCTGGCGGGGTCGCTTGAAGAATCGGGCGATATCGACGGCGCGGCGAATCAGTATGAGCGCGCGCTGGGGTTCAAGCTGCGGGTGCTCGGCGGGGATCTCGAAGAGCTTGCCGAAATGCAGTTCGGCCTGGCGGGAATCTACATCGGCTGGAACAACTACGCGCGCGCGAGAGAGCTGCTGGCGGAGGCGATCGGCACGTTCAAGTCGAAAAAGAATGTGCGATTGGCGATCGCGCATGAGACGCTGGCGCACGTCGAGGAATATTCGGGACGATATGTTGAAGCGGTCGCGGCGTTGGCGCGGGCCGGCAAAGTTTGGGAGTCGTGCGGCGCCGGGAGGATGGGCGAGCTGACCGACAATTTACAGCATCGCGCGGAGTTGCTCGATCAGTTGCGAAAAAAGAGCGAAGCGGCGTGGCTGCGCGAAAAAGCGGCGGAGCTGGTGAACGGGTCGGCGCGAGCGCACAGCGCGTGAGCGGATTTCAAGAAAAAACTATTTGAGCTCGGGACTGGTGGCCGTCGCGGGTTCCTGAGTCCAATTCTGGCGGATGACGTTGGTCTGATCGGAAAAGAAGGTGCGGCGCCCGGAGTTTGAGAAGGATTCCGGGAGCGCGGTGACGGAATATCCCGCCGGCGTGGCTGTGATGGTGTAGATGTACCCGCTCTTCTTGCCATCGGCGAGGTCCTTTGAAATCAAGCCGGCCGCGGCAGGCCCATCGGCGCCGCTCGCCGGCGGACCGAGCTCGGTGAGCGACTGCGCGTAGCGGCCGAACTGCGAATAATACTGGGTTTCCATCGCGTAGATGGTGCGGATGGTCTGGATGGCGGCGGTTTCGTGCGCCGACATCATGGCCTTGTTGTATTGCGGCGCGGCGATGGTGATAATGACCAGAATAATGGCGATCACGATCAGCAGCTCGATTAGCGAAAAGCCCCGGCGGCGGCGGTTTGCCGCGTTCCGCGCAGTTAGGTAATGTGACACGCGCATGTCTATATATTAGACGCTTCGCCGGCGGCGGGCGTGCAGTCGGGAAGTGGGACTATTCGTGCCGTAGTGCGGTCATCGGGTCGACTCGCATGGCGCGGCGCGCGGGAATGAGGCTCGCGGCGATCGCGATGAAGACCAGTGTGGCGGCGGCGGCGGCGAAGATCGCCGGCCCGATAGGAAAAACGAGGTAGAACGATTTGACCAGAAGGCGAACACCGGCCCATGCGCCGAACGATCCGATGACGATGCCGGCGGCGAACTCGATCATTCCACTTCTGGCAACCAGCGTCAGGACGTCGCGGCCGCGAGCGCCGAGCGCCATGCGAATTCCGATCTCGCGGGTGCGCTGCGCGACGTTGTAGGCCATGACGGCGTAGATTCCGACCGCGGCGAGCAATGCCGCGAAGGCGGCCAGCGCCGACATGAGCAGGGTCCGGTAATTCACGGACTCCATCTCGTCGCCGACCATTTGCTCCATCGTCGTGACGTTTTGAATCGGCTGATTCGGGTCGACGACGCGGAGCGCTCGGCGAGCGCCAGCGAGCAAGGACATCGCGGGCGCAGCCGACGAAATCACAACCTGCAAGCCGGGGCTGGGCATCTGATCGAACGGCACGTATACTCCGGACCACGCCTCTTCTCCCACCGCCCATTTCACGTCCGCGGCAACGCCGGTGATCGTGAAGGTGCTGGTGCCATCACGGGTCTCGATCGCGATGGTCCTGCCGATTGGATCGCTTCCGGGAAAATACTTTTGTGCGAACGCTTCGCTCGCCACGCCCGCCGAACGGTTTCCGTCGAACAGATGGCCGCGCCGCAGTGGAATTTCCATGGTCGAGAAATAATCTTCGCTGACCTTTTGATAAAGGCTGTCGACCTGCTGGCTCTCTATAGTCATCGGCCCGTAGCTGATACTGCCCGACAGCGGCAGGGTGCTCGCGATGGCGGCGTCACGGACTCCGGGAATTCGGATCAACTCCTCGCGCCATCGGCGCGCAAACGCAGCGCGCTGTTCCGGCTGCGGATAGCGGCTCTGCGGCAGATTTACTCTCAGCACCAAGCGGTTCCGTGTCTCGAATCCGGGGTTCGACGGGCGCACGCGCAGGAAACTCTGGATCATCGTCGCTGCGCCGGCGAGCAGGATTAGCGACAAGGCGCTTTCGGCGGCAATCAGCATTCCGCGCATTCGATTCGCGCGCATTCCGCCGCTCGCCTGCGCCGCGCCTTCTTTGATTGCGCGATTGAGATCGATGCGCGTGGCTTCAATCGCCGGAAAGAGACCGCAGAGGACGGCCGTTGCGAAAGAAACGACGAGTGCGAAGCTCAGGACCCGAGTATCGAGCACAACCGCCTCTCCGTGTGGCAAGTCAGGATTCAGAGCGAGGAGCGGTTTCAAGACAACCAGCGCAACCAACAATCCCGCAGCGCAGGAGCCGAGCGCCAGCACGATGGACTCAGCGGCCGCATGACGAATCAATCGGGCGCGGCTCGCGCCCAGCGCGGCACGCACTACAATTTCCTTGGCCCGAGCAGTTCCCCGGGCGAGCAGCAAACTCGCGACGTTCGCGCACGCGATCAACAGAACCAGCACTACCGCGGCCAGCATGATCAGCAGTTGCGGCCGCAGATAACCGGTCCACATCTCGCGTAGCGGCTGGAGCACGACTTGGTGGCCGAGGCGCGCAGCGATCGCATCGATCTGCGCTTGCGCCTCGGATTTCGTCACGCCCTGACGCAGGCGTCCGAACGGGGTCACAACTCTCGGAGCTCGCGGATTGCCGCCGCGCTGCCACATCGGAAGCCAGAGACTCAGTTTGTTAGCTTGATAAGGACCGTTGAAACTCGCGGGCATGACGCCGACTACTCGAAAGCCACGGTCATCGAGCGTGATCGTCTTGCCGATCATTTCGGGATCGGAACCGAACGTTTCACGCCACAGCGTCTCGCCGATCACCGCGACGTCCGGTGCGCCGGTTTGATCCTCTTCGTCAAAAAACGTCCGGCCCAGAATCGGTGAGACGCCGAGCATGCGAAACATGTTGGGCGAGAGCAGCTCCACCGGCAGCCATTGCGCCGGTCCGGCGCCGGTCAACGCGACACCGCGGGTCCACTCGGCCCCAATATCTTCGAACGCGCGACTCTCGCGAAATGCGGCGTAGGTTTCCTCCGTGCTCGAGTTGCCTCGATGCGCTGGATCGTGTGGATCGGTTTCGCGCAACGCGTACAGGCGGTCGGGATCGCGGAATGGCAGAGGCCGGAGCAGGACCTGATCGACGATGCTGAAAATCGCAGTGGTCGCGCCGATGCCGAGGCCGAGAACCAGAATGACGGCGAGCGCGAACGCGGGTGATTTCAGAAGAACACGGATCGAGTAACGCAGATCACTCATAGCGCCAGACGCTATTCATATCGTAAAGCGGTCATCGGGTCGACTTTCGCGGCCCGGCGGGCGGGCAGATAGCTCGCAAGAAGCGCGACGGCGCTGAGCACGAGCGAGACTGCGATGAAAGTTACCGCGTCGGTCGGCGTCACTTCGAACAGCAGCGTCTGAAGCAATCGAGTAAGCGCGAATGCTCCTGCGATTCCCAAGACCACGCCGGCAGCGGTCAGTCCCATCGCCTGAGCGAGGACCAGGCGCAAAACGTTCGCGGTATCCGCGCCGAGAGCGCGTCGAATCCCGATTTCCTGCGTGCGCTGCGCGACGGAATAGGAGATGACGCCGAAAATCCCGACGGCCGCGAGCAGCAGTGCGAGCGCCGCGAATCCGCCCAGCAGTATCGTGTTGAAGCGTTGCGGCGCCACCGAATTGGAAACGATCGAATCCAGCGTTCTCGCGTCGAATACCGCTACATTGCGATTGATCGCGTGAATTTGCGCTTCCATCGCATTCTGAAGCAGCGCCGGATTTCCTTTGGCGCGCGCCACCAGCGTGATGGGCGCTTGCGGAGCCTGCGCCATCGATAGGAAAGCGGTAGGCTGCACGTTTTCGTTCAAGCCGCGCTGGTGAACGTCGCCCACCACACCGACGATTTCGTACCGTTGATCGGGATGATCCCATTCGATCGCCAGCGGCTTGCCAATCGGATTTTCGTTCGGATAGAACTGCCGCGCCACGGTTCGATTGATGACTACGGTCGCGGGCGCTCCCGCGCGATCCCGGTCATCGAACACGCGTCCGCGCAAAATCGGGATGTTCATAGCCGCGAAATATCCCGGCATCACCAGCGCTACGTCGGTCACCGGTTCCGCACCATGCTCTGGACGCGGCCCGTCCTCGCGCCAGAACCCCGTTGCCGAGCCCTCTCCAGCCAAAGGAAGAAAATGCGTCGTGCCGGCCGCTTCAACGCCCGGCAACGCGCGCACACGCTCAATCACCTGACGCGTGAAATCCACCAGCGACTGCGGCCCTCTGAATTGACCCCAGGGCGCCAGATTCATCGAAATCACGTGCTGCGCATCGAATCCCGGATCGACGTTTTCCAGCCGGTAGAAGCTCCGAATGAGCAACCCTGCGCCGATCAGCAGAATCATCGACAACGCGACCTCAGCCACCACCAGCGCGCCGCGCCCGAAACTGCGTCCGCTCGCGAAGCCGCGCCCGCCTTCCTTGAGCGATGTTTGCACGTCCGCGCGAGCGGCTTTAATCGCCGGCGCCATGCCAAACAGAACTCCGGTGCCGATCGCGATCGCCAGCGTAAACAGGAACACCGGCGCATCGATCCGAATTTCCTTCAGATTCGAATAAGCGATCGTGTCCGGCAACGCCGCCGATAGAAACCGCACTGCCCACAATCCGATCAGAAGGCCCAGCGCCCCGCCGACCATCGAGAGCAAGGCGCTCTCGATCAGCAGTTGCCGCGCGATTCTCATGGCTCCCGCTCCCAGCGCCGCACGCACGGCGATTTCGCGGCTTCGGCCCGCCGCGCGCATCAGCATCAGATTGGCGACGTTGGCGCAGGCAATCAGCAGCACCAGTCCCACCGCACCCAACAACACCAGCAGCGGCGTGCGCACGTCGCCGGTGGCCTGCTCGCGCAGCCCGATCACGTCGATGCCCCATTTCGAATCCATATCGGGGCGTTCCTTTTGAAGCTGGGTCGCCAGCACGTTCATTTCGGCCTGCGCGCTCTTGTGCGACGTAGCGGGCCGGAGCCGCGCGAGGACGCTCAGATACCGCCCCGGATAGATGCGAGTCCGGTCGAGCACTCTCGGCTCCCACAAGTCCGCTTTCGCTTGCGGGAAACGGAAACCCGCCGGCATCACTCCGACCACCTTATCTGGAGCCGTATCCACGCGGATGATTTTGCCGATGATGTTCGGATCAGCGCCATAGCGCCGCCGCCACAAGCCTTCGCTCAGGATGACTTCATCCGCGTGATCGACGGCGTCTTCACCTGGTTCAAACCACCGGCCCATCAGCGGCTTGACGCCGAGAATCGGAAAGAAGTCGACCGTGGTGGAAATATAATCGACCACTTCGGGCTCGCCATCGCCGCTCAAGGCAACCGGGCCGGTGACGAACGCCGCCATTCGTTCGAAGGAACGATTACGATCCTGCCAGGCGAAAAAATTGTTCGGATTCACCACGTTCGGCTTGCCGGTATGCGGGCTTCCTTCCCAAACCATGACCAAACCGTCGGGATTGGCGAAGGGCATGCGTTCGAGCATCACCGCGTTAACGACGCTGAAAATCGCGGTGTTCGCGCCGATCCCCAACGCGAGCGCAATCGCGGCCATGCAGGTAAAGCCGGGATTCCGCCACAACATTCGCCAGCCGAACTTCAGGTCCTTGATCATGACGCCTCCTCAATCGGACCGCCGTCATCCGATACTTGTGATACGCGCGAAAGTCCTTCCAGTTACGAAGTATTATAGAGGGCCGGTTGTGCGCGATATTGAGAGTCATGCAGAAGCCTACCTTCGATCCCGGCCTGACGCAGCAGGTCACCGGGAACCTGCGCCGCGCGATCAACAAAGACGGCAGCTTCAACGTCGAGCGCGAGGGAGGAAGCTGGCGCGACATTCATCCCTACCTGCACTTGATCAACGTGGGATGGCCGGTCTTTCTCGGAATCGTGCTGGCGACGTATATCCTGGTGAACACCATTTTCGCGCTGGTGTATTACTCGCTCGGTCCGGGGCACCTTCTTAACGCCGACGCGCCGACCGCCTGGGGCCGCTTTCTCAACGATTTTTTCTTCAGCGCTCACACGCTTACCACGGTCGGCTACGGCAACCTCGCGCCGGGGAGCATCTCCGCCAACGCGATCGCCGCGTTTGAGGCGATCACGGGATTGATGGGTTTCGCGCTCGCGACCGGCCTTCTGTTCGGGCGGGTATCGAGGCCCTCCGCCCGAATCGGATTCAGCGAGAAGATGCTGGTGGCGCCCTATCAGGACGGCGCCAGCCTGCAATTCCGGATCGTCAATCTGCGGCCCAACGTGCTGATCGAAATGAACGCCAGCATCATGCTGATGACGGTAGAGGGCGGCCCCGACGGGCGCACGCGGAAGTTTGAAACGCTCACGCTCGAGCGCCCGTCGGTCTACTTTTTCCCGCTGACCTGGACGGTGGTGCATCCCATCGACGACGCGAGTCCGCTGCGCGGAAAGACCGCGGCCGAGCTCGAGGCGCTGCAGGCGGAAGTGCTGATCCTCATCAAGGGATTCGACGATACCTTCAGCCAGACGGTTAACTCGCGTTATTCGTATCGCTACGACGAGATGGTATGGAACGCGAAGTTCAGCCCTGCGTTTCACATCGACGAGGCGGGCCGCATGGTTCTGGACGTAAATCAGGTGGGCGATTTTAAGATAGTATAAAACACAATAAACAGCAGCAGGCGCGATCTTGGAAGGCGGTCAGGACTATGCAAAAGGCACAGAAGATCCTTGTAATCGATATCGGCGGCACGAACGTGAAAGCCATCGCGACCGGACACAAGACGAAAATCCGCATTCCGTCGGGTCCGACGATGACGCCGGTCCGCATGGTGAAGGAGGTCCTGCAAGCGGCCGACGGGTGGAAATACGACGCGGTTTCGATCGGCTATCCCGGACCGGTGGTGGACGGCCAGCCCGCCCGCAATCCCCACAATCTGGCGCCGGGCTGGGTCCGGTTCGATTTCGCGAAAGCCTTCCATCGTCCGGTGAAGGTGGTGAACGACGCCGCCATGCAGGCGCTGGGCAGTTACGACGGCGGGCGGATGCTGTTTCTCGGGCTGGGCACGGGACTGGGCTCGGCCATGATCGCGGGCGGATCGCTCGACCCGCTGGAGCTGGCGCATTTGCCGTACAGACGCGGCCGGACCTACGAAGAATACGTCGGCGCGGCGGGATTGAAGCGCCTGGGAGTGAAGCGCTGGCGCAAGCACGTGGTGAAAATCTGCCAGCAGCTCAAGGATGCGCTTCAGGTCGACTACGTGGTGCTGGGCGGCGGCAATGCCAAGCTGATCGAAAAACCGCCGGAGGGGGTTCATCTGGGCGCCAATACCAACGCGTTCGTCGGCGGATTCCGTTTGTGGCATGAGCAGGCGGTGCATGCGAGCGGCATGGCGCGAAATCGGCGCGGCGTCAAAGTGTCCCGGACCATTTGAATTGGCGCGGGCGGCTGAGGCGATCTGCTAGCATCGGGAGAGATGCCAGCGAAAGTAACCATTTTTAACAACGGCTCGATCCGCGTTGAAGGCGATTTCACGGTTCACGATTCCGACGGGAACCAGTTCGGACTCGGCGGACGAACCGCGATCGGATTGTGCCGCTGCGGCCAATCCGCGAACAAGCCGTTCTGCGACGGATCGCACAAGCGCGAGGGATTCGAATCGTTGTGCCCGGCTCGCGAGCTGCCGCCACCCGCGCCGAAGCTCTAACTTTCCAGACTATTCCTGCGGTAATCGGCGATACGGGCTTATCTTGGACCGGATAGCGGGAGAAAATCGGTCCGCTCAGCCTACCAGTTTCCAAATCGACAAGACTTCCTGAATCGGTACAAAGATTCAGGGCGAACTCGCCCTGCTCAGGGTGAAGTGTGCCGAGGAGGGTACAAGAATGGGTTTTCGTAAATTCGGGGTTTTAATGCTGGGATTGGGGATTGTGGCGGGGTGGGCGCGGGGGTCGATTACGTATCAAACTTCTCAGGCGAACTTTACCAGCCAAGCGACCGTAACCGACGGATTGACGGTATCGTCGCTCATTACTTTCACTGGGGCTCTTACTGAGCTCGCGGGCAGCGGCGTCGCAAACGATGAGTATATCGATCTAACGACCGGCGTCGAATTCCTCGCGTTCAGTTCGAATGGATTGACTCACGAGGCATTTGCCTCAGTGTCGGGCGGCATACTAAACACGGCGGCCGGCCAGGGAGATTCCATTGAAGTGATGTTCCCGTCCGGTGTTGATTATGGCTTCGCATTCAACTTCACCACGGCGAGCTCTACCGGTGACAACCTTTGCGTTGACACCAGCACCGCCACTTTCTCAACTTGCGCGTCAGGGGGCACCTCAATTGCGCAAAACGGCTCTGGCTTTATTGGCGCCCTAAACGACAGCCCGACGCCCGCACCCTTGGTCGCCGTTTGGCTGCACCCTCAGAGCGGGTCTCCCGGCACGGACCTTCAAAGTTTCGACGTCGCGACCCAATCGCAAACCTCCGACACGCCGGAAGCCAGGACCATGGTCCTGATCGGCAGCGGTCTCATCGTCATCAACCTGCTCCGCCGCCGGCAGAAAACGCGCGGGATGGCGCGACGGCAAGCCTCGGACCAGTTCGCGTGATATCGACCGCGACGAGTTCGGCGTGCTCGAGCGCGGCGCCGGAGAATCGCACCTCGGCGAGGGCGCCATGCTGCGTATCCTTCCGCTGGAACTGATCGAAGACCAGGTTCCCCAGCGAATAAAAGATCACGCCCTCGCCCACCCACTCCCACGGCTGGACGACGTGCGGATGATGGCCCACGACCACGCGCGCGCCGGCTTCGATGGCCGCGTGGGCGAAATCGATCTGCTGCCGGTTGGGCCGTGGCGAATACTCGAGGCCGGCGTGCATCGAAACGATGGCGACTTCGGCGCGCTCGAGCACGCTCGCCACGTCGCGCCGCATGCGATCGACATCCATGGTGGCGACGCGATCATCAAAATCGCGGTGATTGCCGTTCGATTGATCGTAGGTGTAGGCGAGGAAGCCGAAGCGCGCTCCGTTGCGCTCAAGGACCGTGCCGCGATGCGCCTCCTCGGCCGATTTCGCCGATCCGGCGTTTGCGATTCCGTGACCGGCGAGCCAGTCGAGCGTGAATTCGACGCCGTGGCCGTTGCAATCGCGCGCGTGATTGTTGGCCGTCGAAACGATATCGATTCCGGCGAGCTCCAGCGCGCCGATCATCTCCGGCTCGGCTTTGAAAATCATTCCAGACTCGACCAGGCGGCCGCGATCTGAAAAGGGCGCTTCCAGATTCACGAAGGCGATATCGGCGGCGGAGAGCACGGGCGCCAGTTCGCGCAGCGGCGACGCGGGATCGCCGCGTTCGCGCGCGAGTTTTCCGACGAAGCGCGAAAGCATGACGTCGCCGCCGAAAATCAGCCGGGTTTCGGTCGCGCGCGGCACGCTCTCGCGGGAGGGCGTGGGGCGCCGAAACGGAATCGCGGCGAGCATCGGCAGCAGCAGGCGCCGGGTGAACATCTCCCCATCATTCTAGGCAGGTTTTCGAATCGCTGCTCTACCCCAGTGCTCTAGCCGAGGAGGCCGCCGTGACCGAGGCAGGCGATTTCGAGGCTGGACACGCGATAGCGCGCGAGCATGGGCGGCGTCACCAGGTCGACCACGTTCGGTTTGGCGGAACGGAAACAACCCGGCGCGGAAACGATCGGCGATTCGTCCTTGTAGCCGAGCAGGAACAGGTTGCCCGGCTCGACCGGCGCGAGGAACCGTTCGAGATGGCAGCCGATGCGGGTCATGGCACGGCCGATGACATCGTCCGGACCGGCGGGGGCGGTGGTGGACGCGACCAGGACCAGAGCGGGTTTAGCGCGCAACAGGTGTTGGAGGCTTCGCGCCACGGCGCTTTCCTCCTCGACGGTCGACAACACCAAGCTGGCTGCGACGCCAAAGTGTTCGAGGCGCTGGCGCATGACGCCTTCAAACAGTTGACGGGCGCGATCGCCGTGGACCGGATCGGTATAGAGCACGGCGACCAATGGATTGCGGATGGGACGGGCCTGGAGGATCGGGCCGCGCTCCTTCAGGACGCTGATGATGGCCTCAAGCTCCGATTTGGCGATCGCGAACGGCGCGCTTTTGACGGTGGCGACACGGGTTCCGGCGCGGGTGAAGCAGAAATTCGTCGCGGTGGCGATGACAATGCTCGAAATGCAGTTAAGCTGCTTGAGCAACTCCTCGTCGACCAGCACACAGGAGTCCTCGGTGGCGAACAGGTTGGCGCGGCCGCCGGCGGCGAGACGGATTTCCATGCATCCGCAGCTCATCTCGCGAGCGGCCTGGCAGACCGCATCGTCCTCTCCGATCTCGCCTTCTTCGAGTTCGGTTACGATGACCCGCTCCATGCCCTCGGTCTCGAGCAGCCGGATGTCTTCGGTGCTGAGAACATGCCCTTTAGCCAGCAACTTGCGTCCGCCTGGGCGGAAAATCGTGGTGCTCAGAATCCGCCCGGCGGAGCCTCGCACCTCGACGGTCTGGGCCTTCATAACGATCCTCCCCGAAACCGCAGGTTTTCCCCCGCCGCGATTGTCGTGTTCCGATGCGCTGTGTACTCTGGCGTACACAAAATTGCTTCTCGTTAATAGTAGATCGATTCGCGCATTATTCTCACAATTTTTTTATACGAATTAAATGACACCTGCGAACCGAGGCAAAACACCGGCGG
>Ga0182024_10014528_pt1 | contig 15216 bp, 10 predicted proteins | sample P32metaG_FD_120480 | JGI IMG/M metagenome (GOLD analysis project Ga0182024, IMG submission 120480) | Permafrost microbial communities from Stordalen Mire, Sweden - P3-2 metaG (Illumina Assembly) | ecosystem: Environmental > Terrestrial > Soil > Wetlands > Permafrost | place: Sweden: Stordalen... | reverse complement strand
CTTGCTGTACGCGTAGTAATTGCCGTATTTCAGGAGCTGCGAATGCGTTCCGGCGACATGGTAGGGCTCCATGAAGGCCTCCAGCGAGGTCTTCCAGTTGGCGGGATAGATGACCCACTGACGCCACTTGAAGCGCATCTTGCTGAATTCGAACGGATCGAGAATGGAGGCCGCCGGCTCGAGGAACTCTCGCAGCGAAACGCAGTTGGGATCCATGTTGATGTAGACCCAGCCGCCCCAGACATCGACCTTCACCTCCGACAATGACGTGCGCTTCTCGTTCAGCGCGCCCTTCCAGTCCTGCTCGTCCAAAATGAAGCAATTCTTGCCGTCCACATTGTAGGCCCAGCCATGGAAGCCGCATACGAACCGAGTGGTCTTGCCGCAGGCTTGATTTGCGCCGGGTGGAGTGCTGACCAGGCGGCGGCCGCGATGCGCGCAGACGTTGTAATAGGCCTTGAGTTCATCAGGTCCCTTACGAACGATCAGAATCGATTCATCGCCAATATCGTAGGTGATGTAGCTGCCGACATCCGGCAACTCCTCGACGCGGCCGGCCATTTGCCAGACCTTTGACCACAGCCGGTCGAATTCCGCCTGAGCGTATTCCTTGGAAAGATGAGCCTCCACGGGATAAGTGAGCGGCTCCCCCAGCTGCTCGGCGCTAACATTGCTCAAGGTGTCCACATCGTGCTCCTACCAAAAAAATATAGAACCAGCGGGCCGCCGCTCAAGCGGCGGCCGGGTTGTCAGGATCGCCAAGTTTCGACGTCAGTTCCATTCGAGCCCTGCCAGGTCGCCCTTGTTCCGCCACTCCTGCATAAGCTGCTGAAAAGCGTCCCAGCCAGGCCCGTAGGGCTCACCCAGGAACCAGCGGGCCTTCTTTTCGTCGCCCTCATTATTGAAGTAGCTCGGTGTGCATTCGCGCTGAAACTGTGAAATGTCGAACGCGTTTTCCCGGATGGTTTTCACCCACTCATCCTGCGCCTTTAGGCTGGGCTCGACAACCCGGGCCCCACGCGCCAGGGCTTGCCCAATGATGTAGGCAATGTGATGCGCCTGGCGATTGAAGACCTCGGTCGTCGATGCATTCAGGCCGCCCTGGATAAAGCCGGTGTAGAACTGGTTGGGAAAGCCGCGCGTCAGCATTCCATGCAGAGTTCGGTATTCATCCGCCCAGTGATCGTATATCGACCGGCCGTTGCGCCCTTCGATCACATCGATTCCCCAGCGCCGATCCAGATCGCTGGTCACCTCGAAACCGCTGGCAAAAATGATGCAATCGATCCCGTACTCGACTCCGTGACAAACGAAGCCGTTCTCGGTCATGCGCTCCACGCCTCTGGTCGAGGACACATCGATCAAGGTCACATTAGGGCGGTTGAAGGTCGGATAGTAGTCATCATTGGAGCAGGGACGCTTGCAGAGGAACCGGTAATAAGGTTTCAGGGCCTCCGCAGTTTGCTTGTCCTTTACATTGCTCTCGACACGGCGGCGCAGGCGCTCCATTACACCGTTGTCCTCCTTCTCGCGCATCTTCATGTACTGCTCGAACGTCAGTTCGGGCCAGCCCCGGGCCTGCAACTTCGCAGCGAGATTGCGGCTGAGTTCGGTCCAGATGTCGCAGATCCTGTCCGGTTCGCCCTGGCCGAAGCGCTCCATCGCAGCGCGGTGGAAATTGGCTTGGCGTTCCTTTTGCCAACCCGGCTTGAGCGTCTTCACCCATTCAGGATTGGTGCTTGGGTTGTTGCGCTCGTCCACCGTCGACGGTGTGCGCTGCAAAACATATACCTGCTTGGCATAGCGGCCAAGATAGGGAATCGCCTGAACAGCGGTCGCACCCGTCCCAACGATGGCCACCCGCTTGTCGGCAAGCTTGTCGAGGACCGGATTCTTGCGCGTTCCGCCGGTATACGAATAGTCCCAGCGCGCCGTGTGGAACATCTTGCCCTTGAAGTCTTTGATCCCGGGAATACCGGGAAGCTTCGGTATGTTCAAGAGGCCGCTCGCCATGACGACGAAGCGTGCACGGATTTCGTCGCCGCGATTGGTGCGGATGCGCCAGCGCGCGATCTTGTCGTCCCAGCGCATCTCGGTGACACGCGTGTGAAACAGCGCGTTGTCATACAAACCGATCCGCTTGGCGAGTTGCTGACAATATTCAAAAATCTCCCAGCCGTCCGAAAACTTCTTGGAGGGCATGAAGCCCGTCTCTTCAAGCAACGGCAGGTAGCAATAGGCGTCGTTATCGCATTGCAAACCGGGATAGCGATTCCAGTACCACACCCCGCCGAAATCTCCGGCGTGATCGATGTTACGAAAGGTGGAGACGCCGGCTTGCTTCAGGTGATAGCCCGCCAGAATGCCCGACCAGCCTGCGCCCAGGATGGCGACGTCGAGGTCCTCGGATATCGAATCCCGGGGGACCACCGGCATGTGGGGATCGGCTTCGTAGTTATCCGCGAAATCCCCGAGGGGCCAAAGATATTGCTTCTGGCCTTCCGGACGAATCCGCTTGTCGCGCTCCACACGATATTTTTCCCGAAGGGCAGCCCCGTCGATGTCCTCAGGTGTCTGCGTTGGCGCGCACTGCATACTTCCCCCATTATTCATGCGGTTTATGGTAGTCACAATCAACGGTGTTGTCTAATAAGAAGCGTCATGGGCGCCGTGCCGAGGGAACGTTCGATACGTGAAATGGGACTCGGCGGCCGTGAAGACTTAAGCGCCCTTCCACCGCGGGCGGCGTTTCTCGGCGAAAGCCTTCGGGCCTTCCTGAGCATCCTCGCTGCGATACGCATATTCCGAAGCGTGCCTTGCAGCGCGCAAAGCCGCTGTGCGGCCCATCTCCGTGGCGAGCATCACCGTCTCGCGTGCGGCGCGAACCGAAAGCGGCGCCCCGTCGAGAATATCGGCCGCAAGCGCCAGCGCGGCGGCCATGAGACCCTCCGGTTCCACCAATCGATTGACCAGACCAATCTCATACGCGCGCTGCGCCGTGATCGGCTTTCCGGTGAGTACGATTTCCATCATGATCCGCTGCGGAATCATGTGGATGAGCGGCGCCGCCCAAGGCGAACTCCTGCCGACCTTGACTTCCGTGATCGCGAATTGCGCGCGCGTGCTTGCGACGCATAAATCGCAAGCTTGCGCGATCATCCAGCCGCCGGCAAACGCCACGCCGTTAACCGCCGCGATCGTCGGCTTGCTCACCTCGATGTTGTCGCCGGGAACCGGAAACATGTCCCGCGGCGGAACGGTAAGCCGCAGCTCCGTCATCTCCTTCAGGTCGCCGCCTGCGCAGAAGGCCTTCTCGCCCGACCCCGTCAAAATGGCGACGCGCAAAGCCGGATCGCGCTCGAAGCGGTTCCACGCGGCAAATAAACCTTCGCGAATGTCCTTGCCCAGGGCATTGCGCGCCTCAGGACGATTCAGGGTAATGACGGCGACTCCATCATCGCGCGCCTCGAACAACACAGCGTCGCTCATTTAGAATCCTCTCCGCTGAATGGAATGTGCAGTCTGCTCGAGCTGCTCTCGAAAATTCGGATGGGCAATGGCGACCAGTCGGCGCGCACGTTCGGCGAGCGTCTGGCCCTTGAGTTCAGCCGCGCCGAATTCCGTGGCGATCACATCCACATCGCTGCGTGCTGTCGTGACCGGCCCCGACAAAGCCGTCGTGATGCGGCTGAGCGTGCCATCTTTGGCCGTCGCTGGAAGAGCAATGATGGAGCGGCCGCCGGCCGATCGGCTGCCGGCGCGCACATAATCCACCTGGCCGCCCGTGCCCCCCATATATTTGTTGCCGCTCTGTTCGGCATTCACCTGCCCGCTCAAGTCGACCTCCAGCGCCGAATTGATCGTGACGAAGCGCGTCAAACGAGACAGGGTCGCGGCGTTGTGGGTGTAGGAAGCACTGCGCATGCCGACCTGCGGATTATGATCAGCGAAATCGAAAAGCCGTTTGGTACCGATCAGCGCGCCGGTGATGGAAATGCCGACGTCGATCGGCTTCATTGTGTTGGTGACCACGCCGGCTTCGACCAAATCGACAAGACCATCGCCGATCATGCCCGAATGGACGCCTAGATTGCGTCGATCGTGCAACAGTCGCAGGATCGCGTCGGGCACCGCACCGATGCCGACCTGAATCACCGCTCCGTCGTCGATATAGCCGGCCACTACCTTGGCAATCGCGAGATCGTTTTCGCTGATGGGCGCCGGCGGGACTTCCACCGGCATGCGCGCGACATGCACGGCGCAGTCGATGCGCGCGGCCGGCAGCATCACATCGCCATGCGTGAAGGGCACTTGCTCGTTCACTTCGGCGATGACCACTCGCGCCTTCTTCACCGCCGCGTCCACAAAATCGCTGATGAGACCGAAGCTGTGATTACCGTCGGCATCGGGGCGCCCCACCTGCACGAAGGCGACATCGCAGCCGATCAAACCCTGCTCGATCATCGGCCCGATTTGACTGACGTGACAGGGCACGATGCCCAGCCTCCCTGCCGCCGCAACCGAGCGCAACGCGCCCATGGCGCCCATGCTGGAAAGGCTGATCTTTTGCGCCGCTTCCACGCTGAGAAGCCCTGAGAAGCTGGTCGCCGCGAAGGCTGAAAGCCGGCCGATGCTGTCGGCTTGCGTGATCAGAGCTTCCACGAGAGTCGTCGGCTCCCCGCAAGCCTGGCCCCATACGATGTGGTCCCCCGGGCGCAAGTAGGCACGCAGGTCCAGCCCCTTCGCATCGGTTGAAACCGTCATCGGCGCGAAGCGAGCGCTAATACAGCCTGCGCACGGGCCAAATGCGGCCGATCGAGCATTGCACCCTTGTGGCCGATCGTGCCCGCGCGCGGATTTGCCGCAAAAAGATCGACAATCTCCTGCGCCGACGCCAGTTCCTGGGCACTCGGCGTGAAGGTTTCGTTGATCACATCGACCTGCGCCGGATGAATCGCCAGCATGCCGCGGAATCCGGCCCGCCGGACCTGCGCGGCGCGCTTGCGCAAGCCCGCTTCGTCGCGAAAATCTCCTTGAATCGTCTCGATGGGGGAGACGCCTGCCGCCGACGCGCCGAGCAGGCATAGGCTGCGCGCCAACTGGTAGGTGAACCCGTAGCTGCCATCCTCGTCGCGATTCTCGCTGGCGCCCAATGCGTCTGCCAGATCCTCCGCGCCCCACGTCATGGCGACCACTCTCGGCGCGCCCGCATAGCTTCCGGTCGTAAACATGGCCTCCGCCGTTTCGGTGACGAGCACGATCACCTTGGTGGCGCCGTGCGCCGTACCCGCGGCCGCCTCCAATGCGCTCAGATAATGATCCAACATTTCCACGTCGGCGCGACCGCGGGCCTTTGGCAGCATGATACCGCCGGGACCTGCGGGGATAATGGCCACGAGGTCGGCGAGCGCGTGGGGACTCTGGAGCGGATTGATCCGCACCCAGAGCCGCGCCCGATGTTGTGCGTTCGCCTTAAGAAACGCCGAAACCATCGATCGTGCCTTGGGCTTTTCCGCCTCGGCCACCGCGTCTTCCAGATCGAGAAGGACAATGTCGGCAGCACCGGTAGTCGCCTTCTCCATCTTACGTTCGCTGTCGCCCGGCGCAAACAGCCATGAGCGTGCGTTGATGCCTGCTTGGTTGATCGCCATTGCTCGTTGTTTCCTCGCTGCTCCGCCAACGTCCTCAGTAGGACTTTGGCAGCCCTAGAACCTTTTCCGCCAAAAAATTCAAGATCATGTGCGGACTCACCGGCGCGATCCGCGGAATCAGCGATTCGCGCAAGTAGCGCTCGACGTGATACTCCTGCGCATAACCCATACCGCCCAGCGTCAGCATGGCCGTATGACAAGCCTCGAACGCAAACTCACCGGCCAGATACTTGCCCGCATTCGCCTCGATGCCGCACTCCTGCCCCTTATCGAACAACGTCGCTGCCTTCATCACCATCAAGTTGGCCGCTTCGACTTGCGCCCAACATTTGGCGAGCGGGTGCTGAATGCCCTGGTTCATGCCGATCGGCCGGTTGAACACGATGCGCTCACGCGCGTAGCGGGCGGCGCGCGTGATGGCGGCGCGGCCAATGCCGATCGCCTCGGCGGCGACCAGGATGCGCTCCGGATTGAGACCGTGGAGAATGAGCTTGAACCCCTCCCCTTCCGGACCGATTCTATCGTCCTCCGGGATCCACAGATCTTGGATGAAAAGCATGTTGGAATCGACGGCATGCCGCCCCATCTTGTGAATCAGCCGCACCTCGATTTTGGATCGGTCCAGGCTCGTGTAGAACATCGAGAGCCCTTCGGTCTTGCGCTTGACTTCGTTCAGGGGCGTGGTGCGCGCCAGCAACAGCATCTTGTTCGCCACTTGAGCGGTCGAAATCCAGATCTTCTCGCCATTCACCAGATAGCCGCCCTCGCGGCGTTCGGCGCGGGTCTTCAGCTCAGTGGTATTGAGCCCGACGTTGGGCTCGGTCACCGCGAAACACACCTGGTGCTCGCCGCTTATGACGGGAGGCAGGATGCGCTCCTTCTGCTTCTGGGTGCCAAACAGCGCGATCGGCTGCAGGCTGAAAACCGGGATATGGATGCTCGACGCGCCGCCCATGCCGGCGCCCGACTCGGCAATCGCCTGCATCATGATCGCGGCTTCGGTGATGCCGAGGCCCGAGCCCCCGAATTCCACCGGCATCGCAATGCCCAGCCAGCCGGACTCGACCATTGACTTGTAAAAATCATGCGGAAATACGCCTTCCCGGTCGCGTTCGAGCCAATACTCGTCCGGAAACCGCGAACAATGCTTTAGGATGGCATCGCGTATGTTTTGCTGATCTGTGGTGAGTGAAAAGTCCAAAACCTTTATTCCATGACCATTGAATTATGATTACTCATTTAACAGCCATCGTAGCCCAAGGCAACTGGGTACCCGTCCAGATCCGGCCGTCGCTGGGATTATGTATCGTTTCGCCGGGGAAGTTCAGTCGCTAGCATGTCGGAAGGAGGACATCATGGATAATTCAAAGAAGGGCCAGGGCCCGCTCGCCGGCGTGCGCGTGGTCGATCTCACGACAATGGTCATGGGACCGTACTGCACCCAGATCATGGCCGACATGGGCGCGGACGTGATCAAGGTCGAGCCCCCGGGCGGCGACAACACTCGATTCATCTCGGTGGGGCCGGCGCCGGGGATGAGCGGCGTGTTCGTCAACACAAACCGCGGCAAGCGCAGCATCGTGCTCGATCTGCGTGACGTTGAGGGCAAGAAAATATTGCGGCGGCTCATTGAACGAGCCGACGTTTTCATCCATTCGATGCGTTCCAAAGCGATCGCCAATTTGGGTTTCAGTTACGAGCAGGTGGCAGCCATCAACCCTTCGATCGTTTACACCAACTGCTATGGATATAGCCGGCGCGGTCCGGACAAGGATCTGGCCGCTTACGACGATACCATCCAAGCGGCGTGCGGCTTGCCTGCGGTGCAGCGAATGCTCACCGGTGAAGCGAATTTCGTCGGTACGATCATGGCCGACAAAGTGACCGGCCTGACGACGCTCTACGCCACGATGATGGCGCTGTTCCATCGTGAGCGCAGCGGCGAAGGCCAGGAGGTCGAGGTGCCCATGTTCGAAACCATGGCATCGTTCATGCTCGTGGAACATGCCAATGGCGCCATGTTCGATCCGCCCTTAAGTCCGGCATTCTACCCGCGCGCAGTGGCTCCCAACCGCAAGCCCTACCGCACCCGCGATGGCTACATCGCCGCTTTGATCTATAACGACAAGCAATGGCGCGTGTTTGTCGATGCCGTGCGGCCGCCCTGGGCCAGCGAGCCGCAATACGCCACGCTGGAACTGCGGGCGCGCCAGATCGACACGGTCTACAAATTATTGGGAGAGACGTTCAAAGAGAGAACGACCCAGGAATGGCTCGACCTGTTCCAAAGTCTCGGCATACCCGCAGCACCGCTGCGCACCCCGGACGACTTGATGAAGGACCCCCATCTGAACGCGGTCGGCTTCTTCGAGACCGTGGATTCGCCTCATGGCCCGGTGCGCTTCCCTGGCATACCCACTTGGTTTTCTCACACGCCGGCGCACATCGCCGCTGCGGCGCCGGAACTGGGAGCCCACACGCAAGAGGTGTTGGACGAACTGGAACTGCCTGCCGCGATCGGCAAACCCGCGCGCCGTTCGCGATGATCACCGACGGGATGCTGAGATGCTCGCGAAGAACGGCGCGGTTACTTGGCGCGCTTGCGCCCCTCGCGAAGCTTGCTTAAGGTGGCGTCCAGTTCAGGATACTTGTCCGGCCGCATCGTCCCGTACAGGCTGAGTCGGATCGATTCGTTGGAATAGCGCTTCGCCATCTGCTGCCGTTCTTTCGCCGTGCGTGAATGCGCCGCCGCCCAGACCGGCCACAAGAATGCGCCGAGCAGCATCAGCACTGAATGCACTTCGCAGTCGATGCCCGGCTGGGCGCTCTCCGACTCCGCAAACCGATCGAACCTCATCTTATAGAGCTTCCAGAACGGATCGCTGGATGGCCGGTTTGAGCTCAAGACCTGGAACAGCCAGATCCGTCCGAGTTCGGGATTTTCCATTGCAAATTCGACCAAACGCTCAGCCACGCCCTGAGGAGCGACATCCCCGAGCTTGCTGTCGGCGGATGCATCGCCGAATACTTCGCGACAGAGCTCCTCGCTGACCCAGGCCACGGTTGCGGCGAGCAGTTGTTCGCGCGTCTGGAAGTGCTGGTATGCAGTGCCTCGATTGACGCCTGCAAGCTGCGAAACTTGCGAGACGCTCAATCCCTCCGGGCCGTCTTTTGCCAGCAGGGTGCGCGCCGCCTCGAGTATTGCCGCCCGTGTCCCGCCGGGATCCCGTCTGCGGCTCAATGGGCGCTTGCGCACAGACTTACCACGCTCCAATCTGTTCCCCTAACGCGCTTTGTAATGCGTGCGATCTTAGCTCATCCGGGCGTCTGGTGTGCAAGCGCCGACGGCGCGCGAGGCGCTTCTCTTTATGAACAGCGGTGTTGACCATTAAATTTCGACACACTAGCGTAGGCCTGTGTGTCGATGCGCTCGTGCGGCAAGGCGCGTCTGCAGATCGCAGACTAGCGCTGTGCATAGATTCCTAAGTACCGTACCCACAGAGTCGATGACGGCAGCCCATCGTACTTTTGCAACGGGTTTACCTTTTAATTACGATACTAGATCAGTATTATGGTGTAACTATATGCTTTTCCTATGAATAAATACGGCTTAAATTGCACCCGCGCAAAGCTCTGAACCCTCCTCGAAAGATACCTGTATGCCATTCGTTGTCTTCGCCGTAGTCATATTGGCCGCCCTGCTTCACGCGAGCTGGAACGCCATCGTGAAGTCCGCAAGCGACAAATTTTTGACAACAATCATGGTGACGGCTGCGGCTGCCGGGCTCTCAGTAGTGTTGCTCCCATTCCTGGACATTCCTGCGCATGCAAGCTGGCCGTACGCGATTGCATCGGCGTTGTTTCAAATAATCTATTTCCTGCTCGTCGCGCGCACCTATCAGGTCGCTGACATGAGCCAAGCGTACCCCCTCATGCGCGGGACCGCGCCGCTCCTCGTCGCTCTCGTCAGCGCCTTCGCGATGGGGGATGCTTTATCGCTCGTCGGTTGGACCGGTGTCATTGGAATTTGCCTGGGCATCTTCAGCATTGGGTTGGGCGGTAAACGCCATAATCGCACGGGCGTGCACCTGGCGCTTCTGAACGCCCTAGTTATCGCGGCGTACACCTTGATTGATGGAGTTGGGGTACGGCGATCTGGAGCACCAGCAGCCTACACACTATGGGTATTTCTACTCACTGGACTACCGCTTACTCTCTGGGCCGCTGCAGCGTGGCGATCCACCTTTGTTCCGTACGTTAGCCGCCATTGGCGCTTAGGAATTGCAGGTGGGATTGGGACGACCGCATCCTACGGGCTGGCCTTATGGGCAATGACCGTCGCACCCATAGCAGTTGTCGCGGCTCTGCGAGAGACGTCCATACTCTTTGGTGCTGTGGTCGCAGGCCTCGTGCTCAAAGAGCACCTCGGGCCAAGACGAATTATTTCCGCATGTATTATCGCTTGTGGCGCCGCCGCACTTAGACTCGCGTGAAAGTGCTTAAAGTCCGTAACGTGGGGCGGGTTTGGCGGTCCCGGTAGCCTTCGCGCTGCGTGCGGCTGTTGTCATCTCCCTTAGAAATACCGCAAACTCATCTAGCGTCGATCGTAGTCGCTCGAACAAAAAGTCGATCTCCGAACGTGTGATGACGAGCGGAGGCGCGATCGTCACGGTGGAATGGACGGGCCTCACAATGATCCCGTGCGCCAAACCTAGGTCGCGTACCTTCTCGCATACCTCCTCAGCGTTGTCGATCGGCTCCAACGTCTTGGCACTGCGTACCAATTCCAACGCCCCCATGAGTCCGACAGACCGCACTTCTCCGATGATCTCGTGCCCGGAAAGCTTCCCAAGCTGTTCGCAAAAGTACGGTGCGATATCGTCTGCAACCCGCTCGATAATGCGTTCGTCTTCGAGGATCCGGATGTTTTCGAGCGCGACGGCACAGGATACCGGGTGTCCCGAGGACGTGAAGCCGTGCGCAAACAAGCCGCCTTTATCGATCAACGCAGAGGCGACACGGTCGCCAACCATCACCGCGGACAAGGGCACGTAGCCCGATGTGATTCCTTTCGCGATGCACATGAGATCGATGTCCGTGATTTCATACAACTCACTTGCAAACCAATGTCCGGTTCGACCAAAGCCGGTAATCACCTCGTCGACCACAAGTAAAATGCCGTATTTCTTGCAGATTCTCTGGATTTCGCGAAAGTACCCGCGGGGCGGCATCTTAAACCCGCTGGCCCCCTGTATCGGCCTTCTAGTCAATCATTCTTGGCTGTACGCAACGGCTCTGACGCGGGCTGCCCTACCCCGCCCATTGCCTTATAAACCGCGATCACATCGACGTTGACCTGCGTCTGCGCCAGCGCTTGCGCATCTTCCGCCTCGAGTTGGGTACGCTGTGCGTCGAGCAAGGTAAGAAAGTCGACCAGGCCCTCGCGATATTGCAACTCCGCCAAGGCGGCTGCGCGCTGCGAAGCCTGCGCCTGCTCGGCCAGGCTCTTTAGCTGAGTCTGTGCACGGCTGTAGGCCACGAGACTGATCTCGGCATCTTCCAATGCCGCGAGCACGACCTTCTCGTAGTTCGCCGCAGCCTCATCGCTCTGCGCCTTACTGGCACGCAGCCGCGCCCGCACAGAGCCCAGATCGAGGGCGGCCCAGCTCAAGTTGGGCGTCACGGACCAGGCGCGCGCGTCGGTGCCGGACGACGTGCTGAAAAAATGACTGAAGTCGCCGGAAAGAAATCCGACAAAGCCGTCGATGCTGACGCGCGGGAACAAGTCCGACGTTGCCACACCGACGCGCGCCACCGCGGCAGCGAGCTGCCGTTCGGCGGCCCGCACGTCAGGACGACGACGCAATAGTTGCGTGGGATCCCCGATCGGCAGCGCCTTCGCGTAAGTCGGCACCTCCACCGCCTTCAACTCATCTTCCAGTGTGCCCGGTCGTTGTCCGAGCAGCACTGCCAGGCGATAAGCCGCCCGCTGCTGCGCCAACTCGAGCGGCGGTATGCTGGCGAGGGTGGCGGCCTCGCGGGCACGCGCCCGCTGCACATCGATCTCACCCACGCGGCCGGCATCGTAGCGCGTCTGAGTCAGCTCCAAGGTTTGGCGCGCACTATCGAGATTGTCCTGCGCCACCTTTAAGCGCCTCTGCGCCCCGCGCAGCTCATAGTAGTTGCGCGCAACCTCGGCGGCGATCGCCACCTGGGCGTCGCGCAGATTTTCCTGCTGCGCACCAAGGTCCGCGCGTGCCGCTTCGATCGAGCGGCGCACGTGACCGAATAAATCAACCTCCCAGCTGGCATCGAAGCCCAGACTGTAGGTTGCTATGTTCAAGCGCTGCGTCCCGAAACCCGGCTCCTGTTCATCGCTGCGAGCATACCCCGCTTGCAGCGGTACGTGCGGCGCCAGATCGAGTTCGTTACCGACGAAAACAGCGCGCGCCTCGCGCACGCGGTCATAGGCTATGCGCAAATCCAGGCTCTGCACCAACCCCCGGCGCACCAGCGAATCCAGCTCAGGATCGTCAAACTGCTGCCACCAGGTGCCTTCGGGATCCTGCGCGACGAGGCCCGACGACTGTGCATTCATCAGGTTGGCCGCTGCGGTTGGCGGCTCGCGGTAGTTGGGGCCTACGGCACAGGCGGACAGCGCGGCCGCGACGATGAGAACGGCCAACGCATGTCTCATGATGCGCTGTGCGTCCATTATCGGCTTTCACGCGCCGGCACAGCCGCTGAGCCGGCCACGGCTTGCGAGCCGGCACGCAGCGGCGAACGGCGGCGCAGCACAACGTAAAACAGCGGAGTGAAGAACAACCCGAACAAGGTCACGCCGATCATGCCGAAGAACACCGCGCTACCCATCGCCTTTTGAATCTCGGCTCCGGCGCCGCTGGCCAGCACCAAGGGCAGCACACCCAAAATAAAAGCAACACTGGTCATCACGATCGGCCGCAAGCGCAGGCGACACGCCTCCAGCGCTGCCTGCATCGCGCTAAGGCCCTCGGCCTGCTTGTCGCGCGCGAACTCCACGATGAGGATCGAGTTCTTGGCCGCCAGGCCTACGAGCACGAACAAGCCGATCTGCGTGAAAATGTTGATCTCCGAATGCATCAGTATCACACCCAGCGAGGCAGACAGCAGACACATCGGCACGATCAGAATCACCGCAAACGGCAGCGCCACGCTCTCGTATTGCGCCGCCAGCACCAGGAACACCAGCAGCACGCACAATGGGAACACGAAGCCGAGCACGCTGCCTTGGACTTGCTGGTAGGTGATCTCGGTCCAGTTGAAGCCCACGCCTGGCGGCAACGTTTCGCGGGCCAGTTGAGTCATCGCCGCCACCGCCTGTCCCGAGCTCACGCCTGGAGCCGGCGTACCAGCGATATCGGCGGAAGGATAACCGTTATAGCGCTGCACCGTGGTCGGGCCGTAGCTGTTGTGCAAGGTGAGCACCGAACCCAAGGGCACCATCGCACCGTCAGCGTTGCGCGTTTTCAGCAGCATCATGTCCTCGGGGCGATCGCGGAAACTCCCTTCCGCCTGTGCAATGACGCGATAGGTACGGCCAAATCGGTTGAAGTCATTGATGTAGTAGGAACCCAGATAGGTCTGCATGGTCTGGAACACGCCTGCCAGCGGCACCCCGAGCCGCTTGGCCTGTACCCGATCGACATCGGCGTAGAGTTGTGGTGCGTTGATCTCATAGTCGGTGAACACATTGACGAAGTTCGGATTTGTCCGCGCCTTGGCAATCAGATCCTGAGTCATCGTGTTCAGCGCGTCCGCACCGGCGTTGGTTCGGTCCTCGATCTGTAGCTTGAAACCACCCGCCGGCCCGAAGCCTTGAATCGGCGGCGCCGCGAGAGTGAAGATTATTGCTTGGTCGATCGAGGCGAACTTTTCATTCAGCGCTTGCGCAATGGCCGGCCCGGTGAGCGCGGCACCGCGCCGCTCGTCAAATGGGGCCAGCGGCCAGAACACCAACGCTGCATTCGAAGAGCGCGTGAAACCGTTGATCGACAGCCCTGGGAACTGCACCGCGTGGGCGACGCCTGGTTGATGCATCCCGATCTCGCCGATCTCACGCACCACCTTCTCGGTGCGCTCAATGGAAGCGGACGGCGGCAACTGAACAATGGTAATCAAATAGCCCTTGTCCTGCGCCGGAACGAAGCCGCTTGGCGCCTTGAGGAAGAGTCCTCCCGCCAGTGAAACCAGCAGCACGTAGGCCACCGTGCCGATCGTGAGCACCCGCAGCAGGCGCCCGACCCAACGTTGATAACCGTTGCCAACAGCGGTGAATGCGCGGTTGAATGGCCGAAACAGCCAGCCAAGACTGGCATCGATTCCCCGCTGGACCCGATCCGGCGGTTCGTTATGACTTCGCAAGAGCAGGCCTGCCAGGGCCGGCGACAAGGTCAGCGAGTTGAAGGCGGAGATTACCGAGGCAAACGCGATAGTCAGCGCGAATTGACGGTAGAACTGCCCCGTGAATCCGGGCACCAATGCGGGTGGGACGAACACCGCACACAGCACCATCGAAATGGCGATGATGGCGCCGCCCACTTCATTCATCGAACGATGCGCCGCGTCCCGCGGCGTCAGACCTTCCGCAACATTGCGCTCGACGTTTTCCACGACGACGATTGCATCGTCCACCACGATGCCCACCGCCAGGACGAGTCCGAACAACGTCAGCGTATTGAGCGAGTAGCCGAACGCCTTGAATGCCGCGAGGGTGCCGATGATCGACACCGGAACGGCAATGATCGGAATGATGGCTGCGCGCCATTTCTGCAGGAACAGCATCACGACAAGCACCACGAGCAGGGTGGCTTCGAGCAAGGTCTCGATCACTTTATGAATCGACTCTCTGACGAACACCGTCGGGTCGTAGACGATCGAGTAGTCGATGCCTTGGGGAAAACTCTCTTTTAGCGTGGCCATCGTTGCACGCACATTCTGCGCCAGGTCCAGCGCATTCGAGCCAGGCTGCAGAAACACCGGCACCGCAACTGCCGAGCGATTATCGAGCAGGCTGCGCAGCGCGTACTCGCCGGCGCCCATCTGTACACGTGCAACCTCGCCCAGACGCACGACTTCACCGTCAGCGCCGATCTTGATGACGATGTCGCGAAAATCCTGCTCCGAGCGCAACCGTCCCTGGGCATTGACCGCCAGCTGAAACTGCACCGAGTCGCTGATGGGCTGGCCGCCGATGCTGCCGGCCGCCACCTGTATATTCTGTTCGCGTACCGCGTCGATCACGTCGCCCGCCGTGAGGTTACGTGCCGCGAGCTTCTGGGGATCGAGCCACAGGCGCATCGCGTAATCCCCGGCGCCGAACAACTGCACGTCGCCCGCACCCGGCAATCGCGCAAGTTCGTCGCGCACGTGCAGCAGCGCGTAGTTCCGTAGATAGAGGCCGTCGTAACGCTGATCCGGTGAACACAGATGCACCACCATGGTCAGGTCGGGCGAACTCTTGCGCGTCGTGACGCCGTAATTGCGTACTTCCTCGGGCAGCCGCGGCAGCGCCTGAGACACACGG
>Ga0182024_10014527_pt1 | contig 15217 bp, 11 predicted proteins | sample P32metaG_FD_120480 | JGI IMG/M metagenome (GOLD analysis project Ga0182024, IMG submission 120480) | Permafrost microbial communities from Stordalen Mire, Sweden - P3-2 metaG (Illumina Assembly) | ecosystem: Environmental > Terrestrial > Soil > Wetlands > Permafrost | place: Sweden: Stordalen... | reverse complement strand
GTTGCGTCCATTCGATCAGGCGCGGGATCGAGCGAGCGGCGGCTGCTTCGATCTCGCCGAGACCTTCGCGCAGTTCGGCCGGGATTTCCTGCAGGTCGAGCGCGGCGAAAAGTTCGTGCTCCGTGCGGCAGGAAATCGGCTTGCCCGCGGAGCCCTTCTTCGCGCCGCGCGTGATGGCGAAAAGGCCGCGCTCGGTCAGGGTCTTGCCCTGCGCGGCGGCCCGCTCGCGCAGTTGCGCGTTGTGCGCGGGACTGCCGGTGAAATGATGCAGGGCGAAGGCGTATTCGCTTTCCGATACGACCCGCAGCGTGGCTTTAATGCCGGCGGCGAGCTGCACCGTGGCCGAGTCGGGCGCGCGCTGGACAATTTTCTCCACGTCAGTCCACGTGACGAAATCGTCGAGCAGTGCGGCGGGATCGCGTGACGAGGCGACCAGGTCGATGTTTTTCACCAGCTCGACGCCGCGACGGACGCTGCCCGCCACGCCGATCTGGCCGACGGCAGGGTGGCCGCGCAACGCGTCGCGCAGTTCCTCGGCCAGCGCCCAGGCCTCGGGATAAACGAACTGGTCGGCGTAGACGCGTGACTGCGCGATGCCGGCGAGAATTTTCTCCTCGGTCTTCGCGCCGAACCCGGTCAGTGCGCGGACGCGGCCGGCCTGGCAGGCGGCCTCGAGTTCGTCGATCGAGTTAATGCCGAGCTTCTCGTGCAGCGTCTTGATTTTCTTCGGGCCGAGCGCGGGGATGTCCATCATGGCCAGCAGGCCGGGCGGCACGGAGGCGCGCAGCTTCTCGTAATAGTCGAGCTTGCCGGTCTGGACGAGCTCGGTGACTTTCAGGCGCAACGCGTCGCCGAGACCGAGCGCGGGGCCCAGCCGGTCCTCGGCGACCAGCGGCGCGAGCTCGCCGTCGTAGGCATCGAGCGCGCGGGCGGCCTTGGTATAGGCCAGCGCCTTGAATGGATTCTCGCCCTTGAGCTCGAGGAGCACAGCGATCTCCTCAAGGATGTCGGTGATCTGGGCCTTGGTCATGGAAAGAAGAGCAAATGGTGCGAGCGGCTCGCTATATTAAATCCGATCCAAATTACGCGCAACGCCGTTGCCCGGAGAACCGAAGTACGACGAGCCCGCCATCGAGCCGATGCGACTGCCTTTATAGATCCAGCCGCGCGCGGGCCTGCCGCAACTGGCGGGCGTGATGATGGCGGGCGCTCAGGCGCGGATCGTTGGCCAGTTCGCCGATGATCTGGCCCGCGACCATGACGACGCCGAGCACCGGCATGACCAGCAGCAGCCCAGCGAATCCCGCGACCGCGCCGCCGAGCAGGATCATGAGGATCGCGACCAACGGATGCAGGCGCAGGCTGCGGCCAATGGTCAGCGGCATGAAGACGAAATCGTCGAGCAGGCGCACGCCGAGGAAAAGCGCGACCGATTCATAAGGCAGGCTGGAGGAGCTGGGCGCATGGTGCGCGGCGACCAGGACGACCAGCAGGCAGCCGGTGACCGAACCCAGATAAGGCAGCCACGCCAGTACCGCGGCAATGCCGGCGAGGAAGAACGGCCCGGGCAGGCCGAGCACCCACATGCCCGCGCCCAGGCAGACGGCGTCGATCAGGGTGAGCGTGAGCACGCCCTGGAAATAGCGGCGAATCTGGTCCTCCACGCGGTAGAGCAGATAAAGGCCTTTCTCGAAATAGGCGTTCGGGATCGCCTGGACGACGAAGCGCTTGAACCGCGGGCCGTCGAGCAGGAAGAAGTAGGTGATGACCGGCACGAGGAAGAGCGAGGGAACCCAGTGCACGAGTTCCAGCGCCGCATCGCCCGACCAGCGGTCGACGAAGGCGGACACGTTTTGCCGGAGCGTGTCGGTATCAGTCTCAGGAGGGACCGTGGCGGCGCCGTTGATGCCGACAATGCCGACGCTTTGCGGCGCCGGCGCCGGGCGGCGGGGAAAGGGCGAAAAGGACAGCAGCGTATTGCGCGCCTTGACGACGAGGTTGGAACCGGAAGAGGCGTAGTCGGAAACCGTGGATTGGACGCGGTCCCTCCAGTCAACGGAGGAGCGCGGTATCTTCGAGTAGATGATGCCGCCCAACGCGACGAGAAAGACGCAGAGCATCGCCGTGACGATCAGGACCGAGCGGGGGCGCGTCAGGCCGTGGGACATGGCCATGTTGACCATGGGAGACAGCACATAGTAGCTGACCATGGCCAGCAGGATGGGCACCACCAGCCAAAGGATCGTCTGGGAAACGACCAGCAACAGCAGCGTGACCACAATGATGCCGAACCAGACGATTGGCCCGGAAGTCAGCGTGCGGTCCATCTACGACGCCTCGTGGTGCTGGTCGGTGGCCATGATGTTCTGCCGCAGGCGCGTGGCCAGGATGCGGGCCAGTTGGAAGGAAATCTTTGACGCAATGGACGAATGGGTCTGGAGCAGCGAATAGAACTCGGCGCGGAACAGCGTGACGATGGAGACGTCGTCGATCGCGCGGGCCTGCGCGGTGCGGACACTTTGGTCCAACAGGGCCACCTCGCCGAAAAAGGAGCCGGGACCGAACTCGAGCAGGACGCCTCGCGTGGTGCCCTGGCGCGTCGTCTTCACCCGGCCACTCAGGACGATGAACAGCCCCTGGCCCTCCTCGCCCTCGTCGAAGATGATCTCGCCCGCGAGGTAATGGCGTTCATGCAGCATGCTGTCGATCACGCCCAAGTCATGCCATGACAAGTCCTTGAACAGCACCACATGCTTGAGCAACTCCAGGCGCGGATGGCGGGGCTTACCGAGACGGAAGGGCATGCGCTCCGACCCTAGCGAAAGCGCGGCGGCTGTCGAGAGGAGGTGAGCACACGCGGGCTTTCGTATAATAGAGATCGCGGGAGTGGGATGGCGGGTGTATTAGCAGGGGCTGCGACCTCCTCCATGAATGGTTTCAGCGAAAAATTGCCGGCTGGACCCAAGCAGCGCTATCTCCTAGTCACCGTTTACCTTTGGTTCCTTCTCATCGTCAGCGCTCTCCAGCTCTTCGAGCTTCTCGGTCAACTGAGTTATCTTCAGGCGCGGGACGACTCTCTTCCTATCTGGATGTTTCCCCTCATGGGAGTTGCAGCCTTGATTAATCCCGTTTGCATCACGGCACTCCTCTGTTGGAAGAAGTGGGGATTCTGGGGATTGGTCATTCAGGCGCTTCTTGGCCTATTCATCGGGCTTTATCGGCATGAAAGTCTGGTGATCATCGTCTTGGGGTGCCTCTGGTGTGTGATCCTCTATGGAGCTCTTCACGCTGGCGACGAAAAGAGAGCTTGGCCTCAGCTCGATTAAACAGGCTCCGCCCGGGACTCCTTTCGTTTGCCAAAATCGCCATTGACGGGGCGGACGGCTTTGGTAGGCTCGCCACCCGCTTTTTTAACACCGAATCGAAAGAACTATTATGGTCGTGGACGTCATTCTGAAAACAAAGATCGAGGGACTGGGCAGTGAGGCCGATGTGGTCTCGGTCAAGCCCGGTTATGCCCGCAATTTCCTCATCCCGAAGGATTTTGCCGCTCCCGCCACGCTGGCCACCAAGCGCCAGGTGGAAGAGCTGAAGCGCAAGCGCGCTGAGCGCGAGGCGACCGAACTCAACGACGCGCAGGAACTCGCCGGCAAGCTGGGCAAGCTCAAGCTCGTCTTCACGCTGGAATCGGGCGAGGGCTCGGAGAAGGTCTTCGGTTCCGTCACGAGCCAGGATATTTCCGACAAGCTCAAGGAAGCCGGCTATACGGTCGACCGCAAGAAGATCGACCTGCCGAAGGCGATCAAGGACCTCGGCGAGCACGAGGTTGCGGTGAAGCTCGGTTCCGACGTGCAGGCCAAGCTGAACGTGGTGGTGAATCATCCCGCCCCGAAGGAAGACGCCGCGGCGGCCGAAGCCGCCGACGCCAAGGGTGCCAAGAAGGGGCCGAAAGCAGCCAAGAAGGCCTAGTCTTAAGACTCTCGAAGAAAAGGCGCTTTCCGCATGACGCGGGAGGCGCCTTTCTTTTTGGGCGGAAGGGTGAGGAGGAACCGTTGCCTTGGACGAATGGTGCGCTTTTTAAGAACGGCTTTCTCATGCGTCCATCACCCGAAGATCGACGGCTACCACGGATGTCTCTTCGTCTCGTTCTGTCTTAAAAATACGGCAGGTATTTCGACTTATGGGCGTAAGAAACTGAATCTCCGTGCCACGACTAAACTCAATCCGCGTAAAGGACTCACGCGGGTTCCGGTAATTCGCTTGACGTTTTTGGGGGTCATCTCCAAATTCCTGCGCAATACGGTGGAAAGAGCGGGGGAAAGGCCATGTGGCATTCCCAAGACGTTTGTTTTCACCGTGAAGGGGAAGATTTGAAACAATTTCCAAAACACCGGCGCCATTCCATTTTCGCCCAGATGCTGGTGCTGGCCCTTTTGGCGCTGATGCCCTTTAACGGCGCGTATCCGCAAACAGCTTCCGATTCCAACACAACTGCGACTCCGGCGCAGCCCGCCGATGCCGGCCAGGCGCCCGCGCCCGCGGCTCCCGCAGACACGAACCAGCCGGTGACCTCCGGCGACATGAGCACCCCCGGTGGCTCGGCGACGCCCGCTCCGGCGGTTCCCGCCGACCAGGGTGCACCTGCGGCTCCCGCTGACCAAGGCGCTGCACCCGCGATGCCAGCCGATCAGGCTGCGCCCGCTGACCAGACCGCGCCGTCCACGCCCGGTCATCGTAACAAGAAGCTCGTGACGGCCCCGGACGAGGCCGCGCCGATCGAAGGCGAGCAGGGCCCGATCGTTCGCGCCATCGACATCGAGTACCTCGGACCGAAGACGGTTTCACAGGCGGTGATTCTTTCCAACATGCGCACCACCGTGGGCGAGGTCTACTCGGCCGCGTCGGTCGAGGAAGACATCCGCAATCTCTACGCCACCGGCTTCTTCACCAATTTGCAAATTCGCGACGAGCCGATGGGCGACGGCGTGAAGGTCGACGTCATCGTGCAGCCCAAGCCGCTGGTGAAGGAAATCGTCATCAACGGGGCAAAGAAGATCAAGACGTCGCGGTTGAAGAAGGAGATCAAGTCCAAGATCGGCGAGCCGCTCAGCGAGGAAGGGATTTCCGAGGATGCCGACAAGATCAAGGACTACTACCTGGGCAAGGGCTATGACCAGGTGCAGGTCAGCTACAAGATCGACACCAACGAGGAGTTCGGCCGCTCGGTCGTGACCTTCAACATCAGCGAGGGCGAGCGCGCCTTCGTCACGGTGGTCAATTTCGTCGGCAATGACCACCTCACCGCCAAGGAATTGCGCAAGGTGATGAAAACGAAGAAGAAGGACATCCTTTCCTTCATCGATAAGTCGGGTCTCTTCAAGGAAGACCAGTTCCACACCGACTTGGATAACCTTCGCACCTATTATAACAGCAAGGGCTACATCGATATGTCGATCAAGGACGTCAAGTTCGTCCGCGACGCGAAGGGCCGGATGCAGGTCACGATCTACGTCTTTGAAGGCATTCCCTACACGGTGGGCAAGATCGATTTCACCGGCAACACGATCTACACGAAGGACCAGCTGCGCGTTTACCGCGGCTTCAAGAATATCCGCATGACCGAGGGCATGGTCTACTCGCCGCGCGCCTTCACGCCCGACGGCAAGGAGCCGAACACCGAACTGCCCACGCTGGAAAACGACACGCAGCGGCTACGTGATCTCTACGGTGTCCGTGGCTACATCGACATGGAGGTCACCCCCGTCCGCCAGGCCAACGTGGAAAGCGGCAAGATCGACATCCTTTACCAGTTGGTTGAGCACTCGCAGTCCTACGTGGAGCAGATCATCATCCAGGGCAACAATCGCACGAAGGACAAGGTCATCCGCCGCGAGTTGGCCAATGCGCCGGGCGAGCTGTACGACAGCGTCAAGGCCGACCAGAGCAAGAAGCGGCTGGAGAACCTGCAGTACTTCGACAAGGTCGACATCTCGCCGCAGGACACCACGGTGCCCAATCGCAAGAACATGGTCGTCACGGTGGAGGAAAAGCGCACCGGTTCGGTCACCTTCGGCGCCGGCTTCAGCTCGGTGGACAGCCTGCTCGGCTTCGTCGAGATCACCCAGGGCAACTTCGATCTTTTCAACTTCCCCTACTTCACCGGCGGCGGCGAAAAGTTCCGCATCCGCATCCAGTACGGTATCGAGCGGTCCGACGTCGAGGTCGAGTTCAAGGAACCGTGGTTCCTCGAGCAGCGGCTGGCCTTGGGCTACAATCTCTTCTATCACAACGCCGAGTTCCTTTCGGTCTACTACAACGAGGCCAACTACGGCGCCTCCGTCAGCCTGGCGCGCGCCTTCGGCCCCTTCTGGAGCGGGTCGATCGCCTACACCATCCAGCAGTATGACCTGTACGATTTCTCCAGCAACGCCTCCAGCCAGCTCTTGCGCGAACAGGGCACGCGCAGCGACAGTTCCATCACGCTGGGGATGGCCTACGACACGCGTGACAGCGTGCTGCTGACGCGGCACGGTACCCACGCCGACTTCTCCGCCGAGGTGGCGGGCGGTCCGCTGCTGGGCCAGACCAACGTCTACAAGTTCCAGGCCGACGCGCAGCACTACATCCTGCTGCCCTACGACTTGATCCTGACGGTCGCCGGGGCGACGGGCGTGGTGAACAACTACGATGGCAGCGACGAGGTGCCGCTCTTCGACCGCTTCTTCATCGGCGGCTCGCGTTCGGTCCGCGGTTTCTCCAATCGCGACATCGGTCCGGTGGATAACAACAACGAACCGCTGGGCGGCAACACGATGGCTTACACGAATATCGAGCTGACCTTCCCGATCATGGACCGCGTGCGCGGCGCCATCTTCAACGATGCCGGCTTCCTCGATGCGCAGGCATTCCATTACACCGATATCGGACAGGAACTCGACGCTGCGGCAGGTGTCGGTCTGCGGCTTAATCTTCCCATCGGTCCGCTGCGTCTCGACTATGGTATTCCCTATAAGGATCAGGGCTTTAACCACAACAAGACCGGTAAGTTTAGCTTTGACGTCGGTTACCAATTTTGAAACGCTTCCACGCTCATGAAAAAGCTTTTGTTTTTTGGCCTTCTCCTTTTTGTTCCTGTCTCGATGGCCTCCGCCGACCTTAAGGTGGCGACGGTGGATTTGGGCAAGGCGTTTGACGCCTACTACAAGACCAAGGAAGACCAGCAGCACTTGAAGGACAAGGAGTTGGAGGCGCAGAAGGAAATCCAGGACAAGAACGCCGCTTACCAGCAGATCAGCGATGAGGTGGCGAAGCTCGACGCGGAATCCAAGGACCCGACTCTCTCGCCCGAAGCACGCCAGGAAAAAGCCAAGGCTCGCGACCAGCGCGGCGGGGACCTGAACGCCGCCGGCCGGGCGTTGCAGGAATTCGCCGATGAGCGCAAAAAAGAGCTGCAGGACGAATTCATCCGTCGCCGCAAGGAAGTGGTCGACGAACTCACGGCGGTGATCAACACGTACTCGACGGGCCAGGGCTATGACCTCGTCCTCGACAAGACTTCAGCCGCGGCGACCAGCGGCGTTCCGATCGTGCTCTTCAGCTCCAGCAAGCTGACCGACATCACGACACAAGTCATCGCGCAGGAAAATGCCGGCGCCCCGGCGACGGTTCCCGGCGATGCGACCCCTGCTGATCTGACCGCTCCCACGCACTAACGCGCGGCAGCCCTCTTGTTTGTGACGGTGCATACGGTCCGCTCCCTGGCCGAACTGGTGGGCGGGCTCGTGCTGGGCGATGGGGCCGATACCGTCATCACGGGGGTCAATGATCTCAAGTCGGCCGGCCCGAGCGAGCTGTCCTTTCTCGGCAACACCAAGTATGAGCCGCAGGCGCGGGCGAGTCGCGCCGGGGCCATTCTCGCCGACGCGGCGGATGCCGCCAAACTCGGCGGGACGCGCATCCAGGTCGAGTCGCCCAGCGCCGCCTTCGGGCGCATCACCCCACTCTTCGCCTCGGCGCCGGTGCGCTATGAGCCCGGCATCCATCCCACGGCGATCATCGCGCCGGACGCGGTCCTGGGCGCGGGCGTCACCATCCAGCCGCACGTGGTCATCGGCACGGGTGTCCGTATCGGCGCCGGCACAGTTATCGGTGCAAGCAGCTTCATCGGCGAGCACAGCACAATCGGCGAGAACTGCCTGATTTATCCGCTCGTCACCCTGCGCGAGCGCAGCGTGCTCGGCGCGCGCGTGATCATCCATAGCGGTGCCGTCATCGGCGCGGACGGGTTCGGATACACCTTCCAGGAGGGTCGGTACGTCAAGATCGAGCATACCGGCCACGTGCAGATCGATGACGACGTGGAGATCGGCGCCAATGCGACGATTGACCGCGCCCGTTTTGGGCGGACTCACATCGGCGAGGGGACCAAGATCGACAATCTCGTGATGATTGGCCACAACGTCACCATTGGGCCCCATTGCGTCATCGTGGGCCAGGTGGGGATCTCGGGAAGCAGCACACTCGGCCGGTACGTGACCCTCGCCGGTCAAGTCGGCTTGGCGGGACATCTCACCGTCGGCGATCGCGCCACCCTCACGGCCCAGTCGGGCGTGACCAAGGACGTGCCGCCCGGCGCCGTCATGAGCGGCAGCCACGCACGACCTGTGCGCGAGCGCCTCAAGCTCGAGGCCTTGACCGGGCGCCTGCCCGAAATGCTGGAACGAATCAAGGAACTGGAAAAAAAAGCGGGCTTGGGCGGCGATGCCTAGGGCTTCCGGCATCGTGGTGAACAGCCGTCGGGGCTCTCGCTTAATTGGAAATTTAATTTAGGTTGTTGCCCCATGGCCTCGTCCTCAAAAGTCAAAGTCGGCCTGCTGCAGACCTGGGCTGACGCCGATCCCGACGCCAACCTGCGCCGCACGCTGGCGCTCGCCCACGCGGCGGCGGACCAGGGCGCGCAGATCATCTCCACCCAGGAGCTGTTTCGCTCGCCCTATTTTTGCCAGAGCGAGGACCACGCAAACTTCGCGCTGGCTGAGGAGATTCCCGACGGACCCAGTACTCGCGCGTTCACCGAGCTGGCGCGGCAGCGCGGCGTGGTGATCGTGGCCTCGCTTTTCGAGCGCCGTGCCGCGGGTCTCTACCATAACACGGCGGCGATCATCGACGCGGACGGCACGTATCTCGGCAAGTACCGCAAGATGCATATCCCGGACGACCCGCTTTTCTACGAGAAGTTTTATTTCACGCCGGGGGATCTCGGCTTCCGGGCCTGGGACACGAAGTTTGGCCGCATCGGCGTGCTGATCTGCTGGGACCAGTGGTTCCCCGAGGCGGCGCGGCTCACCGCCATGGCCGGCGCGCAGATTATTTTTTATCCCACCGCGATCGGCTGGCATCCGGGCGAGAAGGACAAGTACGGCCACGCGCATCACTCGTCGTGGGAAACCATCCAGCGCGCGCACGCCGTGGCGAACGGCTGCTACGTCGCGGTGACGAACCGCATCGGCCACGAGACGCCCATCGGCGGCGACGGCATCGAGTTCTGGGGCCAGAGCTTCATCGCCAATACCTCCGGCGAAATCGTGGCCAAGGCGGACGCGCAGAAGGAGCAGATCCTCGTGCACGAGGTTGATCTCGGCACGGTCGATGTCACGCGCACTCATTGGCCCTTTTTGCGCGACCGGCGCATTGACGCCTACGGCGACCTCACGCGTCGTCTCGTCGACTAGGACGTGGCGAGCATGAACGCGCTTTCCAACGAGGCGACGCCGCGCGCCCTGGGTTATCGCATGCCCGCCGAATGGGCCCGGCACGACGCGACGTGGCTGACGTGGCCGCGCCGCGAGGGGATCAGCTTTCCCGACGCCTTCGATAATATTCCCGCCATGTGGGCGCGACTCGCGAAGCAGTTGGCGGAGGGAGAACTCGTTCACATCAACGTCTTTTCCGAGGAGCACGAGGTCGAGATTCGCGCTGCGCTCAAGAAGGCGGATGCGCCGTTGGGCACGCGCATCCATCTCCATCCGTTCCCGGCCTATGAGCCGTGGTGCCGCGATCACGGGCCGATCTTCGTGCGCAATGCGGAGGGACTCGCGGTTGTCGACTGGCGGTACAACGCATGGGGAGGGAAGTATCCGCCGTGCGATCTCGACGACGAAGTGCCGCAGCGCGTCGCGAAGTTGCTGGGCCTTCCGCTTTTCTCGCCGCCCATGATTTTGGAGGGAGGCTCCATCGAGGTGAACGGTGCCGGGACGCTGCTGACGACGGAGGCGTGCCTGCTGAATCCGAACCGCAACCCGGAATTGAATCGCACGCAGATCGAGGCGTACCTGCGCGAGTACCTCGGTGTGAATCAGATTCTCTGGCTGGGCGAGGGGATCGTCGGCGACGACACGGACGGGCACATCGACGACCTGACGCGGTTCGTCGACGAGCGCACGCTGGTCACGATCGTCGAGGACGACCCGGCGGATGAGAATCACGCGCTCTTGCGTGAGAACCGCGAGCGGCTTGCCTCCATGCGCGATCCCGCGGGCCAACCGTGGCGTGTGGTCGAGTTGCCGACGCCAGGCCGAATTGAGAGCGAGGGCCAGCGCTTGCCGGCCAGCTATGCGAATTTCTACATCGCCAACGGCGTCGTGCTCATGCCCGGCTTCGATCATCCCAACGACGCCCGGGCGCAGGCGATCCTGCAGGAACTTTTTCCCACGCGGCGCGTGATCGTCTGGCCGTCGCTCGATCTCATCTGGGGACTCGGCGCGCTGCACTGCATCACGCAGCAGCAACCGGCCGCGGTTTGACGCGCCCGACCATGCGTTGGCTGCTTTCATCGTGGGGATCGCGCGGCGACCTCCATCCCTTTCTCGCGCTGGGGCGTGGGCTGGTCGCGCGCGGACACGCCGTGACGATTGTCGGTCATCCCGAGTGGGCAGAGGACACGGTGGAGGCCGGCCTGCGTTTCGTCGCTACGAATGAGCCGCCGCGCGGCGACATCCTGCGCGATCATCCCGAGATCCTGTCGAGCCGCTGGGGTGGGATTCCGTCGCTGCATACCCTCGCTCGCGAGGTGATCGCACCGGGTTTTCCGCCGCTGCTTGCCGCGTTGCGCGCGCAAGCACCCGAACATGATGTCGTGGTCGCGCATCACTTTGCGTTCCCGGCCGCCATCACCGCCGAGCTGGCGCGTTTGCCGTGGGCGACTATCACACTCGCGCCGGGAGTCATTCCCTCCGCCTACTCGCTGCCGGGCGCGCAGTTCGGCCGCGCGGGAAGCGGTCCGCTTTTCCGCGCGCGAAATCGTATCATTTGGAGCGCAGGAAAGCTGATCACCCAGCGCATGATCGATCCGCTCGTCAACGGTCTGCGGCGCGAGCACGGTCTTGAGCCGATCCGCGATGCCGTGTTCGGCGCCCATTCGCCGACGCTTAATTTGCAGCTCTACAGCCGTCATTTCGCCGTGCCCGCGCCGGATTGGAGCGCAGAAAAACGCCAGGCCGGCTTTTGCTTTTACGACCCACCCGGCGCGACGTTGTCGCCGCAAATCGAAGAGTTCCTGCGCGCGGGCGATCGGCCTGTTCTCTTCACTCTGGGCTCGACGGCGTCGCGCAATCCCGGCGTGTTTTACGAGATGGCGGCGGCGGCGTGTCGGCGCATGGGCATCCGTGGCTTGCTGCTCGTCGGTGCGCCGGAAAACCGGCCGCGCAAACTACCGACAAATGTCCTCGCCACAGGCTACGCGCCGTACGGTCTTATCATGCCGCGGGTGCGCGCCGTCGTGCATCAATGCGGCATCGGCACGCTCTCGCACGCCTTGCGCGCGGGAGTACCGTCGGTTGCCGTGCCGTTCGCGTTCGATCAACCCAACAACGCCTGTCGCCTGGAGGAGCTTGGTGTCGCGGAACTGGTGAAGCCCGCCGTGCGGAATGTCGATACGCTGACTCGCGCTCTGGAACAGCTGCTGGCCGGCCCGGCGGCGACGAAAGCGGAGCGGCTTGGGGCAGTAATCCGCCGTGAGGATGGGGTGGGCGCCACCTGTACGATTTTGGAGAAGACGTTTCCTCGCGGCGTCAGTTCATGACCGTCGCGACGACGGAATGAAGGATCGCTCTTTCCATGGCGGAGCCTTTCCCGTTTACTCACCCTTGGAAATGAGAGTGGCGCGATGAAATGGCGGATCGTCCTGGCGGTTCTTTTCGTGCTGACGCTGTTCGGGGCGTTCGCGTATCTCTACGTCAACACCTTCGTGCGCAAGCGCCAGCACGCGGTGATTCTTTTTGTCGTCAACGGCCTCGACCTGAACCTGCTCAATCTCGCGAGGCAGCAGCTGGGCCGCGGCCCGCTGCCGACTGACCCCGATGATCCGGCCATTGGCGACGCGCGCCGCCGCGTGGCGATCCGCAGCGAGCAACTGCACCTCGATTCGTTTTGGGACGTGGCGCTCATGAGCGTCCAGCAGCCGGGCCAGCCCGTGCCGGATGAAGGCGCCGATGCCACCGCACTGGCCTGCGGTCAGCGGGTGGAAAACGGCTACGTGGCGACGAACAGCCGCGGCGAGACGCTCACGTCGCTTATCTACGCCGCCCAGCAGGCGAGCCGCGCCACCGGGCTGGTGACGACGAGCTCGCTCGTGCAGCCGACGCCGGTCGCATTCTATTCCTACAACAAGGCCGCCCCCGATCCCTATCGCAATGCGGCCGATCTGCTCGACCTCGCAAAAATGGACATTGTGCTGGGCGGCGGCGAAAGTTATTTCACGCCCGCGAACGCGACCAACGAGCGCGGCCGGCGCGACAGCCGCAACCTGCTGGATGAAGCCAAGGCGCTCGGCTACACGACGGTGCGGACGCGCGACGACCTGAACCATCTTGCGGTCTGGCGCTCGTCGCAGCTCTTCGGCCTTTTCGCGCCGGACCAATTTTATTTTTCCTCCATGCAACCGGCGGACACGCGGCAACCGACGCTGGCGGAGATGACGCGCGCGGCCATCTCGCGGCTCAACAACAGCTATCACGGCTATTTTCTGGTGGTCGAGGACGGCCTGATCGCGCGCGCCGCCAGTCAAAATCTCGGCAAGCTGGCGGTCAATGAAGTCGCGGAAGTGGACGAAGCGGTGCAGTCCGCGGTCGATTACGCCGGGCCGGATGCGCTGATCCTCATCACCGATAATTACAGCCTCGGCGCGATCGGGCCGGTGCTGCCCGTGGCGGGCGTCGAACCCCCGACCTCCCAGGCGAAAAGCGCCGATTCCGATGAGATTCCGGTCGCGCCGATCGCGACAACGATGGCCGGCTTTTGGGCAACGGGACCGGGTGGCCCGGCACGCGATCCAGCGCAGGTCGCGTGGCTCAAGGAGCACTATGCCAGCGGCGCCTTCAGCGACACCGCACCGGGCTTTCTCCAGCCGCAGCCGGCGTTTCAGTTCCAGCCCGAAGCCTCCGCCCTGGCCGAGCCGGCGTGGCTGCTGTCGCGCGGGGAAGGCTCGTCCCAGCTGCGCGGCTGCTTTAATAACACGGACTTGTTCGATCTGCTGACCGAGCAGTTTTAGCGGCGATCCGCTCGCACGGCGCATGACCTTGACCGAAATTCGCGCGGCGCTGGCTGCCCGCGGGCTGCGTCCGCTCCGGCAGCTCGGGCAGAACTTCCTGCACGATAAGAATCTTGCGGCATGGCTTGCCGACCAGGCGCTGGCGGATGCAGCGCCCGGCGCGGACGTGGTGGAGATCGGGCCGGGGCTGGGCGCGCTGACGGCTTTCCTCCTGCAGCGCGGCGCGCGGGTCATCGCAGTGGAAAAGGACCGCGGGCTGTGCGCCTTTTTGCGCGAGCGTTTTGCGCAGGAGATCGCGTCTGGAAAACTCGATCTGCGCCATGACGATGCGCTGGCGCTGCTGCCTGCGCTGGCCCCGTCGCGTGTGTGCGGCAACCTGCCCTACTACATTTCAACGCCGCTCCTGATGGAGTGCCTGCGGCTGGACGCGGAGCAGTTGTTCTTCGTCATGCAGAAGGAAGTGGGCCAGCGGCTCGCGAGCGAGCCGGGAGGCAAGGTCTACGGCGCGCTGTCGGTGCTGGTGCAGGTGGCCTGCGATGTGGAACTTGTGCGCACGCTGCCCGGCTCGGTCTTTTATCCGCCGCCCGATGTCGAGTCGATTGCCGTTCGGTTGCGGCGGCGGGAGCATCCGCTTGTGAGTGCGTCCGATCGCGCCACGTTTGCCGCATTCGTGCAGCGGGGCTTTTCACAGCGACGTAAGAAGCTGTCGAATCTGCTGCCCGTTGAGGACGGGCGGCGCGCGGAACACCTCAGCCCGGTGGAGTGGGTCGCGCTCTGGCGCTCGACTACTTCTTGACGATTCGCGGCACCGGGACCGGCTTGCCGCCGTTGGTGGCGATGTTGGAGAGCGAGCCGGCGGTGTCGTCCTTGGGCAGGAAAGGCGCGAAGCGCTGCTTGTCGATCGCCTTCATGTAGGCCTCCTGCGGGCTGATCTGGCCCTGGTCGAGGAAGCGCTGGATGGCGTCGTCCATGAACTGCATCCCTTCGCCCTTGCCGCTGATGAGCACGTCGGTGAGCTTCTCCACCGCGCCTTCGCGGATGATCGAGGCGACGGCGCTGTTGCCGATGAGAATTTCGTTCACCGCGAGCCGTCCGCCGCCGTCCTTCTTTTTCAGGAGCAACTGCGCGACGATGCCGCGCAACGACGCGGAGAGCATGGTGCGCACCTGGGGCTGTTGGCTGCTGGGAAAGACGTCGATCATGCGGTCGACCGTCTTGCGCGCGTTGTTGGTGTGCAGTGTGCCGAAGACGAGCAGGCCGGTTTCCGCCGCGGTGAGCGCGAGCGCGATGGTTTCCAGGTCGCGCATCTCGCCGACGAGCACGACGTCGGCGTCCTCGCGCATGGCGTTGCGCAGCCCGTCGGCGAACGATGGCGTGTCCTCGCCCACCTCGCGTTGAGTGATGATGCTGAGCTTGTTGTTGTGCACGAACTCGATCGGCTCCTCGATCGTGATGATGTGGCGCGCGTAACTGCTGTTGATGTAATCGACCAGCGCGGCGAGCGTGGTCGATTTGCCGGAGCCGGTCGGGCCGGTGACGAGCACAAGGCCGCCCTTCAGGTTGGCGAAATTCTTGATGACTGGAGGCACGCCGAGCTGCTCGAGCGTGGCGATCTTGTTCGGGATGAGCCGGAAAATGCCGCCGAGGCCGTGGAGCTGCCGGTGCAGGTTG
>Ga0182024_10014526_pt1 | contig 15217 bp, 11 predicted proteins | sample P32metaG_FD_120480 | JGI IMG/M metagenome (GOLD analysis project Ga0182024, IMG submission 120480) | Permafrost microbial communities from Stordalen Mire, Sweden - P3-2 metaG (Illumina Assembly) | ecosystem: Environmental > Terrestrial > Soil > Wetlands > Permafrost | place: Sweden: Stordalen... | reverse complement strand
CGATTTCGCTAGGCATCGATGCCGTGATCGCTAAGGGCGGGGACATGACGCTGCTCGCCAACAGCGTTCAGAATTTATTGCAAGGAGCATAACGTTTACAATTCTGTAGTTCATCCTACATAGTCGAACTTCTTGAACTCGATGTGCCGCCTGCTATATAACCTTTGCGATCCCTTGCCCGGAGACCGTTATGTCCATCAGGGTTTTACTCGCTGACGACAGCGAAGTAATGCGCCACGCCATTCTGAAAGTTCTGAGCGAAGAACCAAACATAGAAGTGGTTGGGGAAGCCGCTAGTGTCGCGGAAACCCTCCAATTAATCTCCGTGGTCAAGCCGGATGTCCTGCTGATGGACTTGTATATGTTCGATGATGACGAATACCCGCCCGACGTGATGAAATCTCGAATCCTTCAAAATACGAACTGTGTGGTGGCAATATCCATTGCGACAGATGAGAAGGCGCACGCCTTGGCTCAGAGTTTGGGCGCGAACGTCTTGTTGGACAAATTAAATCTTTACTCTGAATTAATTCCGGCGTTGACGAAGCATTGCCCGCCTCTGAAGTCAAAGGTAAAAACTGTTTGAAGCCACAGTCTCTGTCTTGGCGGCACCCTTCGCGCAACGATACGAATCCAATCTGCAAGGCACCTGTAAAGCAACTGTGAAGCAAAGCAACGCAACGCCTTCGAGGTCAACCGGGAGACTGCAAGGTCTTGGGTAGCGGTGGCGGCGGAGTGCCGATAGTTTTGGCACTTGTTGCAGAGGTGATATTTTGCGAGAAATGTACGATTGCGAGGTGCGGACTTGGGAGGCTGACCCAACCGGCAAGCGAGTCCCTAAGTGGGTGCTCATGTCAGTCGAGAAGGCTCGGCAAATTCCGGACGTAACCGTTCGTTGTTCCGAGTGCCACGGGCCTACCAGGCTTCACTCGCCCGGACCGCACAACGTCCCTCGTGCTCACGCGGAGCACCGGCAGCGGTTCTCGGGCTGTTCCCTCGGCGATTGTTTCGATGGAACGCACCGGCGGTCGCCGACGCCGATTGAGTGACCCGAACGTGAACTTCTTTAAGGGAGCAAAGATGAAATACATAACAAGAGTGGAGGACGATGGGATCACATATGAAGAGGATGTTAATCTCGGGGACGTTCACGACGAACTGGAAAATCTTGATTTGACGTTATCGGATATACAGCGCCGCATGTCCGCGATCCTCACGTCCGTGAACGGCATTGGGTGGGTAATTGCCGTTGTGCTTCTGTGCCACGTTCTCCATCATTGGTAAAGGCAGCGGATACTTACCGCAAGCGGTCCAATGAAGAAGAGCGAGCTTCTTAAGGCACTTCAGGACGAGATCGGTCGGCACCGCTAGCAGATATTCCGTTTACCTCACAGGAGACAGAATGAACATCCTAGATGCTTTGAAAACCGAAAGAGCCAGAATTCAGGCCAGATTGCACGGCGTGAATACCGCCATCAACGCGCTAAGCGGCGGAAGCCCCGCATCGCGGGCAAGCAGTAAAGGGTCGACGCCGACTCGTCGCCGGATGAGCGCGAAGGCCAGAGCCGCAATCGGCAAAGCCACACGTGAACGGTGGGCGCGATACCGGGCGGCGAAAAAGAAACAGTGAAGAAATCGGAACTTTTGAGAGCGCTGCAAGACGAAATCGGTCGCCACAGCTTAGGCACGTTCTGGGACGGTGACATCACGCAGGTAGGCTGCCCCCAGTGCCGCATAAAGTTCGGGACCAACGAACTGTTCAGAAAGGCGAACTCGACGGCCCGCCCTAGCCGTTGACCATTGGAGCCATCAGACTATCGAATGCGAACGTCAACGGGCACTTCAATCGGTTCCAGAAATCTCGGCATGTACCCGTGTCGGTAGTAATAGTAAACGAGAACAACCAGAGTCATAGAAATCGAGAGAGAAAGCAGAAATTGCCAAAACAGCATCCAGTTAATAGTTCGCGATCTCTCCTGAGAAGAATCGTAGCTCATTAGGACGCCGACGAAGAGATTGAGTGTGGAAGCAACAAAGACAACAGCAACGCCGAAGAATCCTAAGATAAAAAGCTTAAGAAAGAACGAGCCAATGAAACAGATCGCCCCGATGGAAAAGATTATGCGAGGAAGAAAGTGTAGTTCTCTAAAGTGAACGAGTTGGTATCTTTGATGTCGTCAAACATAAATATCAATGAAAATTTTGGAGGCGCGGGTGGGAATCGAACCCACCAGTGATGGTTTTGCAGACCATTCCCTTAGCCACTTGGGTACCGCGCCCCTGTTGCTATGCCAAAAATCTATACCCAGAATTATACCCAACGCGCCCTTTTCTCGCCTATTTACGCCTAATCACGCGTCTCTATCCTATTGATATCACATAGCCGCTGGCATAAACGGGGATTTTGCAGACCTCTCCCTTGGGCCACTTGGGTACCGCGCCGAACTTTTGAGTATAGCAAAAGTAGTGCAGGCGCCGGGCGCAACAGGCGGCATCCGGTGATTATTTTTTGGAGTTCAGTGGCGTGATTATTTTTTTTCGGAGGCCAAGGGCGAGTCGATTTTGGTTTCGCGCAGGAAGCGAGCGGATTCTTCCGGGGGCGTGGGATTGATATAGAAACCGGTGCCCCATTCAAAGCCGGCGACTTTGGTGAGCTTGGGAATGATTTCGATGTGCCAGTGGTAGTGATCGTTGATTTCCTCGCCGATGGGCGAGGTATGAATCATGAAATTGTAGGCGGGACGATCGAGTACGGCGTCGAGGCGCATCAAGGTGTCTTTTAACATGCGGGCGAGGCTGCCGTAGATGGAGCTCTGGTTGTTTTCGTAGGAAGAGCCGTGAGTTTTCGGCAGCAGCCACATTTCGAAGGGGAAACGCGGGGCGTAGGGCGCCATGGTAATGAAATGCTCGTTTTCACCGATGACGCGTTCGCCGGTGTCACGCTCCTGGCGAATGATGTCGCAAAAGATGCAGCGCTCTTTTTCGTCGTAGTAATGCCAGCAATTGTCCACTTCTTCGCGGACGCGGCGCGGGACGATGGGCAGGGCGATGAGTTGAGAGTGGGGATGCTCGAGCGAGGCGCCCGCGGCTTCCCCGTGATTTTTGAAAATGAGGATGTAGCGAAAGCGTTTGTCATTCTTGAGATCGAGCATACGGTCGCGGTAAGCCCATAAGACATCTTCGACAGCCCGTTCGGGAAGACTCGCGAGAGTGGCGGCGTGGTCGGGAGTTTCGATGATGACTTCGTGCGCGCCGACTCCGTTCATTTTGTCGAAGAGGCCTTCGCCTTCGCGATCCAGATCACCCTCGATGCCGAGAGCGGGAAATTTGTTAGGAACCACGCGAATGCTCCATCCAGGAGTGTTTTTGGCGCCGCCACTGCGGCCATAGACCAAAATTTCGGTGGGAGTCTTGGATTCGCTGCCGGGACAGAACGGGCAATTCTTGCCATTGGAGGCAATGACGCTTTCACGCAGGAACTCGTTGGGACGCTTACCGCGTTCGGTGGAGATGATCACCCAGCGGCCGGTGATGGGATCTTTACGCAACTCAGGCAATGCATGCCTCCTCGACTAACATTGGCGGTCAGGTTCGGGGACCAGCACCCGCGCAGTTGTTTTAGTGTACCGCGATTGGGCGAAGCGCACGCGCGGGGATGGACGGGCTGCTCCGGGAACGTTATCGATGGTTAGGGAACAGAGTTGGAGGTACGGGCACTTCTTGCGGGCTGGGCTAGCGATGCCGGAGCTGAGGGCTGAACGCGTCTTTGTGGAGACAGACGACCGGGAGACGGCCGGGGACATTGTCGATGGCGAGGACACCAAAGCGAGTGGGGCAGGCGGGGAGGCGGCGGTCGGCGAGGAAGCGGTGGGCGGTACGGATTAAGACACCTTGTTTGGAGGTAGTGACGCTCAGTTCCGGAAGCGCGGGAGTGTCATCGCGGATGGTGCGCGTGCGGATTTCCACGAAAGCCAGGATTGCGCCATCGTAGCCTACCAAGTCAAGTTCGCCTTTAGCGGCGTGAGGGATGTAATTTTTGGCGACGAAGATGTAGCCGTGGCGGCGGAGATACCAGTAGCCGTAGGTTTCTCCGCGCAGGCCGGTGCGGCGGGCTTTCTCTTTGCGCTGAAATTTCTCTTTTGAGGTAGCTCCGTTTACTGGTGAAGCGGAGGTGGCATCGGAATCGTCGCGGAGCCCGTGCCGGGCGCTCCAATGGATGAGGTAGAAAATCAGAGAAAAGAGAATGGGCATTGGGCGTATGGATTATTAGGCAATATTAATTACTTAATGTTATAGTTATTTTTATAATAAACATACAAGATGCGCAAGGCGGGCGTGTGTGGGCTTGCGCGACAAGGAAAGATAAGAGCAACGAGAAAAAAACCGTGGCGGCCAGAATTTTTATGGCGCGCCACGGGACCGCGGGGTTAACCGCGCGGGGTATCTACGAATTGGTGGTTTGCGGCTTAGGCCTTGGACTCGGCTTCCTGTATGCAGTTTTCCAGGATGGCGAGGGCGGCATCGGCCTGTTCGCGGTCGATCATAAGCGGCGGAGAGAGGCGGAGAGAATTTTCGCCGGCTCCCAGGATGCAGAGGCCGTTGTAGAAGGCGCTGTCCACGATGTGATTGCGCAGGTCGGCAGCTTTTTCTTTGGTTTTCTGGTCGCGGACGATTTCGATGCCGATCATCAAGCCACGGCCACGAATGTCGCCTACGATTTTATATTTGTCGGGCCAGCCAGCAGTCTGCTGGAAGATGTAGTCGCCCATATCGCGAGCATTTTCGCGATATTGGGACTCGATGAGGTCGAAGGTGGCCAAGCCGGCGGCGATACACACGGGATTGCCGCCGAAGGTGGTGCCGTGGGAGCCGGGCTTCCAATTCATGATGCTTTCACGGGCGATGATGGCGCCCAGAGGCATACCACTGGCAATGCCCTTCGCAGAAGTGAGAATGTCGGGCTCGATGCCGGACTTTTCGCAGGCCCACCAGTTGCCGGTGCGGCCCATGCCCGACTGGACTTCGTCGAGGATGAACATGATGCCGTGCTGGCGGCAGATGCGAGACAACTCCTGAAGGAAAAAGTCCGGGGCAGGTACGTAGCCACCTTCGCCCTGGATCGGCTCGATGATGATGCCGGCAACTTCCTCGGGGTCGAAGAGGCGCTTGAAGATTTGCCCTTCGAGCAGCTCAAGAATCTCGACGCCGCAGGTTTCCGCAGTGTGGCCGTGCGCGCAACGATAGGCGTAGGGATAGGGAATATGTTCCACACCGCTGAGGAGCGCGCCGAAACCCTTGCGCTGAGTGGATTTAGAGGCGGTCAGAGAAAGCGAGCCCATGGAGCGGCCGTGGAAACAACCGTAGAAGGCGATGAACTTGTCGCGCTTTGTGGCGTAACGGGCCAGTTTGATAGCGCCTTCGACAGCTTCGGTGCCGGAATTGGTGAAGAAAACCTTCTTGGGTTCGGGACCTGGAACGGTGGCGGCCAGCTTTTCGGCGAAACGAGGCATGCTCTCGTAATAAAAATCAGTGCCGGACATGTGGATCAGCTCAGCGGCTTGTTCCTGGATAGCGGCGACGACTTTGGGATGGCAATGGCCAGTGGAGCAAACGGCTATGCCCGCAGCGAAGTCGAGGAAGGCGTTGCCGTCGACATCTTCCACGATGGCGCCACGTCCGCGTTTGGCGACCAGCGGGTAGTCGCGGGTGTACGAAGGGGACATGAATTTGGCGTCCTGCTCGAGCACAACTTTAGCGTTCGGTCCGGGAAGCTCGGTGATGAGCTTAGGCAGCTTGCCTTCGGACGGGGACAGAGACTTCGCGGAAGATTTGGTCTTGGATTCAGATGTGGTGATCATGTCTTCCTCCTTAAAAGAAGAGTGGCTGGCGATTAGGCGGAGCTTGCCGGAGGGCGAAAATCTACGGAGAAACAGAATTACAGAATTTTTGGACTACGAAGCAAGGGAGAGTAGTTAGTCGACGCCGTAAAGATTAGGACGAGTTTCGGCAGGCGAAAAATTGCTGGGCGAGAGGTGGAGAGTGATGGTCATTTGCGTTTCCAGCGGACACTGCCGTCACGAGAATCTTCAAGTATTATACCACGTTCTGCAAGCTCTTTACGGATGCGATCGGAGGCGGCGAAGTCGCGGGACTGGCGAGCAGCCTGGCGTTCGGCGACCAGCTTTTCGATTTCAGCGTGGTCGGCGCCTGTTTCCTGAGCATAGCCCAAAGCCTGAAGCTTTTCGGCGTCGTTGTTAACGACCACGGCAAAAATCTGATCGAAGGTTTTCAGCAACTGCTGTACGGCAGGGATATCAGTTTGGGCAAATTCGCCTTTATCCATGGCGATGTTGGCTTCGCGAACGAACTCAAAGATGGCGCCGAGGGCGCGCGCGGTGTTCAGGTCATCGGCCAAGCCAGCGTCGAATTCTTTGGCGGCTTCCGCGATGCGTGCTGACATGCTCTTTTGCGGATCCGCGGTTGCGGGAAACTTGCCTTGCGCGAGGCGGTCGGCAAAATTTCTGAGGCGCTCCACCGAGCTAGCGGCCTGCTGCAATCCATCAAAAGTAAAATTGAGTTGGCGACGGTATGGAACGCTAGCCAGTGCGAAGCGTAACGCGGAGGGCTTGTAGCCTTTGGCGAAAAGATCGCGGAGAGTATAGAAGTTGCCGAGGGACTTGGACATCTTTTCGCCTTCGACCAACAAGTGTTCGGCGTGCAGCCAATATTTAACGAAGTGCCTGCCGGTGGCGCCTTCGCTTTGGGCGATTTCATTTTCGTGATGAGGAAAGGCCAGATCGATGCCGCCGGTATGGATATCCAGCGTTTCACCCAGATATTTCATGGCCATGGCGGAACATTCGATGTGCCAGCCGGGGCGGCCTTTGCCAATGCTGGTTTCCCAAAAGTGTTCGCCCTCTTTGGGGGCTTTCCAAAGCGCGAAATCACGCGCGCTTTCCTTCTCGTAGCGGTCGACATCGACTCGAGCGCCAGCCTGGATGCCGGTGACGTCAATGTTGGAAAGCTTGCCGTAGTCCGGAAATTTGGCGATGCGGTAGTAGATGGAGCCGTCACTTTCGTAGGTGAAGGATTTCTGACGCAGGCGCTCGATGAGCTGTACCATGGGCTCGATGTTGTCGGTGGCGCGGGTCCAATGCTCGGGCGATTCGATGCTGAGAGTTTTGCAATCGTCGAAGAAAGCCTGGGCGTATTTTTCGGTGTATTCACGGATGCCCACGCCAGCTGCAGCTGCGTTGGCGATGATGCGATCGTCCACGTCGGTGAGATTCATGACGTGGTTGATTTTGAAACCGCGGGATTTCAGGAAACGGCGAAGGATGTCCTGGAACACAAAGGTGCGGAAATTGCCGATGTGAGCGTAGTCATAAACGGTGGGGCCGCAGCTGTACATGCGGACTTCGCCGGGATTTTGCGGTACGAAGAGCTCCAGTTTTCCGCCCAAGGTGTTGTGCAGCTGAATCTCGGCCATGAGTTCCTAGTATGTTTTTGCGATGGTGGATAAACGATAGATTGTAGCCGACGCTGCGAAAGCGGAGCAATGCGGAAGCGCGCACTGTTTCTGATTGCTTTTGCCGGCCTACCGGTAAACCGCGGTGTCTGATCGAGATAACCGATTAGGAGTTACGGCGCGGGCGGGCCAAACACTTATTCCACATCGGAGGGCTCGGAAAGGGGCTTGCTGGGTAAGCCGTTTGCGGCAGGCAAGCCACTCCGGGGCGAATCGAGCACGGTCTCTATCGCTGCGATGAGCGAGGTAAGATTCTTGGAAGCGACGCCGTGGACCCCCGCGGCCTTAGCAATGCCTTCCAGTTCGGGAAGATCATAGAAGGAGAACAACACGATCGCGGTGTCAGGCAGGAGCTCGGAAATCTGCCTGGTGACTTCGAGGTTGCTCACGCCGGGCATGACCCAGTCCTTTACCAGCACGTCGGGCTTTAATTCGAGGCATTTTGCCAAGACATCAGAGTTGGTACTGGCTTCGCCGCAGATCTCCCATCCCGGGTGTTGCTGGAGCAAGACGCGCAGGATGCCGCGGGTGCCGTCGTGATCGTCGGCGATAAGAATTCTGGCCATAAGCGATTAGCAGAGGTTAACAATAGCATAATCATAATTTTTTTTAGGCGAGCAGCGGTGCCGGAATGCGTGAAATGACTGACAAGTTCAAGGCAACGGCGGAACAAGCGTCTGGAGGCCCGTGGGGCAAGAAATGCGTTGTCGAACACTGGCTGTAAGCCGATTGGTGTTGCGCTACATAGCCCTACGCTTGTGGCCGTAATTTTTCGGCCACAATGAGTGGGGTAATGCTTTACAGCGCAGCGGCTTCGTGTTAGTTTTTCATTCCGTACCGCTATCCACGCGCCAGCGCTCGGGCGGCCAGGGCTCTCATCGAGAACCAGCCAACGTTTTTGTCGCACGACAACCTTCCTCGACAGGAACAAAGACTCGTCTCTTACCGCACTAATTGCCTATTCTCAGGGGCTTGGACCCCGAGGGGCAGGTTTTTTAATGACTTTTGTGCGCTGGTGGAGACGTAAAGAGGAAACCTTGCTGAAGCTTCGAAAAGTAGAGATTGTAGGGTTTAAGTCCTTCTGCGAGCGCACGGTAGTGACGTTCAGCGGATCGGGGACGACGTGCATCGTGGGCCCTAATGGATGCGGCAAGTCCAACGTGGTGGATGCCATCTCGTGGGTGTTGGGAGAACAGAGCCATAAATCGCTGCGTGCCGAGCGCATGGCGGACTGCATATTTAACGGCACGGTAAAACGACCGCCGCTGGGGCTGGCGGAAGTTACTATCACCATGGAAGACCAGGAACTTGCTGAAGCGGCGCGATTTGTGCTGGAAAGCGCAGAAATTCAGGCGCCAGCAGAGGCGATCGCCTCGAACGAAACACCGGCTTCGCTGGCAGCCAGCGACACTGGCGAAAACCAGCCGACAGAGGCAGTGTCAGCCGGCTTTAGTTATAGCGAGATTATCTCGATTGTCCCCGCGCAGTCCCCTGAAGAACGAAGTGTAACTGAAGGATCAGAGGTTTCCGCAAAAGACACGATAGAAGCTCCGGCTATGCCGGAAGACAAGGGCAAACGCCGCAGAAAAGGTGCGGATAAGCCTGTTTTAGCTACGAAGCCGGGCGAAGTGGTGATCAGCCGACGGCTGTACCGCTCCGGTCAGAGCGAATATTTGATCAATGGCCGGACCGGAAGGCTGCGCGACATCCAGGAAATGTTCATGGGTGTCGGGCTGGGGCCAGACTCGTACGCGATTATCGAACAGGGGCGTATCGGGCTGATTCTCTCCACCAAACCGATGGAGCGGCGGGCGATTATTGAGGAAGCCGCGGGAGTCACGAAGTTCAAGACCAAGAAGCGGCTGGCGGAAGCAAAGCTGGAGTCTTCGAACGTCAACCTGTCACGGGTGAACGACATCGTCGTGGAGGTGGAGAAGCAACTCGGCTCGCTGAAGCGGCAGGCTTCCAAGGCTCGGCGTTATTCAGAAATTCGCGACCAGATGCGGGGCATCGTACGGCAGATGCTGGCGGGCAAGGCGCGTGAACTGGACCAGGAAGCGGAACGGCTGGCGGCTCAACTCAGCGAGATGACCGCGGCGGAAACGCAGCATGCCACTTCCATCAAGCAGCAGGAAGATGAGCATGACCGTGTGAATCAGCGAATTTATGAACTTGATGCGGAAATCCGGCAGAACCAGAATGTTTTGAATCTGACGGCGTTGGAAGTGGACCGCAGCGAGAATCGCATCAATTTCAACCGGCAGCGGTCGGAAGAATTATCGCTGCGATATGAACAGGTTTCGGGAGAACTGGCGCAAGCGGCAGCGCAAGCGGCGGAGTGCGAACGCAGAGCCACGGCACAGGTTCAGGCGGTTACGTATCTGCGCGAAGAGTCCGGTATTTTGACCGGGCGCGTTGAGTCGCTAGCGGGGCGGGCGCATTCGCGAGCGACGTTGATTTCGGAGTCAGAACAACGGATCGAGGCGCTGCGACGGGCGGAGCTTGAAGCGGGGCAAAGTTTGCTACGTCTGCATGGAGAACAGAAACAAGCCGAAGAGGCGCTGGTTCACCAGGGACTGGCGCTGCAAAAACTGGAAGGCAACGAACACGATTTGCTGGAGTCTTCCATCCGGCTGCGTGACGATGCCGACCGGGCCGCACACGAATATGAAGCGGCCAGCGGGCAGCTCAGCATGTTGAAGCAAAAGGGCGCGGAGTTGCAGGGGACCATCGCGGAGCTGCGCCAGAAAAGCGAAACCATCAAGCAAGAAGCAGATGTGCTACGGGATTCCCTGTCCGGCGTACGTGCCCGCCATTCCACGCTGACACAGATTTTGAAGGACCGGTCGTACACCGCGGATGCGGTTCAAAAGTTGTTCGCCGCGAACGAACGCGGTGGCGGAGAAGATTTTCACGCTGTAGGCGTGCTGGCAGACTACGCCGAAGTGCAGGAGCATCACGAAGCGGCCATCGAACAATACCTGCGCGATGAATTGGAATACGTGGTGGTGGAAACTTACGACCATGCGCGCGCGGGCGTTTCGCTACTGCGCAATGAGGTAGGCGGGCGGGCGACGTTCTTCGTGGATTCGCTGCGAAATCTGCGGCTCTCGGAGTACGAGCCCATCATCAATTTCCGCGTGGAAGACGGGGTCATCTCGCGGCTCGACAAACTGGTGGAATTCCGTGATCCGCTGGGTGCGGCTGCCAAACAATTTTTGCCGCGATTAAAGGCCGCTTACCTGGCGGACAACGCCGGGGTAGCGGAGAAGCTGGCTCGCGACAATCCGCAATTTGCATTCGTAACGCCGGATGGAACCTGTTACCAAGGCCGCATGGTCACCGGCGGACGGGCTGACGAGGCCGGGCCGCTGGGAATGAAACGCGAGCTTCGAGCGCTCGATGCGGAAGTGCTGACGTTGGAGCACGAATCGAGCGTGCGGCAAGCGGCACTGGAAACGGTGACTGGGGATTTGCAAGGCGCCGAGAAGGCGGCGGAAGAAATTGATGCGCAGCAACGTGAAGCGGACCGCAATGTTTTTGCGGCGAAGCACCGGCACCAGCAGACGCAGGGCGAATTGGCGAGGCTGGGGCTGGAATTGACGGTTTGTCAGAACGAATTGCTGCGCATCCGCCAGGATGTGGAACGAGCGCGGGGTCGCGCAGAGCGCGCGCAAAATGAACACGCCGCGGCGACAGCAGCGCGAGCGGAAGCCGAGACGGAACGAGCGCGACTTAGCGAAGAGTTGGTGGAGCTGCGTGGATCCATCGAGTCGGACCAGAACGAACTGGCTTCGGGACGGGCGGAACTCGCGGCCATAAACGAGCGGCTTTCGGCGGCGGAAGCGCTGGCGACGCGATTGGCCGAGGAGAACGCGGAGCTGATGCGCCGCGAGGCTTCGCTGCGGCAGCAACTTACTTCAGTGAACGATGAACTAGCTGGGCTGGCGCAGCAGAGCCAGGAGCTGGCGCTGCAACTGGAAGGGCTACGCGGCGAGAACCTGCGGCTGGAAGTGCGGCAGCGGGAGCTGGAACAAGAATGGGATGGCGGCCGCAATCGCGTGGCACAGATGGAAGATCACCTGCGCACGGGGAGGCAGTCTCTGCAGGAACTACGCGAACAGCGCAGCCACGCTGAGATTGCGCGAGCGCGCAATGACTCTGACCGGCAGCATTTGCGTGAGACGTGCATGACGGAAGTAAACGCTCAGCCGGAAGATTTGATCGCCACGGAAACGGCGTTCATGAGCGGCGAGGAGCTGGCGAACGCGGAAGTCAGCTACCGCGAGATGAAAGAACGCATCGATGCGATGGGCCCAGTGAACATGATGGCGCTGGAGGAATTCAACGAGTGCGACCAACGGTTTACGTTTCTTACGCGAGAGCGTGATGATTTGCTGAAGTCAATCCAGGATATACAGCAGGCGATTGCGGAACTGGATGCGGCTACCAAAGAGAAGTTCGAGCATGCGTTCCACGCGATTAATAGAAGCTTCTCTGAAGCGTTCCATACGATTTTTGGCGGGGGAATGGCGGAGATGCGGTTGACGGAAGCGGACAGCTCGGGCGACGCGGGGATCGATATTGTGGCGTCACCTCCGGGGAAGCGTTTGCAGAATATTTTGCTGCTAAGCGGCGGCGAGAAGGCTATGACGGCGCTGGCGCTGCTTATTGCGATTTTCCGGTACCAGCCGAGCCCGTTCTGCATTCTCGACGAGGTGGATGCGCCTCTGGACGAGGCTAACGTAGGGCGGTTTACACGGCTGATCGGGGAGATGAGCGATCAGACGCAGTTCATCATCGTGACGCATAACCGCAAGACCATGGAGATGGGCAGCGTGCTGTATGGGGTGACCATGCAGGAGCCAGGCGTGTCCAAGCTGGTGAGCGTGCGCTGGGAGGGCGAGGGTTCGCCCAAGCAGCGAGCGGCGGCGGCTTCGGCAACGTAGAGCTTCCCTTTCCCATAGAACCCTTTTTCAGAACGGCTGGTCGAGTTAAGCAGCTCGGCACAAAACTCCGAACCGCCAATACGGTGTCTGGGGCGTCCGTGGCTTCGTGGGGGCAAGCGCTGCCGAGATTCTGGAGTATTTTTTGTTTCTGGTTTGTTGACAATTTTTCTAAAACTTTTTCCTCTTAATTTTCCACCGACGAGCCTTTGACATCGACTCGCGCTGCGCTAAAATGCATTTCACTTTGTCGGGGGGAAAATTTTTGTCAGCAACTCCTGCGAGCGGTATCCTGCGCGAAACACAATTTGCGGGCCTTACGCCATCGGCCCGGGGCAAAGTGCGCGACATTTACGATCTGGGCGACAAGTTGTTGATTGTCGCAACCGACCGACTCTCGGCCTTCGACGTAATTCTTCCCACTCCCATTCCCGATAAGGGACGCGTGCTGACGCAACTTTCGCTGTTCTGGTTTGAGCTGCTGAAGGATGCGATTCCCAATCACGTTTTGAGCGCGACGGACTTTCCTGCGCCGTTTGACGCGTATCGGGAGCAACTGGCGGGACGGTCCATGGTGGTGCGCAAGACACAATCGTTGCCCATCGAATGCGTGGTGCGCGGCTACGTCTCGGGATCGGGCTGGAAAGATTATGCGAAGACCGGGAAAATCTGCGGCATTGAGCTTCCGGCCGGGCTGCAGGAATCCGAGCGGCTGCAGGTGCCTATTTTTACTCCAGCGACAAAGGCGGCCAAGGGACACGACGAAAATATCTCTTTCGAGCAAACCATCGAATTGCTCGGAGCGGAATTGGCTACGCGGGTTCGCGCGGTGAGCATCGATCTTTATCAACGGGCGGCCGCGTATACAAAACCACGAGGAATTCTGCTGGCGGACACGAAGTTTGAATTTGGATTGCTGGACGGGCAATTGATATGGATTGACGAGGCGCTTACGCCGGACTCTTCACGCTTCTGGCCGGCGGCACAGTATCAGCCCGGAAGACCGCAGCCCTCGTTTGACAAGCAATTTGTGCGCGATTACCTGGAGAGCATCCGCTGGAACAAAACGCCGCCTGGACCGGAATTGCCCGCAGAGGTAGTGGCGGCGACTCGCGACAAATATCTGGAAGCCTTTGGAATACTTACAGGGCACGAGTTGCTGCAAGACGGCGTTTCCGCAGTTTAGATCGACGGGTACTCAGATCGACGACATTGGGCAGATTTTTGAGATGGAGCGTGGCCAAACGTGAAAGATCAACTGGAAGGACTTGTCAGCCAGATGGTGGAGCGCGGTATTCTGTTCGAGGAAGCAGTGGGCGAATTTGAAAAGCGCTTTATCAAACGAGTTCTGGACCGCGCCAAAGGCAACCAGTCAAGAGCGGCGGAAGTCCTGGGGATTCATCGCAATACGCTGAGCCGCAAGATTGGGGAATACAAGCTGGATCACAACGGTCATCGGACGTCGCGCTGAAGTGACGGGGTTGCGCAACGGTTGCGGACTTACGGAATAAAGTATTTAAAATGAAAACGGCTCTCCGGTGATGGAGAGCCGGTTTGCTTTGAACTGAAAAGCGTTGCGGCTAAGAGGGCTTCTTGGCTGCCGGACGGCGTGCTGCGGGCTTCTTGCCTTCCTTGGGCAGGTCTTCATCCTTTACCTTGGCTTTATCCCAGTGCAGCATAAAGTTCGGGTCGGGATCATAGGAAATCAGCGTGCCGGTGAAGTGCACTGCGTTGTCTTTTTCCAACTTCCCAGCTTCCGGCTGACCGACAACTTTTACGTCCAGGTTGGGAGTGGTCGCGGCGTCAAATTCCGCTTCGCTGGTCACAAAGGCGATTTTGAGTTGGACGGAATCCGTGCCCGGAGTCACTTCGATAATCTTTCCGGGAACTTCCGGGAATTCCAGACCGCAAGCCGCGAGCCAAGTGACCTTGGCTTTATCGCCAGCGGCTTTAAGGTCGTCGATGACGGACTTCATGGTCATGTCCTTGCGAGCAGCGGTCAGATCGTCGGCACTGGGCAGTTTGTAGGTGTCCGGGCGATCCGGAGAAGAGCTGGCCAACTGCAAAAGCTCGTTCAATTCCGCGTCGGTGAGGTTGTCGCAGGCGGCTTGCTGATAATTCACGATCAGCTTACGCAGATAATCCTTGACCTTGGCAGATTGCGCCTGAGTCGCGCCCTTGGCGGTGACGGCGCGAGCGATGGACCAGAACGCGTTCATCTGCTGGGGCGGTGTCATGGCCATGTAGGCGAGACCTAAACGATAACTAGTGATGGCGTCATCGGGGTTGAGGGCCAACACGGCTTTGTAAAATTGGACGGCGGAGGGAAGGTCCTTCTGAGTCATGGCCGCCTGAGCAGCGGTGCCGTTGAAGTAAATTTGGATTTGCTTCTTCTGGGCGGCGAAGGCGTCGTCCGTCATGGAGGCTGGTTTGGCGACCTGATCGAGAGCCTTGAGCCCGGCGATGGCGGCATCCTGAGCGGATTTCGCTAATGCGGCATCCTTGCCAGCAGGACTCGCGGGATCGGCGATCATGGCGTTGTAGGCAAAGGCACGGGCGTACAGAGCCTGGTAACGTGCGCCGGCGTCCACTTTTTCGCCAAGAGCTACAAGCTTGTCGGCATATTCGATGACCTTCTGAAAATTCTTCTGCTGGCTATACGCCTGGTAGTACAGCGGATAGATATAAATCATCAGCGCGGAGTTCGGATATTTGGAAACGAAATCGTCCAGCAACTTAACCT